>Ga0164290_1000092_pt1 | contig 331775 bp, 329 predicted proteins | sample Micstemetagenome_FD_108782 | JGI IMG/M metagenome (GOLD analysis project Ga0164290, IMG submission 108782) | Contaminated culture microbial community from soil near Moab, Utah, USA - Microcoleus steenstrupii SON62 (Illumina Assembly) | ecosystem: Environmental > Terrestrial > Soil > Soil crust... | reverse complement strand
TTTTGGATGATTTGCGGAATGGGTACGAGATCGTTCATGTATTCAGCACCTTCTGTTTCTTCGTGGGTAAGTCTGTTATTTGCCAGTGCTATTAACAGCTGTTCGTATTGGACTGCATGCAGTTCTATGTCCTGCTGCGATAACTTGTGGGTGCCATGCACCGCAAACGGCGGCAGGTACTTCATTTTACAAAGCACGGCTGTCTGATCGAAGGGTGCTAAAAACTGCCGTATGGTAAACCGGTTGCGACCGGCTGCTGAGTAAACATGCCTTGGACCTCCGCACGAAATTGCATTCATTAGCATCTTGCCAGTTAATGCCATTCCACCAGAACCATAAGCCCAGCCATGCTCCAGCACTAGGTCCAGCCATTGTTTTATTATCGCAGGTGAGCTATACCAATAGAATGGGTGTTGAAAAACGATGATATCATGTTCAAGCAGTAATTTCTGTTCGTGCTTTACATCAATGTCAAGGTCGGGATAGGATTCATAGAGATCATGAAAAGTAACACCTCGCAATTTGCGGACATGCCCAATAAGTTGTTTCTGTACTCTCGATTTTTCAAGCGCCGGATGAGCAAACAAGATCAACACCTTAGCCATAAGCAAGATTACCCTGTTTTTTTTATATAGAAAAGATCGCTAGGTGAGCCGACGAATCTGAATAAATTCTTTTCGCTTAATATAATAGAGAAACAAGAGATAGAAGATGGGCGCCATACTCAATACCTGCAAAATGAGCAGCCCGGAAGTAAGACCCATAAAGAAGAGCAAAGTCATAAAAATACCACCGCCTACGAGTACATCGTTTTCGATAACGCAGGCGATGGTAAAATAATGTTTACGTTGTGGAGAGTAAGTAATCTGTACAGGACCGGTGATATGATATCCGTCCGTTACTACAATCCGGGCAGGGTTTGTAGGCATGGTTACCACAATAGGCTGCCCTTTTTGCAATGAATAAATGTGCATACCATTTACTACCAACCTAAGCTTTAGGAAGCGCAGTAGAACGTGGTTTTTCTGGACAACAACAATTTGGTATTGCGTAGACGGTTTAATGCTTCAAAGCTTTTATGATTTCAACAAATTCCGGCGCAATCAGTGAGGCACCTCCCACCAATCCGCCATCCACATCCGGGCAACTGAACAGTTCTTTTGCATTTGATGCTTTTACACTGCCACCATAAAGAATGGTGATATCCTGCGCTACGTCAGCGCCCCATTTTTCAGCCAATACAGAACGTATAAATTCGTGCATTTGTTGTGCCTGTTCGGTGGATGCTGTTTTACCGGTACCTATCGCCCAGATGGGTTCGTAAGCAATAATGATGCTTCTCAACTGATCAGCAGAAAGATGAAAAAGAGAGTCTTCTAACTGGCCGCGTACAAATCCGTTCTGTCCACTTTTTTCCCTGATCTCCAATGCTTCACCGCAACAGAAAATCGGCGTAATTCCCTGCTCTAGGCACAGGTCTACTTTCTCTTTTAAGATCTGGTTTGTCTCCCCATAATATTCTCTTCTCTCGCTGTGGCCAACAATGCAATAAGAAATATTGATTGACTTCAACATTTCTACTGAAACTTCACCCGTATAAGCCCCGCTCTTTTTATTGCTGCAATTCTGCGCCGAAATCGAATAGTTGTTTTTTCCATTAAGCAGTTCACTTGCTTTAATTAAATAAGGAAACGGTACGGCAAAAATTGCCTGTCTGTTTTCAGCCAGGCTAGCATCGGCTTGTAAGATTTCATTCAATAAAGCCTCTGCTTTATCAATCGTCAAGTTCATTTTCCAGTTGGCGGCAGCAATTTGTTTTCGCATAAAGTGGTTTTAATGTGCAATGTGAAAATCAGCAAATGAGTAAATGAGCTTTCTAAGCATCCATTTTCCAATTTTCAGATTTGCTGATTGGTAAATTTAGTAGTGGTCAAAGATATGTTTCAGGATGTGTTTTTCGGATGAAGTAATAGCGCTGCCTTTTAGCAATTTCCAGTTGTTAATGTCATCGAAAGCTTTGTCGAGATCATAACGCTGAAGGCCGTCGTTTCCCCAGGAAAAAGAAGGAATATATTTCGGCGTAAGTCCATTGCCAAAAAGATTGGCGCAGGCACCAATTACCGTCCCGGTATTGATGGATGTATTGATTGCCGTGCGGGTATAATCACCCATCATCACGCCACATTTCAAACCTACATTCACCGGCCCTGCAGGTGTCCATACAATCACGCTGGAAGCATTGTTTTTGACATTGGAATTGGATGTTCCTGCTCCCCAGTTGCACCATTCACCAATCACTGAATCTCCCATATAGCCATCGTGGGCTTTGTTAGAATAACCAAACATCACGGAATTCTTGATCTCCCCGCCGGCTGTGCATTTTGGACCAATGGTTGTGCCCTCGTAAATCTTTGCTCCCATTTTTATAACAGCCCCGTCGCAAATGGCTATTGGCCCCCTGAGCATGGAGCCTTCCATCACTACTGCGTTTTTTCCAATATAAATTGGTCCGTTTGCTGCGTTGAGATAACAACATTCTACATAGGCGCCTTCTTCGATAAAAATGTTATCCGGCGTATTGACATTATTGGTTTCGGATATCTTTTCTGATTTCCTGCCGTTCGTCAGCAATTCAAAATCCTGCTGAATGGCCCAGGCATTCAGGCCGAAAATATTCCACGGGGCTTTTATTTCCTTGAACTCATCACCTGTTTCAATTGGTTTGCCCACCTTGATGTTGTTCTCATCAATTACCTCTTTACTGGAAATGCAATAAACCACGCTTTCCCGTTCTGGAACCGAGAGAAATTCTCCATGCTTAAGCTTCTTTACCTGCTTGATGAGCTTTTTTGTTGGAAGAACATTTCCGTGAACGAGGTAAATGATGGCATCGCCAATATTTTCATTGATCCGGATGGATCGCTCCAGGTCCTTATAGTCTTCTTCAAACTTATCAAACGAAGGCAGGCCAAGATGCTTCTCCCATTTCTCGCGGACAGTTAAAATGCCAACCCGGATGTCCTGTACCTGCCTGGTAAGCGTGAAGGGATAAAGATTTCCCGGGTTGCAAAACTCTTCTGTAAAAACAATTTTCTTCATACGATCGATGGTCAGTGATTGAAATCAAGGCCGATCGAAGTTAGCCCAAATTAGGCGGAAGCATAAGCGTAGAAATGCGATGGAGTTGTGTCAAAACAAAAAAATCCCGCCGTTGAGGCGGGATCAATCTTATGAGAAAAGAAGGGTTACTTCTTTGCGTATTTCTTCTTGAACTTGTCGATACGGCCGGCAGTATCAACCAATACATTCTTACCAGTGAAGAAAGGGTGAGAAGTATTGGAAATCTCCAATTTGATCAGGGGATATTCGTTACCGTCTTCCCATTTTGCGGTTTCCTTGCTGGCTGCTGTAGAACGGCTCAAAAAGCTGTAACCGTTACTCATGTCCTTGAAAATCACATAACGGTAATTGGCCGGATGAAGATCCTTTTTCATAAAAATCTATTTAAACGAGGTTGTTGTTGCTTGATTGAAGGCGCAAAAGTAGGGAAACCTCTTCAAAAAATGGGCATGAAGCCAAAGATTTTTTGTTAAGCAAGGGTGAAAGGAGGTCGTAGGTCCTTCTTGCTTCGTTAAAGGCGATCCAAGCGTTTTAGCTGCGCATGTTTTCATATTGCAGGGGAATTCCCAAATCCCAGGTCTTTGAGGCTTGGATGACTTCCTGCAGATCGTCGATCTTTTTACCGGTAACCCGAACGAGGTCGTCATTGATTGATGCCTGGACCTTCAGGCCGGAGTCCTTGATCATCTTGACAATCTTCTTAGCGTCTTCCTGTTTCAGGCCATTCTTCACCTGCACTTCCTTTTTCCAGACCTTGCCGCTTTGGAAGCCCTCTTTCGACGTATCGAAAGCTTCCGGAGCAATACCCTGTTTGTGTGCCCGGTTGATCAGTACGTCAATCAGCTGGCGCATTTTCATGTCGTCATCTGTTTCCACGTTTAGTTTAAAATCTTTCTTATTGAGATCAATCACCACGTGGGCATTTTTAAAATCGAAGCGGTTGGTGATTTCTTTTTTGGTCACGTTTACGGCATTGTCGAGTGCCTGTGCATCAACTTTTGAAACAATATCAAACGAAGGCATAATTGGTTATTGGTTTTGAGGGCTTGAAGATAGGAAATTCCTTCCTGAGCAGAAGAAGCAAGAAAAAGGCCTCTTTAGAAAAAGAGGCCGGCATGCACATGAGAAAATAAACTCGTTTATCCTTGACCTCCGCCCACACGGCTCTGCTCTTCCTGCGATGAAGATGACCTGCGGCGAGGTTGTGATTGAGGTGTTGACTTTCCGAAACGGTAGGTAAACGTTGCCGTTACCTGGCGGGTATCCGGAATGTTGAGGAAGGTCATGTCAATGTCGCCATAGCGGTTATGACCTTTAAAACGCTGCCATGCAAATGGGTCACGGATATTTAATCGTAGCGTACCCTTGTTCTGCATAATCTGTTTTTGAAAGGCTACGCTCATCTGGTAAAGCGGTTCTACCACCGTTAATTGGTCGACGCCTTTGTGGCGGTAAAAACCACTCAGTTCTGCAGTAAAGCCAGGCTTAAGCGTGAAAGAGTTGGTCATATTTGCGCTGAACGACGTAAAGGAAATGTCAATCGGCTCGTTATCATAAACCCCTTCGTATCGGTTGTTGAAGATGTTCGTAAACAAATTAGCGTTCCACCATTTTGCAACAGGGATCGGCGCCGTAATCGAAACTCCCATGTTACGGAACTTAGCCACGTTTTCCGAGGTGAGGTAAGTGATTTTCTCAGCCGTATTCTGACGCAGGATCTGAGAGATCACATCGTTGGTGTGATTATAATTGGTAGTGATAATTAAACGACTTTTGAACGCATAGCTCAGCTCCATGTTGTGCGTAAACTGCGGCATCAGGAAAGGATTGCCAACTCGATATGTCAACGAATCCAGGAAAAAAACAAACGGGTTCAGGTCCTGGTAACTGGGGCGTGTAATTCTGCGACTGTACGACAAGGTCAACGTGTTGTTCTTATCGGCAGCATAGCTTAGGAAGGCACTTGGGAACAGGTTTGTGAAGTTGCGCTTGAACGTAGAATCATTGGTTACCTGGTAACCTTTGGCATTTGTATTTTCTACCCGTAAACCACCCTGAACCGACCACTTACCTAACTGCTTGTTAGCATTTACATATGCAGCGTTGATATTCTCGTCGTAAATGAAGTGGTTTGAACGAGCATCAATTGCCCATGACTTGTCGGACAGTTGGCGGCGATAGTCTACCTCATTGTCATTTGTTACAAAACTTGATTTGATACCGGCTTCAAAACGACCATTCTTGTAAGGAATTGTCAGGTCTGATTTTAACGAGTAAATATTGATATCAGAAGGCAAATGGCCACGAAGCAACAATGAACCTGTCTGTTGTCCGGCGGGGTTATAAAAATCAGTTCCCAGAACCATGTCTGATGTGTTGGCATACCGTACATAATCAAAATCGGTTGTGAATTCTTTACCTGTGCTATCAAACGTATGCTTCCAGTTCAGGTTTAGGGTCAAGTTTTTGTTCTTGATGTCATTGTCGGTATTAGAAATCATGCGGGAAGTCACATTACCTGATGCGTCACGTAACGTTTGCACGGTTGTTGGCGTTGGATGACCATCAAACAAAAAGCCGCTGGCCACAATGCCAAACACGTTTTTCTTATCGGCATAATAATCCATTCCCAGTTTCAATGTATGGTTGCTGTTTGCGAACTGGAATCTTGTTTCTTGATCAGAAGAACCTTCTTTTACCCCATTCTTCCAAAAGTTCCTTTCAAGGACCATCGTGCCACGGCCACGCATAAAATTGGGATTGTAGTTACCAAAGAAGTTGACCTTGTCTTTCCGGTAATTAAAGTTGAAGCTGTTTTGCGACTTCGGCATCAAGTACGTTGTATTTCCCAGTCGATAGATCGAAGTAGTGGCACCAATTGTATAACTGCCATTAAATCCTGCAGCCCGTCCTTTTTTTGTTTTTATGTTGATGACACCTGCGTTACCCGTTGCATCATACTTGGATGAAGGGTTTGTCATGATCTCAATCTGATCGAGCTGAGACGCCGGCATGTTCTTTAATAAGTTCGCCAGGTCTGTAGCGGACAAATAAGTTGGCTTCCCATCCAGCATCACGATCACACCGGCTTTACCACGCAGGCTCACAATTCCGTCTGAATTGACAGTTATCCCTGGTGATTTTTCTAGCACTTCCAATGCTGTAGATCCTGCGCTACTTGGAGAAGCTTCTACATTCACCACTGTTCTATCGATCTTGGTTTCGATGAACGGCTTTCTTGCTGTAACAGTGACATTGCTCAAATCCTTTGAGGCCTGTGCTAAAGCGATCACTGGAAGTTCAAGTCCACTTGCGGTCAAATCAAATGTGTTTGAAAATTTCTTCCCAAAGCCTACAGATGTAACAGACAACAAATAGCGTCCTTCTTTTATGTTGATGAATTCGTAGTGACCTTCTTTGTTTGTAATGGCCACTTTTACAAGGCCTGAATCTTTGGCTCTTAAAAGTGAAACGGTAGTGGATGCAAGAGTTTTACCTGCATCATCTTGAATGGTTCCGGAAACTTTTGCGGTTGTCTGCGCCGTTGCGTTCATTGTAAAAGCAGCAAACAAAACCAGCATTGATATTATCTTTCTCATAAATAGCTGTAGTTGGATAAGCGGTGCAAAGGTTTTCATTTTGCACACGATTGTTTAATGAATTATGATGAAGGGTGTGATTTCCTACACCAAAGTACCAGCGGTCGAAATCACGTATGAGGTGCGCCGATTGTGAAAGAATTACAAAGAAGAAAAAGGCCGCCGAAGCGGCCATTTATATAGACAGGTTAGTTTCCGCCTCCTACCCTGTTTTGTTCTTCGTTAGCGCTGTTGGCTCTGCGCTTTGGACCATTCACTTTTCCCTTGCTGAAGCGATAAGTGAAACCGATAGTTGCTACTCTTGTATCGTTTCTTTCCTGGAAGGCTGCATCAACATTGCCGTATTTTGTTTCACCCCGGAAGCGCTGTGTGAAGAAGACATCACGGATGCTCAAACGTAAGGTTGCTTTTTCCTTCATAATGTTCTGGCTCAGTCCCAGGTTTACGCCGCCCATTGGACTGGCTTTAATCACTCCTTCAATTCCAGCTGTTCTAAACCAACCGCTTAATTCGGCAGTTAAGGTTTTATTTAGTTTAAACTGCTGCGATCCATTCAGCATCAGGCTTGTTGCACTGATGGTTACCGGCGTGTTGTTCACCAGGCCTTCAAAACGGTTGTAGAATACGTTTACATAAATGCTGTTCGTCCACCATTTGTTGATCGCTTTGTTGGCACTTACCGCAAACCCTATTTGCTGTTGTTTTGCAATGTTGGCTTGCTTTACATATGATTCGTTCGTGGCTTCATTCTGCTCAATCACCTGCTGAATGATATCGTTGGTTTGCGTGTAATTCACTGTGCTGTTCAGAAAACCTTTGTAGGTGTGTGTCAGTTCTATGTTATGGCTGAACTGTGGTCGCAGGTTAGGATTACCCTGTTGGTAAGTGTAACGATCCAGGAATTCAATAAAGGGGTTCAGGCTTTCATAATTCGGGCGACGAATTCTTCTACCATAATTTAACACCCAGGAGTTCTTTTCGTTAGCTGTGTATTGCAAATAAGCAGTTGGAAACAGTTGCGTGTAGTGGCGATCAAAATCTTCATTCGTGGTTAACTGGTCACCTTTTGCATTTGTATTTTCAAGACGCAATCCCAACTGTCCGCTCCACTTTTTGCTAATCTGTCCGCTCAGGTTTACATACGCTGCATTGATGTTCTCTTCGTAAATGAAATGGTTACTGCGGTATGGGTCACGGCTTGTTACGCCATAAGCAACAGTGTCATAAACAGCGTTGTTATCGGTTTTCACAATACTTGTTTTTAAACCAGCTTCAAAACGGGCACCGCCTTTCAATGGCATGATGTAATCAACACGACCACTGTAGATATCGATTAACTGCGGCAGACGACCATAAAGTGTATCGCCTTTTTGTTTGGTTTCGCCAGCAGCAGTGTAATAATAGTTACTTAGCGTTTGAAGGTTATTGGCATCGTAGCGGATATAATCTACATCAGCTGTCAGTTCCTTGCCTGTTGAATCCAAAACGTGGCGCAGGTTAAAGTTGGCACTGTAGTTTTTCCAAGTTTCCTCCTGGGTTGATACGGCTCTTGTTTGGGTTGTTAATACCTTATTGGCATCGTATATATTGATGATGTTGTTATTGCGGAAAGTGTTAGGCGCGGAGAACCCGGAAAGCACAATCCCCAATGTTGTTTTGTTGCTCGCAAAAAAGTCAGCTCCCAGTTTGGCATTGTAAGAGTTCCTTGAATTTTTCATTCTTGCTTCCTGGTCGAAATGAGATACTAGGTTCTTTGTATTGTTATCGATGAAATTGCGCTGGATATTCAGCTCATTTCTGTTCTGGCGGAAGCCGTGACTGAAATTGGTGAACAGGTTCCATTTGCCCTGGCGATAGTTAAGGTTGAAGCCCTCGTTTACTTTTGGCAACATGCCCTGGCCATAGCTCGCATTAATGGAGCCGTTATAGCCAACCATTTTATTTTTCTTGGTTTTGATGTTGATGATACCAGCGTTACCGGCAGCATCGTATTTAGCAGGCGGGTTTGTCATGATCTCGATTTGGTCGAGCTGGTTGGCATTCATGCTACGCAACAAGTTCGCCAGGTCGGACCCGCCCAATTGGGTTGGACGACCATCTACTAGTACCATTACGCCTTGCTTCCCTTTCAAGCTGATGTTACCGTCTTTGTCAACAGAAATACCAGGAGATTTTTCCAGCACTTCCAGAGCGCTGTTACCAACGTTGGTTACTGAAGCTTCTACATTGACGATGGTACGATCAATTTTTTGCTCAACTAATGGTCGGCGGGCAGTAACAGTTACACCGCCCAGTGATTTGGTCTGTGCCACTAATTCTATTGGCTTTAACTGGATAGTTTCGCTGGCCGTCCCTATTTCAAATAAAGGAGAGAAACCTTTTTGGTGACCAACGGCGGTTACACCTACAAGGTATTTCCCATAGGCAACACCCTCAAATCCGTAGCTGCCATCTTTTGCAGGTAGCGTAAACTTCACGACGGAAGAGTCTTTGGCCCGCAAGAGACTCACGGTGGCTGCCTCTATTGTCTTCAGGCTACCATCGGTTACTGAACCGAAAACCTTGCCTTTCTGCGCCTGGCTGCTGAAACCAAACGCTGTTAAAAGGGCTAAAAGGGTGAAAATCTTTTTCATTGTATGTAGTTCTAGTACTTGTTTTTAATTATTTCATGTCAAAAGTAGGTACTATGCAATGTAAAGTACATTGTTTTGTTACGAACGTTCGAAATTTGAGATAAACGGTAAAGAGCTGACAGACCTATGACGCATGACCTTTGATGCGGTTACAGAAAACTAAGGCTATGGTATAAGCGGGGTAAATCGGGTTTGAGTGGCATCGAGCGGGAGAACGGCCGGATGGTCTGCTTGAATCTTGGAATTGAGCTCAAAAGAGCTATTACCTAAATGAACGATACCATATTGATGATACCCTTTGCGGTTGGAAGAGGTGAACAATATAAATTTGAACGATGATTATTGATTACCGCTCTGATACAGTGACGAAACCAACAAAAGCCATGCACGAAGCGATGTTTTCTGCTCCGGTGGGTGATGACGTGTTTGGCGAAGACCCTTCGATTAATGAACTGGAACGCTTAGCTGCCGATATGTTTGGAATGGAGGCTGCAATTTATTGCCCTTCCGGTACCATGACCAACCAGATTGCGATCAAATGCCACACACAGCCAGGTGATGAGGTCATCTGCGATGTAAGCTCACACATTTATCAATACGAAGGCGGCGGGATCGCCTCCAATTCCGGTGCACAAGTGAAGCTCATTTCTGGCGACCGTGGCTGCATTACTGCTGAACAAGTAAGAGAGTCCATCAATGCTGATGATGTTCATAAGGCACGAACCACATTGGTATCGTTAGAAAATACTTCCAACCGCGGTGGTGGAAGCTGCTACAATTTCGAGGAGATCAGGCGTATTCGCCAGGTTTGCGACGAACACGGCCTGATGCTTCACCTTGATGGTGCAAGGTTATTTAATGCCCTGGTTGCAAAGAAGGAAACACCGGCACAGCACGGAGAAGTCTTTCATAGCATTTCCATTTGCCTGAGCAAAAGTCTTGGTTGCCCAGTGGGAAGCCTGGTATTGGGTACAAGTGATTTTATCCGGAAAGCCAGACGGGTACGCAAAGCCTTTGGCGGCGGCATGCGACAGGCAGGATACTTGGCTGCTGCCGGAATATTTGCATTGCAAAACCATGTGGAGCGTTTGCAGGAAGATCATGATAACGCCCAGGCATTGGCGGAGGCTCTCGCACAAAAAGACTTTGTTGAAACGGTGTTACCAGTCGAAACAAACATTATTATTTTTTCTGTAAAAGGTCGTTTTACGCCGCAAAGCCTTGTTGCTAGGATGAAGGAACTGGGTATACTTTGGTATGCCATCTCACCTACGCAAGTGAGGATTGTCACACACCTTGATATCAGTCCGGACATGATTCAAAAAACGATCGAAACGATCAATTCCCTTTAACCAAAACCGTCACGCACAATTTCTCATTATGCTTCCAAAAATAAACCCGACCACCACTCAAGCCTGGAAAAAATTAAGCTCGCATGCAGAAGAAATGAAAGCGGTACACATGCGTGAATTGTTTACGCAAGACCCCGATCGCTTTAAAAGATATGCGCATTGCTTTCATGATATCCTGATCGATTTTTCGAAAAACATTATCACCGAACAAACGGTTTCTTTACTGGTTGCATTAGCCAATGATTGCCAGTTGAAAGCAGGCATTGACGCGATGTTCAACGGCGACTTGATTAATGAAACTGAACACCGGTCTGTTCTGCACGTGGCGTTGCGAAATTTATCTGACCGACCTGTTTACAGCGAAGGAAAAGATGTGATGCCGGAAGTATTAGCTGTACAGCAGCAAATGAAATCATTCTGCAACAAGGTGCATAATGGTGAATGGAAGGGATACACTGGAAAACCGATTCGTTACATCGTTAACATAGGAATTGGCGGAAGCGACCTCGGTCCGTTTATGGTAACTGAAGCCCTGAAGCCTTACTGGGTAGAAGGCATTCAGTCTTACTTTGTTTCCAATGTGGATGGAACACACATTGCTGAAACACTAAAGAAAGTGGCCCCGGAAGAAACACTGTTTCTTATCGCCTCTAAAACTTTCACCACGCAGGAAACCATGACCAATGCGCATACCGCAAGGGAATGGTTTCTAAAAGAAGCCGGCGATGAGGCACATATTGCAAAGCATTTTGCTGCTCTTTCTACCAACGAAAAAGAAGTAGTGAAGTTTGGTATTGACAAGGCCAACATGTTCCAGTTCTGGGATTGGGTTGGCGGTCGATATTCCTTGTGGAGTGCCATTGGTTTATCAATTGCTTTAACCATCGGGTATCAAAACTTTGAATATCTACTGAAAGGTGCTCACTCGGTAGACGAGCATTTCCGCACAGAGGATTTTAACAAGAACATCCCTGTTCTGATGGCATTGATTAGCTTATGGTATGTCAACTTTTTCGGTGCACAAACAGAAGCCATTCTACCTTACGATCAGTACCTGCATCGTTTCGCGGCTTACTTCCAGCAAGGCAACATGGAAAGCAATGGAAAGAGCATCGACCGCAATGGTGAAGAAGTAGACTATCAAACGGGCCCAATCATTTGGGGCGAGCCTGGCACCAATGGACAGCATGCTTTTTACCAGCTGATCCACCAGGGCACAGTTCTCATTCCTTGTGATTTTATTGCACCAGCTCAAAGTCATAATCAGATCGGCGATCATCATCCCAAATTGTTATCCAATTTCTTTGCCCAAACAGAAGCCCTGATGAACGGCAAGAGCGAAGAAGAAGTTGAGCAGGAATTTATCAAGGCAGGTAAGAGCAGTGAAGGAATTGCCAGGCTTACACCGTTCAAGATCTTCGCCGGCAACAGGCCTACCAACTCAATCTTGGTCAAGAAGATCACACCGTTTACACTCGGCCAGCTGATTGCGATGTACGAGCACAAGATTTTTGTACAGGGTGTTATTTGGAACGTCTTCTCGTTTGACCAATGGGGTGTTGAGCTGGGAAAACAGTTGGCGAACAAGATTCTGCCTGAGTTATCAAGTGAAGAAAAAATCAGCTCTCATGATTCGTCAACAAATGGGTTGATTAATGCGTTTAAAGAGATGAGAAAATCGTAGTTCCGGCGAAATTCTTCAGGACATATTGGCCAATTACTTAATTTCCACAGATTATTGGATATGCGCATGAAGAAATTTTTACTTTTTCTACTAGGCTTATTCTTTTTTCACGTTTCCGCGATTTGCCAGAGCAAAACCATGCATGAGAAAATTGACCCCGTTTTACTCCGCCTAATGGAGGAGCACAGCAAACAGAAAACTTCTGCAGTCAATTCTTCACAAAAATGCGGTAAGAAAAGCGATGTGGGTGAAAAGAAAACCTTTGATTGTATTGTTTACACCGACAATGCTAAAGCCTTACGTGACAGCGGGATTACTATCAATTCGATACTACCAACTTTCGTTACTTCAGTTGCCACGGCAGAACAAATCCAAAAAATGGTAGCTATGCCTTTCGTTCGGTACGTTTCTGCGTCGGGAAAAAATGAAAACGAGAAGAACTGATAAGCGCTATCGCTTTACTCGTATCTAATGCTTCCATCTATCCGGTCTCCTTTCGAAACTTCCATCCCCGATCCTCAACGAAGACGAGCCATTCAACACACCATTAAAAAGTCTGATCATGAAACTTTTTACACCTGTTCTATTGTCCGTTTTAAAACTTAAACGAGCCGCCAGGAAGTGCTTGCCGATGATTTACCATCGAACCATCCGGGCCACTTGCACATTTGGTCTATCACTTTTCATCTTTTTCGCAGAGGCACAAACAGTACGTCGAATCGGAAAACTGGACCCTGTTTTTCAAGCCTTGATTGAGCAGCAACATTTACCACCTTCTGCACGCAGTTTGCCGACGGCCTACCGAATTGAACCAACAGAGGGTTACGCCACCAGAGGTGCTCAGGTAGAAAAACGCTATCACTGCATAGTGTATACAAAAAACGCAAAAGTTCTGCGTGACAACGGTATCGTCATTAACTCCGAGCTGCCCAATTTTGTTACTGCATGGGTGACACTTGAGCAAATGCAAACAATGGCCACGATGGCGGAGGTACAATATGTAGAAGCACCACGGGAAAACATGCACGATAACGACACTAATCTTTCTGCATCGGGGGCGGGGCTTTTACATGCTGGAAAATTGAATAACACACCTTATAAGGGGAAAGGCGTGATTGTCGCGGTGTATGACTCCGGTATCGACTGGAAACATGCTGACTTCCGTGATCCGAATGATCCTTCAAAATCACGCATACTGCGTCTGTGGGATCAAACGCTGACGGCAACTAGTGGCGAAGTGCCTCCCGCAGGTTTTAGCTACGGCGTGGAATACTTACAGGAACAAATCAACGACGAGTTGGACGGTAGTCCAACTAACCTTGTACGTCAGCGAGACATTGACGGACATGGTACCCACGTTGCTGGCATTGCGGCGGGAAATGGTTCCGCATTGCCAAGCCGTCGTTATACCGGCATGGCACCAGAGGCAGACTTAATTATCATAAAAGGCGGCGATGGGTCATTTTCTGAATCGAGAGTTATTGATGGAATTACCTATCTGCAACAATTGGCAAATACTTTAGGCCGCCCAATTGTACTCAACATGAGCCTTGGTAGCCAGTTTGGCGCTCACGATGGCACGAGAGCTTATGAAATAGCAGTAGATAATTTTACAGCTTCCGGTCCGGGCCGCGTCGCGGTAAAGTCTGCTGGAAACGACAATGGCCGTAACCTACACAATCGAATCTTATTATCCGGTGGAGCAAATTCAACGGTTTCATTTAATGTTCCTAATGGTACTGCTGGTAACGACGTGTTTCAATACCGCATTTATGTAAACGATGCAAGCGATATTTCCAGCCAGGTCACAGTTCCGGGAACGGGAGAAACATTAACAGCCAACGCAGGACAGTCAGTAAATAGTTTTGTCTTGTCTGGCAACTTCCGTATTTGGCTGGTGAATGGCATTGATGCAGCAAATGGAGACCGATACGTCGACTTTTACCTGCAACGCAATGGGTCCAACACTGCTAACCCGGTCGGCACCTGGAACCTCGTACTTACCAATAATACCTCGAATTCGTTAACACTTGACGGTTGGCTTTACTATCGAAACACCAATTTTAGTACAACAACTCTAGTTGGTGGTAACAGTGATTATTTGATTAGCAGCCCAGGCAATTCTGCTAGTATCATTACGACAGGCTCTTATGTTGGCCGTAATAATTGGTACTCAAACGGTGCCTCAGGAAGCTATTTTATCTCGACAGCAAGACAAGACAGCATTTCCACTTTCAGCTCTCGCGGCCCGACCCGGGATGGTCTATTAAAACCTGAGATAGCAGCGAATGGTCAAGTTGTGATTTCCTGTCTATCAACGGATGCGACTTACACCTCATCAAGTGTTGCTGAAGTTGGCTTTTACGCGACTAATTCAGGTACAAGTATGGCAGCTCCGGGAGTAGCAGGCGCTGTTGCTTTATTGTTACAAATGAAGCCAACGGCTACAGCAGCAGAAATCAAAACTTTGCTGACGTCCACCGCAAATACCGATAACATGACCACCCTGCCCGGATCGATGCCCAACACAACTTGGGGCTATGGGAGACTAGACGTATTTAAAGCGGCTTCTTCTCTCTTTAATTGTACACCTGCTGTCCGAAAATCGATCCACTATGACGCGGGTACCAGAAATGGAGAAGAGAGTGTTGCTACATTAACCACAACCCGGATCGCGGTAAGGTTTACGCCGGATGTTTCCGGCAAATTGGCTAATCTCTCATTCCACACTTCCACCACCAGAACGGATCTTATTGCTGAATTAAGGACAAACGTAGGCGGAAATCCGGGAGCACTTTTAGCAAGCATTAACCTACCCACCAATAATCTGGTGACCTATTCATGGAATTATGTTGACTTAACAACCTACAACATCAACGTTACCGCCGGTACGGATTATTTTGTGGTCGTCTATCGAAACCCTCTTAGTGTAGACAACTGGAGTTTGCGACGTGAAGCTATTTCACTTGACAATCGCTCATTCCAGTCAATTGATGGCGGCGCAACCTGGCCACCTGTTGCATTTGATTATAAAATTCGCACCAACGTTTATTCCAATCCGCAACTGGTTGGAACATTAGCGGGACATAACTCATCGGATACAAGGAACATTTCCACCAGCTACCAGTTCTTAAACAACTGTGCTTTAATTGCCCAAGTAATTCCTAATGGAGCACTACCTGTACAAGGAGTCGTTAATAGCAAAGTATGGGTTGAATCATCCGTGCCTTATCATGCGGGACAGCCATTTGTTTCTCGCCATTACGAAATAACTCCATCAACCAATACCGGTGCCGCTACAGGAAGAGTCACTTTGTATTTTACTCAAGCTGAGTTTGATGCTTTCAATATCGACCCTGGAAGTGCCATCAATCTACCTGCTAATGGCACAGATGCAGTGGGCAAAGCTGCTCTGCGGGTTATAAAGTTCCCCGGTGTTAGCAACAATGGCACGGGCCTACCAACGAGTTACAGCGGGACCAGAACGGTAATTGATCCAGATGACAATGACATTGTTTGGAACAGCGAACAAAACCGATGGGAAGTAAGCTTTGATAATGCTGGGTTTAGCGGCTTTATCGTACAAACTACGGTTGGAACACTGCCGGTGCGCATTGAATACTTTACCGGCAAAAAACTAAGGCAAACCAATGTCCTAAACTGGAAAGCTGAATGCAGCCAGATCACCGATGCGGAATTTGAAATTCAGCGGAGCAATGATGGTGTTAATTTCAATCCGATTGGACGCGTTGCGGTTAGTGCTATGGATTGTGCCGGAGAGAAGTCCTATACCGATGTTAATCCACTACCGGGTAAAAACTTCTATCGTCTGCGGATCGTTGAAAACAGAAATATTGTTCGTTTCACCAACGTCCTTCTGCTGGAAGGTGACCTAGTCCAAAGCTCCTTTTACCCCACCGTTCTTCCAAAAGGAGGAGCTGTGCAAATAAACCTGGCAGTCGAAAAAGGATCTCTTGTTATTTATGATGCAATCGGCAAACAGGTGTTGACCCGTAACCTTCGGAACGGAGCTCAAAACTTAACGCTTGATATCCGGACAAGCGGCACTTATCATTACAGCATCCGTAATGAGAAAGGCGAACAGATTAGCAGCGGAAAGATTCGTATTGAGTAAGAAATGAATATTCAAAAAAAGACCCGCCGTTTGCGGGTCTTTTTTTTGAATTGAATTGTCGGAAACTATTGTATCACCTTTATTCATGCAAAGGCATTTGCAATTCCGTTATCCTTTGAATCGGATAAAAAACTTCTCGTCCTTGCTGTCGTCCTTGGAGAATCAACTCACCCCTTTGCACTTTGGGCTGCTGGCGGTTGTCCCCTGTTTTTTTCAATAATAACTTATAGAATTGCCTCCCCTGCTTTTTTCCCAACCGAATTTCCTGACAAGTTGATTTATGAAAGCCAACAGGTACTGATTGGTCAGTTATTTGAGTCACCTCTATGTCGAATGATTGACTTGCTTTCCAAGCTTTTTCCCATAGAGGTAAGCTTCCCGTTGCTTGAATATACACCACATAAATCGTGTCAATATAACTGGCATCTGGGGCTCCTCCTTCAGCTAGCATTGGAATTGTTCCAGGAACACGAACTTGGAAGAACGCATCTACTTCTTGCACACCTGCAATTTTTTGGCTGGTGCAGCTAAGCAAGATCAAAACAAATGAGGAAAAAAATAGGACCCGCAACATATTCTTTGAACGCAAAAGGCTGACCAAACTGTCAGCCTTTCTAAACCTTTCTTATTGTTTTATGACTTTGCTCGAAAACATTTCACCATCGACCACTGATCGAACAATATAAGTACCAGTCGCAAGGCCACCTGGAAGCTGCCATCGATACTGACCAATAGGGTTTGCCAGTTGCTTCTCTGCCACCACACTCCCAGAAGTAGTAATTAACTGTAATCTTGCCTGCTTGGCATTTTGCGCAAAACGCAGATCGATATGTTGATTGAATGGATTGTTCACCACCCATACATTCTGTTTCGATGAGTTTGTCCTAATTAACACTACTTCGCTGTATTTCGAATGGCGATCTGCATCCACCATCCGCAGGCGATAAAAGTTCGAAGGACTAAGGAAATTATCTCGGAATGAGTAATCTCTACGTTCTGCGCTGTTGCCAGCTGCGGCAATCGTTATAATAGGATAGAATGAGCTTCCGTCAGTCGACTTCTCCAATACAAACTCCTTAGAGTTAGTTTCACTGGAAGTACTCCATAATAGATTCGCACCATTCCCCTCCTGCTTTCCCGTAAACTGATGTAAGGTGATCGGTAATGTTTCCGGTAATTGGGCTGTAAACAAACCACGACCATGTGTTGCTGCAGCAAGTGTTCGGTCGGAAGCCCTGTACTGTAACATGTCTACACGAACGTTAGCCAAGCCGGTATTTGTTGGCTGCCAGTCAGTGCTACTGCTATTCAAGTCAGCTGTGGACCATACACCTAATTCGGTTGCAAGTATTGCCCAATCAGGGTTTCGCGGATCAAACATTGCCCAACGCACTGGCATGTCAGGCAGGTTGCCTTCTACCGAAGTCCAGGTTGGAGTTGCAGCATTAGCGTTATAAGTTTCGAAGACACTTGTTGCACCATAATTACTGTATGTCACCAACAGGTGATTAGCGTTAGTGGGATCAATAGCGATGCATGATACAGAACCAGATCCGGTTCGAATTACAGTGCCGGTAACACTAGTATTAACGTTAGCATTGTCGACCATTACAACCGAACCATTGCTTAAGCCAAAAAACACACGATTGGCAACTGTTGGTGAAACGGTTATATGGGTGACTGTAGCAGTACCAAATTCAGTACAAGTAACATTGTCGGTAGAAGTGCCCCCAGTGGCAGGGTCATTCCACCTGAAATAGCTGCCCGCTGTATTACCTGCATATAAAACGTTGGCAGCATCGTCGTAATCTGTTGGGTTAATAAAGCTACCTGTGTTGCCAAAGGACCGCGAACTAAAGTTAGTGCCGCCATTAGTTGAAATGTAATAGTTGTTATAGACGTATGATGTGATCTGTACGTTGTGATTGTCCTGGTCAATATGGCAAAAGGCCCCATCACCGCCGGATGCATTTGTAGTAACTGCAATGCCTGCGGAATTGAATTTTTGCGTGCCATTGTCCTGAGCTCCAGCGAGGAAGTAGTTCGTTGATGTCGGACTAATTGCACAGGCATAATACTGTGTTACATTGTAGCCAGTATTCTTGCTGATAAACGTTGGTTTACTGCCGGCAGCAATGTTAGCGTTTGCAGTATAAAAGATCCCGCCGTCATTCCCTATCAATGCACGGCCGGAGTTTCCCGGGGCGAACACCATGACGTGATGGTCTGCATGAATATTCTGGTTTCCATTAAAACCGGTAGCTGCAAATAAACTCCAGGTTGTCATTTGTGTAAACGAATTTCCGCCATCATCGGAACGCAACGCATCGATACCGCCGATGTAAAATGAATTCTCGTTGTTCGGATCAACCGCAGCAGCCAGGTCATACCATGCCTGTCCGCGGGTAAAATTAGAATTGCTTCCCTGGTCAATGACAGTTGGTACAGTACGCACCGTCCAGGTATTGGTAGCCTTGTTGTATTGTTGAATAGACGTACAGTTATTTGATCCGTTGCCTTGGAAAAGTCCGTAAACAATGTTCGGATTCGATGGCGCAGTGGCCAGCTCAATACGGTGCCAAAAATTGGTTGGAGAGGTAACGGCGCCAGCTGTGTTAGGTGTAATGTTAACCCATGTGCCTGCATTGCCGGTCGAACTACCATGCGCCGTGTTATCTGACATGTACACCCCACCGTTACTTCCGGTTGTCCCTAACGAAGCATAAAGATCGCCATTGGATGCTAGTTCAAGATCTGCACCCCGGCTATTAATGCCAAAAACCGGTGATCCTAATACTTGTGTCCATGATGTACCACCGTTTGTTGATTTTTGAACACCTGCGGCATCGCTTCCATAAAACTGCCTTACAGAAGCATAAAGATTTCCACCATTATCAATCAGTAGGTCATTAACGTAAGAAAAATTAGAAGTTGAGGTTAATCTTGTCCAGGTCATTCCGCCGTTGGTTGATTTCCAGATGCCCATTCCGCGTATCGCATCAATGTTAAACCAGCCTTCGCCAGTGCCAAAATACATTTCCTGCGGATTAGCTGGGTTTTGCACAATGGCAGTGATGGCCATGTTTTCGAACAGGTCATTTACTTTATTCCAGGTAACTGGTGTTGCTGTAATATCATTTGTATACCAAAGGCCGCCGCCAACGCTACCTGCCCACACTTTTCGATACCCATTGGCTGCATCGTTCAAATCAAACAACAAGGCACGTGTACGACCACCGACATTGCTCGGTCCACGCTCCTGCCAGATCAAACCCGGCACAGCCGCCATCGTTCGACTGCTTTCCTTTCTTGCAATTAAAGCCTTGCGGTAATTATCCGCAGCTATCAATCGCTCCCGCGGCACGGCATTCAACGAAAGATCTTTGGTAAGCTCGAACTCCTGCTCCACTGCAAGATCAATCCTGTCTTGTTTGGAAAGCTTGCGATGGATAGGCTTTTCTGCTTTGGAAGCAGCAAAAAATGAATTGTCGGATGTAAACTGGTAAACAAAAAAACAAGCGATAGAAAGAATGGCAATTACGCCAACCTGAATGGGTTTTACTCTCATCTGGATATTGAATTTGAATCGTGCTGTAAAGTAATTGCTGAAAATGGAAAAAGCAAAAACGGATAATGAAAGGTTTTATTATGTCACCATGGCTATTTCCCCGATGAATAGGCGGCTTTGAACCAATAAAAAAGCCCCTTTTGCAAGGGGCTTCAAAATATTAGTAGTGAATATTACCATTTGTCTACTTCGTCGGTGCTTGCTGTACTCACAGGAGCCGGGCTGCTAACCTCCGCCGATACTTCGCTACGCATATCATCGCCGGCATCGTCGCCTTCTACTTCGTCGTGGTTGTAAGCATCAAAATCAAAATCAGGCATCAGCTGTGTTTTCACATGATCAACCGCCTCTGTCAACGCTTTGATGAACTTGTTGAAGTCCTCTTTGTACAAGAAAATTTTATGACGGTCGTACCCATTGTCATTGAAACGTTTACGGCTTTCTGTAATCGTCAGGTAGTAGTCATTCCCACGAGTAGCTCTTACATCAAAAAAGTAAGTCCTGCGCTTCCCAGCCCTGATTCGTTTGCTGTAAATGCTTTCCATTTTCTTGTCGTTGTTATCGTACGCCACAGTCGTAAATTTTACAGATTAAAAATTGTTTTGGTTTAGATATGCTCACAAATATAACCACCTTTTTGAAACAGCCAAATTTGCCATTTTTTACAGGTTTTCCTCTTCTTGCAATTGCCGCTGGTACATTGTAAAGTAAAGTCCGCGTTTTTGCAACAGCTCCTCGTGAGTGCCCTGTTCTTTCAATTCGCCTTCCTCTAACACCAATATCTTGTCGAACTGGAACAGGTTAAAAACCCGGTGTGTGACAAAGATGGATGTCTTACCCTGAAGGTAACCTGCCAAGTTGGTGACAATTGCTTTTTCTGTTCGGGCATCCACTGCGCTTAGACAGTCATCGAATATCATGATCGGCGCTTCCTTCATCAAGCCGCGGGCAATGGAGATGCGTTGTTTTTGTCCGCCACTCAGGGTCACACCACGTTCGCCAATTTCGGTTTCATATCCTTTTGCAAAGCCTTCTATGTCGTTATGAACAACTGCAAGCTTTGCCATTGTCTCTACTTTTTCCTGGTCCATCCATTTGGTACCGAAAGCAATGTTGGCAGCAACCGTATCGCTAAACAGAAACCCGTCTTGGGGTACGTAACTCATATGGCTTCGCAAATTGGTCAGATCAATTTTGCTAATTGAATGACCATCCAGCAAAATGCTTCCGCTCGTTACATCATATAGACGAAGAATTAGCTGCACAAGGGTGGACTTGCCGCTTCCTGTTTTTCCAACCACTGCAATGCGTTCACCCGGACGAATATGAAGAGTCAAATCTTTGATGGCCGTAATGCCTGTATGAGCATACGTGAACGTTACATTCTCCAATTTGATGTCGCCAGTCAGGATTAGCTTTTGATCAGTTTTCGGAGACGTGATGGCTGGCTTGGTTTGCAGAAACTCATTCAGCCTTTTTTGCGAAGCAGCTGCCCGCTGAATCATACTTGCCGTCCAGCCGATGGCGCTAACCGGGAAGGTGAGCATGTTGATATAAATAACAAATTCAACGATGGTTTCTATGCCAATGCCTTTGTTTCCCTGGATGTAATAGATACCGCCAATCATGATGGTAAGCAAGGTGCTCAACCCAATCAAGAGTGTCATGGATGGGAAATACATTGCTTCCACTTTTGCTAACCCGACTGCACCGCGGCGGTAATCCTCACTCGTTTTTTCAAAAGCCCTGTACATCGCATCTTCCTGTACAAACGATTTGATAACTCGAATTCCTGAATAAGATTGCTGCGCTGTAGAAGTAAGTTGTCCTAATGCGGCCTGTACCGCTTCGCTTTTCTTATGAATGATATTGTTGACAATGTAGATTGTGATTGCCAGAATTGGTAGTGGCGATAGCACATACAGGGTCAACTCTTCATCCCGCTTCCACATATAGTAAACGCTCATCCCTATCAGTGTCGTCAGGTTAATAAAGTACATGATGGCCGGGCCGGTGAACTGTCTTACACGGCTCACATCTTCTGCCATACGACTCATCAAATCGCCGGTGCTATGGGTCTTATAAAAAGTCGCATCTAATTGCTGGTAATGATCAAAGACTTCATTCTTTTGGTCATACTCAATGTGGCGGCTCATCACAATGATGGTTTGTCGCATCAGGAACATAAAGAAGCCACGGAGTAGTGCCAGTAAAAGAATAACGCCACCGCACAATAGCACAATACGAATCGGGTCCATGTTGCGGAAGCTATCCACCCAATCAATGAACCACTGTACAACCGTTGCATAAGTCCGGTGCTTTTCTTTTGGGACATAACCCGGCAGATTTTGCTGAACAAACTCAATCACAAACCCTGTCACCTGTGGTGCCAACACACCAAAAAAATTGGAGATGATAATGAAGAAAATACCGATGCTCAGCCGTAGCCGGTATTTCCAGAAATATTTGTTTAAGGCACTTAAATGCTTCAATCGGCAAAATTTAAACCCTTGCAAATGTAGGCGGGAAAAATCCTTACCAGCTGAGTTGAAAAACAATAGTTCGTTGTACTTTTCCTAAAGTAAACCAACAATCACACCCATGAGGAACCTGGAGCCAGCGAATTTTGAACGGATCATACACGACAAACAAACACGCCTCTTTTGTTGTCAAAATAAAAATCTGGAAGTCATCTTTTCTAATTATGGTGCAAGGATCATCGCTTTATATTATGGTGAGGTCAATGTAACGCCGTCCTATCCTTCACTCGATGCTTACATGTCGCCGACAATTGCTCCTTACCATGGAGCTACAGTCGGACGTTATGCGAACCGGATTGCAAAAGGCAAGTTTGTGTTGAATGGAAAAGAATATCAATTACCGATTAACAACGAGCCAAATCATTTACATGGCGGGCCAGAAGGATTTCACCGGAAGATCTGGAACATTGTCCGTACAAAGTCCACCGGAATCACTTTTGCACATTTCTCGAAGGAAGGAACAGAAGGATACCCAGGCAACATGAATGTTTCGGTAACCTATTCTTTAACGGAAGAAGATGAACTGGTGATCAGTTACATGGCCAAGACAACAGAGGCTACACCGTTCAACATTACAAACCACGCATTCTTTAACCTGAATGGTGAAGGATCGATCCTTGACCACCAGTTACAAATTAATGCCAACAGCTACAACCCGGTTGATGCGACCTTAATTCCGACTGGTATTGAAAAGGTAGACGGCTCCGCTTTCGACTTCCGTGAATCAAAGCGCATTGGAGAACACATCAATAAAGAAGAAGAACAAATAAAAATTGGTGGCGGTTACGACCACAATTTTGTATTGAATAAAGAAGGAAGCGCATTATCGTTTGCTGCTAAGGTAATTGGCGATAAATCGGGAATCGTGATGGAAGTATTTACCGAAGAGCCGGGCATTCAACTTTTCTCAGGAAACTTTGAAGCGGTAAAAGGTGATCCATCCACTTTTCGAAACACTTTCTGTCTGGAGACACAGCATTTTCCGGATTCGCCTAATCAGCCGGGGTTTCCAAATTCCATATTGCAACCGGGTGAAGTGTTTGAATCGAAAACGATATATAGGTTCTCGAGATAGTGATCTGCGTGCGGTGAGTTGCGAATTAAATTCCAACTTACCGACAACTTACTATTGACTATTCTCCTACTTAGTTCAAACTTCTAAAATCCACAGGCACCAACCGGCTTACGCCTGGCTCCTGCATGGTAACACCATAAATAACGTCCACGGCGCTCATGGTTGTTTTGTTGTGTGTTACGATGATGAACTGTGAATTGTTACTGAACTCGCGGATCATGTTAGTGAACTTTCCAACGTTTGCATCATCTAGCGGCGCATCCACCTCATCCAAGATACAGAATGGCGCCGGCTTGATCAGGTAAATGGCAAACAGTAATGCGGTTGCCGTTAATGTTCTTTCTCCACCGCTTAACTGGCTGATTGAACTTGGCCTTTTCCCTTTTGGCTTTGCCATGATATCAATACCTGTTTCTGCGAGATTATCCGGATTTTCAAGTACCAAGTCGCACTGATCATCTTCTGTAAACAAGGTCTTAAATACCTTGATGAAGTTCTCACGAACCTGGTTGAACGTATCGAGGAATTTCTGGTTAGCGGTTGTTTCTACTTCAGCAATAGTTTGCATCAGGCTTTGCTTTGCTTCCACCAAATCATTCTTCTGCTCAACAATGAATTCATAGCGTTTGCGCATCTCTTCGAAAGCTTCAATAGCAGTTGGGTTCACCTCGCCGAGGTTCTCCAAACGCTTCTTCATTTTATCGGCTTTCTCCTGCAAATCCTCTGTTGAAACTTCGGATGTTCTCGGATCATCTAAAATATCTTCCAGCGCAATCTTAAATTCAACATTCAATCGCTCCTTTGTTCCCGCGAGTTGCAGTTTGAGATCATTCAGTTTATCCTTGATGGCTGCGAGTAAATGTTCAATACCTTCTTTCTCTTTTACCTTATGCCGAAGCTCACTTTCTTTTGCACTTAACTGGTTCCGCAAGTTGTAATAAGCCTGGTCAGCTTCGTTTAAAGCGCCTTCTTCACTTTGTCTTCGGCGCATCAGTTCATACAAACCTTCTTCTACAGCCTTCAGGTCTTCTTCCGATTGCAGAATGTTCTCAGAAGTTTGTTTCAACTGTACAGTGTTTGTTTCCACCTGCGAACGCAGATCATTCAATTGATTGCTCTTAAACTGCAACTCCTGCTTCAATCCATTGATCTTGCTTTGCTCACGGGTAACCTGAAGGTTCAGGTTATTGTAGCCTGTATTGATCTCGTTGTACTCTACTTCAATGGCACGATAGCTTTCTTCCGCTTCCTGCAAGCCTGCAGCATATTGTGCTAACGAATCATTTAATTCAGCCAATTCGTTCCGCACATTCTGCACCGAAAGGTTTGTATTCTCCAATTGCTCCTGCAATTCCTCAATGCGGTTTTGCGAAGTAGCCTGGGAGTGCTGCAGGTTTTCCAGTTTGTTTTGCAGACCATACAACTCGTTATTGAGCTGCTGTATTTCTCTTTCCGTTTGGCGAATGGCTGCTTCTTTCAAATCAGCATTGAAAGCAATCACTTCGTTGTGACGAGCTTGGATTTGCGAATTAAGATCATCAACAATAGCTTGCTGTGCTACAATCTGTTCGTGTAGCTTTTCTAAGTTCTTGGCACGACCGATTTTCTTTCCTTCAAACAAACCAACACTTCCACCAGTCAGCGTGTAGTTGCCTTTTACATACTTACCATGTCTTTCCAGGATAACGGAACCATTGCTGTTTTCCAGTGCGGCTTCATCATCGGCAATAAAGACATTTCCTAGTAATTGTTCTGCTAAGGGACGGTACTGGCTTTCCACTTCAATCACCTCCATCGCAGGGATCGTACCGTCGGGTTGATGCCCGCCAGCAGTCTTACCAGCTACTTTATCCAATAGGAAGAAGTTCGCCTTTCCCTTTTTTGCTTCATCCAGCAGGTGAACGGCCTGCAAGCCTTCTTGCAAATCGTTGACAACGTAGTAATTTAAGTAAGGCTCCAGCACGTTCTCAACAGCCGCACGAAATTCTTCTTTTACATAAATAATGTCAGAGAGAATGGGTGCAGTGTGGTTCCAGCCCTTGTTGTTATGCAGGAACTTTACACTTTCCGGATAGCCTTCCATCGAGTCGATCAAACTCTTTAAAAGGTCATGCTCGTTCTTCTTGGCGTCAAGCTTTCTGTTTTCAACTGCAAGCGTTGAACGTAATGTTTCCAGAACACCCTGTGTTTGCAGGATCTGTTCCTTCGTATTGTTATGATGCTGCTGCAACTGCTCCAAATCGGTTTGCTTGGTAGCAAGGTGCTCAGCTTTTTCTTCTTTCTGTGTTTGCAAGGCGGCAATCTGATCTTCACGATTCGCCTTGTCCTCCTCCATGTGCCAGATTGTACGCTGCAGGTTTTGGATGGACGTATCGGCTACTGCCACTTTCTTCTCGGCATCGAACTGGCTGCGCTGCACCTGCTGGTGAGATGAACGCAGGTTATTTAACAATGTTCTTTTCTCATCAACGACAATGCGTTTTGCATCTACCTGTGTCCGCAATTCTTCCAATTGCTTTACCAGGTTTTGCAATACTTCTTCTTCCTCAGTGATTTGCTTTTGTGTGAACGAAATGCTCTCTTCAATGCCGGTGATCTGGCCCTCTGCCCTATTTAAAAATTGCGATAGGTTTTCCTCTCTTTCCCGCAAGTATTGTAAACGTTGCGTTGCAAGGTTCTTTTCGTTTTCTTTTGTACGAAGGTTTTGCACGAGTTCATTGAACGATTGCTGCAAGGCATGCAGTTCCTGTTCTTTCTCAATAAAACCAACACGTTCCTGCTCAATGGCTGCTTCTTCCGTTGCGATTTCCGCTTCCAGCTTGATGCGCTTGTCAGTTTCTTCTTCGTGCTTTTCATTAAGCTCTTTGTAAGTAAGATTGAATCCTTCCAGTGCAGCTTTCGCTAACTCAATGCTGATTTCGCGGTATTCTTTCTTGATCTCGTAATACTTCTGCGCCTTCTTTGCCTGGTTCTCCAGCGATTTTAACTGGTTGTTGATCTCGAACAGCAAATCCTCGATACGAGCAAGATCCTGTTCGGTAGCATCCAGCTTTTGCTTTGCTTCCTTCTTTCTTGTTTTATAGATCGAGATACCGGCGGCCTGCTCGAGCATCCGGCGGCGACTATTGTCTTTGTCCTTGATGAGATCATCCACCATTCCCAACTCAATAATGGCGTAGCTGTCGGTAGAAACACCCGTGTCCATAAAGAGGTTCTGGATGTCTTTCAAACGGCACTGCACGTCATTGAGGCGGTATTCACTCTCCCCGTTTTTGTAAAACTTACGGGTGATTGTAACCGTGTTAAATTCGGTAGGTAGTAGGTTTTTCGTGTTTTCAAACGTCAGACTAACCTCCGCAAGGCCACTGGCACTGCGGGTTTTGGAGCCATTGAACACCAGGCTCTCCAGGTTTTCCGAACGCAGATGGGAGATTTTCTGCTCGCCAATTACCCAACGGATGCTGTCCACGATATTACTTTTACCGCAGCCGTTAGGGCCAACGATACCTGTAATGTTCTCGTCGAAACTGACATGAGTTTTGTCGGCAAAGCTCTTAAACCCCTTGATATCTAAAGATTTTAAACGCACTCTTTCACTTTTAGAAGGGAGCAAATATAACGGAAGAGGCAGACAATCGTCCTGCTTTTAGCCGAACTGGTCCGGGGCTGGGGATAACCTGTTATAAGCCTGACTTAAATCACTTTTTTGCTTGATCGTTTTCATAGCTATGTGCCGCCGAATGCTTAATTTTTGTACCGAAACAAAACCTCCGACCATGACCGTTATTGTCCCACTTGACTTTTCACCTCAATCGATCAATGCCGCCGCCTTTGCTGCGCAGATGTTAACCGGTGTTTATGGCGCTGACCTTCTTCTTTACCACCTTTACCTAGACGAGTCCGACGAGCCGCAGGTAATTGAGAACCTTCAAAAAGTAAAAGACAAGCTTGCCGAAAACAGTACTGTAAAAACCCGCTACATTGCTGAAAAAGGAACCGGTCTGGTTTATTCCCTGTCCCGGCTGGTGAACAAGGAAGACGCAAGTTTGCTCGTAATGTCGGTCAGTGACCGGGTGAAGATTTTTGAGGATAGCTACTCGCTGCAAATGATGAACGAAAGCCATTGCCCGGTTCTGGTAATTCCATACGGTTACATGTATAACGAGGTGAAAACGGTGGCTTTGGCATCGGATTTCAAGAACGTGGACAAAACCATCCCACTGGCGAAAGTGAAAAAGATCCTCCAGATTTTTCAGCCACAATTACACATTGTACACGTAAATCCTGAAATCTATGTTTCGCTTAGCGAAGAGTTGCTTCAGCAGCGAAGCCTGATGGCCGAGATGTTTGCCGAATTCAAACCTGATTTTCATTTCATCACCACGGAAAATTTTGCCGAGAGCCTGGAACGTTTCATCGACGATAAGAATATTGACCTCGTGCTAACTTTCCCAAAACGCCACAGTTACCTGAGTACGTTGATTAGAGGCACCAATACGCAAAAGTTGGTTTACCGCAATGCAGTGCCGGTTTTAGCGGCACACGAATAAAAACCTGGCTGACTACTTATACCAGAGGCTCTTGCGGGCCTCTTTTTATTTTCAAAGAATAAAATAGAGCTGCCCGACAGTGACCGAATGATTCAGAATAAATGGCAATTAACCTGAATTTTGATCTAAACTTAAAAATCCTTCTCCGCCCACTTCCTTCATCTTTCCTATCTTCGCCGGCCCAAAAGTTCTTAAACGATGATCAGCAGAAGGAATATACGAGTGAAGGTGATGCAGACGATCTATACATTGTCAACTCTTGAGCAGCAGGCGAAGCCTGGCGAGCCGGTGAAGCTTTTACAAAAGCATTTTGAGCAAAGCAAAGACCTATTATTATATCTAACTTATTTTCTGACCGAAGTAGCGGCTTACGCAGAAACAGATTCTTACCAGCGCCGCTCCAAACACCTGCCAAGCAAAGAAGACCTGAACGTTAATACAAAGATTTCGGGCAACGAGCTGGTGTGGAAGATTCGCGAGGATGCTACCTACCAACAAGAAGTTGGACGGGCAAAACCACAGTTGCGTGCCGATAAGGAGCTGATCCGCAAAATCTATATGCAATTGGCGGAAACTCCGCAATACAAGGCATACATTGCCGATGAACAACGTGATGCAAAAAGTGAAAGAGAGATCATAGAATTTATCTTCAGTGACCTCATGCTGCAGAACGAGCTCTTTACTTCGCATATTGAAGAAAACTTCATCAACTGGGATGACGATGGCGACATGGTGATACAGGTTTTAGTAAGCTTGTTACAAAAGCCGGGAAGCGTCAACTTCACTGAAGGCCTTTCGCTGGATAAATCGGAGTTCGCAAAAAGTCTTCTGACAACGGTGCTCGAAAAATCAGAACACCTCGAATCGCTGATTATTCCCAAGCTGAAAAACTGGGACCCTGAGCGGATTGCCGCCTTGGATATGATCATCATGAAAATGGGTGTTGCCGAATTCCTGTATTTCGAAACCATTCCACCAAAAGTGACTATCAATGAATACATTGATATCAGTAAGGAATACAGCACGCAACAAAGTGGTCAGTTTGTGAATGGTATCCTGGATAATATTCACAAAGAATTAGTACGCGACAATAAGCTGCATAAACGCGACTTTAAAAAAGCCTGAGGTTTTGAGCTACATTTGCAGCGGTAAAAAATTGGCTATGAAATATTTTTTTCTTCTTTTGTTAGGCGCTTCACTGGCGGCTTGCAACATGAATGACAAAACTGCTGCTGCCCATACAACGCCTCATGCTGACAATACGGAAGTAGCGGCAAACAACGATTCAACCAATCTTACAACCATTGAATGGCTCGACCCGGTTTCGCTTGACCTTGGCAACCTTAAGAAAGGTCAGGTTGTAGAACTTTCCTGGAAATTTAAGAACACGGGAAACAAGCCTTTGACGATTACCAACGTAAGTGCAGGTTGTGGTTGTACTACACCTGATCCTCCCAAAGAGCCAATCGCTCCCGGCGCTGAAGGTGTGATTCGTGCGAAGTTCAACAGCGAAAACTTTAGTGGCCGTGTGAACAAAGAGGTATATGTGCAGGCAAATAACAGCAACCGTAACAATGGTGGCGATAACAAATTAAGTTTCACTGCCGACATCAAAGAATAGTTTAACCTTTAATAATTGGATATGTTTTTCATTTTACAAGCACAGCCTGCACCCGGTGGATTTGGCGGATCATCGAGCTTAATCTTCATGGGTTTAATCATGGTGGTTTTCTGGTTGTTTTTCATTCGTCCGCAGGCTAAAAAAGCCAAACAGCAAAAATTGTTTATCGATGATTTGAAAAAAGGCGATAAAGTAGTAACCATTGCAGGTATTCATGGTGTGATCAATAAGATCAATGAAGATGGCACCATCAGCCTCGAGATCAATCCGGGTAGTTATATCAAAATGGAAAAGAGCTCTATTTCCATGGAATGGACGACCCAGATCAACAAGCCGGCGGCAACAACGCCAGAGAAAAAATAAGATTCCACCTTTTGTATAAAAGCCATCACTTGTTGATGGCTTTTTTTATGTAGCCAGCTTTTGTAATTCTATTGATCGTCCGTTGCGTCGCACTCTTGTACGTTCGGAACATTACTGGATTTTTTTGAACCACGAAGACACCAAGGCACAAAGAAGCACGAAGGACTTTGTGGCCGTTGTGGTTTCCAATGATCTTTGTGATACTTGATTTCGTAAACCCACCCCTAAGTTCTTTAAGTTCAGTTATACTTTCACTGCTCCCCTCCAGGGAGGAGATGGCCGTTTTGTTACACCGTTGACCTTAAGAACACATCCCCTCCTTGGAGGGGCGATCTAACGTTTGATTGAGCTGTAAGAAATCAGGGGTGGGCATATATTGTTCAGTAGCGATGTGAACGTACAAGAGTGCGACGCAACAGACGCCAAATAGTAGCACTTCGGCTTAGTACATAAATATTCCAACAAGCATTTGCTAAATACTTTGCCTTGTCTTCAACTCAAGGTATTTATTCAGCGAGTTGATGGTGAGGTTTTCCGGCGTAGACAATACCGCAACAATCCCATTCTTCTGAAGCTCTTTTACAATTAGCTGCTTTTCGTAACGGTACTTTTCAGCGATGGTTTTAATGTAAATATCCTCGGTTGTTGTCGCCTTTGATTCAATGAGACTTTTCAATTCGGTGTTGTCAAAAAATACCACCATCAGCAAGTGGTAATGGGCCAGGCGTTTTAGGGAAGGAAGCACTCGTTCCAAACTATCAAAGGACTCAAAATTAGTGAACAATACCAGCAAGCTTCGTTGTGTAATGCGGTTGCGAACGGCGGAAAACAATCGCTCTAAGTCGGGTTCTAAAAAATCGGTTTGCTGCTTATATAACGCTTCTAAAATGTTGTTGACCTGTGTTGGCTTTTTATCAGCCGGGAGAAACGCATCCACATTACGACCAAACGTGATCAGCCCTGCTTTGTCTTGCTTTTGCAGCGCCACACTCGATAGCACAAGCGATGCGTTGATCGCATAATCAAGTAAGGTCATTCCTTCAAAGGGCATCTTCATCACACGGCCTTTGTTCACCAGGCAGTAAATCTGCTGACTGCGTTCATCCGTGAAATTGTTTACCATCAGATCACCTTTCCGTGCCGTTGCCTTCCAATTGATGGTGCGGTAATCATCGCCTCTTACGTATTCTTTGATCTGCTCAAACTCCATACTGTGTCCCAGCTTACGCATGCGCCTTGCACCAACTTCGCTCAACTTGTTAGCCACAGCGAGCAACTGGTACCTGCGCATTTGCACATAAGAAGGATACACCTTAGTTGTTTGCTCCTCTCCCAAAATGAAACGGCGACGGACGACAGTTAACGGTCCATCAGCATACACATTGATTCTGCCGAAATGATATTCTCCGCGTTCGGCTGGCTTCAGGTGGTAAATGAGGTCAGTAGTTTCTTTTGCCGGCAATTGCACTTCCCTGTTCCATGACCTTTCCTGGAACTGAACCGGCAGTTCATCGATCACAGAGCAATTCAATTTATGCTCGTAGCTATTTTCCAAGCGAATGATGATTTTGTTGTCATCGCCATTGCTTAATCGTTGCGGCAAAATTCTTTCTGCATAAACACCTCTTTTCCGGTACAGCAGGAAGGTATCGATCAACACCACCACCGCGATACCTAACAACAGGAAAAGAGCTACTGCACGCAGTGCCGGAACGAAATATGACAGGACAAAAAGTGCCGCAATGCCGTACCCAGCATAAAACACCTTTTTATCAAGGTAAAATGATGTATTATCCCAAAAATGCAGGATGCTTCTGAACATTATCGCGGGATATCGAGGGATTGAATGATTTGCTTAATCACGTTGTCTTCTGTGACACCTTCCATCTCTTTATCTGGAGATAAAATGATACGGTGGCGAAGCACGGGCGGTACTACTTCCAGGATATCATCCGGTGTAACGAAGTCGCGACCATTGATGGCTGCCATCGCTTTGGAAGCATTCATGATGGCCAGCGAAGCTCTTGGTGAAGCACCGAGATAGATTGACTTGTTGTTCCGCGTTTGATGCACCAGTTTCGCAATAAAGGCCAGCAAACGATGATCAATTACGATCTCCTTTACCACCTTGCGAACCCGCACGATGGTATCGCCGTGTAAAACTGATTGAATGGCACTTAGCGCATCTGTGTTGCCCATGCGGTGAAACTGATTCAGGATCTCTAACTCCTCCGTTTCATTCGGATATGGCACTTCCACTTTGAACAAAAAACGATCTAGTTGTGCTTCCGGCAAACGGTAGGTCCCCTCCTGCTCAATCGGGTTTTGGGTGGCCAACACCATAAACGGTGGCTGCATGGGATAGGTTTTTCCATCAACCGTTATCTGCTTTTCTTCCATTACCTCGAACAAAGCGGATTGTGTTTTTGCCGGGGCACGGTTGATCTCGTCGATCAATACAATATTACTGAACAGTGGACCACGTTTAAAGTCAAAGCTTCCTTCTTTCGGGTTGAACACCGGTGTTCCTAACACATCGGACGGCATCAGGTCCGGCGTAAACTGGATCCGGGAAAACTGAACAGCCAACGAACGGGCTACCAATTTTGCTGTCAGTGTTTTTGCCACACCTGGCACACCTTCAATCAACACATGACCATCCGCCAGCAAAGCAGTGATGATCAGCTTCACCATTTCTTCCTGTCCGACAATAATCTTTTTTATCTGCTGACGCACACTTTGCACAGCATCATTGAGCTGGCTTAAATCGGTCCGTTGTTCAAATATTTGTTGCTCTTCCATTTTACGTGTTTTGATAAAACAATTCCAGCTGGCGGTGAAATTGAGCCAGTTCTGTTTCTGTTATAGAGTTGGCGGTTTGTATACGGTGAATCGTATTTATGATAGCTCTTGTCTCAGCTTCGGGATAACCACTTTTAAAGTGCAGTGCTTCGACAAATGCGTCATCTAAAGTATGTGTTGGAATTTTATAGCGAGAACGGACATGCTCCAAAAAGTAAGCTGCCATTTTGGAAGCTAGGTTGCGGTGATCGCTTTTATCGTAATACAGCCGACCAAGCGTTTTCACAAAGTCAAGCGAGTCGTTCTTTGGTTTTTGGTGTGGTGGAATCATTCGCTGTCTTCTGCGCATACCCAGTAAAACAAAAAGTGCGAGTGTAAATGCACCGATTAGTAAGCCCCATTTGAATGCAGGATAATTAAATAAAGCACTAAGCCAGTTCGGGTCCTTCTTATCGTTTGAACTATAAGGCTTTTCCAAGTAATACTCATTCCACACAACGGTTGTTACATCTTTTGGAACCACAGATAATGCCTGTTCCAGGTAGGCCGCATTGTTTTTGTGCAACACAAAATAATTACTAAAGGCTAATGGTGCCGTATGTAAAAAGAAACTGCCTTTGCCTTGGTTTAGCCGGATAAAGTTGGGCAGACCATTATCACCTCTTCCTAAAACTGCTGTCGTTGTTGTATCAACCTTATAAAACGAACCCGCGTTTTTCTTTCCAGGGTAAGTAAACACCTGCTGGTTAGAAAAGGCAGGCGACTCCAATCGTACCATCAAACTATCTTCCTCTTCATTTGAGGTGTAAATCGAATAGGAATTGTTATAGGTAACATCAAAAAACGAATTCACATCATCAGAAGCTGAACGATGAATGATGAAAACATAGTTACCCCTTTTCACAAATGAGGCAAGTTCATTTAGCTCTTCGTCATCAGCGTCAAAATAATCAGCTATTACAAATACAGCCTGGTTGCGATCCACTACGTCAATGCTATCCCATCCACCGGGGTACACACGATCAACATGAATCATTGCATTAGGAAAAATAGATGGTAACAAGTCTTTCGCTGCACGATAGCCGTAAGGAATTTTATCCGACTGCCGCAAGGTAACCCGCTCATCCAACTTACGCGGTGGTTTGGCAGCATTTGACGTCATAAGTACCACCAACAGCACTAGCACCAATGCACCCAGTATGTATGGAAATGCTTTTTTCATCAGGCCAGGCTGTTTTTAAAGTTGTTGAAATCTGCCCGCATCATTTCATATCCTTCTGCTGATAAATTGAATTGCCCATACCAGGTATACTCGAAATTGCGGGTAAGGCGAAAGAAATCCTTGTAGTAGCGACTACCATATAAACTGTTCACATAATGATTGTTGGTTTTGCCATATTGGTAGTCGATAATATTGCGATCAGAAAGTTCCCTCAGCGTTTTTAAATACCATAAGCGAACGGCGAGCCGGTAGTTCTTTGCATCCTCGGCCCTTTGAATCTCACGATCGTATTGAATGGCGAAAATATCGTCGGTTGTTTCTTCAGGATTGTCATCATCATCAATCGTTTTCGATTCCTTACTGAATAGACGGATATTGCTGGAAGCGAGATACCAAATAACAACACCGATAAAACTGCAAAGAATAATGATCCACAAAAGATTCTGGAACCAGTTTTTATCAACCAAAGAATCATTCTGTTTTGGCTGCGTGTTCTTTGCTTTTTTCTTTTCCGGTTCTATGTTGGCATACCAATAGGCATCATCTTCTTTCAATTCCGATACTTTCTCCGCAGGCATTTTCCGTACGTCAACGGGTTGAATTCGTGTAACACGTTCGAAAGAGGTTACCTCCTCGACTTCAACTGCAGGCGGTTCAACTTCCATCACGGTATCGGTCACGTACTCATTGCTCTGCCCAAAGCAATTGGCAGAAAAGTGAAGTGTAAGTAGCAGTAAGCTATAATGAATAATCCTACGCATTCAACACCTTGCCTCTCCTTCGCAATTTTATGGGATACACAATAAAATAAAAAATAATGAACGCTGCTGACGAACCAAGGATAAGCAGGTTCAGGAAGAGCGGCATCTTGTAATAACGGGTTACAAATCCTTCGTAAAACGCAGCAATCACGAGCACCGGGATCAGCCCCACTACGATCTTCACGCCGTCCTTCACACCCTCTTTAAATGCGTCAAGACGACTACGTGTGCCCGGAAACAGGTAAGACGTACCCATTACTGCACCAGCGCCGCAAGCGATCACGATAGCGGTTAGTTCCAGTAAACCGTGGATCATGACTGCCAGCACAAAATCCAACCCATAACCTTTGGCGAAGAACATGTAGTTAAAAACCCCTACCCGCATCGATTCTTTCCCTAACTCTTTCAGCGAAAAAATTCCGAGCAGGATGCCTTTGCCGAAATACATGAAGGACACAATGATGTTATTGATCATAATGCCAACTGACATAAAAAACGAATCCCCAGATTGGTAAATGCCGAATGGGTTTCCTTCAGAAATGTTCTTCTCCGTTTCATTTACATAGCTGTTGCCAAACACCTCGCGGATAAAGCTCGGGTCTTGCTTGGCGGTGTAAAAACCAACAGTATAAAAAAGAAAGAAAATAAAAAATGAAAACAGCATAATGCGCCAGTGCTTATACACTGTCAACGGCACATTATATTTCCAGAAACGGACGAGAAGATTGCCTTCCTCTTTACGGTTTTGGTAAATGCCCAGGTAAATTTTAGATGCCAGCGCATTGATGTATTTCGTGACACGGCTGGACGGATAATAGGTCTTTGCATAGCTGAGGTCATCTACCAGCTGCACGAAGTCACGGGCCATTTCATCGGCATCGGCAGTTGTTCCCTGCTGAATTTTCTCCCAGCGGGCTTTGTTCTTTTTTATAAAAAGTCCTTCTCTCAGGTGGCCAAAATTTAGGTCGTAAGATAAGGCGTTTTAGCATTCTTCGTAGGCCTTGAACAAGAGAGTTTCCGGTTTGAATCCTGTGAACGGATTGGCCCCGCCACTTTGAGCTGTTTGGCGGCTGGCAGATGACTATTGACAAAGGGTTCAGAGAATGCCTTACAATTACTTCATACAGGTTTGCATGTTTTCCTTTCGAGCCAACTATACCAGAAAAACGCTTTTAGATTTCATTCCTTTTCCTTTCAAGCTAATTGTAAAATTTTGAATGAATGACTAATTTTCGTGATCGGATTTGTGATTAATGTAAAACGGAGTGAAGGCCCGATTTGCATTTATACCGATTGTCAACCTTCGTAAACCCAGACCTAAACTTTTATGAGCAAGATAAAAACCAGCAAAAAGACATTATCAAAAGCAGAAGCAGAAGAATTATTACAAACACTTCAAGCTCGGTTTGAAAAACATAAAAGCCGGCATAAAGACATAAAGTGGGCTGATGTTTTAGCAAAGCTGGAAGTTAACCCCGAGAAAATATGGTCGCTTCGCGAAATGGAAATGACCGGCGGAGAACCAGATGTTGTGGGCTACGACGAAACAAGGGGCGAATACATCTTTTTTGATTGTTCACCCGAAACACCAACGGGCCGCAGAAGTGTTTGTTACGACCGGGAAGGCCTGGAGTCACGAAAGGAACATCGTCCCGCAAATTCAGCAATGGACCTGGCGGCAGAAATAGGCATTGAATTATTGACGGAGGAAGAATACCGTGCTTTACAGCGCCTGGGAGCTGTCGATCAAAAAACATCCAGCTGGATAAAAACACCTTCTGATATCAGGAAACTTGGCGGCGCATTATTCGGTGACTACCGTTATGGCCATGTTTTCGTTTATCACAACGGGGCACAATCCTACTATTCATCACGGGGTTTCCGTGGTTCACTTCGTGTATAATTTTCTAGTTAACGGAATTTGATTTGTTAGTTGACAGAAGCAGGATGGTTTAAGCTAATGATAGTCGTTATTATGGAGCGATCTTTCCTTAGCTTAGATACCGATCGTCAACCATAGAGCAGGACGGAATCTTCCGCAGGGCAGCTATTTTTGAAAACTTGCCTTGTCAAATGAAACTTTTTGCCTGCTTCACTTTTGCCTTATTTTGGTTTTGTTCAGTAAATCTATTTGCGCAGAATGCATTCTTTCCAATTGTAACCAAAACATCAAAAGCAACGATTGTATACGATGGTAAGGGCCCCAAACTCGACTCTATTTCTGCTCATCTATTAGCCACTGACGTCCATCGCATTACAGGCTATCTCCCAGCAGTTGCAACGGATATCACTAAGGCTAAGGGCAACGTTATTGTAATTGGATCTTGCCAGTCTGAGCTCATAAAAAATATTACCGGCACTACTGCATGGGTCAAGAACTTAGAAGGCAAATGGGAAAGCTTTGCATGGCAGATAATCAATCAGCCGATACCTGGTATAACGAAAGCATTTGTCATTACAGGCAGCGATGCCCGTGGGACGGCGTATGGTGTCTTATCGCTTTCCGAAAAACTGGGCGTTTCGCCGTGGTATTGGTGGGCTGACGTACCGGTAAAACAAAAGCGGGAACTCTTTATTCAACAGGCAGCATTTCTCTCCAATGAACCATCGGTAAAATACCGCGGCATTTTCATTAATGACGAAGACTGGGGCTTGCGTCCATGGGCTGCGAATACATTTGAGCCGGAGAAGAAGAACATTGGTCCGAAAACTTATGCAAAGGTGTTTGAGCTCTTGTTGCGCCTGAAGGCAAACTTGCTCTGGCCAGCAATGCATCCGGGGACTGAACCTTTTTTCAATGACTCTGCAAATATTGCCATAGCCTCTGCTTATTCCATCGTCATCGGTTCTTCGCATGCCGAACCCATGTTGCGAAACAATGTAGGTGAATGGAACGAGAAGACGATGGGTCATTTCAATTATATGACCAACAGCGAAAAAGTTCTTCAATACTGGAAAGAACGGGTTATGCAAACGAAAGGCAACGATGTTGTTTATACACTCGGCATGCGTGGTGTACACGACAGCGGAATGGAAGGTGTGAAAAACGTGAAGGAGGCAGCACCGCTGCTGGAAAGAATCTTCACTGACCAAAGGCAGTTGTTACAAACACACACAGGCAAAAAGCCCGAAAGCATTCCGCAGGTTTTTACCGCCTACAAGGAAGTGCTAGATATTTATGACCAGGGGCTGAAACTGCCCAATGACGTTACTATTGTATGGCCCGATGATAATTATGGGTATATCCAACGTTTGAACAATACTGAAGAACAGAGCCGCCGTGGTGGTTCCGGAGTTTACTACCATGCGTCGTATTGGGGACGGCCACACGACTATCTCTGGCTGAGCACAACTCATCCTTCCCTGATTCGCTCCGAAATGATGAAGGCCTATCAAGCCGGAGCCGATCGGCTTTGGGTGTTGAATGTGGGCGACATCAAGCCGCTTGAGTATACTATGCAGTTGTTTTTTGACATGGCATTTGATACAAAGCCATTCCAAAACAGCAATCACACGTTTGAGCATCTGAGAAAGTGGACTGCTACTATTTTTGGCAGCAGAGATGCTGCCGCTATTACATCCGCCGTGTGGGATTACTATGGCCTTGCCTTCGAGCGGCGACCGGAGTTTATGGGCTGGAGTCAAACGGAACCAACAACGAAAACACGATTCACTGGTTATAATCATTTTGCGTTCGGTGATGAGGCAGAGCGGCGTCTCATTCGCTACCAGAACCTTCAGCTAACGGCAGAAAGTTTGCGCCGAAAAATGCCATCGCAAATGAACGATGCTTTTTACCAGCTGGTATATTATCCGCTGGTTGGTTCAGCGTTGATGAACAAAAAATTCCTGTACCGCGATAAGGCTTATCTATACGCCAAACAGGGCCGCATCAGTGCTTATGATTACCGGCAGCTTTCCCGTGCTGCCCACGACAGCATCGGTTTGCATACAGATTTCTATAACAACAAAATGGCAAATGGAAAATGGAGCGGCATGATGTCTATGAAGCCACGGGAACTTCCCGTATTCCAGACACCGGAGCTGCCAGCTGTGATGATCGAAAAGAGAAGCAAGTGGGAGGCTGTTCCTGAAGGTTACGATACACTGGCCTCTCAGTCAGCGAACTCTGTAAAAAAGCTTCCGCTCTTTGTGAGCGGTTTGCAACAACAATTTTACATTGATGTTTTTTTGAGCGATTCTACTGAAGTTATCTGGAAAGCGGAAGCTTCGAGAAACTGGATTCGCCTATCACATGGCTCAGGAAGGCTTGTACCTGTTCGCGGACAAAATATGCAGCGAATTTGGGTCAGCATTGACTGGAGCAAGCACCTTAAGTCAAAAAACGCACCAGGCGAGATAGCAATCGTTGCGGATGGAAGAAGGACAACAATTGTGGTTGACACTTACCAGCCACAGGCTAAAGCTTATAACATGTTTAAAGGGTTCGTGGAAGCCGATGGTTATGTTTCCATGTTCGCTTCGCACTACTCCAGCAAGATATCTAAGAATGGACAGAACTGGTCGACAATAAAAGGGTTAGGACACACAGGTGATGCTTTGATAGCTACTCGAAACACTTCGGTAAAACCTGATACTTCCAACATCAAAGCAAATAATCCTTTTGTTGCTTATGAATTTTACTCTCATTCTAACAGGGAACCGTCAGTATTGCTCTACACCCTACCGACACATCCCTTGAACAAGAATTTCAGCATGCGTTACGCAGTCAGCATCGATGACAGCCCCATGCAGATCGTCGATTTTAGAACGGTCGGCCGCAGTGAAGAATGGAAGGAGAATGTGTTACGCAACAGTGCTATGCGGACGGTAAAATTTCCTTCGCTTGCACCGGGCCAGCATCAACTGAAGATTTATGCAATTGATCCTGGTGTAGCGCTAGATCGGATACTGATCAACTTTCAACAGCAACAGAAAAGTTATAGTGTGGTGCCTGAGACTTTTAAGAAATAGCATTGGCTCATAGGTCTCTGTTTGCCGCACGCCGGTCAATTGTCGAAATTTAAAATCCGTTGCCGGCTAAAAATAATTCTAGTTATACCAGGAGAGAATAATATTGGCTAAGACAGTACGTTCACTGTATATTTTAATTTATCCTACAGTAAGCACCTTTAAAAAAAATAGATATACATAACACCAATAATGCGGAATCGCAACAATAGTAGCTGCAGCGTTAGATGTTCCGCCATCTAATCAATCACCAAATTGCCCAACGTACGCATCCGCTTACCACTTACCACTGTTAACTTAGCACCCGACGCAATTTGCTGGTTCTGATTTACGATGCATTCCCCGCCTTCGATCGGGTTGATAATAATTTCGTGGCCGGCCGGCAATATAGATGGCGGCACCGATTCATTTGCCCAGTTGCGCGGATCGTTCCAATCGCCGTTGCCAATGAATGAATACCCTATTGTGTTGACAGCAAAATAGGCGGTTTGTACAGGTCTGCCAGCATAAGCTATTTCGTACCGCCACATGCCTTGCATAGCCTGGGAGGGTAATCCAATGGTATAATACCACCACGATGCACTATAATAGGTGCTGAAGTTTTGTGTCCACGTTGTGTATTGAACACCATCGGGTCGAAAAACCCTGTGCACAGACTGTTGGCCGGGCTGCTGATCGCGGTAGTAGCTACCCAGAAATACCGTATTGCCACTCACAAAATTGATCTTTTCATTTACCACTTCTCCGGCAGGGCAACCCGGCATAGCAGGTGCTCCACCATGAGTCATTACTTTATTTAGGGTAGGTACGTAATAAGGCTGTTGATTGGCCCACCAGCTAGTATTACCATTGAGTGAATTACATTGACCAGCATAAGGATCTACGAGTTGGCTATAGGTGTTGCTGGTATATACTTCCAGATGTAAATGTGGCCCTGTAGAGTTTCCTGAACTTCCAACTACTCCAAGATATTCGCCACCTGTTACGGATTGTCCCACTGCTTTGCTGGTAACACTGTTTGTCTTCAGGTGACCATACCAGGCTACTGAACCATCCGCATGCATAATGTATACCGCATTCCAGTTACAACTGGTACAAAAAGCGCAGCTTTGATCAGCATTGCCATCTTCTTTTCCGATAATAACACCTGGAGCAGCAGCCACCACTTGCACGGCATTCTTTTGCATTTTCTGCCAGGGGAACGGCCAGGTGAAAACATCTGTGCCTTTGTGGTTGTAACCTGACTGCTGATCGTAAGTTCGTGTACCGCAGTTGTAGTCACGTAGCAGGTTTGGGAAAGAGGTGTTGTGATCGACATAGTTGGATACACCGTAATATCCATGGTCAAAGAATCCTGGTGCCTGGGCCAGCGGCCACTGAAAAGCAGTAACCGTTGTGCGTAAACCGTCCGGTAGTACCCCAGACTTACGTAGGGCTGCTTCGTTTTTCTGCAATTTGTCAATGATACTTTTGCGCTGAGTTGGCGTAAGTTCATCTGAGGGATCGGTGGTAAAGGTGTAGAACCCACCGCCATCAGGTTGTCGAACTTGCTGCGCAATTGAATACATTGCAGCAATAAGGAAAAGCATCAAAGCGAGCAGCTTTCTCATGTCGTTAATTTAGCAGCAAATTAAACATTCGATGCTGCTAGAAAAGGATAGAAAGAAAAATTATCCGTAATTCTTTCTGTTGCTGCAGGCACCAGGCGAAGATGAGTCTGGCCTCTACAAACATGATTCGGAAAAACAAGAAACAGCTAATGGAAAAGATCGGGCAGATTTTGTACTTTGATGCTCCTATTCTATGACACCAATTTTTATTACCGGAGGTACAGGATACATAGGCAAGCGCTTGATCAAACAACTGGTGGCCAAAGGCTACGATGTAACAGCACTCGTTCGCAAAGGCAGCGAACATAAATTACCACCTGGCGTTAGAGCAATTATTGGCGATCCATTCGACGCCACCACGTTTCAAAACTGGATCCCGAAAGGCGCTACGTTTATACAGCTTCTTGGTGTTTCGCACCCCTCTCCCCGGAAAAAAGAACTGTTCCGCAGCATCGACCTTCAAAGTGTAAAAGCATCTGCAGTTGCAGCCGTTAAAGCCGGCGTTTCGCATTTCATTTATGTCAGTGTAGCCATGGCAGAGACGAAGATGATGAAAGACTACCGTGATGTACGAAAAGAAAGCGAAGCGCTGTTGCTCTCAAAAAATCTCACTTGCACATTTATTAGGCCGTGGTATGTTATTGGGCCTGGACACCTATGGCCATTATTCCTGTCACCGCTTTATGGAGCCGCCTACTTTTTTCCTTCGGCGAAAGACAAGGCCAAGGCTTTGTCGTTGGTAACTATCCGGCAACTTCTGAACACATTGGAAAAAGCCATTGATGCACCGCCACAAAAATTGCGTGTGTTCGAGGTCAACCACATCAAACGCAATAGTCTTCCTGCTATTTAGCGATGTATACGTTGTCTGATTTGTCTGCGTCAGGAACCCAGGTACTGCCTAGCTCTACCCGCTGAATGGCTTTGGTTGATGTGACCGGAATACTAATTGACGTAGCACCTTTCTCCCAAACAGCAATGGTTCGATGGACTTTTGTTTTTGAGTTGTCGGCAAAAGTGATGGTCAAATCGACAGGAACAGGCTTTGTGCCTTTTGCTTGAACGGTGATCGTATGCGTCGCTCCCTTTTTTGTCACCGAAGAAATCGCCAGGTCAGCGAAGCCGCCTTCGAAAAACCAGCGCCTCCAAAACCAATTCAGATTTCTACCGGCGCCTGCATTCATACAATTGAAAAAATCGAATGGCATGGGATGTTTGCCATTCCATTGCGCAATGTAATAGTGCAGGGCTTTTGTAAACAGGGAATCACCAAAAAGATCTTTCACGAACAAATAGCCCATGGCTGGTTCAGGGTAAGCATTAGTGAAATAGGCTGAGTTGTTTTCCGTTGAAAGTGACATAATCGGTAGATCAGCTTCCGTACCTAAATGCCGTTCTGTTGGTACCACCCCATAATCATCAATAATGGATGAATCGATATAAGTGGAAAGGATCCACTCGCCGATTGTAGCCCAGCCTTCGTCCATCCAAGCATATTTTGTTTCGTTAGTGCCCAGGTAAAAGGGGAACATCGTATGAAACACTTCGTGGTCCGTCAGTGTGATGCTTTCTTCCCTCGTCTCAACCGGGTTGTCGTTTACCATCATTGGGTATTCCATCTGGTCAAGACCATCAAATACAGTGATATGTGAATACGGGAATGGCCATTTTGGAAATACGTAGCTCATCCCTTCCACTGTCTTGCGAGCATCCGGTGCTACCCAGAAATAATCTTTGTGCTTTGGATTAAATGCTGCATCAACTCTAGTCCGACGACCTGTTTTCGGATCGACAACTAAAGAAGTGGACTGCCACATATAATGATCGCTTGTGGCAAACGCAAAATCAGGTACGTTGGATGCTTTGTAATGCCAGGTGTTGTACGGTTTATTAGCGGTAATGGCTTGCTTATCATCCGTCGTGTCAATCACGTTAATGATAGCATCTCCCCTTTCGGCTTGCTGGATGCGTTGGCAATAGGCCGGCTGGAAAACTTCACCGCAGTTTTGTAAATCACCCGTTGCCCATACCACGAAATTTTTGGGTACCGTGATGTAGGCATCAAAGTCGCAAAAATCATTGTAAAACTCCTGGCGGCCATTGTAGGGAAAACGGTTCCATCCGTCGATGTCATCATATACCGCCACACGTGGAAAGAAATAAGCAATAAAATGCGCATTTGGTTCCACTTCACCAGTACGTACATGCGAACCTTTATTGAGTGTATAATGATAGGCGATACGGAACTGTATATTCTTTCCGCTTGCTAAGTTTTGACGGCTCAGAATCATGTTAGTGCCGTCAATGGCAATACGTGAACGGTCTGCAACCTGTCCGTTGACCCACATCGTATCAATCACTACACCTTCTCCCAGATCTCTCGGAGAAATCTTTGATTCACGCGGTGTTCCCGTCTTATAAAGATTAGGATAAAGTTTGAACCAGATTTGCTTAAGCGTATCAGGGCTGTTATTGTTGTAAACAATATCAACTACGCCGGCTACTAATCTAGTTTCTGGGTTGAAGTTGATAGAAAGCTTATAACTGGCTGAGTTCTGCCAATAGTTTTTACCTGGCCGGCCATCTGGCGAACGTGTACCCTTCTGATAGGTTGCCTGGATATTGCGAGAGATTGGAAGTTGTTGTGCAATGCTGTTGTACGATAAGACAACGAAGGCAAGAAAAACTGGTATTTGTTTTTTCATAAAGAATGAATGACTGGCAAGTTAAGAAGACCAAAGCATAAGCTTTACTTTGGTTCACATGCAGGTGGTTTTAGCAATTCTTTTTTTGAAGAGTATTATTTAGCTTCCGGACGATTGAAAAACCTGTTAACCAGGAAAGCGACAAGCTTCTCATCCACCGTCTCAATTGGATGTGGCGTGTTGGGAAGTACCGCTAGCTGTGCTTTTGGCAATTGCTTGTATACCTGTACCGTTTCCTCTAACGTCACCATCTTATCACGGTCGCCTAATAGCAAGAGAACATCGTTTTGGATCAAACTAAAATCCTCTGGCTTCAAAGGTGGCTCCTTACCCATACGTAAAAGCATATGCGCTGTTTTATTTAAAACGGTTTTCCAAACAGCCGCTCCGTGTCGTTGAGCTAATTGTGCAGCAAACTTTGGAACCTTAGTTTCAATTACTTCCGGGTTTAACATGGTTACCTCTTTGGCAGCGATTTCTCCAGTCCACAAAAGTTTTGTGCCGAGTGTTACAATTTTATCCACAAATTCCGGGTGGCGCAATGCCAAATATAAAGCCACATAGCCGCCCATGCTGTAACCTATGATATTGATTTTCTCGATTCCATTTTTTGTTATCCAGCCGGAGACTTCGTCCGCAAATGTTGCGATGAAAAATTCTTTTTCCACTGACGAGCCTCCATGACCAGAGAAATTTAGAAGATGGGTAGCGCAAGTCGCTTCTAAAGCAGTTGCAAGTGGCTGCAATTGCTCTTTGGCACCGATGGCACCGTGCAGAATCAAAACGGGTTGCATGAATGATTGGTTTGCAGAAAAGCAAATTTAGGCCGGCCGGATTTGCCGATTTACAAATTATATTTGGTACATGAGTATTGTGAAGGTTGCTACGAATTTCAACATCGATATTGAGTTTGCTGCTCCGCCGTTTTACCGTCGGCTCATTGCCTGGGTAATTGACATGGTGGTACTCATTTTTTACGTGGTTGTAGCAACTAAGTTTTTAGCATCAATCAACGAAAGCCTACCCGCTACGGAAGATAGCAATATGACCCGTTGGGCTATCACCCTGTTGCTCATCCTCCCTTTTGCGCTTTACCATGTTATCCTGGAGATCACTATGAACGGGCAAAGCATCGGTAAGAAAATCATGGGGATAAAAGTTGTTTCTGAGAATGGCGGCCGGCCCTCTATCAGCCAGTTCATCATCCGGTGGTTGATAAGGACATCGGATTATACGCTGATCATCGTCATTATTTTGTTGCCTTATGCTTTTGTTTTTGGCCCTACAGTTTATTGGGGAATCGGCGGTGCGATGGCGCTGCTGGTTACCGACCTGATTTTAGTGAACACCCGCAAACAACAGCGCTTAGGCGATATATTGGCTCACACCGTATTGATTGACACGAAACAAAAAGAAAAGATCACGGATACTGTTTTCCTGGAAGTAGCCGATACATACGTTCCGCAGTTTCCGCAGATTATGCAGCTGAGCGATCGTGACATTAATGCTTTGAAGGGTATCATCGATACAGCCAGGAAACACAAAGACCACAACATGGCATTTATGGCTGCGGAAAAGATCAAAACACATCTCAAAATCGATACGCACCTGGAGCCCGAAGAGTTTTTGGAAGTGCTTTTAAAAGACTACAATTATCTCTCTGCAAACTAGGTAAGCGAACCTACTATTCCCAGGAAAAGACCCAAGGCCATTATTACAAGGAAAATAATCGTAACGATTCCGATATAACGGAAGCAGACTTTTAGATTTTGGAACGATCCATTCAATGCTTCCTGATCGTTACCGTTCAATGCCTGTTGCATTTTATTAGCAAAGCGCAGCATAAAAACAATCGGAAAAATGTAGATGAGAAACACAATAAAATAAGTGATCGCCGTTCCAATTCCTAGCATTGAACCTAAACCCCTGCGGCGATAGCCGTATTCGCTTTCATATTGATTCAACATGACAGCAGAGTAAATGCCAAGAGCAACGAGTAATAATAATGAAATCAAACCTACGATCGCAAGAAAACGTGCCCATTTCGCCGTTTCCGATAAGTGCTCACGGGTAACGGGGTCAATTGACATGGAAAAGAGAGAAGAATTTTCTTCCATTGCTTTGGTTTTGCTAAAGATAAAGAAGAAGCTAACTCATTTTATCCATACGTCCGTTCCAATAAGAAAAAGGAAATACAGCAGATTTAGAGAAAAGGTGATACACGAGATCCATGCATTTTTTAGCAGAAACCTCAGTGCATGAGATGATTTCAATTCATGGGTTTTGAAATAAGCACTCTTTATAGACCGTGCATGCTGTAAATAGAAATACACCTGTATCGGGAACAGCACAGCAAACCCAAATGTGTAAATACCAGTTGCAATTCCCTGCACCAAAAGTTTAGATTCTCCCTGCCGATCTATCAACGTTTTGATGAAGTTTATATTTGGTATAAATAGATAAATCGCCAGAACTGATGTAACTAGGGAAACAGTAAATAGGTAACGTGAAATAGAGTGAAGACGGCGCAATGTTCGACCGTCTTCACCCGAGGAAGAAAAAATGTCTTCTATTGTGTTAATAGGCTCTTGCAAACAATACCCGTTGTGTTGATGGCTTCCCGGTTAAAATACACTTCCCTTCCTCCTGCTGATTATTCAGCGGGATACAACGAATCGTTGCTTTCGTCTTTTCCTTGATCGCTTCTTCTGTTTCGGCTGTACCATCCCAATGCGCAGAGATGAAACCAGGCTTCTCATCAAGCAGCCGGACAAATTCATCCCAGTCATCTACCTGCCTTGTATTTTCTTCGCGGAAGGCCAGCGCACGGTTGTAAAGATTCTGCTGAATCTCATCCAACAACCCTTTGATGTGATCAGCCAGGCCATCCAGTGGTACAGATACTTTTTCTTTTGTATCTCTCCTGGCTACTTCAGCCACGCCGTTTTGCAAATCTCTTGCTCCGAGGGCAACACGTACGGGCACACCTTTTAATTCATACTCTGCAAACTTCCATCCCGGACGTACGTTATCATTCTCGTCATACTTCACCGAAATACCTGCTGTTTTCAGTTGCTGCATTAACTCACTTACTTTTTCATCAAGTTGCGCCTTTTGTTCTTCACCCTTATAAATAGGAACAATCACAACTTGTAAAGGTGCAATCCGTGGTGGTAACACCAGCCCGTTGTCATCGCTGTGCGCCATCACTAAGGCACCAATCAAACGTGTGCTAACTCCCCAGGATGTTGCCCATACAAACTCCTGTTTGTTTTCTTTGCTGAGGAATTTTACATCAAAAGCTTTCGCGAAGTTTTGTCCGAGGAAATGCGAAGTTCCAGCCTGTAGGGCTTTACCATCCTGCATCATCGCCTCAATGCAATAGGTATCTTCTGCGCCTGCAAAACGTTCGCTTGGAGTCTTTACACCACGAACAACAGGCAATGCCATGTATTGCTCTGCGAACGTGGCATACACTTCCAGCATTTTCTCTGTTTCTTCAATGGCTTCTTCTTTGGTTGCATGAGCCGTGTGGCCTTCCTGCCAAAGAAATTCGGCAGTACGTAAAAACAGACGGGTGCGCATCTCCCAACGAACCACGTTCGCCCATTGGTTAATTAAGATTGGAAGGTCACGGTAAGATTGAATCCACCCTTTATACGTATTCCAAATAATGGCTTCCGAAGTTGGTCGGACTACCAGTTCTTCTTCCAACTTAGCTTCAGGGTCAACCATTAGCTTGCCGGGTTTAGAAGGATCGTTTTTTAAACGGTAATGCGTTACAACAGCGCATTCTTTCGCAAATCCTTCTGCATTTTTCTCTTCTGCTTCAAATAAACTTTTCGGCACAAACAGCGGGAAGTAAGCATTTTGGTGACCTGTGTCTTTAAACATTTTATCCAGCACATCACGCATGTTTTCCCAAAGGGCAAAACCGTACGGCTTAATTACCATGCATCCTCTTACGGCTGAATAATCAGCCAATCCACCTTTTAATACAAGATCATTGTACCACTCCGAATAATTCTCCGAACGAGAAGTCAGTTCTTTGCTCATTGTTGCACTCATTTATGGTTCGTGGATGACTCGTTAAACTATCTTAACAGGAGTAACTTCTACGCAGCAGTTTCGTATTACAAGTAGTCTCAGTTATAAAATACGAAAGCCGGAACACAGAACCCAGAATTTGAATTAGTTTTTGTTTAACAGGAAATTAGTTGAAATTTACTGTGCGGTGGCAAAAATAGCATTTAACCTCTAAAACATCTGCCATGAAACTTTCTTTACCTCTCGTCTCAGCGGTCCTTCTTCTTGCAAGTTGTTCTACGGCTTATAAAACAGGTCAAACACCCGACGATGTTTATTACTCGCCGGAGCGTCAGCGTGAAGAATATGTTCGTGTAAAAAAAGAAGACGATCGTGAATATCGCGGACAACTACAATCGGAAGAAGAGTTACGGGAGGAACGTTACCTGCGGATGAAGTCCCGCTACCGTCGTTACTCTACTTTAGATGATGCCGATTGCTATTGCTATACTGGCAGCAATTATAATCGCTACTATGATTATTACCGCTTCAACAATATTGGCTTTTACCACAACAACTGGCGTTGGAATACATGGAATACCTGGGGCTGGAATGCCTACAATCCATACTACTATAATCCTTATCTAAACAACCCGTATTACAGCGGCGTTGTCGTTGGGAATGTCAGACCGGTATACAACAAACCCAGAAGAGGCAATCTTCTCACATACGACAATAACAATAGTTCTAACGTACCGACAGCGAACGGAAAACCTTACAGCAATTCACCTAGTTCCGCCAACGATAACTACCGCAACAGTGGCAGTAATGCGGGAGGTTTCCTGAGAAATGTTTTCGGATCAGGGAACAACAACTCAAGCTCAAATTCAGGTTCATCCAGCAAACCATCATCAAGTTCGTCTAGCAGTTCATCTTCCGGCAGCAGTAGCAGTTCTTCAGGAAGCAGCAGTGCACCGGTTAGAAAATTCTAAGACCCAGCTATTAAACGATAGAAGATTGATGTTTTAAACATCAACAGACCATCCTATGCCTTTATTGACAACGATAATCAGCTTTTATGAAACGAATTATACTTCTTCTCACTAGTGGCTTCACCCTTACCTCGGCTTTTGCACAGGAGCCCGAAGATGCACTCCGCATGGCGTGGAATGTACAAGGCGGAACGGCACGCATCCAGGCAGTGGGTGGTGCTATGGGTTCGCTGGGCGGCGACATTACTGCCACCTTTGTAAACCCAGCCGGTCTTGGATTTTACCGCACAGGCGATTTTGTTTTTACACCTACCTATACATTTGGCCGTACCGGTGCTACTTACCTGGGCCGGAAAGAAAACGACCGGACTGAAAAATTTGCTTTAGGAACGAGTGGCTTTGTTTGGGGCGGTAATAGAGATGTCCGTAAAACGCGGAGCTCTGCTTGGAGTTTGGCCATCAACCAAAGTGCTGATTTTAAGGGTAACATCCTTTATCGTGGCTTAAATAACACCAGTTCCTATTCGCAACGCTTCCTTGAAGAAATTCGCAATGCCAATACAAAAGATGGAAACGTGGTTGCCTCGCAGTTTCCCTTCGGTACTTCGCTTGCGTTTAATACCTTCTGGATTGACACAGTTGGAGGTGGCACTAATGGCAATTTTCAATTTCAAAGCCGGGCACCAATCGGCAGTGGTTTGATTCAGCAAAACACCATTACGACACGAGGTGGAATTACTGAATTTGCATTGGGATTTGGTACAAACCTAAACGATAAGCTGCTGCTAGGCGGTACGTTAGGTATTCCTGTAATGCGGTTTGAGCGGGAGATGGAATTTGTAGAGGCTGACGCAACCACCAATCCAAACAACCGTTTCGACTATGCAATGTTTAAACAAGGACTTACCACTACCGGAGCCGGTATTAATTTAAAGGCCGGCCTTATTTATAAGCCGCAGGAGTTTTGGCGTTTAGGTCTTGCAGTGCATACACCAACTATTTACAGCTTAACTGATAAGAACACTGCAGAAATCACCACCAATACGGAAGGTTATCGAGGCACACAAGTACAAAAGCTCGAAGATGTTACCGGTACCCCTTCCCGCATGACTTACCTGCACGTTACGCCGTTTCGTGTCATCGGAAGTGCTTCCTATGTGCTGCGTGAAATTCAGGACGTAACGAGACAGCGTGGATTCCTGACAGCTGATGTTGAATATGTTCACTACCCGATGTCTTCTTACATGACAACCGATACAGAACAAACACCGGCTGATCCGGAAACCAAAGCCTACTTCAAACAACTTAACCGAGTAATTGGTGAGGCGTATAAAGGTGCCTTCAACTTCCGGGCTGGTGGCGAATTAAAATTCACTACGCTAATGGTTCGTGCCGGCTTTGCTTATTATGGCAATCCTTACAAAGACATTCATAATGAAAGAGGTAGCCGTTTTAATCTGAGCGGTGGTTTGGGTTATCGTAACAAAGGATTTTTTGTTGACGCAACTTATGTTCACAACATGACAAAAGATGTAAACATTGCCTACCGCTTACAAGGAGCGCCTTATTATAATGCTGATATCAGAAATACAGCTGGAAAAGTTTTGCTAACGGTCGGGTTCAAGATCTGATGCTAACCTTAAAACTGATAAAGGTTGTCATTCGACAACCTTTTTGTTTATACAATTACCTCAGCTATGCCAAACTCTTGCAGTTGAGGACGATTTTCTACATGAGAATTTTTCTTTCAGTGTGTTCATTATGATTTTATTACGGAAAGATTGCTGGCATGTAAATCGCAAGTAATAAGGCATGATTAAGAATATTGAAGAAGTAAGCTGTGCATTCCTGCATGAAGTAGACCTTATCTGCTTTTCACACCTAAGATGGGGTTTTGTTTTTCAACGTCCAAATCACTTGTTAACCCGCTTTTCAAAACACCAGCGTGTGTTTTTTATTGAGGAACCAGTTTTTCAGGATGGTGAAGAACGCTTCCATATTGAAAATTATAATGAGAATCTTTATGTTGTGACGCCACAGCTGCAACACGGCATGAGCCCTGAAGAAGTACACAAACGTTTGCAGAAGATGATATCCAGTTTGATTTTGCAGATGCAGATCAAGCGATATTACAGTTGGTACTACACACCAATGGCATTACCATTTACCAGTCATTTGAACCCGGAAATGGTGATCTATGACTGTATGGATGAACTATCAGCGTTCAAATTTGCACCGCCGGAACTGATGCAATACGAAAGAGATTTGTTTGCAAAAGCAGACATCGTGTTCACAGGTGGTCACAGCATTTTTGAAAACAAGAAAAATGCGCATCACAATATCTACTCATTTCCAAGCAGTATCGAAAAACAACATTTTGGTAAGGCAAGAAAAATGAAAGTAGAACCAGAAGATCAAAAGCATATTCCACATCCGCGTTTTGGCTTCTTTGGCGTAATTGATGAACGTTTCGATATAGATTTGATTGAAGCCGTAGCGAAAGCAAAACCTGACTGGCAGTTTGTGTTGTTAGGTCCAGTGGTGAAGATTGACCCAGCATCACTTCCGAAATACGACAACATTCACTACCTCGGTGGCAAAAAATATGAAGAGTTACCATCTTACATTGCTGGTTGGGACATCGCGATGATTCCGTTTGCAATGAACGAATCAACACGTTTTATCTCTCCAACAAAAACACCTGAATATTTAGCGGCAGGGAAACCAGTTATTTCAACACCAATACGCGATGTCGTATCGCCATATGGTAATAACGGTCTAGTACATATTGTTTTCAACGCAGATGAATTTATTACAGCAGCAGAAGGCGAATTGGCGAAGAAGAGAAAATCTGCTTGGTTGAAAAAAGTTGATGAGTTTTTGGCCGGTAACTCATGGGACAGAACCTGGAGCCAAATGGTCCGGAACATTGAGCAAACACTGTTGCAGCGTACAACTACACTGAAAACAGGTACGGAAGAGAAAGCCTATGTTTAATTGCATGGTTGCTGCACAACTGCAGTAACAACTGGATTTCCTCTTGCAATATGAACAGCTAATTATGATTGGACGTTTACACGACAGCGACCTTGCATTATGGGGTGGAATAGAATGTACTATTAACCGGGTGAATGACCAGTTTTTTGATCAACTGGATTACTCTGGTCATTACAACCGCCCTTCCGATATTGATATACTTGCATCAACAGGTATTGAAAAAATCCGTTACCCTCTCCTCTGGGAGAAGCATCAGCCAACAGAAGATACAATCATTGATTGGAGTTATTCCGAGCAACGCTTAAATGCATTACAGAAAAAAGGCGTGGACGTCATTGCCGGACTTGTACATCACGGCAGCGGACCAGCTTTTACCAATCTTGCTGATCCGCAATTCCCTTACTTGTTGGCTTCTTATGCTGAAAAAGTAGCAACAAGATTTCCCTGGATCAATTACTACACACCGGTAAACGAGCCGTTAACTACTGCACGTTTTAGCGGTCTTTATGGCTTGTGGTATCCCCATAAAAAAGATGATCGTTCTTTTTTAAAAATGCTGCTCAACGAAGTGAAGGGAACGATCCTAAGCATGCAAGCCATCAGGAAAGTAAATCCTTCTGCACAATTGGTGCAAACGGAAGATTTGGGAAAAACCTATAGCACAAAGACATTACAATACCAGGCTGATTTTGAAAATCGCCGCCGTTGGCTAACCTATGATTTGCTTTGCGGAATGGTAACGCCACAACACAAGTTGTGGAAGTATTTTTTAAAGAAAGGAATTACCAAAGAAGACTTACAGTTCTTCATCGATCATCCTTGCGTACCGGATGTTTTTGGTTTTAATCATTATCTCACTTCTGAACGCTTTCTGGATGGACGTCTGAACCGTTATCCAAAACACACCCATGGCGGAAATGGAAAACATCGTTATGCAGACGTGGAAGCGGTAAGAATGGAAATGCGGGAAGACTGGGGAGTAAAGGCTTTGCTGAGAGAGGCCTGGGAACGATATAAAAAACCAATAGCTGTTACCGAAATTCACTTGCATTGCCACCGCGAAGATCAGCTGCGCTGGTTTAAGCATGTATGGAATGCATGTAAAGAATTAAAAGCTGAAGGTGTTGATATAAAGGCCGGCACTGCCTGGGCTATGCTTGGGTCCCATGGCTGGAACAAATTGCTCACGGAGCCGGGTGGCGACTATGAGCCCGGTGTGTTTGATGTGAGAAGTGGAACGCCACGTGCAACGGCCTTAGCTGAGTTTATAAAAGAAGAGAGCAGTCCTACGCATTTGCAGTTGCTGTCAGTAGACAAAGGTTGGTGGCACCGGCCTACACGCTTTTTTCACAAGCCAATGCTACTGCAAGACACAGTCAATTATACACCGGAATGCTCTGCACCCGTGTTGATCATTGGAAAGAATGGAACACTAGGGAGAGCTTTTGCCAAGTGCTGCGAGGACAGGGCAATTGCTTACAAGCTGTTGAGCCGGCAGGATTGTGATATCAGCCAGCTGGAATCAATTGAAAAAGCGATTAAAAAATATTCTCCATGGGCAATTATAAATACGGCAGGTTATGTTCGGGTAGATGATGCAGAGAGAGAGTTCGACAAATGTTATATTGACAATACCAAAGGCCCGGAAAACTTAGCAATAGCCAGTGCAAAACATGGCATCAAGCTGATAACATTTTCGAGTGATTTAGTATTTGATGGAAAGAAGAATGCGCCTTATGTAGAAGATGATGCAACATCGCCACTGAACATTTATGGACGAACAAAAGCGCAGGCAGAAGAAGCCGTTTTAAAGGCTAATCCAAATGCTTTGGTTATTCGTACAAGCGCTTTCTTTGGCCCCTGGGATGAATACAACTTCGCACATTTTGTCAGGAGGAGTTTATTGGCGGAAGAAACGATACAGGTGGTAAAAGATGTAACCATCTCTCCTACTTATGTGCCCGACCTGGTTCATGTTTCACTCGATTTGTTAGTGGATGATGAGAAAGGCATTTGGCACCTAGCCAATCATGGAGAACTCACCTGGGCTGACTTAGCGAATGAAATTGCTGACCGGTTTCGCCTGAACAGAAAATACATTCAGCCTGTTACTAATGATGAAATGGATTACCCAGCAAAGCGTCCCTTGTACTCTGTCCTATCCAGCAAGAGAGGAATTATGCTGCCATCGTTAGACGATGCATTGCGTCGCTATACGCAGGAAATGAAAGCTGCCTTCCAGAAAGAAAAACAACAGCTCCGAAAAGCAAGGGCTTAATCGGCTTTTAAACTAAATAAGCTATCAACAAATTCATGTTTGTCGAAGACAAGCAGGTCTTCCATTTTCTCCCCAACACCAATGAACTTCACCGGTATTTTAAACTGGTTGGCAATAGCAAGTACAACGCCGCCTTTTGCAGTTCCATCTAGCTTGGTGATGGCTAAAGCGGTAACATCAGTAGCAGCAGTAAACTGTTTGGCTTGTTCTAATGCATTTTGACCTGTAGAACCATCTAACACCAGCAATACTTCATGCGGCGCACCAGGAATTACTTTCTGCACACTGCGTTTGATCTTACTTAGTTCATCCATCAGGTAAGCTTTGTTATGCAAACGTCCAGCGGTATCAATCAGTACAACTTCGGATCCACGGGCAACTGCACTTTGTACAGTATCAAAGGCAACAGCCGCCGGGTCAGATCCCATGGCCTGCTTTACGATGGGAACACCGGTGCGTTCGCTCCAGATGGTTAACTGGTCAACTGCAGCGGCACGGAAGGTGTCAGCAGCACCTAGAAGAACTTGTTTGCCCGCTTTTTTAAAGTTGTAAGAAAGTTTGCCGATGGTGGTTGTCTTTCCAACGCCGTTTACACCCACAACCAGAATCACATATGGTTTTGTCGGCAGATCTTTATCGAACGCATAACTGTTAGCAGAGGGTGCATCTACAAGCGTTGCTTCAATTTCCGCCTGGAGAATACGATTCAGGTCCGATGTGTTGACATATTTATCCCGGGCTACCCGGTCTTCAATGCGCTTGATGATTTCAACGGTTGTATCAAGACCTACGTCGGCCGTGATTAAGGCTTCTTCCAGGTTGTCCAGCACCTCTTCATCCACTGTGCTTTTACCGGCGATAGCCTTCGTTACTTTGGAAAAGAAATTGTCTTTTGTTTTCTGTAATCCCTCGTCTAAACTTTCTTTCTCTTTTTTACCGAATAACTTATTGAAAAAACCCATTTCTAATATTGGTTGTGTTTAATACGGTTTCGTCGACCGATAATGTAATAAAGGAGGGTGCTAAGAAATGGCATAAAGATGACGACAAGCACCCAGATTAATTTTTCATTCGCTCCCCGAAAGTCATGGCGTATAATATCGACTAGTGTGATGATCCAAAGGACCACCAATCCAAGGCTGAAAAAAACGAAAAACGATAATCCGAATTCAGGACTTAGTAGTTCCATGAAAAAATAGTTGCCCAAAAATAGGCTGAATAGAATTACCGAACGTACAAGTGTGCGACGCAACGGATGTCGAACAGGGAACAAATGCCGGTGACATAAATAACAAAAGCCGTCATGTTTGATGACAGCTTTCAGAAAATTTACTAACCCTGAATTATTTCTGCGCTAAGAAATCCTTCACTTTGTCTTTGTGAACGATGGTTTCTTTGAACGTATAAGCACCAGTTTTTGGGCTACGTACAGCCCTAATCACTTTACTCCAGTTTTTTGCTTCAGCGGCTGCTTTCTGGTCTTTTACCTTCGCGTTTTTAGATGCTGCTTTTGCCATGGTCGTTTAGTTGAATAAGTTTATTAAGGTAATTATGTTGATTAGTATGAGCCAATTGAATCAATCAACCCTTCAACACAATCAGCTGATTATTTAATTTCTTTGTGAACAGTCACCTTTTTCAGGTTTGGATTGTATTTCTTCAACTCCAAACGCTCAGGATTGTTCTTTTTATTCTTTTCAGAAATATAACGGCTGGTACCAGGCACGCTAGTGTTTTTTTGCTCAGTGCACTCAAGTATGACCTGTACGCGGTTTCCTTTCTTTGCCATTGTTTATAAATTTAGATATGTTGACCTTGAGCTCTGAGCTCCTTTACAACGTTATACAATCCTTTTTTGTTGATGGTTCTGATAGCGTCGGTAGACAGCTTCAGGGAAATCCATTTGTTCTCTTCCGCTAAGAAGAAACGCTTTGTTTGCAAATTCGGCAAAAAGCGACGCTTTGTTTTAATATTTGAGTGAGAAACTTTGTTTCCCCCGATTGGCGTCTTACCTGTTACCTGACATACTCTTGCCATGACTTTGGAAAATTTTGGACGGCAAAAGTAGGGATTTGATTCCAGATTTCAGGTGTAGGATGAGAGATTTTTTAGGCGTTTTGAAAATATTAGCAAATGTTTTCAAAGGACTGCCCGTTGATTTCCAGGATTTGGTCCACGCCGATGATGAGCCCTGAGTCGGTTTCGATCATATCGCGGTCAGAAACACCATCCATTTTTACGATATGGCCTTTTGTTTCCGACACGCCGCCATCCACCCCCCGAAAGCGGATAGAAACAACTCTTTTTAGATCCATTAGTTCTTCCAAAAAATCCTTGATATTACTCATAAACCACTTTTTTGCGCCTGTAATGCTGCAAAGTTATTGCCAGCAGCGGGTTTTTATCCCCTTTTGCCAGTCAGACGTTTTTACTTTAGCTTCGCCACGCTAAAAAAGAGGCAAGAAGCACCTCTCTTTAATTTCAAATCGCAAATCTTAAATTATCAATAGTTATGGCATACGATGTTGTTGTTATTGGTTCGGGTCCTGGCGGTTACGTAGCTGCTATCCGTGCCGCACAGCTTGGCTTTAAAACCGCTGTCATCGAAAAGGAAAGTCTGGGTGGAATTTGTTTGAACTGGGGTTGTATTCCCACCAAAGCGCTGCTGAAAAGTGCGCAGGTATTCGAATATATCAAGCATGCAAAGGATTTTGGGATTGAGGCCAGCGGCCAGCCGCAGTTTGATGCGGTGATCAAGCGCAGCCGTGGTGTAGCGGAAAAAATGAGTAAGGGTGTTCAGTTCCTTATGCGTAAGAACAAGATTGACGTGATCATGGGTTTTGGGAAAGTAGTGGCGAAAGGAAAAATCGAGGTGACTGCCGCCGATAACAGCAAACAGACCGTAGAAGCAAAACATATCATTCTGGCCACCGGTGCCCGCAGCCGCCAGCTGCCATCTATGCCGGTTGATGGCAAGAAAATTATTGGTTACCGCGAAGCGATGGTACTGCCACAAATGCCAAAATCCATGATTGTAGTGGGAAGCGGTGCTATTGGTGTTGAGTTTGGCTATTTCTACAACAGCATGGGTACCAAGGTGACCATTGTTGAATTCATGCCGAGAATTGTTCCGGTGGAAGACGAAGAAATTTCTAAAGAATTGGAGAAGAACTTTAAAAAGAATGGCATCGACATCATGGTGAACAGCGAAGTGACAAAAGTGGACACTTCCGGCAATGGTGTAAAAGCCACTATTAAGACCCAAAACGGCGAGCAGGTTCTGGAAGCAGATATTCTCCTCAGCGCTGTTGGTATTCAGCCAAATATTGAAGGAATTGGTTTGGAGGAATTAGGCATTAAAACTGATAAAGGCCGCATTTCTACCGATAAATATTATCAAACGAACGTTCCCGGTATTTACGCTATTGGCGATTGTACGCCAGGCCAGGCTTTGGCTCACGTGGCTTCAAAAGAAGCGATCATTTGCGTGGAAGCTATTGCTTACAACGAAAAGAAATTCGGACACCAGCCGGAGATCCTGGATTACGCAAACGTTCCAGGCTGTACCTACTGCACACCGGAAATTGCTTCTGTTGGTATGACGGAAAAGCAAGCAAAAGAAGCCGGTTACGAAGTGAAGGTGGGTAAGTTCCCGCTGAGTGCTTCTGGTAAGGCTTCCGCTTCTGGCCATACAGAGGGCTTTGTAAAAGTGGTGTTTGATGCGAAGTATGGCGAGTGGTTAGGCACCCACATGATTGGCTACAATGTGACCGAGATGATTGCCGAAACCGTTGTTGCAAGAAAATTGGAAACAACACACCACGAAGTGCTGAACGCAATCCATCCACACCCAACCATCAGCGAAAGCATTAAAGATGCTATTGAGGTGGCGTATGGAGAGGCAATTCATTTATAAGAGTGAACGAATGATAAACAAATGCCCATCTTTTGATGGGCATTTTTATTTTAGGTCCTTAACTGAGGTGCTACTATCACCGCCGGTTGTGTCACTCACTTGTACGCTCTGGAGTCTACTCGACAAGGGCAATCCTTTGCCATCAAAATTCCAGCCTTCCAAAATGTCCCTCGGAATAATATTTCACTTTATCCCGCCGTTTTCCACTTGTACTTTCTTTTTCTTCACCTTCAAACCAACCGCACATGAACAACAGCAAACCATCAAGGGCATATTTTGCTCTCTTATTTTTCACTGCCTCTTTTCTTTTCATTTCAGGAGAAACAAAAGCGCAAGCCAAAGTAGCTGCAGGCATAGGCAATTATCAATCTGGCAGCGTAATTCCGAAAACCATTTTCAACACCTTGCCTGGCATAGGAGTTTATGTGAGGGATGTAGTTTTTGAAGTAAAGTATACTGTTATCAGTTACACATTGAAGCTTGCTGATAATGAAGGAAACTTAAAACAAGTTACCTGCCAGGGGTCAGCTTTTTCGTCCCTTGCCAAACAATATATCAACGACTATACAAAATCAGGGGACGTTATCAGCATCCAAAACATTTATGCGAAAGATGAAGGAGGACGAGAGGTGAAATTGCCTGCGTTAGTTTATTATATTGAGTGAGGTTTGCTGACACTGGATTCAAAAACAAAAGCTGATAACTTAATTATCAGCTTTTGTTTTTAATACGCTATACAAAAAAAAGCATCCTGCTCTAACTCTTTTTCTCCTTCTCTCCTTTTTCGTCTCTTAGCTCTAGTTGGCAAATACTTTCTTTAAAATATCACTTGTTCTTGCCAACGGATCTTTGCGGATTTTTTGCTCTTCCAATCCAACCTGGTGGAACAATCCGGCTAAGGCTCTTTCTGTAACATACGCCGTCAAGTCCGTATTCACTTTATCCTTGCTAAACATATTGTAGGTTGAAAACACCGTATTCCAATGCTTGGTGGCATTCACTTTAGCCAGCGATTGCTCAATACTTGGACGAAAGGCCTCCGTTAATTGAGCAACAGTTCTGCCCTTCAAAAAATTGGTGGCAGCAAAATCACCGCCTTTCAATATTCCAATACCATCCTGGATGGTAATACCCTTAATGGCATTTAGGAAAATAGGGGCTGCTGATTTTGCGGCGTCTTCTGCGGCTCTGTTCATGGAAAGAATGGCCTGATCAACCTGTTTGCCCATGCCAGCATCACGAAGTGTTTTCTCCACCTTTTGCGCTTCGGCAGGCATTAATATTTTGATCGCAGCATCTTTAAAGAAACCATCCACCATGGACAACTTGTTGGCTCCGTTATTTGTACCAACAGCCAGCGCTTCTTTCAACCCGCTGATAATATCTTCATTGCTAAGCCCCTTGTTTGACGTAGGAACCTGCGAGACAATCTTATTAATTGAAGTATCCTTCGTGGCTTTTTTGATCAGGCCTTTAAGACCCTGACTATTAGCAGAGGTAAAACCGAAGGCAAGGAAAGTGAGTAGAAGAACTTTTTTCATAGAATTAGTTTAAAGTGAAAATAACCTTCCCAAACTTAAGGCACAGTTAAATTAGTTTTGTCCTATGGCAATTGATATTTCGATTTGGGAGAAGGAAACCTTTTTTGCACCGCAGGATGTGATCATCATCGGAAGTGGCTTTGTTGGTTTATGGTCGGCGTTTTACCTAAAGAAAAAGAACCCAAAATTAAAAATCACCATCGTTGACAGGGGCATCACACCTATTGGCGCCAGCACCCGCAACGCAGGTTTTGCCTGTTTTGGAAGTTTAAGCGAACTGGTTTGGGATGCACAGACCATGGGCACCGACAAGATGCTGGAACTGGTAGAAATGCGTTTTAAAGGGCTGGAGCGGATTCAAAAATATTTCGGCAAAAAGGAAATTGATTTTGAGATGTGCGGTGGATACGAGTTGTATGAAGGCGGCATTATCACATCTGAAAAACTCAAAGAGAACATCGATTATCTCAATTCCTTATTAAAACCAATTACTGACACCAAAAAGACTTACCGGTTAGCCGATGAGCAAATCAGCGAATTTGGTTTTGGCAGAACACAACACCTTGTCAAGAATAACCTGGAAGGGTATCAGCATTCGGGGAAATTAGTGCAAGCCCTTTTGCACCGGGTGCAGGGCATGGGAGTCAACGTATTAAATGCCGTGGATGTTTATGCCATAGAAGACAGGGGTAATAAAATTGAACTTCGCTCCAACTTGCCTTTTAGCTTAACAACGTCTCAGTTATTGCTTTGTACGAATGCTTTTACCCGCAATCTCTTGTCGGAGCTTGACATTATACCTGCACGTGGACAGGTGCTTCTCACCTCTCCTATTAAAAACTTGCCATTGAAAGGAACCTTCCACTCCGATGAGGGTTATTATTATTTCCGCAATTTAGGTGATCGTGTTTTACTCGGCGGTGCTAGGAACAAAGCGTTCGCTGATGAATCAACAACCGATATGCGAACGTCGGAATTCATCCAACAAGAACTTGAGAAATACCTCACTGAAGTGATTCTACCGAACTTCCAGCAGCAATACTACATCGAACATCGCTGGGCAGGCATCATGGCATTTGGCAGGGAAAAAATGCCGATTGTAAAACAGGTTTCAGGAAATATCTTTTGTGCCGTTCGCATGAGCGGAATGGGTGTAGCATTAGCACCGGTAGTAGCGCAGCAGGTAACCGAAATGATGATCGATTAGAGCTTGATAAACTTCTCTGAAAGGCCTTCTGCTTTCAAAAAATACATGCCGCTTTTAAGATGGGAAAGATTTAGTTTCTGAACAGCCGTTCTAACCTGCACCGTCTGTACAATAATACCATTCATATTCACCACGAAGATGGTTTTGCCAATAAAGCTAACCCCCAGATTTAGGTTTAGTTCGTTTTGTGCCGGGTTAGGATATACGGCAGCTGCATTAGTAACGTCTGGCAGTGGTAACGCCTGAACAGACGGCTCTTTTAAACCTTTGCTTTGCAGCAAGCTTTCCCTTGGACCACCTACGTCGAAGGCAGCCCGCATTTTTGCTTTTTGTCCCAACGTGAAAAGATTCATACATGCATCGGCTGTGTAATCCATGTAATTCATGTACATGTCGCCGGTCTCGCCGTTGTTGCAGGACGTACGGAATCCGGTAGGGCAATTTTGCGTGTAAGCGCTTTGCTGTGGCGTATCGGCAATTCCATCATCACCACAGGCCGCATCGCCCCAGATATGGCGCAGGCCCAGCCAATGTCCCACTTCATGGGTGGTTGTTCTACCCATGCTATAATTGCCCGAGCCATTTGCTCCGAATGCACCAACATTAATTACAACTCCATCTTTCGATGGATCGCTGCCGGGAACAGAAGAATAGCCAGCACCGGAAATCATACGACAAACCCAGATATTCAGATAGCTTTTACCATCCCAGGCATCACTTCCGCCCTGAGATGCAAATTTCATTTTATCGTTATTGTGCCAATTGGTAGTGTTGGTTTGTTTGCGGGTGATACCGCTTGTTGCTCTTCCCAACGGATCGGTTTTCGCCAGGTAAAATTCAATCTGTATATCAGCTGCAAGATGACGAAAACGTTCAGGGGTATTTGCCGTGTCGCTGTTTTTTCTTCTGAAATCGCGGTTCAACGCATCGATCTGTCCTTTGATCTGCTCATCAGAAATATTATCGGAAGCATTCTTATAAATAACGTGAACAACAACCGGTATCTGGATGATAGTTGGGGCAACCGTTCTGCTCGAAATACCAGACGCAGATGAGCGCTTTTGAAGAAAACTTTCAGCTGCAGCCATAGCGTTAGCTACCGAAGGATCGGCTGCTTTAATCGTCTCCACATATTCAACACTGCCACAACGGTCTTGTGCAAAAGAGAATAAGCAAGCGTGTACAAATGCAAGTAGGAATAGTGTCCTCATAGCTCCCGGTTTGAACGGCAACCATAGGTGTACGGAAATACGGGTAGGCTTTTAAAGCGATACTGGAAAGATGCAGGAAGATCGAGGAAAGGGATTTAGGCGGTGATTGATAGGATAGCTGAAGACGTTTCAAACATAGCAATCCTTTTCGGAAATGTCAAACATCTTCCCGCATTTGTTTAACAATGTGAAAAACTCGCAGTCCTTATTTTTGGCACTATGAAGAAGATATTATTGGCAGGTTTAATACTTGGATTTTTTATTGGTACAGGATGTTCAAATGGCCCGGACACGCCATCAGACTCAACTCCAAGTACGCCACCTACTCCTATCATCACTTTTTCAGTTGGAAACCAACACCCGCACGATACGTCTTTCTTCACCGAGGGGCTCCAGTTTTTTAACGGTAGACTTATTGAAAGCACAGGCCTTGAGGGTAAATCAAAACTGGTGCAGTACGATCTGGCAACAGGCAAGGTCGACCGGCTGATCAACCTGGATTCAGCTTCATTCGGTGAAGGCGTTACCGTATTTCGCGATACCGTTTATCAGTTGACTTATCGGGAAAGCAAGGTGAATGTATATGATGTCAAAGATTTCAGAAAGCTAAAAGAACTGCCTTTTACAGGTGAAGGTTGGGGTTTGACCCATGACAGCACTTACCTGATCGCTAGCAATGGCAGTAATAACCTTTATTATTACGAGCCGGGGACATTCAAGCTGGTAAAGAAAGTTGAGGTATATGAAGGCGGTACGCCAGCGGTGAATTTAAATGAGTTGGAATATATCAATGGCTTTATCTATGCCAACCAATGGCAATACAACTACATCTTGAAAATTGATCCGGCCAAAGGCGAAGTGGTCGCAAAAATGGATTTGACATCTTTGGTTCAAAAGGAAAAATCAGCCAACCCCAATGCACTGGAGCTGAATGGCATCGCTTATCATCCCAACACCAAAAAGTTTTACGTTACCGGAAAGAACTGGTCAAAAATCTACGAGATCCAGTTATCGCTTTAAGCTTTACGAATTATATAAATAAGGGAGCTACATCTATCCTTGTTGGCAAGTGCCGTTAGGTTAGAGCGAAGCCCGTTAAAGCCGGCACCAATCCATGAAGTGCTTCCGCGATGGTATTTACTACTGAGCAAACTGATGTAAAATGAATCAAACCACATGGGTTTTTTGTCGATCACGGAAAGACCATGTTGACGCATCAGATTTTCAATAGCAAACGGTGTAAAGTGGTAAAGATGTCGTGGCACATCATAAGCCGCCCAAAAATTTCGGTAGGCAGCAGCATCTACCGATGTATAGTTAGGAACCGCAATAAAGATCCGTCCGTCTCTTGTCAATAAATTCTTCAGGTGCTCAACATAATCATGAAGTTGATGAACATGCTCCAGCACATGCCAGAGTGTAATGGCATCAAAACTTGAGGGTTGTAGATTTTGTAGCTCGGAAGGTTGATCTAGCTTTAATCCAAAAAGCTCTTGAGCATTTTTACGGGCACCCTCATCAGGCTCAATACCTTTTATCTCCCATCCTTTCTCCTTCATCACCGATAGAAAGGCACCAATGCCCGCACCAATGTCCAGGATTTTTCCTTTCTCTTTGGTATTGCTGATGATAAGGTTTGCTTTTTGTTCCAGCGTCAGTTTCCGCACCCGCTGATAAAGCTTATTGAGTAATCCTTTATCAGTGTTAGTATGAGATATGTAATCCTGCGACTGATAATACGGACCGATTGAATCTTCATCCGGCACGTCCTGCGTAAAGCGCAGCGTACACCGGCCGCATTGCCAAACTACAAAATCTTCCTGGCTCACGGAATTGTCTTTTACCGTGAGCAAAGGGTTGATTTCAGTACTGTTGCAGACAGGACAATGGGTGTAATGAATCCGATTCATAAAGTGAGCAAATGTAACAGTGTTTGTGTTTACCCGTTACACTAAGGGAGACGTGATTTGCTGAAATTGGTAACTGCTAGGCGATTGTTTTGAACCGGCTGCATTGACCCGAAACTTACCGGAGTATAATTGAAATGCAATAAACAGCAATGACAGTACCAGTAAAACCCAACCGATGATCACCAATAGCGATCGCTTCGATGTTTCTTCTCCCATCGTATCATCGTCAGCTGTCGTCCCTGAAAGCATCTGCTGGTCGCCAACAAGCACGGAATGTTGCGCATCCTGGCGAAGGACTCGTTCAGCAGGTATGGGTTCAAGTGCGCCAGTCATTAAAGGAATTGTTTGGGTGCTGCGAGTGATTATTCCCAAACCATTCCATTCAAATCCAGGTCCGTTGATCTTTTCCTGCAGTTTATCACCAAAGAAACGCAGATCGCTGAGGATATTGTCGTGGCCTTTCTGCAGGATGTTTTCCAGGTATTGCAGTTGGTGTACCGACACTTCTTCTTCTTTCCGAATAACAACAGAAAACGAGGGAGGAAGAATGATCTTGTCGACTACATTTAACTGCGGCGGCTGCTGTACAATTTGCAGCGTACCCACACTTGGAATACTGACAGACTTATATTGAAAAAGATATTTTGTGAGATAGTTCAGCACGTTTACTTGCTTTGAGCGAACGAAAATACAACACCCGCAAGGAAGTTGAAGCCATAAACAGGATATTGATTCCAACGCTGGTATTCTTTGTTAAGCAAGTTGTTGAACTGTCCCCAAACCTTAATGTTTTTGTACACTTTAAATTCCAGTCCGGCGCTTAAATCCATAGCGCTGCCAAGATTGCCTTGTCGACCACCTTTCGTCTGGTACAATGGACCATCGAAAGCATACAAATCGCTGTTTACATACAGATCTTTCAATACTTGAAAACGCATCGTAGTTCTCCACTCAATTGGCAATAAGCCCCAGGCTTCTTTTGCCCGCTTGGTATGAAATTGATTGAACTGGAAGTTAGAAACGATAGAAAACCGTTCACCAACGGTGTACCCCAATTCACCTCCAAGATTCAACACGTTCAATCGCGGCTCATTAATCACCACAAATGATTTTCCACCATTAATCGTATCGTTTGTAAACAACGGCTGGTTGTGAATGGTGTTGAACGAAACTTTGGCACTGTAGCTGAAATGATCGCCTGCAGAACCTTTGAAGCCACCGAAGCGCTCTTCTACCCTTGAGTTAAACACTTGTGTAGGTGCCCAGATCCAAGGGTTGATTCTTGTTTGATATTGATAGCCCGCATTACGCAGGTAGCCTACCCAACCCGCTTGAAAAGAAAACCGTTGGTCTCTGGAAGCAACTTCGGCAAGTACGTTAGGGAATAATTTGAATACACCATTATCCCAGGCTGGACGAAGACCCGCCTGGATATTGATGTTTCCTGTTTTGTATAACAGGCTTGGTGAAATAGCAAACCAGTTGTTTTTGATTTCATCTTTTCTATCTGCTTCGTAGCGGCTGATGTTTGCTGTCAGCGCTACATCAACACCAAAGGTCTTGCCGATCATCTTTTGAACAGGCAAATTGATATAACCATTCGTTTCCGAATTATTCAACTGGTCACTGAACACATCAAACTTTACTTCGGGTGAATAGGAAATCCCTAAGTCGGTTCTGTTGATATTACGGAACGCGATACGACCGCGCCACGTCTGGAACTTTACATCGATAGAATCTTTCGGAAAGTTTAATGTCCGCGGCTGAAAGCCATATTTATTGTAATGCTCCTGTAATCCACCTAAGCGGGCATTCCATTCAATATTGCCGGATTTGAAAAAGGCATTCAGCTCTGCATTGGTGCGGCTATAATCCTGGAACTGAATTTTACCCTTCGAAGAAACATGCTGGCCGTACAGATTCACACCGGCACGTTTGCCATCGCCGACAGATAAGCCTAACTGCACGAAAGGCGTTTTGAAATTACCATAACCTGCCTTCACATAGCTTTCATTTGCCCAGTTGGCACCCGTGTCAACTGCCAATGCCAGCGGACGCAAGGTGCCGGGCTGGAAAGCGAAGTTCAAATTCTGGTTGGGTATATTGTATTGCAAACGTGGCCTGGCTGTATCTACATAAGCAGGCGACGCGTTGAAGTTTATTTTGGCTGCCTCTTTCAATACCGGTTTAAAGCTCGACGTGATCTTGATCTTCTTTCCAGTTGTATCCTGTGCTGTTGCTACAAGCCCTGTCAATAAAAATGCTATCGAAGAAATGGTAAGCTTCATGTTTATCTGGTGGTGTCTTAGAATGATTGACAATTAATTATTGGTTACTACGAAACCGCTCAAGCGAACAATCAATAAACTATAATAAATAACTAGCTCATGATCCCACTTTGCTACTCTTGGCTTCTTCCGCCGTTACCTGATCAAGTTTGGTTTGAGCCTCGGCCTTTAATTCGGCATTTAAGCTGTTCTGCACAATGCTCTGGAACGTTGCTTTTGCATTGAAGTAGTCTTTTTGCTTGAAGTAAATGTCGCCGAGCAAAATATATGCTCTGGTAACCCAAAAGTCATAAGAGCCACTTTTATTGATCACTTCAAAGGCTGCTTTCTCTGCATCGTTGTAACGGCCAGTCATGAACCAAGTGTTGGCAAGTTCATAGCGGGCTTCAGCACCTAAGGCAGCTTTGTTTACCGCCACAACTGCTCTGAAAGCATTTAATGCTTCATCGTAACGGCCGGCAATCTGCGCTGACTTACCAATGGCCATATTTGCCAGCGATTTGTCATCGCCGCTGGCACCTTTCTGGGCAATCAATTCTTTTGCATTATCAACCGCATCGCTCCACTTCTTTTGTGCGTATTGGCTGCGCAGTAAACCACGCATGGCCTCCAACCGGTTTTCCTGACTAGATGTGATTTGCTTCAACTGTGCATAATAGCGTTCAGCTTCCGCATTGTTTTTTATTTCGAAGAAATTCAGTCGGGCTGCCTGTAAGATTGCCTGTTCAGCGAAGGTGTTGGGAGCTCTTCTTGCTACTTCAGAATAGTTGCTGATAGCGTTGTTCCAATCTTTGCGACTGTTGTAAATTTCTGCACGGTAGAAATATGCATCTACCGCTTTACTTCCATTTGGAAAACGCTGCAAGTATTTGTCTAAGGACTGAAGCGCAGCATTCATATTATTGCTTTCGTACTGAATTTCCGCTGCAGCAAATGTCAGCGAATCTTCTGCCGTTTCTGAAATTGGGCGACCGATGCTTCTAGCCACATCTGCAAACTCTCCCGGTTTACCTTGCTCGATGTAAATTGTTTTAATGTTATCGAGTGCATCTTCTGCTTCAGGAGAGTTCGGATATGAGTTCAGCAATTGCTTGTATTGCGCAACAGCTTTGTCATTATCATTTGCATTGTAATAAGCAATACCAGCTTTCAACAGGGCCTGGGGCTTTAAGCTGGTGTTTCCTCCGGTTGCATTAATGATGTTGTTCAAAAAAGGAATGGCGTCGCGAAAACGTTCCTGTGCCAGGTAGGTATTTGCAATTTCCATGTTTGCATCAGCAACCAGCGTTGATTGCGGGAACTTGCGGATGAGGTTACTCATCAGGGTTACCTTCTCATTCGTATTGTTGATGCCTGCTATCATTGCTTTTTGAAACGTTGCATAATCCTCAGACGGCCATGAGTAACTAATTACTTTGTCATACATGTTTCTCGCCACTGCGTAGTTGCGATTCATGTAGTTTACATCGGCGGTACGTACAAACGCATCTTGTGTAATGGGATCAGAATTAAGAGCCGCATTCCGTGACAAGGGTTCAAAAAATGTATTGGCAACCATATAATTTTCTTTGCGGTAATAGGTGTACCCAAGATTGTACTTAACGCTTTTTTCGTTGGCTTCACCAGCTGCCGGTGCCCCTGCAGAGAGGTAAGCATTGTAATAACGAATCGCATCATCAATACGGTTGCTGCGGTAGGCCAGTTCTCCTTTCCAAAAATTGATAAAAGGTAAAACCGATGCATTATTAGGGTCTTTCAATGCCCTGTCAAGCAGCGCTTCTGCTTCCTGCAGGCGACCGTCGTTGATCAACTCCGTTGCACGGCCGTATAGGATTTTCGGAAGAAAACGTTTTACAGTTTGCGTCGGGTTACGAATACTTTCCAGAAGCGTCAATGCATCACGATAGTTATTGGTATGGGTTAACGCACCCACCAACAACTCCGTTGCTTCTTCGCGATATGGCGAATCCGGGTAATCATTCAGGAATGTGCGCAGGTTGTTCAGCGCTTCATCCTGGTAGCCTAGTTCGTATGAAAGCTTGGCATAATTGAAACGGGAAATTTCACGCTGCGACAGGTTGCTGTTGTTAGAGGAAGAAAACAGGAAGGCATTTCTTGCATTCGTCTTCTGCCCAGTCTTTAGGTAAGCGTCACCCAGCAGGTACATCGAGTGCTGGCTCAGCGAGTCTTCTTTACCACTTAATTGCTTGAAGCCGTCAATTGCTTTGGTGTAATTATTTGCCTGGTAATAAGAATACGAAAGCTCGTACACGTCTTCGCGGCGAACTTTCTTTGATTTGTTGACATATTCTTCGAGGTAAGGAAGCGCTTTAGCATACTGCTTTTTTTCAAAGTAGGCATGCCCAAGCAACTGCTTTAACTCAAGGTCATAAAACTGTGACTTGCCTTCCGCCAGTTTTTTCTCTGCGTACGCAATGGCTTCTTCTTTTCGGCCCTGCGCATAATTGATCTGTGTAATGTAAAATGGAACGATGGAGGCATATTGCTCTTCGTTTTCAACAATTCGGAAAGATGCTAAAGCATCCGCGTATTGTTTATCGCGGTAAGCGATGAAACCGTAATAGTAGTTCGCATCAATATAATTAGGATCAGACTTCACCTGCCTGATTGCATTCAACAAAGGCTTTGCTTGTGCAAATTGCTGCATGGTAAAATAAGAATACCCTTGATGGAACTTCATATCTGCCACTTCGCGGTTACTCAGGTTGGCGATGTTTGCACCTTCGTATAACGGAATGGCTTCAGAAAAACGTTGATGACGAAACAGGTACTCGGCCAAATGAAAACGCATCATCTGTGCTCGGGCATTGTTTTTCGTCACGTTGGCATAAATCTCTGCATCCAGCTCAGCGTTACTTTCGTTTTGCTTCAGCGAGCTTACGATTGAATAGTATTCGATCTCCTGCGCAATAACAGCACGATTGATCTTATCGCTTTCTGTTAGTGACTGGCGAAGTTCTTTAAGAATGGGATAGGCAAGATTGTATTGTTCTTTTTGGAAGTATTCTTTCGCTTCGTTGAACCTGTCCTGAACGGAGTGAATGAAAAATGTTTGCTGCGAATAGGAAAGAAAGGTCACAAAGCAGCCAACAATTGGTAAGCAAATTTTCTTCATCGTCGTTAATTAACCTTGGGAGATAAACGTTGTAAAGATTCGAATTATTTTAGGGCCGACCAAAACTCATTCCAGTCTTGCATCATTGGGGGAATGTTTAACAAAACAGTCGCAAATCCTATTTCAATTTTCTTCCGTAATCTTGCACCGAATTTTTGCAATAAACTATGAGAAGACTATTCAGTACGAAAGTTTCGGACAGTACTTTGTCCATTGCTTTGTTTGTTTTACGGGTTGGCGCCGGCTCATTAATGATGATCAATCACGGGCTTGACAAGCTAAAAAACTACGGCGCAAAGTCCGGCCGTTTTGCAGACCCGTTCGGTCTCGGTTCAACCACTTCTTATTCTCTCGTCGTTTTCGCTGAATTCTTTTGTGCGGCTTTCATCATCCTTGGTTTGTTCACCCGCCTTGCAGCTATTCCTTTGGTAATCGCCATGACGATAGCCTTGTTCATTGCCCACAAAGGCCAATTCTTTGGCCAGGGCGAAATGGCTGGCCTTTACCTCGTGTGTTTTCTAACAATTCTGTTGGCAGGTCCCGGTAAGGCAAGTCTCGACCGTTTTATCGGGAAATAATCATCTACGTATTTAGTAGCATCACACAAATTCAGACGCGGTGCGAATCGCTCCTCCAGGATTTGATTTGCTGCTTTATTTGTTTATTCGTGAGGTTTTCCAACACTGCTTTTTCGGCAAGCGACGGCATCTCTGCATCGCTGGCGAATCGCAAAGCTATGATTTGACTGATGGTGATGCGAGGATCAATTGCTTTTCCAGTTAACAGGTAATATCGAAATGATTCTTCAGCCTTGATAGCCCGATCCTGTGCTTTTAAAGCAAACCCGCGGCTACGAAAAAGCATGCTCAATAAAATTCAATCGATCAGCAAAAGAATAAGACCAAAGCTCCCTTCATCTTCGGAAAAGATTTTCGCAATTGCGATTCCTAGTAAAATCAGTATAGGAATACCGGTAGAAATGTAATAGCCGTATACAATCTGTGTATGGTTCTTGAAATTTTGCTCTTTCATATTATGTGAAGAAGTTACTTTAAATGATCTAACACCTTATACATTTTTTGCACGAGTGACGATGATGATCCGTTATAGTTGTTGACGATAAAGGAGACGATAAATTCTTTCCCGTCTTTGTTTGTGTGATATCCGGAAAAACTCTTCACACGGCTGATAGTACCGCTTTTTAGCTTCATTCCGTTGTACTCCGGGAAACCGTGGTAGTACCCAGAAAACCAAGGTTGCTTTTTTGCGTAGTGTAAAATCAGTGCCTGGGCTCGTGTGGTGGTTCGGTTAAGCGGAGAAAGCCCTGACCCATCATATACATTCAACTCGGTTTTGTAAATGCCCAGTCCTTTTTTGCTCCAATGAGCCTGAATCTCGTTTGCGCCATTATCTGTTGTTGCGGTTTTGCTTTGTTTGGCTGCAATGGTTTTTGCCAATGCCTCGCCATAAAGATTGATGCTTCGTTTTAAAAACCAGTAGCTGATACTGTCCAGCGGCGGCGACACTTCTGTGTGAAAGTTTGTTAGACTTTCCCCGATTTTAGTTTTTGAGAATTTGTCCACTGTCAGGTTCATGAATTCTTTTGTGATGGCTCTTTGCGACAGCGAATCATTCAGTGTAGCCAGGAACTGATTTCTGCCGGAAGGCATCGCACCCGAAATCATGAATCGTTCTTCGCTCACAGGAATCGTTCCTCGTACAACACCAGTAGAAGATGTCAGCGGGAAATAAATATAAGAATTGTCGCCGGTGCCTTTTGCAGCCGATGTAACATTAGAAATAAAATCATAATTATAAAGCACAGGCTTGGTCCCAACGATGGTTACCGGGTCACCAATACTTTTTCCTGATTTCATGATCAGGTCATATTGGTTTTCCCGCCAGTTTAATACATCAGCGCCGGCACCGTAATAGTTGCCAATATCATCCCAGATCCAGCCACCCGGAATGGCTTCGCCTTCCCAGCCAGTTGCATTCACAACGAAGGCACCAAAACTTTGAATACCTGTTCTAGAAATGGCTGAGCTGACACGACTGGCAACGGAGTCTTCGGAAGTATGTTTCCACCGCCAGCTGCCCAAGGTCGGATCACCAGAAGGTGTTACGACGATACCCCCTGCTAAGCGACCGCTCTTTAACTGGCCGTAATAGCCAAATGTGGTGGTGTAGCGGAAATCTTTTCCGAGCAAATCATAAGCTGTTGCCGACGTAATGATCTTTTGTGTAGACGCTGGAGCCAAACCGATTCTCCCATTCTTTTCAAAGACTACTTTACCCGTTGCCCCATCCATGATATAAATGGACGCGATACCGCTTTTCATCTGCGAATCCTTTTCAAAATCCCACCAGGCTTTTGAAAGTTTAACTGACAGGGATTGTGCGTGAATGGCGTAGTGGAAAAGTAGAAGCGCTAACAGAAAAACGACTCGTTTCATCCTGGTGTACATTGCGCTAAAATTAAGGCTTTCGACTATGAATGAAGTTAATGCTTCGATAATAACCATTGGCGATGAATTACTGATTGGACAGACCATTGACACTAATAGCGCCTTCATTTCACAAGAGTTGAATAAGATTGGGATTTGGGTGCGACGCAGAGTAGCAATTGCGGACGATAAGAAAGCTATTTTGACCACGCTGGCAGAAGAAGCATTAACAAGTAAAATCCTGATCATCACCGGTGGCCTTGGACCCACTGCGGATGACATTACCAAGCCGGCGCTTTGCGAATACTTCGGTTCCCAGTTGATCGTGAACCAAGAAGTATTAATCCATGTAACCGATATTTTTCAAAAGCTTGGACGACAGATGACGAGTCGCAATGCGGCACAGGCCGAAGTACCCCAGAACTGTGTAGTGCTGCCGAACATGCGGGGTACTGCGCCGGGCATGTGGTTCGAAAAAGACGGTGTGATTTATGTCTCGCTCCCGGGAGTGCCGCATGAGATGAAAGGACTGATGACAAACAGCGTTATTCCAAAAGTTCTCCAGACGTTCTCGCTGCCTGCAGTTGTGCACCGTACATTGTTAACTGCGGGACAAGGTGAGTCGGTCATTGCCGACAGGCTGACTGACTTCGAAGCATCGCTTCCCTCCTACATCAAACTTGCCTACTTGCCTGCGTACGGTATGGTACGTTTACGATTGACCGTGAAACACGCAGACAAAACCTTCGCCGAGAAAGAAGTGAATGATGCTTTCAGCAATCTTAAATCACTGGTGGCAGAATGGATGGTGGTTGATGAAGATATTAGCCTGCAGGAAGCGTTGATCAAAATGCTGAAGAGCAAAAACAAAACATTGGCGACTGCTGAGAGTTGCACAGGCGGTTATATCGCACATTTAATAACGTCAATTGCCGGTTCATCAAGTGTGTTTAACGGAAGCGTAGTGGCCTACGCTAACGCAGTAAAGCAAAATGTACTGAATGTATCAAACGAGACGCTACAATCCTTTGGCGCCGTCAGCGAAGAAACGGTGAAGCAAATGGCAGCTGGAGCCTGTGCACAATTGCAAACGGATTATGCCATTGCTACTTCGGGCATTATGGGTCCTGATGGCGGTTCAGCAGAAAAACCGGTTGGTACCGTGTGGATTGCAGTTGCGAATAAAAGTGGAAAAATAAAAGCACAAAAATTCCAGTTCAGGTTTGACCGAGGCCGCAACATTGAGCTGACAGCGCATACAGCGCTGAACATGCTCCGGAAATTTGTGTTAGAAGACGAATAAACCGGATTAACCCTGTTTGCTTATTTTTGGGCGCTGATTTAAAGATCAGCTATCGAACGATTGCTTGCTAGTTGTTTGTTGCCGCACTCTTGGTCAATAGGATTACCGAACGCACAAGAGTGCGACGCAACAGACGATGCTAGTAGTAATGCTGTTGGGTACAACACTATCTCAAACTACAAACGATAAATGAATTATGGCGACTGTTGACCTGGTAATGCCTAAGATGGGCGAAAGCATCATGGAAGCGACGATTTTGAAATGGCATAAAAAGCCCGGCGATGCCGTGAAGATGGATGAAACGGTTTTAGAAATTGCAACGGATAAGGTAGATAGCGAAGTTCCTTCTACAGCCGCTGGCGTTTTGGAAGAGCTGTTGTTTAACGTCAACGATGTGGTGCCAATTGGGACCGTGATTGCCCGCATTAAAACCGGTGCCGATAGCGGTCAGCAACCCACCAACAATCAGCCGCAACCTGCTCAACAAGCTGCAGCCCAACCAGCCGCTGAAAATAATCAACCGCAAACGGCAACTGCCCAACAACCAGTTTCGCATCCGCAACAGGCTCCAAGCAGTAGTGAGGGTCAGTCACAGTCAGGAAATGGGGCTCGTTTTTATTCACCGCTGGTTCTCAACATTGCTGCACAAGAAGGCATCAGCATGACGGAGTTGGAAAACATTCCGGGCACCGGCGCTGAAGGCAGAGTTTCGAAAAAAGATATTCTTCAATACGTAAGCGATAAGCGGGCTGGCAAAACAGCTGCGAGCAATAAGCCGCAAGCTACTACCGAGGAGAAGCCGCAAGAGATGGTAATCCCAATGAACAAGGTGGAGCAGAAAAGCGAACAGCCGCAGCAGGCTAACCAGGTGGCGCAATACACCGGCAATGTGGAGATCATTGAGATGGACCGCATGCGTAAGCTGATTGCCGACCACATGGTGCGTAGCAAGCACACCTCACCACACGTTACATCGTTTACCGAAGCGGATGTGACCAACCTTGTGATGTGGCGTGATAAAGTGAAGAAGGAATTTGAAAAGCGTGAAGGGACGAAGATCACGTTCACACCATTGTTCATTGAAGCTATTGTACGTTGCATTAAACGCTTCCCGCTAATCAACAGCTCTGTCGATGGCAACCGTATTATTGTGAAAAAAGACATCAACATTGGGATGGCTACGGCGCTGCCTAGCGGCAACCTGATTGTGCCTGTCATTAAGAACGCTGATGGTTACAACCTTGTAGGATTAGCCAAGCAAGTAAACGGCATGGCCGACAATGCCCGTAATAATAAATTGAAACCGGAAGATATTTCTGACGGAACGTTTACACTGACAAACGTAGGCACGTTCGGTAGCTTGATGGGAACACCGATCATTAACCAACCGCAAGTGGCGATTCTCGCGGTGGGTGCAATTAAGAAGCGTCCTGTGGTGATAGAAACACCGCATGGTGATAGCATCGCGATTCGCCACATGATGTACCTGTCGATGAGTTATGATCACCGCATTGTTGATGGAAGCCTTGGTGCTACATTCTTGACAGCGGTAGCGAATGAGCTGGAGAACTTTGATATTAACAGGCAGTATTAGAGTTTTACTAAACGATAAAAAAAGACTCAATCAAATCATGATTGAGTCTTTTTTATGTACTTAGCTGAAGTGCTACTATTAAGCTTCTGTTGCGTCGCACACTTGTACGTTTAGTAAGTCTATTGAGCCAATAAAACCCACCCCTGATTCTTTTATTTCAATCATTTTTTTATTTCTCCCCTCCAAGGAGGGGCAACCTAACGTACGATTGTATTTTAGAAATTTGGGGTGGGTCTTACGATAACTAATTAAAAAACCATCAATGAAAAGAATAAATAAGCGAGTGTCTGTATTTGACTCACCTCCACACCGCGGAAGCAGGAGAGGTCTTCTTATCTCGGTGTTGTCTTCGGCACATCAATCACCGTTACATCGATTGTCTTCTTTCCCTTTTTTCGAACAATGTACAACTTGCCATAGCTAGTTTCCGGAAGATCCTGGAAAGCTGCGGTTTCAGTCAATCTGTTTACAATATCATCTACTGTATTGGAGTGTCCTACAATCAAGATGTTGTTTTTGTTATTCGCTTTCAGGCTGTCCAACATGGTGTTGGCTTGTTGCGGATTGTAAATATTGACAGGCAGGTTAAAATGTTCGCTTGTGGGACGGGCCGTGGCTCTTGTACGATTGAAGTTAGTAGAATACACGCCTCTGATGTTTTTGTCCTTCAGGTAGTCTCTTAAATCCAGCGCCTGATTCTCTCCTTCCGGCGTCAATTGCGGATCGTTGCTCATGGTGCCAGCCCTTTCAGCATGGCGGCTGACATAATACGTAGTGGTTTTGCAGGAGGCGAACAACAAAACAATCAACAATGCGTGGAAAACTCTGGTCATCTAATTTGATTTTAACCTTTTAAAGATAATCAGGTATGGCATTTGAAATATTGTTATTGTAAATTAGGAAGACAAAATCTTCATCTATGAAACAGTTATCAGAAACCTGGTTTGCAGAAGGCTACATAGACTTCGAACTGAAGAAATATACGCTGCTGGCTTATTTAAAGCAGATCAACCAATATTTCGACGAGAACAAGCTGTACCCGCAGCTGTCGGACCTCATTTTCCACTATAACAACATCGTTGCTTTCCGTGAGAACAAAAAATATTTGCAGGAACAGTTTCCGAAAAAACTGACCGGCTTGCAAATAGAAAAACTGCAGGTGTTGTATGAGCAAATGATTGAGGACAGTGAATTAATGCAGGAGTTGGAAGACATCATTCACTACTCTGCCGACAAGATGAAAACGACGATTAGCAATGGTGCGGAGATATATGAATTTGTAGAAGAAAACCTAACCATCACGCCTATTGGCCTATTGCCGCTGGACGTGCAGGAGGGTTATTTCTTTCTCAGTGCAGGAAACAGCAAAACAACCCGTGTGTACCAATACCGCCTTTCCATTTTCGAAAAACATAATGAAAATTTTCGCAGCATGAAAACAGCTTACATTGAAATGATGCAGCGAAGCATGGTATATACGTATGAGAACATCAAGTATGAACTGATCAGGAGCCGAAATGATCTTCCTAACCCAGCCGTTTATAGTATCGAAACAGAATTGAGCTTCCCGGTAGAAGAAACGCTATTACCCATTGCAAAAAGAAGCCTGGTGAAATTCATCAGTCTGCCGCAGGCTTAGTACATAAAAATGGAACAACTGCACCGAAGAATTCTGCCGTCTTTCTCTAATATTTCTATCATTGGCTCCTGAAAAGAGTCAATTTTGCTTTTGATTGTTGGCGCAATGTATCGTCCGGTAATTTCTGCGTCTCTAGTACTGAACGGGCCATCCTTGAATTCAATCTCGTTTTCCTTCGCATTGAAATGATATTTGCCGACATGGTCATCTACCTGGTACATATCGTTGGAAAGAATATAAAAAGGCAAGGCTGTTTGTCTTCCACTATCTGTTTCTTGCCAGCACTCGTATCGTCCTTTCCGTACCAGATTTTTCTCGCGGCTTTCTTCGGCAATTCTTTCCGCTTTGGTCTTCTTTTTAATAGAAAGCGATTCATTACAGCCGGAGATAAAACCTATCACCAAAAATGACTGCAATGAATCGCATATAAGAAGCTTTGAACTACTTCAATTAATCAACAATTTCCAGTCCCCAGGCTTTTCCTTTCTTCACGGCTGGCACACCTTCTGTTATCCATTTGGCGGGCTTTGCCCCTTTCAATAACCAATCAAAAAACTGTTGTTCACGTATCTGGATGTCTTTGCGGTTCTTTCTTTCAATGAGGTTGTGTGCTTCACCATTGTAGTTCAGCATCCACACCGGCTTGCCTAAGCGACGCAGACCGGTAAAGAGCTCAATTCCTTGGTACCATGGCACTGCACCGTCAGCATCGTTTGCCATTACCACCAACGGCGTTTTGACTTTTGGAAGGTGGAACAGCGGTGAGTTTTCAATATACAAATCAGGACGTTCCCATAATGTAGCACCAATACGGCTTTGTGTTTTTTCATATTGGAATTGACGGTTTACACCGCTCTCCCAGCGAATGCCGCCATAAGCTGACGTCATGTTTGCTACTGGGGCACCCGCCCATGCTGCTTTGAACATGTCAGTCATAGTGATCAATTGTGCAACTTGGATACCACCCCAGCTTTGTCCTTGTATACCGATGTTTTTTCCGTCAATCCATTTCTTCTTTGCCAGGGTTTGAGCTGCACTTACCACCGCATTGTAAGCATCCTTTGCAGGGTGACCTTTTGTGTAGTGAATGTCAGGCGACATAACCACGTAACCACGACTAACGAAGAACGGAATGTTCAAACGGCTAGGTGTTGGTGCAGGAGCAATGTACTGATTCAATTCGTTTGAGTGTGTTTCATAGAAGTACAGGATCATTGGGTACTTCTTGGTAGAATCAAAATCCTCGGGTTTGTATAAAACACCTTCGTGCACCTTGCCATTAAAGGCCTTCCATTTAAAGAGTTCAGCGGTGCCCCAATTATAATTGGCTTGTTGCGGGTTGATAGAAGACAGCTTGGTTTCTGCCCCAGTTGTATTCCCTAATTGAGCTGTGTATAAATTAGCCGCTTGCTGATAGTTCTCTTTCGTAAACAGGAAACGGTCAGCATCTTTTGCTTTCTGCAGCGCACTATAGGCAAACGCATCAAAGTTTGTTATCGGCAGTAATCTTCTTTTCACTGGATCATACGCGGTGTAATTGCTGCCCTTAGCCACGTTGTCAAACAGGCGGAGATAAAGCGTTTGTCCATGGGTGATGAAACGTTCCTCTGGGTTTGTGCGGACATAGCGATGCGTTATCTTCTTTGCCCGTCCAGAAATATTTAATACCTGAGGTGCTGCAGCCCCTGTCGGATCTACTTTCCAAATGTCATAACGGTCGTAGATATAAACAGCCGAATCACCTTCGTGCCAGCCCATAATTCCATAAGGTGAAGGGTCACTTGGGCTATCATGTTCTTCATCGTACAGCGGAACTTTAATTGCCGTTGTGATGTTTTTTACTGTCGTTCCATCCCATACATGGTAGTGTTTTGTTTTGCGGTCGTAAAGAAGGATGTACTTGCCTGTAGCTGACGGAAACGTTATACCATCAAAATTCTTCCTGATTAATTTGCGTTCGCCTGTCAGCGCATCCACTGCATAAATATCATCCAATGTATTTCCCGTCCACTGCGAGGCAACTCTCCTGCCTGTATCGGTAGTTGCAATGAAGAAACGGCTGTCAGCTTCATTCATCGGCAATGCAGAAGGCAAACCGGTGGAGCCGATGTGACGCATCTCGTTCTGCGAAAAATCGTACATCGCCAGGTAACTTCTCTTCAATTCATTTTGCAGGTTGTAGAGTTGCTGTGTTTGCAGGTAATCATCGTTGTAATGCCAGATGTCAAGTTTTACCAGGTCAATGTCAATTAAAGAGGTGTCTTTTGCAGCAGGAATTGGCGCTGTTCCAAACAACAACCGATTCCCGCTCTTGCTAAAATTGATCGTCCCATTTTCACTAACCGTCATACCTACCTGCATGCCAACGCTTTTCTTGTCAATTAACAAATTGGCGCCTTCACTTCCGTCTTTATAGAGATACAACCCGTAAAACTTTTGGAGCGCCTTGCTGTTCGTATCACGTTCAGCAACAAAGGCCAGCTTTGATCCATCTTCTGTGAAAGCAAATCCTTTGAAATCATTCCCACCTTTCAGGATCGTATCAAGCCGTTCAGACTTGAGGTCAAGTACGGCGACTGAAGCTTTACTGTTGCTGTCGCGGGGAGCTTTAGCAAAACGGAGCACCAGCTTTTGTCCGTATTTGTTGAATGCATAGTCAACAACATTTTTGAAGGTTCTTTCTTTCCCGGTAAGGAGGTTACGAACGATCAAGTCACTTCCTGCATCAACGGAAGATGCCGTCGCTGGCTCGTCGTCGGCATCTTCGCCATCGCGGCTGCCGCCTTTCATATTTTTCAATTGAACCACCAGCTGCGTCAACGAATCAATCTTCAACCTTAGGCTGTCGACTGTCTTTTGGGTGGGCTGTGCAGAGGGACGAACGGCCGCCATCTCTTTTTCTTTGTGATAAGCAACCCATCCAGCTGCTTTCTCCGGCACTTTGTAACCTCTCACCTTGGCCACTTTTACGATGCCTTCCTTGCCAAGTTCAATGACGCCGATAGAATCCTTCGGCATGTCTTCGATGCGCTTTTTCTTGATCCTCGCATCGCGGGTTTCTTTGTACTGCGGACGAATGTGAAAAACAACATAACGATTGTCTTCGGTAATTACCGCATTGTAACCGCGGGGAACCTGCCGTTTGTTCTGTACATTTTCAGTTGACTGAATATAGAGATGACCATCTCCTTCCTGTACGTTTACGGCATACACCGCCCATTTGCCGTCGTTACTGATCATACGTTCGCCGATGCTTTGCCAGCTATCGTAAACGGTGTGATCGAGCGGCTTTTTTTGTGCAAAGAGTTGAAATGAGAAAAGAAGTAAAACAGAAAACAGAAATTTCATATCTGGTGCTTGAAGGCACTAAATATAAAAAGGGAAAGCTATTCAATAACTGATTTTTGTTTGACCGGTTTTAGCAGCCGCCACATATGAAATAAAACCGCAATAGCTATCAGCGCAAAGCCGACGTAAAACCACTGGCTCACCTCCTTGTTCTCTTTGTAAATAAGGAACGCCAATACGATTCCATAGATTGGCTCCAGGGTTAGCGTCAGGTTCATGGTAAATGCCGATACGCTGCGAAGTGCACGGATGTATAAAAAGAAGGTAAGGATGGTACACAGCCAACTCAGAACAATCAGCCACACCCAGTCCCATGTACCGGGCAAAGCCCATCGTTCAGGAAAGACGAATTGAAAGGCCGGCAATAATATACTCAACCCCACAAACCCGCCGGTTAACTGGTACAGCGTGATTTGCTCAGGCTCGAAGGCTTCCACAATTTTTTTATTGGTAACAGACACCAATACGGTGAGCACAGCAGAGATCAAGCCTACCACGATGCCGATGGAAAAATGGAGGTGCGTATTATAGATGATCAGGATACCAGCGATAGCAAATAGCCCTAACAGGATCTCGACAAAGTCAAACCGCTTCTTTAGAATCAATGGCTCAATCAAAGAGGCAAGTAAGGCGGTGGTGGAAAGACAGGTTAAGGCAATAGTGACGTTAGCTAGTTTGATACTGGCATAAAAGGTAACCCAATGGAAAGCTTGCACCGTGCCAATAAGTCCAATCATTAAACCTGCACGCCAGTTGACGGTTTTGGTTTTGCCAAGGACGGTGTACAGCACCCAAAGCGAGACCATCGTAATCAGGAGGCGCCACCAAACCAACATCGTTGAATCGAGGGTAATGGCCCGACCCAAAACACCGGTAAATCCCCACAAAAACACAGCCGTATGCAGTTGCAGCAACGCCTTCTTCATGGCCGCAAAGAACGTAAACGAAAATTAATTGCTGCCACTTTATTTGGTGCCTGAATTTGATGTAATATGCGTTGATGGAAGCGATTATCCGGATCAAAAACCTCTTTAAGAGCTACGGTCCTAAGCTTGTATTGAAGGACATCAACCTTGACGTCTACCCGGGTGAAGTGATCGGCTACATTGGGCCAAACGGTGCCGGGAAAAGTACCACGGTGAAGGTACTCAGTGGCTTATTGACGGATTACGAAGGCGAGGTTAGTGTAAAGGGATTCGATATCAAAAAACAGACGTTAGAGGTAAAGAAGCGAATTGGCTACGTTCCGGAGCTGGCCGAGTTGTACGATGTACTGACGCCGCTTGAATACCTGCAGTTCTGTGGTGCTTTGTACGGCATGGATGAAGAAGTCTGCCGCGACCGTATACACCGAATTATGGCAGCCTTTGATCTAAGCGCTAATGTTAACCAGCGCATGGACAGCTTCAGCAAAGGCATGCGGCAAAAAGTGTTACTGGCTTCGGGCTTACTGCATAACCCCGATATTATTATCCTTGATGAACCACTCAGCGGCCTGGATGCAAACAGTGTCATTATCATCAAAGAACTGATCAGCAAACTATCGCAGGAAGGAAAGACGATCTTTTATTGCAGTCATATGATGGATGTGGTAGAGAAAGTAAGCAACCGCATTGTTTTAATTGATGAAGGAAGAGTGATTGCGAATGGCACCATCGAAGAATTAAGAGCACAACATGGCGATCAAAGCCTGGAGAAAATGTTTGCACTGCTGACAGGTAAGGATGCACTATCTGCTTCAGCCGATGCCTTATTGAAAGCGTTGGAAGCATAAACAAGCCTGATTCTTTACAACCCGACGACTATCAACCATGAACATCATCAATAAATCGTTTTTGAAATTGGCACTGCTGCCGTCGCCCTTTTACCGCAGCATTGGTGTAGACACGGTAAAGCTAAAAAGTATTGTCACCACGAAACTGATCATGGATGACAGGCGACCAAATTCCATCCAGCAAACAAGGCGAAACAAAGAAAAAAAAGTTTCGATGGCAACGCTGGGTACAATGCTGATCAGTGCCCTGATGGGAGTTTTTCTTCTCCTATTCTTTGGTGTCGGTAATGATGTGGTTACACAAATGACATTCTACCTAACGGTTTTCTTTTTCATGCTTTCCCTAACTCTCATTTCTGATTTTACTTCGGTGTTGATTGATGTACGCGACAACCAGATCATTCTTCCTAAACCTGTCAACGACCGCACATTTGTCGTAGCACGACTGCTGCACATTTTCATACACATCTGTAAGATCGTGCTACCCATGAGCCTTGCAGGCATTGTCTATATCGCTTCAGATTTTGGCGTGCACGGCACCCTGCTTTTTCTCTTCACCATTCTTCTCACCACGGCGTTATCGATATTCTTTATCAATGCCATTTACATCCTCATTTTACGGTTTACTACACCCCATAGGTTTCAGGCTATCATCAGCTATGTGCAGATCTTTTTTGCGATAGCGATGTACGGAAGCTACCAATTGTTTCCACGCATGCTTAGTGAGCTTTCGCTGGATGAATTTGATATTGCAACCCAAACAGGCATCCAGGCCTACCCTATTTATTGGCTCGCCAATTCGTGGCAGGTCTTGTTTACATTGAAAGGTGCGGCTGGTCAAATCGTGATGGCAATTGCTGGTGTAGCCTTCCCATTGCTTGCCATCTTTGTGGTGGTCAGATATCTGGCTCCTTCGTTTAACAGAAGGCTTGGACTGCTGAATAGTAGCTCCGCTGCACCAAAAGAAACAGCAGCAAAGACTGTCATCGAAAAGAAATCTTACGCTGATTGGTTAAGCAAATTATTTACCGGCACAAAAACAGAAAAGGCAGGCTTTCTTTTTACGTGGCGAATGACTTCCCGCAGCCGTGATTTTAAAGTGAAGGTCTATCCTTCAATCGGGTACATGGTTGTGTATGTGATCATTCTCTTCATGAACTCCCGCAGCATTTCCCTGGCTGATCTTGCGGAGGAATCGAACAAAGCAAAATTCCTGGTACTCGGTGCTATTTACTTCACCAGCTTTCTGCTGATCATGGCAATCGGGCAGATAATTTATTCTGAGAAGTACAAAGCTGCCTGGATTTATTATACAAGCCCGGTGGAGAAACCTGGTGAATTGATTTCCGGTGCAGGAAAAGCCGCCATCTTGAAATTTTACATTCCGATTGTTCTTTTTATCACGGTGGCGGCGTTGGTCCTAATCGGTCCAAAAGTTCTTCCGAACATCATCCTTGGATTATTCAACCAGATTCTTATAGCCGGCGTAATGCTGTACCTAACTAACAAACACTTTCCTTTTTCATTACAACAAAGTAATAACGTGAAGACAGGAAGTTTTTTAAGAGGCATGATGGTACTGTTCATTTCAGCCCTAGTTTCGATCGGGCATTTTCTGATCTATTCGGTTTTGCCTGCCATTGCTCTTTGTGCAGTACTATCTGTTATTGCTTCATGGCTGCTGTTTGACAGTATCAAGAAGATTAGTTGGGAAAGAATTGAGAGTAGTTACAATGATAAATAAGCGCAGTAAAGTCAATCGTCGTATCAGGCAGTTTTTTCAACCGGCGCAGTTATCTTGCTTTTCAACCGCTTGCGGTAGTTGGTAAAGAAGCTGTACCAACGGAGTTTCAAAACACCGAGCACTCCTTCTTTAATAATGCCCCGGTTCATTTTCGATTCGCCGAATTGACGGTCGGTAAACTGGATCGGAACTTCCTTCAATTTGAAACCAAGTTTCCAAGCAGCAAACTTCATTTCAATCTGGAAGGCATACCCCACAAAATGAATTTCATCAAGATCGATGGTATCGAGCACCTCTTTCCGCCAGCAAACAAAACCTGCTGTTTGATCAGCAACTGGCGTCCATAAAATGATGCGGGTGTATAATGAACCGCCTTTGGAAAGTGCAATGCGATTCTTTGGCCAGTTGTACACGCCGCCACCTTTTACATAACGTGAGCCAATGGCTACATCAGCACCCTGGTGTTTGCAGGCGTGGTATAAGCGGGGAAGATCTTTTGGATTATGGGAGAAGTCAGCATCCATTTCAAAAATGAAACGATAGCCTCTTGTAATGGCCCATTTAAAACCGTAGATGTAGGCTGTACCAAGTCCCTGCTTGCCGGTACGTTCCTCTAAAAAAACGGTATTATTGAAGCGGGGTTGAAGATTACGAACAATTTCAGCTGTGCCATCGGGAGAACCGTCATCGATCACGAGAACATGGAAATCATCCTGCAAATCGTACACTGCCTGCAGAATCGATTCAATATTGTCCTTCTCGTTGTAGGTAGGTATAATAACCAGTTTCTCCACCAATAATTAGCTTAAGCGTTTTTTCAGCATGATGCGGGTATAAATCTCCGTCAGCTTTTGTTTGGTATTCATGGGGAACTCGCCTTTCATCATCCAGTCGTAGTATTGAGGCTCAGCTTTTAATACATCTGCTATCGGGCGGCCTTTGTGCTTTCCGAAGTTAAAGACTTCCACGCCTTTTTCATCATAGGCTAAACGACGGGCAAAGTCAATAATGTTTTCCTCGCCAACAGCTTTAACAATAGTTTCAATGCTGTTGCCCAGTTGCGGATAACGTTCAACCTGTGCAAATAAAATTTCTGCTGTTGCAGCTGCATCGGCTTCAGCGCTGTGGGCATCTTCCAGTGGCTTATTACAATAAAATTTATACGCCGCTGCAAGTGTCCGCTGCTCCATGGTATGGAAGATCTTTTGTACATCCACGAGGCGGCGATTTTTTAAATCGAAATCCACTTCAGCACGAATGAATTCCTCCATCAGCATGGGAACATCAAGACGATAAGCGTTGTAACATGCAATGTCGCAGCCATCTAAAAACTGCTTGATCTCATGAGCGGCTTGCTTAAAGGTTGGCGCACCTTTCACCATTTCATCAGTAATACCATGAATGTCTACGATGGCTGGTGGAATGGGAATTTGCGGATTGATGATCTTGCGCTTAACCGTGCGGGTGCCATCCGGCAGGTACTTCACCATGGCAATTTCAACGATCCTGTCGGTAGTGATGTTGGAACCAGTTGCCTCAATGTCAATAACAGCTAGTGGTTTTTTCAGTTGTAACATTCGTGCTTGCTTAAAGGGCGGTAAAGGTAAAAGTTTTGCTTAGTTATGGTGTTAAATTATTCGGCTGTTGCCGCGTTCTTTTCGCTGAACTGCACCACGTCTAAACCGTCATAATTTCCGGAACTCATAAAAAGAACAATGGTGTCCTTAAAATCACGATCATTCAACCAGGCTTCTAAATGCTGCCGGTCATTGATCACTTCCAGTGTCTCTTTTGCAAAGCCAGCTTTCACGGATTCTTTTTTCAACTCCGGCATGCGTTTTAATTCAAGGGCATGTTTGCTGTAAAACACTGCCGCTTCATCTGCCGCTTCTAAAGCACCGTTGTATTCTTTCATGAATTCTTCGTTCAGACTACTGTACGTATGCAGTTCAAGAACGCCGATTAGTTTCTTATCGGGAAATTGTTCCTTCGCTGCCTGAATAGTTGCCTTGACCTTGGACGGAGCATGAGCAAAATCGCGGTAGAAAACAGTAGACTCATTTTTAGCGATCAGTTCTAATCGCTTGGCAGCACCGGTAAACGTTCCAATAGCTTTGGTAAATGCATCGGCCGTTACACCAAGCTGCTTGGTCACTAACCAGGCAGCATGGAGGTTGAGGAGGTTATGTGCACCAAATACTTTCAATTCTGTTTCCTGTCCTTCAATTGTTACACGAGTTAAACCTGCTTCAATGGTATGCTGTGGAACCGAATAAGGGTAATAATGAATATCTTCTCTCCTGTTCTTTTCCACCAGTTCCTTTAACGTCGAATCGGTTTCGTTGTAAATCAGGTAGCCGCCATTTTCAATTTTGTTGATGAAGATGATAAACTGCTCAAGATAGAAATCAAAGGTTGGAAAGACATTGATATGATCCCAGGCAATGCCAGTCAGTACGGCGATGTGTGGGAAGAGGAAATGAAATTTCGGTCGCTTCTCTACCACGCTGGCTGGGTATTCATCGCCTTCGCAAACGATGACCGGCGCATCGGTGATGTTGACTGATTGATCGAAGCCCTGCAGTCTTGCACCAACAAGGTAATCGAAATCTTTCCCTGCTTCCCGCAACACATGCATGATCATCGATGTCGTGGTGGTCTTGCCATGGCTTCCGCCGACAACAACCCTGGTTTTATCACCGCTTTCTTTAAAAATGTATTCGGGAAACGAATAAACAGGAAGATTCAACTCCTTTGCTTTTCTCAGTTCGGGGTTATCGGCCTTGGCATGCATGCCCAAAATCACGGCGTCCAGGTCTCCATGAATATTTTCCTCGAACCAGCCAACCTCTTTTGGCAAAATGCCCTCTTGTTGAAGATTGCTTTTGGCGGGCTCAAAAATCTCGTCGTCGCTGCCGGTAATGTGGTAACCTTTCCGCTTCAGGGCAATGGCGAGCTGATGCATCACGCTTCCGCCAATTGAGATAAAATGGATGTTCATAGTATATTTGCAAAATATCGGGCAAATTAATTCGTTTCTGTTTAAACGACCTTTTTAATACATGAAAAACAAACTCTTTTACGTTTCAGCCATTCTTTTCTCCGCAGTGATGCTAACCTCCTGCGCTTCCCGCAAATATGGCTGCCCTAACACAACTGGCATAAAAGTGGAGTCTAAAGCACAAACCATCAACGCTTAAGACAAAATTTTTAGTGCATGAATTGGATCCAGCTGACTGACGAAGAACAGCTCAACGAGATTGTTACCAAGTCGGAAAACAAACCACAGGTTATCTTCAAACACAGCACCCGCTGCTCTATCAGCGCTGTTGCCTTGCAACGTTTGCAAAAGGCGAAGCAGCCCGATGGAATTGACTTTTATTTCCTTGACCTTTTAGCCCATCGTCCGCTTTCAAATAAAGTGGCGGAGTTTTTCCGTGTGCATCACGAGTCGCCACAAGTTTTGGTGATCAAGAATGGCAAGTGCATTTTTGATGAAAGCCACCTTGGCATTTCCATGAACGATATTGTGGACGAAGCCCAGGTAGCCTGATCAGCCTTCTGTTTGGCTGTGTGGCGCATCCACGGGTTTTGATTGCGGCGAACCTTTTTGCCGGAGAAAAATACTCAGCACCACAATTGCGAACACGGATAAAAACTCGCTTTGCCAGTTTTGAAATGACTCAAACCAGAAGCGGGAATTAGCTATGTATTGCATGTAGGTTTCCGTCGGTTGGCCTTTCAATAACTGTTCTTCATTGTAATCTTTTAAGCTGCCCGCTAAGTGCACCACGAAGCTGGCAATGAACAAAATGAAGAGCACATAACACAGCGAATTTTTGTAAACGGCTAATACAAGTCCGCCTTTTTGTACCGGCCAGGGTGCATCTTTTTTATTTGGGTCGGGCTCCTGGTCCACTTCTTCCTCTTCCTTCTCCGGGTCTTTTGATTCTGAAGATCCTTTTTGATATAAGAACATCGTCAGCACCACAAATAAAGCCATCTGAAGAAACTCGCTTTCCCAGTTTTCAAAGGTTGATTGCAGGAAATGCCCCGAGGTTAAATATTGTCCCAGTTCAACTTGTTGCCCACCCTCATCCTGCATTTTTTGATTATGCTCTTTCATTCCAGTGATGATTTGGCCAATAAGCGACACAACAAACAAGACAAAGAAGACAACGGACAGGCTATTGTTCTTTAACCACTTCATACACTGTTTTAAAAGCACAGCTTAAAAAAGTGTTCCACTTTAAACAAAAGAAATGTTTTGGGGAAAAATGGTGTATTGCACAAGAAGACGCGATGCATAAAACAAAAATGTTGGCCGTTGCCAACATCTATTCATCTTTAAGCCCGCTGCTCCTTTATATGACTTCGCCTTCCAGATCGTAGTCGTAGGCCTTATGAATCTTTACGTTCACAAAATCTCCGGGCTGCAATTTTTTTGCCGAGTGGATAATAACTTCATTGTCCACTTCCACACTGTCAAATTCCGTTCTGCCCAGGTAACGACCAGCTTCCTTTTTATCCACCAGCACTTTGTAGGTTTTACCCACTTTTTCCTGGTTCTTTTCATAACTAATCTCCTGCTGCACCGCCATGATGTCTTCAGCACGACGTTGTTTTTCTTCTGCAGGCACGTCATCTACCAAAACATGTGCAGGTGTATTTTCTTCGTGCGAATAGGTGAAAATGCCCACACGATCGAACCGTTGTCTTTCCAGGAAGCCTTTCAGTTCTTCCACGTCATCCAGTGTTTCGCCAGGAAATCCGGTAATTAAGGTTGTACGCAAACAAATACCTGGAACCGTTTCGCGGATGCCAACAATCAGGTCTTCCATTTCTGCTCTTGTAATTTGCCGGCGCATTGCCTTGAGCATATTGTCAGCTGCGTGTTGCAGCGGCATGTCGAGATAGTTACAGATGTTTTCCCGCTCTTTCATCACCTCTAAAATTTCCATCGGGAATTTATGTGGGTAAGCATAGTGCAAGCGAATCCATTCAATGCCTTTTACATCGCTCAGGCGACGGAGCAAATCAGGAAGGGCACGTCTTTTATAAAGATCAAGTCCGTAATACGTCAGCTCCTGCGCAATCAGCATGATCTCTCTTACACCACGCCGGGCAAGTGCTTCCGCTTCCATCACCAGGTCTTCGATAGACCGGCTGACATGATTACCACGCATCAACGGGATGGCGCAGAAAGCACAGGTACGGTTACATCCTTCGGCAATCTTCATGTAAGCATAATGCTGCGGGGTGGCAAGCAGTCGCTCCCCTACCAGTTCAGCCTTGTAATCCACTTCAAAACGTTTCAGGATGAGAGGCATCTCCATGGTACCAAACCAGGCATCAACTTCGGGAATGCTTTGCTCGAGGTCATCGCGGTAACGCTGGCTTAAGCAGCCGGTCACATAGACCTTATCCAGCCTACCTTTCTGTTTCAGTTCTACCTGCTCCAAGATGGTGTTGATGCTTTCTTCTTTGGCTTTATCGATAAAGCCGCAGGTATTTACAATGACAATGTTGTAATCTTTTTTGCCGCTCTCATGAACCACATCAATTTCAGCCGAACGCAACTGGCCGCTCAGCACTTCGCTATCGACCATATTTTTACTGCAGCCGAGGGTAATGATGTTGACTTTGTCTCTTTTCAGCGTTTTTACTTTCATTGATGTTTGTTCAGGAGGCGCAAAGCTAACCAGAAAAACGCAGCAGGGCTGTTTACAAACTATTAAAGCAGCGCTGAATACATCATAACCATTGACCTGCCGCGTATTGTAATGCCATTTTAAGGTGGCCGAATTTTTTTGCTTAGTATTTTCACCGCGTTATTCACGAAACCTTAGCCGATGATTTTAGTTGTACTGTCTGGTTTTATTCTGGCGATTGGCCTTTTGTTTACGGGAGGGTTTCTAAAAAAAGGCGCATCGATTTTACTGGGCCTGTTACCGCTGGCCCTGTTTGTTTATTTCCTGGGCCATATAAACGGGATTGCAAGCGGAGAAACCCAGCGTTTTTCTTATACATGGATTCCATCAGCCGGCATCAATCTGGATTTTTACTTAGACGGTCTGTCACTACTTTTTTCCCTGCTCATCACCGGCATTGGTACGCTTATCTTTTTTTACGCATCCACCTATTTAAAAGGTCATGTATACCTCGACCGGTTTTTTGGCTACCTCAGTATGTTCATGGGGTCGATGCTGGGGCTGGTGTTATCGGATAATCTGCTTACCCTTTTTGTTTTTTGGGAACTGACGAGTATCAGCTCGTTTTACCTGATTGGTTTCAATAACGACAACCCCGCCTCCCGAAAAAGCGCCTTGCAGGCCCTAGCAATCACCGGTGGTGGCGGCTTCCTGCTGCTTTCCGGATTTATCCTGCTCAACAGTGTGGCTGGCACGTATTCCATCCAGGAGATGCTAGGCGCAAGCGGTTCCATAAAAAGCCACGCGATGTATGGCTTGATTGTGTTCTTTATATGCGGAGGAGCCTTCACCAAATCAGCCCAGTTCCCGTTTCATTTTTGGTTGCCTGGAGCAATGAAAGCGCCAACGCCGGTTTCCGCTTACCTGCACTCGGCCACGATGGTTAAAGCGGGTGTGTATTTACTCGCCAGGTTTACACCCGTTTTAGGTATGCATCCTTACTGGAACACAACCTTGATGATCATCGGTGGCATCACCATGCTATACGCCGCATTTCACTCCATTTTTCGAACCGATCTGAAAGCCATCCTTGCTTATTCAACCATTGCGGCCCTGGGTATGCTGGTTTTTTTGTTAGGAATTGGATCGAAGCAGGCACTCATTGCAGCCGCTGTTTTTATTTTAGTTCATGCCTTGTACAAAGCGGGGCTGTTCCTTGTAGCTGGCGTTATCGATCACGAAACAGGCACCCGTGATGTAACCAGGCTTTATGGTCTTCGGAAAGTGATGTTCCCATTGGCGATTGCAGGTACCCTGGCAGCGCTTTCCAACGCAGGCATCCCGTTCACCTTTGGTTTCCTGGGGAAGGATCTTGTTTATGAAGCCACGTTACACACCGGCAACCTGGCCATCTGGCTGACGGCTGCTGTTGTTCTGACCAATATTTTTTTATTGTTTGCCGGCTTCCTGGCTGGCGTCAAACCCTTTATGAAAGCGTTGCCGCAGGAGTTTTCAGGTGTGCATATGCCACCGCTTTTTATGTGGCTTGCGCCTCTGCTCCTGGGTATTGCAGGATTGCTTTTTGGGTCCATGCCGGGCCTGATCGATAAATCATTGGTGCAACCCGTAGTGCTGGCGCTGCATGGCTCGCCGGTAGATATTCCGCTTAAGATATGGCATGGCTTTAACCTGGTGTTGCTGTTAAGTATTGGAACGATCGTTTCCGGCGCTCTTCTTTTTATCTTCAAAAAACCATCGCACCAACGGCTGGAGCGACTGGAAAAATTGAACGCTGTTTCGCCGCACGGACTTTCCACCCGGCTATCCCATGAATTAAAAAGTTTTTCGCGGATTTATACACGCATCCTTCAAAACGGTCACTTGCGGATTTACATTCTCACCGTGGTTGTTTTCTTAATGGGATTGCTTGCCTATAAACTCTTCACCGGAGTAAATATTTACATCGACCCGGAGCAGTTTGCGAACCTGACAAGTTACGAAGTAATCGTCACTGCCATTATGCTTATTGCTATTCTGCTGACGGTAACAACTTCGTCGCGGTTAACGGCCGTGGTTGCGATGAGTGTAGTCGGGTATTGCCTTTGCCTCTTGTTTGTTTTTTATAGTGCGCCTGATCTTGCCATGACGCAGTTCACCATTGATACTTTAACCGTGGTATTGTTTGTATTGGTATTGTTCAAGCTACCTCCATTCGCAAAACTGAGCAGTAACCGGGCAAAGGTCAGGGATGCTATCATCTCGCTTACCTTCGGCGCTTTAATCAGCACCATTGCGCTGGAAGTGCTGAATGAAAAAACCGGAAAAGAGATCAGCGAGTTTTATGCAAGTAATGCCTATACGCTGGCCAAGGGAAAAAATGTGGTAAACGTAATCCTGGTTGACTTCAGAGGGGCGGATACCCTGATTGAAATAACAGTACTTGCCATCGCTGCTATTGGTGTTTACAGCTTGTTGAAATTAAAAGTCAGCCACTCAGAAAAGGAATAGGTTATGAAGACGATTATTTTAAAAACAGCTTCCAACTATTTACTGCCGCTTTTGCTGTTGTTCTCCGTTTTCATTCTGCTGCGTGGGCACTACCTGCCCGGCGGCGGGTTCGTCGGCGGACTGGTAGCTTCCATTGCCTTTGTACTCCATGCCTTTGCCAACGGGTTAAAGACGACACAGAAATTCTTATTGTACCATCCGGGCATTTTAATTCCAATCGGGTTAACAGTTTCATTGGTGAGCGGACTGGTGCCGATGTTTGCCGGAAAAGCTTTTATGAAGGGAACCTGGTTTGCCAAACCTTTCCCGGTGATTGGCAACGTAGGAACACCGCTGTTTTTTGATGTAGGTGTGTATTTCGTTGTCATTGGGGTTACGTTAACCATCCTGTTCACCATTTCAGAAACAGCAGCCGAATAAGCATGGAGTTGATATTAGCGATATTGATTGGCGTTTTGTATGCAGCCGGCATTTTTATGATGCTGCGAAGAAGTATGGTGAAGCTGCTGATCGGCATTATCCTGTTAGGGAATGGTGCCAACATGCTGATTTTTTTACTGGGCCGAATTACCAAAGGAAAACCGCCGGTGATTCCCGATGAACTAAAATCGCTCACCGACGTATACGCCGACCCGATTCCTCAGGCGCTGATCCTGACAGCCATTGTGATCAGCTTCGGTCTGCAGGCATTTGCCATTATTTTATTGAAGCAAGTCTATAATGTTTCCCATACGGATGACCTGGACAATTTGAACACGACAGAAGATATATGACGGATCACCTAATCATACTGCCCATCCTCTTGCATTTACTTGCTGCTATCATCCTTATTTTTTTATGGAAGGAATCGTTATGGAAACGGATTGTGAGCATTACAGCCAGCGTGGTAATCCTTGTCATCAGCGTGTTGCTTTTTATTAAGGTTTGGAATACCGGCATACTGACAACACAGGCGGGTAGCTGGCCTGCTCCTTTCGGTATCACGTTTGTTGCCGATGTGTTTAGCAGCAGCATGGTGCTGCTAACAAATATTGCTGGCCTGGCAGTAGCGATTTTTTCTGCTGTAGGACTGAGTGAAGCACGAATCAAATACGGCTACTTCCCTATTTTTCATTTACTGCTAATGGGATTGAACGGCGCTTTTTTAACCGGTGATATTTTCAACCTTTATGTTTGGTTTGAGATCATCATCATTTCTTCTTTTGTGCTGCTTACATTGGGCGGACGTAAACAGCAGATCGACGGCAGCATTAAATACGTTGCACTGAACCTGTTAGCATCGGTTATCTTTCTAACTGCCATTGCCATTTTATACGGACTAACAGGAAGCTTAAACATTGCACACTTATCGCTGAAGGTAGCAGCTGTAGAAAACCGTGGCCTGGTGAATGTTACGGCGATGCTCTTTTTTGTTGGTTTCGGAATAAAATCCGCCATCTTTCCGCTATACTTCTGGTTACCGGCATCCTATCATACGGTGCCATCGGCTATTGCTGCCATTTTTGGAGGCTTGTTGACCAAGGTTGGCATCTATGCTTTGCTGCGAATCTTCACCCTCATCTTCGTCCCTGATAATTTTGTGCTGCAAGTATTCACTTATGTTGCTATTGCCACCTTGCTTACCGGCGCCTTTGGAGCAGTTATTAAACGGGATATCCGCAAGATGTTCTCTTACCTGATTGTTTGCCATATTGGTTATTTGATCGGAGGCATCAGCTTGTTTACACAGGCGGCGTTGGCCGGCGTGGTGTTTTATCTTTTTCACGACATTATGGTGAAGACAAATGTGTTCCTGGTTACGGGGATCATTTACAAAATAAGAGGTTCGGTGAAGTTCAATCAGTCCGGAAGTTTATATGCCAACTACCCAAAACTTTCCTTGCTGATGGCCATTGTATTCTTTTCGCTGGTTGGTGTGCCGCCGTTGTCAGGGTTTTGGCCTAAAATATTTCTAATACAGGAAACCTTCACCCGGAGCTCATGGGTTTTACTGGTGGCAATCATCCTGGCCAGCCTTTTTACGTTGGTGATCATTGCCCGTATGTGGGCGGAAGTCTTCTGGAAAGATTTATCGGAAGAAAACACCAATGAAGATTGTTTCCGGCCGCTGCCCGCCTTTAAAAAAAGCCTGTTGGTGGTACCGGTAATTTTCCTGGCTGTTGTATCGTTGTACATTGGTTTTGCTGCTGAACACATTGTGAACGTGTCAAACCATATTTCTAATGAAATGATCAACCCCGCGCCTTATATCAAAGCGGTATTAGGAACCGATCAACTAACACACTAAAACAGGAGCATGATGCAGAAACGATTTTTGATGAACCTGATGCTGACGCTGATCTGGCTGGCACTTACCGGCCAGTTTACGTTCTTGAACTTTGTGTTTGGCTTCCTGCTTAGCTTTTTTATTTTATGGGTCATATCAAGAGGTAGCGATGAGCGAATGTATTTCTATCGCATCCCTAAAATCATCAGTTTCTTCTTTTACTTTCTGAAAGAACTGGTAAAGGCAAACCTGCAGGTGGCCTATGATGTAATGACACCTAATTTTTTTATGAAGCCGGGGATTGTGAAAATAGAACTGGATGCAAAGACAGATTTGGAAATTACCTTGCTGGCAAACCTCATTACACTGACACCCGGTACTTTAAGCCTTGATGTATCGGATGATAAGAAAGTCCTGTATGTGCACTCCATGTACATATACGACCGCGAACAATTTGTACAAAGCATTAAACAAGGATTTGAAAGAAGACTGTTGGAGATTTTACGATGAACATCAACGATTATCTATATTATGTCATTCTACCGGTGCTGGCGGTATCCATTGTGCTTGTCTTCATCCGGTTTTTGAAAGGGCCAAGCATTGCGGACCGTGTGGTAGCACTTGACCTGCTGATCACAATTGGCATTTCCATCATTACGGTTTACAGCATTCTGAGCAAGCAATCAACTTTCCTTGACATTGCCATGATCCTTGCCTTAATTGCTTTTTTGGGTACGATTGCTTTCTCCTATTACCTCGAAAAACGCGAAAAAAATGGCTAACATCCTCATCATCATATTGAGCACGATTGGCGCCGCGTTTATCCTGCTGGCGGCCATTGGCATTGTACGCATGCCAGACTTTTACCTGCGTGTTTCGGTAACAACCAAAGCGGCAACGCTTGGCATAGGATTGATTCTGATTGCCGCTGCCATATTTTTTAATGAAGTTTCTGTTAGTTCAAGGGTCATTGCCATCATTGTTTTTTTATTGCTCACAGCACCGGTTGCTGCCCATATGATTGGCCGCACATCTTATTTCATTGGTACGAAGCTGTGGGATAAATCGGTGATGAATGAACTACAGGATCAGTACGACGAAGAAACGCATGAATTGTACAGCGACGAGGAGCACAAGAAAGATCCACCTGCAGATGCACCAAAAAAATAAAAGGCTTTCCGTTCCCAAACAGAAACGGAAAGCCTTTATGAAGAAAAGCTTAACCTAACGAACGTATCCAGCTAACCACTTCATCCTTGGTCTTGCCAAGTTTGGTTTGCATACGGCCAAAAAACTCATCATCTTTTCCTTCTTCCCATTTCAGATCGTCATCAGTGAGATCTCCATGAGTTTGCTTTGCTTTTCCTTTTAATTCATTCCATCTGCCTTTTATTTCCAAATGGTCCATAATAAAACGTTTTAGACAATTTTAAAAAAGCTGTGCCACAGGCACAGGATGAGAGCGGTTTCCCCTGTTAAAATTGATCAGCCCTGAGCAGCAGGAAGCATGATATTCACAATTCCGGGTAGAATGCGTGCCTGCACTGACGCGGTTCTTCCAAGGTACTCACCATCAACCTGGAAAGGGGCCTTTTGCTGGAAGAATAACTTCACGTTTTTAGTACGAAAAACCTCAATGCGTTTTGGATTAAATCGCTTTCTGGCCGTGACTGCTTTAAAGATTTCAAACAGGTGAATCTTTCGCACCACCACAATTTCAAATAGTCCATCATGCACATCACCCTCTGGATTGATGACCGCACCAGTTCCGTACTTTTCGGCATTGGCAATGGCAACCATGTAGGCTTTCCGCTTCACCAAGGCCTGGTCAGTCTCTATGCTTACCCGCATTTTTCGTTTATTCCAAAGCATCTTTATCAATGATCGTGCATAACCCCACATCCCGCGAACGTTTGAGTCCTCGAAATACTTTACTAGCAGTGCATTCAGCCCAATATCACTAAGGTGAAAACAAAGTTCCTCTTCATTTATTTTAATGGCATCCAGTTTCCCTACTTTGCCATCAATAATAATCTTCATTGACTCTGTTACATCGACAGGGATACCCAACTCACGGGCAAGACCATTAGCAGAGCCGGCTGGTATAATTCCCAATACAATGGGTGTTTCTTTGACGATTTCCGCCACCAGCTTCACAGTGCCGTCGCCACCAATGGCTACCACTTTGTCGGGACAGAACCTTTCAATATGATGTTGAATGGACCGACGGTCGTTCTGTCCCGTCTGTATATAAAATTCAATTGTATAGGGTGAGTCCTTAAAGAACTCGGAGATTGCTGTTTCCCAATCTTTTTTTGCCTTGCCTCCTGAGATGGGATTGACCACAAATAATATTTTGCCGGTATTGTGCATGTTTCTTGTATGTGCTATCCTGTATGCAAACTATCGACCATCGTTCAGGCACTGACAATCGAAGCCTGCGGGAAAGGCTCTTAAACTTTTTCCGCTTGACAGGACAGCCGACAATAAAGGTGTACCATGGTTATGGGCACGAAAACAAACTCACCCTTTTTGGGCACGTGTTTAAACTAAGTCCTTTTCCTCGAAAGCAGTACCGGCAAAGTTTTCTGCGCAACACATTAGCCTTGCTGCGATTGTTTATGGTGAAGCCCTATGCAGGTGTGGAAGTGCAGGTGGAATGGAAAGAAAAGACGTTCACAACCACAACGGACAAAGACGGCTTTTTTAAATTTGAATGGGACGATCAGCAGCCATTCGAAAGAGGATGGTTCCCGGTGAAAGTGAATGCTTTCCTTGGTGGAGGATTGATCGCCACATCTACAGGTCGCGTTCATATTGCTCATACCACACAATACATTATTATCTCTGATATTGATGATACGTTTCTCATCTCTCACTCTGCCAACATGCGCAAACGATTGCTTGTCCTGTTCACGCAAAATGCCCGTACCCGCCAGCCTTTTGAAGGTGTTGTCCGGCACTACCAGTTGCTCGCAAAAAGCAATACAACGGACGATGCGCCAAACCCGTTCTTTTATGTCAGCAGCAGCGAGTGGAACCTGTATGAATACATTCTCGAGTTCGCGGCTGTCAATCGTGTTCCGAGAGGGATATTTCTATTGAGCCAGCTCAAACAATTTTCGCAGCTTTTGAAAACCGGGCAGAACCATCATGGGACAAAATTTACCCGCATTGTCCGCATATTGCAGGCCTTTCCAAACCAGCGGGTGATTTTGTTGGGCGACAGCTCGCAGCAGGACCCTTACATCTATGAATCCATCGTGAAGCACTACCCCGAACAAATTCATGCAGTATATATCCGTGATGTGTTCGAAAGAAACTATGAAAAAGTGCGGGAAGTGTTGAACAGAATAGAAGCCGCCGGTGTGCCTTGCCTGTTATTTAAACATAGTAAAGATGCTATCCTGCATTCTGTAAAGATTGGTTTGATTGCCGCCGGTGACGCGGAGCAAAAGCTCTCCGTTCCAAAGGAAGAAGCCATCAAAATGGCATAATGTTTTTACAAATCCGGTTACAAAGAATCAATTATGGAAAAGAATCTTCAAAGCGCAGAAGCACTGGAAAAATTCAAAAAGCTGGTAAATGAGATCAACATCTGTATGTTCATCACCAACAACAACACAGGTGATACACATACGAGGCCGATGGCTACTATTGAAGTGGAAGACAACGGCACACTCTGGTTTTACACGGATATCCGCTCTATAAAAGTTGACGAAGTTGAAAGAGAACAGGAAGTGCATTTAACCTATGCACACCCGGGTAAAGAAAGCTACCTCGACATTTGGGGAGGTGCAACGGTGGTAACCGACAGGAAATTGATCAAAGAAAAATGGTCGCCGATTGTAAAAGCTTATTTCCCTAATGGCGATGAGGATCCAAATGTGGCTTTACTAAAAGTAACTCCACGTGATTGCTCTTATTGGGAATCAGAAACGGGCAAAATGGTACAATTTTTCAAAATGGCTGTGGCTGCTGTTACCGGCGAACCCAAAATAGCTGAAAGCTCCACCGGCAAATTATCGTTATAATATGGTTGACCCGGAAAAAACAATTCCTGAGCACCACGATGGTGTTGATGTGAATGTAGAGGACAGTGTGAGTTTTTCTTCAGTTGAAGAGGCCCGCAGTTTTTTTAGTGTGGTGAAAGGTCGTTTGCTGGATGTGAACCACTGGAAAGAATGGGCTGGTGCATTAAGCGCCGGCTTTCAGTTAACGGATGAGCAGGGACAAGAAGTAGCTACGCCTCCGCGGAAGGGAGCATTTTTTAAGATCAACATCCCTGCACCCGGTATTGTTACCGGCGAAGGGTATGATTGGGTACGGATTGAAGAAGTGAGAGAAGAAGGTGATGAAAATTGTGAGTATGTAGCTATCCGTGTACGGCCTGCGCCAAGTCCGGTAAATGCCAACGATGATGTGGCGCATTTCTACACCGACGAAGCAACCTCTAACTTCATTGCGAGAAGAGACGGGACAACTGTCACCGCCGGCGTATATGGCCGCAATGAAAAACCAAACGTAAAAGAAGCAGATTCGCTGATTGATAAAATACGTAATGCCGTTGTAGGTGCTGGAGGTGTTAGTGGTTTTTCAAAGCTGCAGTGGAAAGCGTTGGTAAGTGGGTTGTTGGAACGTGATACTAAGGGAGAAAGATAAATCTAAAGACTTTATTTATATCAAGTCTTATGAAGCAAAAGCTGGTTATTGTGTGACCAGCTTTTGCTTTTCAATTAGCTTCCGTTGCGTCGCACTCTTGTACGGTTGGTAATTCTATTGAGCAGAGGAAAACCCACCCCTGATTTCTAACAGAACAATCAAACGTTAGGTCGCCCCTCCAGGGAGGGGATGTTGTCTCAAGGTCAATCTTGCCATACCTGAATTAAAGCGACCATCCCCTCCCTGGAGGGCCAAAATGAAAGAAGGACTGAATTAAAAAACACAGGGGTGGGTTAACACATCGAGTATCACAAAGGCACGAAGGAACTCAAAGACTTTGTGTTCCTTCGTGCCTTTGTGTCTTCGTGGTTCAAAAAGCAGAATAGAATTATCGAAAGCACAAGAGTGCGACGCAACAGAAGATCAATAGAAATACAAAAGCTGGTTACATCATAACCAGCTTTCAATTTTATAAGGGCTCAACTAAATGAAGCCTGATAAACCTGAATTTCCTTGTGGGAAAGCTGCATGTTTACACCAAGTCCTTCAACTTCTCCACCACCGCATCCACTTCTTCCTTTGTATTGTATTTACTGAAGGAAAAACGAATGGTTGTGCAGTCGTTAATGCGTTGTAAGGCACGCATCACATGTGACCCGGCATCTGCACCACTGCTGCAGGCACTGCCGCCCGATACGCAGATATTGGCCATGTCAAGGCTCATCAGAAGGAAATCGCTTTTTTCTGTCTTTGGAAAACAAACACTGAGCACTGTGTAGAGCGAATCAGCAGTATCATTAAAACCTACACCAGGTACATGTTGTACCAACCGCTCTTTCATGTAAGCTTTTAATTCTTTAATGTAAGCAGTTTCCTTGTCGTAGTCACGCATGGCGATTTCCAGTGCTTTGGCAAAGCCCACAATGCCATAAACATTTTCAGTACCTGCACGCATGTTACGTTCCTGACCACCACCAAAAATGAATGGCTTGATGTTCACTTCGTCGCTCACATATAAAATTCCCACACCCTTTGGTCCATGAAACTTGTGACTGGCAGCCGAAATAAAATGAACCGGGATTTCGGAAAGATTGATCGGGTAATGACCAACCGTTTGTACACAATCAGAATGGAAGATGGCGCCGTATGCTTTACAAATATCTCCTACTTCTTTAATCTTCAACAACACGCCAATTTCATTATTGGCATGCATCAGCGACACCAGGCATTTTTTACCAGCATCCGTTTGTTCTTTCAGTTGTGCTTCCAAATTTTCGTAATCAACCAAACCTTCAGAAGTGAGCTTTACAAATGAATGCGTGATCTGGCTACATGAACAATAATGTTCCACCGTATGCAGCACAGCATGATGCTCGATTGGGGATGAAATGATATGCGTGCATCCTAAATCCCGGATAGCAGCAGCAATAGCAGTATTGTTGCTTTCTGTCCCACCGCTGGTGAAGAAAATATTAGCAGGCTTTGTTCCCAAGATTTTTGCTACCGATTTACGTGAATTTTCGATAGCCAGCCGCGTTTCGCGGCCATAGGAATAAATGGACGAAGGATTACCAAAATGATCGGTGAGGTAAGGCATCATGGCCTCCAGCACCTCTTTGTCAAGCGGTGTGGTAGCTGCGTTGTCGAAGTAGATTCTTGATAAAACCTTAGGCGTTACAACTTCTGCCTTTCCCTTTTGTATCATGGTATCCTGCATAGTAGTAAAGTTTGATCGGCTTTGCTGAAAAGAGTTACCGGACGTACAAGTGAGTGACACAACGGAAGCCCAATAGTAGCCATGCCGACGGTTTCATAAAAATAACCAATTGCCGCTATTTCCTAGGCTTTCATCTCTTTGATATCCGCCATCAGTCGCTTGGCGATGTTGTTGGCCGTTGTTTCAAAATTGCTTTCGGCATAAATACGAATAATGGGTTCTGTATTTGACGTTCGCAAATGCACCCAGTCAGTATCAAATTCAATCTTCAATCCGTCCTCGGTATTGATCGGATTGTTTTTGTATTTCTTTTTGATCTCGTCGAAAATTGCTGACACGTTGATACCGTTTTCCAGTTCGATCTTGTTCTTTGAGATGAAGTAATCAGGATAGTTTCCACGGAACGATTTCAGTCCTTTGTTCTGGCCTGCAAAATGTGAAAGGAATAAAGCAATGCCGATCAGCGCATCGCGGCCATAGTGAAAATCGGGAACGATGATACCACCGTTTCCTTCACCGCCGATCACTGCATTCACCGCTTTCATTTTAGTTACAACATTTACCTCGCCAACAGCGGAAGGGAAATATTCGCCGCCTCTTTTTTGCGTGACTTCTTTCAGCGCTTTGGTGCTGCTCATGTTGCTAACGGTATTGCCGACTCTTTTGCTGAGTATATAATCAGCAACAGCAACCAACGTGTATTCTTCACCGAACATGCTGCCATCTTCGCAAACAAAGCACAAACGGTCAACGTCAGGATCTACAGCAATACCAAAATCCGCATTTTGCTTTACCACTTCGTTGCTGAGCGATGTGAGATGCTCGGGCAATGGTTCCGGATTGTGTGCAAACTTTCCGTTTACTTCACCGTTAATAACAATTACATCGGTAATGCCTAAAGCATTGAGTAATTGCGGAACAACCAATGCACCGGTTGAATTGATGCAATCAACCACCACTTTAAAGCCGCGTTCTGCAATAGCTTTCCTGTTCACCAACGGGTAGTTTAAAACAAGATCGATGTGTTTTTGCAGGTAGGTACTATTTGTTGAAACTTTGCCTAGTTTATCAACCAATGCAAAATTGATTTCTTCCTTTTGTGCACGGCTCAGCACTTCGGCACCGATAGCCGCGCTGATGAACTCACCTTCTTTGTTCAATAGCTTCAGTGCATTCCATTCCTTTGGGTTGTGGCTGGCAGTAAGAATAATACCCCCATCTGCGCCTTCGGCTTTTGTGGCAATTTCAACCGTTGGTGTTGTCGACAGCCCAAGATCAAGAACCTCGATGCCCAAGCTTACCAAAGTTGAAACAACCAGGTTGCTGACCATTTCGCCGCTGATACGTCCATCGCGGCCGACAACAATTTTTGCAGGGACATTTTTATCATCGCGATTTTCGGAAATGATGCTGCCGAATGCAGCCGTGAATTTTACAACGTCGATTGCGGTTAAGGACTCACCAGGTTTACCACCAATGGTTCCCCTGATGCCGGAGATACTCTTGATCAATGCCACAGAACAAAAATTTAGGGTGGCAAAAATACGGCATTCGACCTTACGGCAGGAAGGGTTTGGTTACCTGAAGCCATTACTTTTGTGAAAAATTGGCAATGGCTGCACAGGAATGGTATCGAGACTGGTTTAACTCATCATACTACCACAAGCTATATTTTGAACGTGACGAAACAGAGGCGCAGCGCTTTATTTCCAAATTGGTTGATCACCTGAAGCCGGAAGCGCAGTGTCGCATGCTGGACATTGCCTGTGGTCGCGGACGGCATTCCCGCTTCCTGGCCTCAAAAGGATTTGACGTAACGGGCATCGATATTTCGTTTGATTCGATTTCTTACGCCAAACAATTTGAGGCAGACAACCTTCATTTCTACCAGCATGACATGCGGCTGCCGTCCTGGATCAACTATTTCGACTACGCTTTTAACTTCTTTACCTCCTTTGGCTATTTTAACACAAGGCGTGAGCATGACGATGCGATGAGGACCATCGCTCAAAGCCTGAGGAAGAATGGCGTGCTGCTGTTTGATTATTTGAATGTGCATTACATTGAAGACCGTTTGGTGCACAATGAAAGAAAGCGGATTGATGAAACCGAATACGAAATTAGACGGTGGCATGATGACTCATTCTTCTATAAACGCATCATTGTGCAAGATCCGGCCTTGGAAAAGCCGATTGACTACACGGAAAAAGTAGCAAAGTTTAGCCTGGGTGACTTTACCGACATGCTTTCTTTTCAGAAGATGCAAGTGACGGAGGTATTTGGTGACTATGAACTGAATGCTTATGATGTGCGAAAAACACCGAGGTTGATTGTGATTGCAAAGAAAATTGTCTGAACCAGGGTTGAAATAAAAAAGTCATTCATTACTGGACGACCTTTATTTTTTAAATTTTAATTATTGCTTGCTAATCTCCAAATCCATTCAAATCGTAGTTCAGGCAATTATTTCTCTTTATTATTCATCAACATCCATCTTGCTGTTTCCAGATAACCTGACGTCACACCACTTAACCGTCTTTGCGCAGAATCGAGTTGCTGTTTAGTATAGACCGCATTTTTATTGAGCAACTGAATCTTCTCTTTTTCAAACAAAATATTCTTAGTGAAATAGAAGTCATCGGTAATCAGTCCAATCTCCCCTTCATCATGGCGAATGAAAAATGCGCTATGGTTGTTCTTTCTGTTTACTACATCTCTTCCCAAGGTACTGTTGATATGCTTTTGTCCGGCAATTGCTGCTGCAGTTGGCAACACATCAATTTGCGACACCACTTCTTCCCTTTTTTGTGCAGGCAGTTTCCCCGGCGCATAAAACAACAGTGGAACATGCATCTCGGTTAAACGGTTCTCGGTCCACTCATTTTGATAAATAGCCGTGGCATTGCCGGCTACGCCATGGTCGCCAACAAATACAAATAAAGTGTTTTGAAAATAAGGTTCCTTTTTTGCGTTTTCCATGAACTTCTCCACACTGTAATCGAAGTAGCGGATGGCATTGTACTGAGCCACTGACTCAAAGCCATATTTCTCTAATTCTTTTTCATCCGGCTCCTTCCGTACAAAGTCTTTGTCTTCCTCTGCAATTGTATATGGCGGGTGATTGTCGGAAGACTGGATGACGGCAAAGAACGGTTCCTTCTGCTGGGCAAACAACTTGTTCGCCTCAAGGAAAAGGTTTTTATCACTGATTCCCCACACGTCGATTGGCTTCGAAACAAAAGCACCTTCCGTCACCATCTGCACATCCTTTACGTTCTTCATCAAACCTTCAAAATTGTTGAAGGCAGGGCTTCCGCCAAGGAAATAAAATTTATTATAACCTTTGAAATCGTTAATGATGGTATGCTGGTTCAGCGACGCCTCAGTGCGGGTAGAAAACTTAGCCAGCTGTACATCCGGAATGCCGGTAATGGTAGCAAACATGCCTCGGGCAGTAGAAAAATGCGGCGTAAAACAACGGTTAAAGAAGATCCCGCTGTCACTTAACTGCTTAAAGTAAGGTGTCGTGTTCATTGGGTTGCCGCTCATGCTTGTCTTGTACATACTGTACGACTCACAAACCACTAACACAACATTAGGCTTGCATGTGAAGAACTTTGACACCGGCGCTTCCTCTTTTTTATAGGTGCCGGCATTAGGATCCCAGCCCATCCAATCGCTCAGTACTGGGTAAAGGTCCTTCGCTTTGCCCTCATCAAAATGAGGCTTGCGGTTTTGCAGGGTTGAGAAAACACTTTGGAGCGGGTTTAAAGCAAGGTAGCCGCTGAAGTCATTCTTCATTCGGAAGGCCGCATTCCAGTTTAATGGATTTGGAATTCCTCCATAAACCAGCAGCCCAAGAACAAGTGATGTAACGAAAAACCATCTGCGCTTGTATAAAATGCCTCTACCTTGGGTTTTCGCGGAAACAGTATTGTGCAGCCGCTGAAAAAGAAAACGGAGAGACAGAACAATGATGATCAATCCAAAAATCATCCACACCACAGGGTACGACTCCCACAGCATGACGGTAGCGATCGCGGCATCATCGGCGAAGTTCAATACAGTTGCTCCCAGCCGGACGCGGTAATAGGCAAAGCAACCAAAGTCGATGACATAGATTAATACGACGAAAAACGTGGTGACTGCCAGGTACCAGGTCCATACTTTTTTGTTGCGGGCCGAGTAGTAAGGAGATAATTGCGGCATTGTGCTAATCAAAACAATAGGTAGCAGCAGTAAACTGATCCAGCGAAGATCAAATCGCAGCCCGAGAAGGAATGACGGCAGCATTTCCTGGAATGATAATCCCTCGGGTCTGAACAGCAGTAATGTCATCAACCTGAATGACGTGAACAGCAGGATGTAGATGATCAGCAGGTTCAAAACCCAAAGCAAGGTTTTCGGTATGCGCAGGTGCAATAACATTCGGGAATAAGACGGTTTGAAATGGATGACAAAAAAAATGTATTTCTTTTGAAGTCTGCACACTTTTCGACGAAGACCCACTGTTGGCTTACATTTGCCCGATGGACGGACCAGCTTTAACAGTTTCTTTTTGGCAGCGGGTGCTTGAGTGGGACCGTTCGCTTTTCCTGAGCCTAAATCAAGACCTGGTCAATCCGTTTTTCGACACGATCCTTCCTTTCTTCCGCGATTCTGTTTTCTGGGCGCCGCTTTACCTGTTCATTATAGCTTTTGTCTTTCTGAATTTTGGAAAAAAGGGCATGTGGTGGGCTCTGGCATTTTTGTCAACCGTAGCGCTGGCCGATCTATTGGGCACCTATGCTTTCAAAGAAACCATCCAGCGCATCCGTCCTTGCAACGAACCAATGTTGCGGGAACAGGTGCGGTTGGTTGTCAAGCGATGCCCCGGAGGCTACAGCTTTCTTTCTAATCACGCCGCCAATCACTTTGGTTTGGCAACATTTATGGTGTTGACTTTTCGACCAATATTAAAAGGGTGGATAAATTTGGCCTATATCTGGGCGGCTCTCATTTCGTTTGCCCAGATTTACGTCGGCGTTCATTATCCGCTCGACATCCTGGCGGGAGCGCTTTTGGGCACCGGTGCAGGATATTTAACGGCGTCAGTTTATCGTGCTAATTTTGGCCAACTGGCGCCGCTCACTTAAAACAACTAAATGGACATTGTTATATTACTGGGCTTGATTTTTCTGAACTCCCTTTTTGTAATGTCTGAGATTGCCCTCGTTTCAGCTCGTAAAGCAAGACTGGAAAGCATGGCCGAAAAAGGCGACAAGAAAGCCCGCAATGCGTTGGATCTTTCCCATAACCCTGAAATTTTTCTATCTGCAGCGCAAATCGGGATCACGCTGATTGCCATCTTCACGGGTGTGTACTCAGGTGAAAAATTCAGTAAAAACCTCCAGCCTTTTTTTGAGGGCATTCCTTTCCTTGCAAAATGGGCTGCAACGATATCAACAACAGTGATTGTTATAATCGTTACGTTTCTTTCAATTGTTTTTGGTGAACTGATTCCAAAGAGGATTGGATTAATCAATGCGGAAAGAATTGCCAAACTGGTGGCACAGCCGATGCGTGTCTTTGCCGGCATCACTCACCCCTTTGTTTGGCTGTTGAACAGAACCAGTAACATCATCTTCAAAATTTTCAATATTAAAAGTGAGCGGGATGATTTTGTAACGGAAGATGAAATCAAGGCCATCATTAGCGAGGGCACAGAGTCTGGTTCGGTAGAAGAGGAAGAGAAAGAAATGATTGAGCGCATCTTTCACCTGGGCGATCGCAACATCACGTCACTAATGACTCATCGCAGCGATATCATCTGGTTTGACGTGAATGATAACGAGGAAAAGATCAGAGAGAAAATTTTGCAGGAGCCTCACTCCTTCTACCCAATTTGCGATGGCGAAATTGATAATATCAAAGGAGTGGTATCGATCAAGGATCTTTACGTATCCGACGACTTTACGCTTTTTAAAGACCTGATGGTACCGGCGCTATTTGTACCGGATAACAATACAGCCTACCAGGTAATGGCAAAATTTAAAGAATCAAAATTCCATGCCTGCTTTATTGTGGATGAATATGGAAGCCTGCGTGGCATGATTACGTTGAACGACATCCTGGAAGCCATCGTGGGTGACATTCCGGACGCTGATACTTCCGATTACGAAATACTGGATCGTGGTGATGGAAGCTACCTTGTAGATGCACAGATTCCTTTTTATGATCTACTTACCTACTTCAACCGCACCGAATGGCTGACAGAGGAAGAGCTTGACTTTGATACGCTGGCCGGATGTATTCTCCATGAACTGGAACATATTCCGCAGAACGGCGAAAAACTCAGGTGGAAAGGCTTCAACTTCGAGATCGTTGATATGGATGGTCATCGTATTGACAAGGTGATGGTAACGCCTAGCGAAGTTATTATCGAAGAAATGGAAGAACGAGATGAGTAGGCTTCCCGTATGATTTCATCTTTCCACATTTAATAATCAGCATTGTCAAAAATTATTTGCGTAACCAAAAGGTTTCATATAAATTCGTAACCGTTTAGTTACACAGTCACTGACGATGAGAAGAGACGTTTTCCAGGCCATTGCTGACCCGACACGCCGCGACATCATACACCTGCTGTCGCAAGAGCCATTGAACTTGAATGCCGTGGCTGAGAATTTCGACATCAGCCGTCCCGCCATTTCAAAACACATAAAGATTCTTACGGAGTGTGGCCTGATTCTCATTAAGCAGCAAGGCAGAGAAAGGATATGTGAGATTCAATTGAAAAAACTATCGGAAGTTTCGGTATGGGTTGATCAATACCGCAGCTTCTGGAATAAAAAACTGGATGCTCTTGGCGGCTATCTTGAACAGCAGTCAACTACAAAACGTAAATCCACTTCTAAAAAGACCCGCAAATGACACAAGAACCTTTAATCATTGAGCGCAGCTACAATGCGCCTCTTGAAAAAATCTGGAAAGCCATTACCGACAAAGAGCAAATGAAGGAATGGTATTTTGAACTTTCTGATTTCAAGCCGGAAGTTGGTTTTGAATTCACTTTTGAAGGCGAAAATGAAGGACGTGTGTTTTTGCATTTGTGCGAGGTTATAGAGGTGATTCCGTTGCAAAAGCTCAAATACAGCTGGTCGTACAAGGGAATTGAAGGAATGTCGTATTTGACATTTGAGTTATTTCCTGACGGAGAGGCCACAAGGCTAAAGCTCACACATGAGGGACTGGAGAGCTTTCCACAAGACCGAGATACACGTAAAGAAAACTTTTTGGAAGGCTGGAAATATATTACTGGAATCTCGCTTAGTGACTTTTTGGAGAAGACGAAAATCCGGAAGGAAATTAAGATACAAGCCAAGGCCAATAACGTATGGAATGTTTTAACCGATACAACATTGGTAAAACAGTGGGCTGCAGCATTTTCCGAAGGAGCTTACGTGGAAAGTGACTGGCAAAAGGATTCTGAAGTTATTTGGAAGGATAAGAACGGCAACATCGGGACAAAAGGAAAAGTCACCATTAGTGAGCCGCATTCACAATTAGCTGTATTCTTTTATGATGACGTAAATGCCGATACTTCAACGCCGCCTGGCACTTATCATGAAAAATATTTCTTAGCTGAGCATGATGGCGCAACCCTTCTACAGATTGAAGCAGGCCCGTTGAAATTTGAAGATGCAACGAGCATGATTCCGTCTTGGGAAAAAGCATTGGAGCAAATGAAATTACTGGCAGAGAGATAGGATTGAAAGTTGACACCGCTGTTTGGTAAAAGAGGTCCTACAGTCGTGGCATCTCTTTTAATAAAGTCAAACTTCCCTCCTTCTTTTCCCAGGCAAGAGTCGCTTTGCCGTTTGTGATGACTATAAACTGGACAGGAACAGTCATGTGGTAGCGGAGAATTTGTTGCAGCACCTCTTCGTTAAGCGGAATGCCCGGCGCTTTACATTCTACCATCATCCACGGCTCGTAGCTTTTGTTATAAACCAAAATGTCAAACCGTTTTGTCAAACCATTCAGCAGGATTTCTTTTTCCAGTGCAATGAGCGATGAAGGATACTGCAAGGTTTTCTTGAGATAGGCGATAAAGTTTTGACGCACCCATTCTTCTTCGGTTAACACCAGCCAGGTCTTCCGGATTTCATCAAAAATCATTCGCTTCTCCCCTTCCTTTTTTAACCGAAAATCTGGCTCCGGAAACTGCACAGGTATCATGCGTCAAACCTAATCATTAAATTCGTGGCCATGAAGACGAAAGATGAGATAGTCAAGAACTGGTTACCCCGTTATACCGGGCAACCGCTGAACAGCTTTGGAAAATATATTCTATTGACAAACTTTAGCAACTACGTTCGCATGTTTGCCGAATGGCACAATGTGGAAGTAGTAGGTCTCGACAAACCAATGCAGTGTGCCACTGCAGACGGGATTAGCATCATCAACTTTGGTATGGGGAGCCCCACAGCAGCAACTGTCATGGACTTGCTCACAGCCATCCAGCCTGAAGCAGTTTTGTTTCTCGGCAAATGTGGTGGCCTTAAAAAACGCAATAAGCTGGGTGATCTTATTCTTCCGATTGCAGCCATTCGTGGCGAGGGTACTTCTAATGACTACTTCCCGGCCGAGGTTCCGGCCATGCCGGCGTTTGCACTGCAAAAAGCCATTTCCACTACCATCCGCGAACATGGCGTAGATTACTGGACAGGTACCGTGTACACCACCAACCGCCGCGTATGGGAACACGATGAAGAATTCAAAACCTACCTGCAAAAAGTCAGGGCTTACGCCATTGATATGGAAACAGCTACGGTTTTTGTCGTTGGGTTTGCCAACAAAATTCCTACAGGTGCCCTGTTGCTTGTTAGCGATCAGCCCATGACACCCGAAGGTGTGAAAACAGAAGAAAGTGACCGTAAGATCACCGAACAATTTGTTGAGCGTCATTTGCGTGTTGGTATTGATTCATTGAAGCAATTAATTAATAACGGCGTTACTGTTCGCCACCTGCGATTTTAGGTAACAGTTTCACATCGGAAGAATCATTAGACAATGAAGTTTTTATTCATACCCACGCTTATTGCCTGCTTATTTAGCTTCCAGGCATGTAAAACAAAAAAGGAAGCAACCAGTTCCACTTGTTTTAAAGGCCGCCTGGAAGTAAAAGGAATTTGCGCTAACTATACCATCAAATTGTTAGAGGGAAACATCGACACATCAAAGATTACTGCCAGTTGGAAAGATGAGGTTACCGGCAAAACACACACTAACGTATTTGCACTTGGAAGCCCCTGCAACTTTCCTGCAACGCTGAATGAAGGTGACGAATTTTATTTCACCCTTGATGACGCAAAACAGGATTGCGCTGTTTGCATGGCATACTACCCGAAACCCGAAAAAGCGCTTATCATTAAAGTGCTGAACAAACCTTGTAATTAAGCCACATGCAGCCGCTTTTAAGCATTGAAAACCTAAGCGTTGATTTTATTTCTGAAAGCGGCAAAACAGCAGCAGTTAAAAACATTTCCTTCCAGGTAAGGAAAGGAGAAATACTTGCGTTGGTTGGTGAAAGCGGATCGGGAAAATCAGTCACTTCGCTTTCCATCTTACAACTACTCCCTAAACCGCCAGCACATTATCCGCAGGGCAAAATTATTTTCGCTGAAGGCGGCGATGTCATCGATCTTTTGCAGCTATCTCACCACCAATTGCGTTCCATTCGCGGCAATAAGATCTCGATGATCTTCCAGGAACCAATGACATCACTAAACCCTGTTATTAAATGCGGCGAGCAGGTAATTGAAGCCCTGCTGGTGCATAAGAAAATTTCAAAACGTGAAGCAAAAGAACAGACCATTGAATGGTTTCGGACAGTAAAGCTGCCGACGCCAGAGAAAATGGTAGACAGATATCCGCACCAGCTCAGTGGAGGACAAAAACAACGGGTGATGATTGCCATGGCGATGTGTTGTCAGCCGCAGCTACTGATCTGCGATGAGCCTACGACAGCCCTTGATGTTACCGTGCAGAAAACGATCCTGCACCTGATCAAAGAATTACAGCAGGAGCAGGACATGGGTGTTATCTTCATCACACATGATCTAGGTGTAGTAGCGGAAATTGCAGACCGTGTTGCCATTATGTACAAAGGTGAGATTGTAGAAGAAGGTACAGTGGAAACGATTTTTCAGAAAGCCACCCATCCCTATACAAAGGCACTGATATCTTGTCGTCCTGCACTTCATCCAAAAGGCGAACGCCTGCCAACCGTAAGTGATTACTTGGATAAAAAAGAGCGACAACCAGAACGTCAGCTGCACGCAATTTCAAAACCGGGTGATGAAGTTGTAATGGAAGTAACGAACCTGGTTGTTCAATTCCCCAATAAAACGTCGCTGCTTGGCAAACCGCTCAGTTTTGTGACGGCAGTAAATGATGTAAGCTTTGATATCTACAAGAATGAAACACTTGGATTAGTTGGTGAGTCAGGGTGTGGCAAAACCACACTTGGCCGGACATTACTGCGAATGATAGAGCCCTCATCGGGAAAAATCAACTACAATGGAACCGACGTTACGCAGCTCTCCAAACAGCAATTGAAAATGCTGCGCAAAGATGTACAGCTAGTCTTCCAGGATCCATATTCTTCCCTCAACCCTCGACTGACTATTGAATCTGCTATCAGTGAACCGATGATGGTTGCGGGTGTATTACCGTCCGCCAGGGAAAGAAAAAAGCGGGTTGCGGAACTGTTGGAAAAAGTGAGCCTGCCGTCGACCATGATGAGCCGCTATCCGCATGAGTTTTCCGGCGGCCAGCGCCAGCGTATCGTGATTGCCCGAGCCCTTAGTTTGAATCCTGATTTTTTAGTTTGTGACGAATCTGTTTCAGCGCTTGATGTGAGTGTACAGGCACAGGTATTGAACCTTATGAACGATCTAAAAAAAGAATTAGGGCTAACGCTTTTGTTTATCTCTCACGACCTCTCAGTTATCCGTTATATGTGCGATCGTATCCTAGTAATGCAAGCAGGAAAGATTGTAGAAAGCGGAGCAGCAGATGATGTTTACCTGCATCCGAAAAACGACTACACCAAATCACTTCTTGCCGCAATTCCCCAGGTTAATCCCTGAAGTAGTTTAGATTAAATCCGCCGTAATTTTCATTCTCCGAATAAAACTGCGCAGCACTTTTTCTTTTACTGTACAATAGCTTTTTCAGGAGCTTTTGTAATTGCTCGGCTTCTGGTGTTTCATCGGTCAGTTTGGTTTGTGAGAGCTTTGTAAAGTTGTAAGTGTATTTATTTTGCTTAGAAAATTTAGCCAGATCCGTTTCATCAAACTCATATATTGAAGAATCCTTCGGTAAAAGACCCACTGTCGCCAGTTTCCAGCTGTTGTCTTCCTTGTTTTCCTTGTATTTGTATACATAAACAAAGCCATCTCTTCCTTTAAAGCTTAAGGGTAATTTATTGATGAAGGCGATGGTATCCGGTTTTCCATATGTCTGTTCGGAAATCAACTGGCTTTTACTGATAGCCATATGGTTTTTATATGCCGCCGGAAAAAGCGCTAACTGTTTCAGTCTTTTTAAATCAGTATACAATTCATAGCGGAACTCATCCAGGCCCGCAAAATAATTCCACATTGAATCGGCTACTGGCCTTTTGCTGCGCAAGAGCGAAATAGCCATGTTATACTTCAATCGCTTATCGTTGCTTGCCAGCATCTGGTTGATGATCTGTGGTACCTGCGGGTGTTGGTTCCAAAACGGAAGCAACAGGTTGGCATACAAGCTAAGGGTTTTATTGCCATAATCTTCGTTGCTATTTCCATATAACCTTGAATTCATTTTTTCCTCATCGTTCTCCTTCGCCTTTTCAATTGACTTGGTCTTTTCGCGGATCAATTGCTTTTTCAGTAGCTGTTTTGCTTCAATCACAAATTTGGGCAGGTAGGCTTCGTAATCTTTTGCCGCAATCAGGTTGCTGTCGAGCAAAAGGTCTGTGAGACTCATAATTGTCTGCTCATAATCATCGAGGTTGATTAATGGCAACATGTTGCGGTAAATACCTGCTGTAAGTGCCAAAGAATCGCTGAGGTTATCTACAAATGAACCGTCGCTGTAGTCGAATCTTTCATAGTCATTTTCACCGTCCATTAGGTTGGTCCGGTAACTATAATCAGCAGTTGTAACCGTTACCGATTCACTCAAAACCGGCGGGTCATTTTCCAGCACTCCCGCAAATGTTTTATAGGCATAGGCCGTTTTTTGCCGAAGAAGTGTCTCTAAGGCGGTATGCTGCAAGTCTACTGTGTCGCCGGCTGCATAGTATAGATCTTTAAGGTAATCCGATACTTCCTTGGACCGAATCTCCGCCAGTTTTTCAATGAACGATTTCTTTACATCGAGGTATTTCTTGTCCTTCCAGTTTAACGAAGCAATCGCCTTTTTTAACTGCGGCACATCGCTGGAATCAATTGAAAGACTGCTGATATTTTTAATCGCAGTCTTCCGTTGAACTGTATCGCTGCTGAAAAATTGCGAGAAGAAAAGTTCTGTTTTCTTCGATTTTACATCCATGCCTTTCACCGTATCAATTGGGGTCAGCGTTTGATAAAACGACGTGATAAAGCTGCTTGGCGCCATGATGGTATCCAGCAAGGTTTCAAACCGGTAACCAAAGCCATTCTTCTCAATTGACTTTGCCTTCAACAGACGGCTGCTCTTAAGGCTGCCAACTTCATATTCAGCAATAATTGTTTTATCAGCCAGTGTGTCAATCTTTTTCTTCCTGAAAACCCAGTCGTCCTTCAGCTCCACAGAATCAGAAAGCCTGTCATTTGGACCTACCTGGAAATACTGTGAATTCTTATAAAATAGCACGTAGATTTTTTCACCGGTAGAATCATTTGCGATCACCCGGTCAACGAATTTACCATTATCTATAAGGCTATCGTCATCGTCAGCAGTGTTGTATGTGTTGAAAAAGTTGCCTTCCGGATACATCGGCAGCTTTTGCTTCTTGTACAGCGGAACCGGCGTCTTAACAGTAAAGAAGAGAGTAGTGTCTGTTTCTTTTTTCGCTTCGCCATAAACAAAAGGCCTTAGCTGAAACGACTGGATGAATTGCTGCATGCCCTTGTTTTCCCTAGCGCTTTTTGCAATCAACGTATAATAGCGAGGACCATTGACAAGGAAACGAACATTGGCAACCGAACTATCCTTGAATTTATACTTCACATCAAGCGCCGGATAGCCGTTTACGCTGGCAGGCTTTTGACTCAACTGCCGCTGAACAAAGTCAGATGAGGCAAAGCTTTCTTCAAGGAGACTGAGGTCAAAAGAATCTTCTTCCAGGAACTCGTAGTTGTGAACATCGGAGCGAACAATTTGGTAGGCCGTTTTCGTTGTCGCATCGTATGCAGCATGAAGCCAATTATCCCGCTGAAAAACCAGCGGTTCTTGCGGCAACTCAACTTCAAACCCGCCGTAAGTAGGTTTAAATTTTTTCCAGTCGGACTTTAATTCTTTTATTTGAATTGAATTGAAAAACTGTGCTGCTTCCGTGCCCTGCCTCACATAATCGCCATTACCGCTCATTTTAAAAATGATGATTTCATAAGGCGTTACAAAAATATTATAGTGCTGGTGATCGCCGCGGCGAGTCCTGTTCAGGATTTCAAAACCCTTGTAGCCGTTCTTTACAATTGCTTTTTTAGAAAGAATTTTTCCGGGGATGTTTTCATAAAGCACACTGTCAATTTTCCGCTCCACCTGCGCTTCGTTATGGCCGATGATAGCGGCATTTGTGAAAACACGGGTGACCATGTAATAACTGCCGTTCGTCATATCAGCATATTGCTGCATTTGCACGCCACCATAGGATGGGCCAAAGCTGTATAATTTGCCAGGAACATTCACGGTAAAAAATCCATCTTCAGCAGCCTGCTTCGAAAATTGCACGGGCACTCGGATCTTTTCGATCGCATCTTTGTGACGGCCATCCCTCACCTTCATTTTAATTGGCCGCAACGTATAGCCCATACGACGTAGCATTTCAATTACTCCCCGTTCGCCTGGTAGATGTGCAGCACCTACACCAACAAAAAGGGTCAGCCCCTTTTTCAGTATGGAGTCGATTGATTCAGCCTGGATTTCATTGCGCCGGTATAAAAACTTTTCATCAAATGCCGCTGAACGGCTGTTCACCTTATTGATTGTATCCAACAGGTCAAGGTTGCCGGTACGATAGGCTTCTTCCAGACGTTGATAAGAAAGCTCGTCGTCGATATCGAAACTCTTTTCTTTTTTATTTTTTTCCTTCGCTGCATCGGCATAAGCCTCCTTTACCAATTGCATGCTGCCATCAAAATTTTCAACACCGCAAATGCGCTTGCCGAACTTTTTACCTGCCTGGAAAATATGCAGGTCCAGGTAGGTGTCTTCCTCAAAATCACTGGAGACTTCCGAATTGCTACGGTATAAAAAATTATTGATGATGGATGGGTTGCTGTAAAGCGCAGCCTCCATGACTTTTTCGTAAGACGTTAGTTTTAGTGTGTTGACAGACAGGTAATCCTGTGGCACGGAAAACCCTCTTGCGCCGAAATTGAATCGTCCATACCTCAACTGGTTTTCACCTTCCAGGTCATACCGCGAAAAATCTTCTTGCCATGTTCCTGGGTTCGTTTCTAGTGCAACTACCTGTGCATTGCGGATGCCGATATAAAAAGAATCGGAGAGATTAAATGCCATCTTGCTGCTGACATGCATCGTTCCAAATAGGTACGAAGGCTTTGTCATGCCCTTTCCACGGATCTCCCATAAGAGGCTCGGGTATTTATCAGGTTTGATTTTGGAGTTCTGAGAAAAACAAAGGGTACTTAGCAGAAGAGAGACGGCGGAGAGAAGGTGTTTCATGTTGCAGCCAAAGTTGACATTAGGTAATGAAGATAAGACAATGCAAAGGCCGAAAAGGAGGCACTGAAAAATTTTTTATCTGCAACGTCATTTTCCCCTATTTTTGCGGCCTTTATACGCTAAAGACCATACTCCGGTGCCGTAAGACCGGGGAAAGTTCAACGTTAAAAGTTTAAAGTTTGGCCTCTTTTTTCAGGAGTGCAGACTGTAAACTGTCTACTTTCTCCTCTCCGCTCCGCAGTTTGTCCCAGGCATAACACTTAACAGCAAAACAGCCCATGAAGCTTTCACAGTTTAAGTTCGACCTTCCGCTCAACCTTATTGCTCAACATCCTGCTAAAAAACGTGAAGATGCCCGTATGATGGTGGTAAACCGCAAAACGGGAGAAATGGAAAACCGTAATTTCCGCGATATTCTTGATTACTATGATGACAAGGATGTATTTGTCGTGAACAACACCAAAGTATTCTCTGCCCGTATGTACGGACGCAAGGAAAAGACCGGTGCAAAAATTGAAGTGTTCCTGCTTCGTGAATTGAACAAAGAACACCGCCTTTGGGATGTCATTGTCGATCCCGCAAGAAAGATCCGCGTTGGAAACAAATTATACTTTGGGGACTCAGAAGAACTGGTAGCAGAAGTAATTGATAACACCACATCACGTGGCCGTACTATCAAATTCTTGCACGAAGGAACAGAAGACGAATTCAAAGCCGTTTTAGAGAAATATGGCGAAACCCCGCTTCCAAAATACATCAAGCGTAAGCCGGATGATGAGGACCGTGAACGCTACCAGACCGTTTATGCCAAGCACGAAGGTGCAGTAGCGGCACCAACCGCAGGATTGCACTTTAGCCGCGAGCTTATCAAGCGTTGCGAGATCAAAGGAATTCGTTTTGCCGAGGTAACACTGCACACAGGCTTAGGAACTTTCCGCCCTATTGAAGTGGAAGACCTGAGCAAGCACAAGATGGATGCGGAATACTACCGCATTGATGATCCTGCTGTAAAAGTGGTGAACAAGGCAAAAGAAACAAGCCATCGCGTTTGTTCTATTGGTACAACAACCATGCGTGCAATGGAAAGCTCTGTTACAGCACAAGGACTTTTAAAACCATCAGAAGGCTGGACCAATATGTTCATCCATCCGCCTTATGATTTCAGCATTGCTGATTCCCTGGTAACGAATTTTCATTTGCCAAAGACAAGTCTTCTGATCATGACCTGCGCTTTTGCCGGTTATGACCTGACGATGGAAGCATACAAAAAAGCGATAAAAGATAAATACCGTTTCTTCAGTTACGGTGATGCATTGTTGATTATCTAAGAAACGATCAACTGAAAAGAAAAAAGCCTCCGTTTGGAGGCTTTTTTCTTTAAGGCTGCTTGTATTACAAAGCAAGAAACAATGCAGTTATAAAAAAGCTGACGACAAAAAATAATGTTGTGTAGAGCAGGAATGAAACTAGCCCAAAGCCGATTCCTTTTGCTGCGCCCATTTTATGTAACTGGGCGAAACGAAAACTCCAGACCAATGTTCCAATAGCCACTGTTGGAAGAAAAATAGAGGTGATAACAAGTGCAATACCTTCTTCTTCATGTGTAGCCGTTGCCGCCATGCAACGAAGTACGAAAGCAACAGCGGCTGCAATACTGAAAAATGAATTATTGAGATAGTTAAAAAGAATATCTGATTCGTCCCTTGACACCTGCGCTTTGAATAAGTTGCGTAAAAGCCTTCCACTGAAAATCGATATGGCCGCCGAAGCAAGGTATAACAGTGCAAACAGGATGAAAAAGTAGACCTCCATAAATTTTTGGATCAGATCATTTCCATAAAGCTCCATGAGATCGCTGGTGGTTTGCGGTATCCACTCCAGCTTTTCCATGAAGATGATCAGTGCGAGTGCAATAATGAGCAGCTCAAAGGTGTGTTGCGCATTTGCCTTAAAATCCAGCTGGCTGAAAGGCTTTTTCTTTAAAGATGGAATAAAAAAATAAGTAAGACATTGACCAAAGTGACGGATGTAACGAAGAAAAAAGCCAGCAATACTTCCAAAAAAATCCTTGACGGTTTCCACAACGATGGCCCGCGCTACCGATTTAAAAACGGGAGGTTGCTTTTGTTCAACCTCTGGCAAAATGTATTCAGCATTGGTATCAATAGCAGTCGTGCCTGGCAGGGCAGTCTCATTATTCATAATAGTAGCGTTGGTGTTCCAGACTAATTTAGGCCAAATAATCCAGCATTTAATGCCTGCAGCACCCGGGTTTTTTCCGACGAAGCCACAAGGATCGAAATGTTGTGTGCACTGCCTCCATAGGATACCATCCGTACGTCAATTTCCTGCAACGAATCAAACACTTTTTTCAACGTATCCGGATGAGCCGCGATCTCAGCACCAACAATAGAAACAATGGATTGCCCTTTGTCAACACCCACACTGCTGAAACTCTCCAATTCTTTGATAATCTCGTTTAAATGAACGTCGGCGTCAATGGTAACGGAAACAGCTACCTCGGAGGTCGTGATCATATCGATCGGCGTACGATATTTTTCAAATACTTCAAATACACGTCTTAAAAAACCATACGCTAACAACATTCGGCTGCTCTTGATATTGATAGCGGTAATGCCGTCTTTGGCTGCAACCGCTTTCACGCCTAATGCTGCCGGCTCTTCCTGTATGATAGTTCCCTTGGCATCGGGCTCCATCGTATTCAGGAGCTTTACTGGGATGTTGTATTGCTGTGCAGGCCAGATTGACGCCGGGTGCAAAATCTTGGCACCGAAATAGGCCAGCTCCGCTGCTTCATCAAAGCTTAATTGTTCAATGGGAATTGTCTTATTTACGATACGTGGGTCGTTATTGTGCATGCCGCTGATATCGGTCCAGATTTCACAAACCGATGCATTGGCAGCTGCCGCTATCAGCGAAGCACTATAATCGCTTCCCCCACGCTTCAGGTTGTCGACTTCTCCCCTTGCGTTGCGGCAGATGTAGCCTTGTGTAATAAATAAATGGTCGGACTGGTGTTGTGCTAATACGCCATTGAGTTTCTCCCTGATGAATTCCACCTGCGGCTCGTCATTCGCATCAATGCTCATGAAGTCCAGCGCCGGGATTAGCTGGTGCCTGATGCCTTTCTCGCCTAAATAAATGCTGAATAGTTTGGTAGAAAGCAGTTCGCCCTGTGCAAGAATGTCTTTGTTTAGCGCTTCGTTATAAGAAATGCGAAGGATGATGTTCAGAAACTCGAAATGTTCTTTTAATACGTCTTCCGCTTTTGCCTGCGCTTCTGGTGTTTTTACCAGGTCAACAATGAAGGCTTTGTATTGATTGTGCAAAGCGTCAATCTTTTCCTTGGCGTCGGCCTTTTTACCCAAGGCTAACAAAGAGCCGATTTCAACGAGGCTATTAGTAGTACCGGAAACAGCGCTGAGCACTACAATTTTTGGCTCGCTGTCTTTTGTAATCAGCGTTGCTACTTCATGCATGCGGTGGGGCTTACCTACAGAGGTGCCACCAAACTTCATCACTTTCATGTTATGGCGGAGAGGATTTTTTGAGTCGCAAAGATAACAGCGTGTCTTTTGCAGGTTACCTGAACTTACAGGCTCAGCCCAAATTTTTCGGCGAGGTAGTTCAGATCATCCACCACAGGCCCTAACAACGGAATTCCGTTTTCTCTTCGCTCTGCTTCCATTTCCCTTTCAGGATCGCCAGGAATAATCACCTTTTCAAATCCCTCAGCAGTCTTAGCCGATCGGAACCGCTCTATCCAATTGTCCATGTGCTGTTTGAATTCTTCAGCGGGACGAAATGCATCAACACGCATTGCACCAAAAAAATGACCGATACCGTTGCCCGGCATGCCTGTTGGCATGGGTACATAAGCCGGAAATGGCGGTACCCACGGGCCGTAGTTGGCTCCACTCAAAACGGCAGAAAAAATATCGACAATCGCTCCCAGTGCATAGCCTTTATGGCTGCCATGTTCACGGTCGCCACCGAGTGGAAGCAAAGCACCGCCGACTTTTAGTTCATGCGGATCAGTGGACGGCTTTCCATCTTTATTCTGAATCCATCCCAACGGCGCCACCCCGCTTTTCCGTTGAAGAATTTCAAGCTTTCCATTAGCAGCCGTTGTCGTTGCCATATCGGCTACAAATGGCGCTTGATTGCCGGCTGGTACGGCCACGCAAATAGGGTTCGTTCCCAGCAATCGTTCCACAGAAAAAGTTGGTGCTACCAGCGGGCTGGCGTTGGTCATACAAATACCGATCATGTCTTCTTCAAGAGCCATCATAGCATGGAACGCCGCTATACCAAAATGGTTGCTGTTCTGTACACTTACCCAGCCGGTGCCAACTTGTTTTGCCTTATCAATAGCAATACGCATGGACTTTGGTGCTACTACCAGCCCTAAACCGCCATCGCCATCAACGGTGGCCGTAGACGGCGTTTCGTGAAGAATCCTGACTTGCGGACAAGCGTTCACCCGTTTTACGTCCCACAGGCGCACATAGCCGCTCAGGCGGGCAATGCCATGCGAATCAATACCACGAAGGTCAGCAGACAACAAAACGTTTGTCGCCACTAACGCATCTTCTTCGCTGCAGCCAATCTTCGTAAATACATCCTTTGCAAAACGGAATAGTTGCTCATAGGGAAAATGGGTAACACTCATGCGTGCAAATATAGGTGGGCTAGCCAGACCTTTCGGGTGGGTGAGCTATCGGCTACCAGCCATCAGCTAACAGCAATTAGTATTCGGTTATCAGTATTCAGTTATGAGCTTTCAACCCCTCTGCTCTTACGCAGCCTCTCGCCTTGTCATGCCGAGGTACGAGGCATCTTTGAACCGAGGCAGAAAGAATGCTCGAACATCGTAACGCTGATAGCATCCATTTCTTAAAGTATTACCAAAAGATGCTTCCTTCGTCAGCACGATAAGCAAGAGACGCAAGTGAAGCAGGCTGTAAAAAATACATGGATAAACCTTGCCTGAGGAACGCTTCGTCCGCTGGACGTCTTTTCTAATACAGCTCAGGGATTAGTACAAATAAAAACGCCCCCGTTTTAGCGGGGGCGTTTCTTACACCAAGGTGTATCTTAGAATGGTAGATCGTCTGCCACATCATCAATGCCGGCTGGTTGCTGAGAAGGCGCCTCCTGACGTGAAGGAGCGCTGTCTCTGAAATCACCACCACCGCCATTTTCGCCACGGCGGCCTAGCAACTGAACTTCCCGTACACGCAACGAAAGAGAAGCACCAGCAGTGCCGTCGTTACGGGTGAAGGAACGTACCTCGGGAGCACCTTCCACAAACACCTGCGTACCTTTTTGAAGGTAAGGCGCAATGGCAGTGCGGTCGGTCCAATAAGCACAATCAACCCAGGTGGTTTTTTCCTGATTGTTGCCTTGGCTGTCGCGGTACTTTTCAGTGTGGGCCACTGTAAAATTGATAACATTCTTGCCGTTAACTGTGTTAACAACGCAATCTTTACCCAGATTGCCGATTACTTGCATTTTAATCATAGTGCTCAAAAATTAAATCGTAAAGAAAATTTTGATGGTACAAGATACAGAAAACTGGACAGAAATAAGTGATGTTTTTGGTAGGAAAAATGTTAATGGAAAGCACTCTATTTGGGTGCTGATCCAGCAGAAATTTGTGGTATAAATCAAAGCCTTGCCAGGACTGAATTAGTCAAAAAAATCATGATTTGTCTGCAACTGATTCACCACGATTTTTACCTCTCTAAACTCTCCCATCATTTGTTTAAATTCGATGAACTGATAAACCGTCAAAATCAATTTTATGAATGTACTGCAACAAATTGCCAAACAGTTTCGCGATGTCCATTTCGGCGGCAATTGGACCGCTGTTAATTTGAAAGATGTTGTAGCTGATGTGACCTGGCGGGAGGCTACCACCAAGGTCGGATCGTTAAATACGATAGTTACCCTGGTTTATCATACGGCTTATTACGTGGGTGCTGTGAAGCAGGTATTGCGTGGCGAGCCATTAACGGCAAAGGATAAATACAGCTTCGACCACTCTCCAATACAGTCAGCTGAGGACTGGCAAGCACTCTTGCAAAAGACCTGGACCGAAGCCGACGAATTTGCCAGAATGATTGAGGAGTTTCCTGCCGATCGATTAGGCGAAACCTTTGCTGATGAAAAATATGGCAACTACTATCGCAATTTAACCGGCATTATTGAGCACATGCACTATCACCTGGGACAGATTGCAATCATTAAAAAAATGATTCGTGAAAAGAGTAGTAACCAGGTAGCGCTGAATGAAGGCTCGATGATTAGTTCTTAATCAACCCAATCGGCAACAAATACGTTTGTATCTCTTGTGCCCCCGTTATTCCGGTTACTGCAAAACAGGATTCTTTTCCCATCAGGACTCATCATCGGGAAGGCATCAAAGCCTTTGTCGTGACTGATTTTCTTCATACCTGTGCCATCCGCATTCAGCAGGTACATGTTGAACGGAAAACCGCGTTTGTATTCATGATTGCTGCAGAAAATGATGCGTCCGTTGGTCAGGAAGTTCGGTGCCCAGTTAGCCTGTCCCAAAGTTGTTATTTGTCTCATGTCGCTGCCGTCAGCATTGGCAACATACACTTCCATTTTTGTGGGTGCCACAAGATTTTCTTTCAATAGATCCTTGTATTCTATTATCTCAGCTTCGGTTTTTGGACGGCTGGCTCGCCAGATGATTTTCTTACCATCAGCACTAAACCAGGCACCACCATCATAACCCAGTTCATTGGTGATTTGGGTTACTTTTTCTGTTTTTAAGTCCATGATAAAAAGATCCAGATCGCCATTTCGCGTAGAGGTAAAGAGCATCTTCTTTCCATCTGGTGACAAGGTTGCTTCTGCATCGTAGCCAGCTGTGTTTGTGAGTTTCTTCTTGATCTTGCCGTTCAGGTCTGCCATGTAAAGATCAAATGTGCTGTAGATGGGCCAGATATAACGGTTACCATATTTGGTGCGGTCGGGCATCGGTGGACAAGCCTCGCCGCCTTCATGCGTAGAGGCATAAATGACATGCTTGTTATCCTTTGTGAAGAATGCACAAGTTGTACGACCCTTTCCGGTGCTTACTAGTTTATACGTAAACTTCTCTCCTTTTTTTGGAAGCTTACCATAATAAATCTGGTCGCAGGGAATGCCATCTTTCGCAGATGTTCGTTGAAACACAACGCTTTTCCCATCAAAGCTCCAGTAGGCTTCTGCATTATCGCCACCAAACGTTAACTGCTGAATATTCTTGAAGTGTTTTTCCTCGGGGTAATGCAGTGTATCGCCAACCGGATTTTGCTGCCCGGCGCTGATTGCATTTAAAGAAGAAAAAAGACAAAAAGCAGTTGTGATAGATAGAAGCACTCTCATGGAAATGATTTTGATGACTTGTAAAAGCAATGCAAAAATATCAGGCAAAGGGGGTTCAGTGGTCAGATTTTCGTCATAAGCCGCTTTCCTTTTTTAGTTTTGGCGCATGACATATCGGTTGATCTGCCTTTTTGCTTTCAGTGTTGTTTTGACTTCCTGCGGTAGTAATGAAACACCGCCTGCCCAAGAGCCCGTGTATTCGGAAGAAAAAACGATGGACAGTATCACCGTACAGGTGGAGAAAGCAAGGGCCCTGCAGGAGAAAGGGCAATATGCAGAAGCATTAGCCATTACGGATGCGATGATTCAAAAGTACCCCGGTCAACTGGATGCTTTGGGGATCAAAGCTGAAATATTAAAGGAACAAGGAAAGACTGAAGAAGCACTTGAGCTGCTGGAAGAAGCCTACGCTTTGCAACCACGGGATAAAGAAACAGCTTACAATCTTGCATTTGAATATGCTGATGCCAAAAGCTCAAAAGCACTTTCACTAACTGATACACTGATCAAATACGACAAGACCGAAACTGTAGCCCGTGCCTGGTACATCAAAGCAACTTATTATCGCAATCTTGGCAACGAAAAAGAAGCATTGCGTTATTACGATTCTTCTGCAGTGGCCGATTATCAATTCCTGGATACTTACCTAGACAAAGGCCAACTTCTCTTTGAACAGAAAAAGTATGAAGCAGCATTGAAGACATTTGCGCTGGGACAAAAAATTTCTCCTGCTAACGGTACGTTTTACCTCTGGGTGGCAAAAACCCAGCAGGCGCTTGGACATACAGCCGATGCCAAAACGAATTATGAAAGAGCCTATGCACTGGACAAAACATTAACGGAAGCCAAGGAAGCGGCCTCTCGTCTGTAATATTTGCCTGTTCGCTGCTTGCCGACTACTGCCTGCTTGCTACCCGCTTTTCCTTACCTTGCGGGCCGAAAATCACACGCATGCCTATCATCGCTCCCTCCCTGCTCACCGCGAATTTTTTACGTTTGGAAGAAGACTGCAAGATGCTCAATGAAAGTGAAGCCGATTGGTTTCACCTGGACGTGATGGATGGACGCTTTGTTCCCAATATCTCGTTTGGCATGTCTATCATCAAACAAATCCGCAAAACCACGAATAAGGTTTGCGATGTGCACCTGATGATCCTTGAACCGGAAAAATATGCGCAAGAGTTCAAAGACGCTGGCGCCGATATTCTAACCGTTCACATTGAAGCCTGCACACATCTTCACCGCAATATTCAACAGATTAAGTCACTGGGTATGAAAGCTGGTGTGGCCGTCAATCCGCATACGCCAGTTTATTTGCTAAAAGATATCCTGGCAGATATTGATTTGGTTTGCCTGATGAGTGTCAACCCTGGTTTTGGTGGGCAGAAATTCATTCCGCAAACATTGAAAAAGATACAGGAGCTTCGTTCAATGATTGACGAAAAAGGACTGGATGTAAAAATTGAAATCGATGGTGGTGTAACGCTGGACAATGCAAAATCTATTTTGGATGCCGGTGCCCATGTACTGGTTGCCGGGAACACCGTCTTCGCAGCCGCAGATCCAAAAGAAACCATCAGACAATTAAAAACGCTGTAATGGCAAAGGACTTATTTTCTGCGCAGGCTGATCTCTATGCGAAATACCGTCCCTCCTATCCAACCGAATTATTCGACTATATCCTCGGGTTCGTACCAACAAAAGATTCTGTGTGGGATTGCGCCACAGGCAACGGGCAGGCAGCGCTTGAACTAGCAAAACATTTTCGGCAGGTAGAAGCAACAGACCTCAGTGAAAAGCAAATCCAAAACGCACCACAAAAGGAAAATATCCATTACCAGGTTTCAACTGCTGAACAAACGCCGTTTACAGATGATAGTTTTGACCTGATCACCATCGCGACTGCTTACCATTGGTTCAACTGGCCGGCCTTTTTCACCGAAGCAACGAGAGTGGGCAAGAATGGCTGCGTGGTGGCTGCATGGTCATACCATGTTTTTTATTCGACGGATGAAAAGATTACAGCCATCATCGGGCGGTTTTATCACAACATCATCAAAACCTATTGGGATGCGGAAAGAAAATACGTGGATGATCGCTACGCCACCGTAGAATTTAATTTCGATCCTTTACCAACAAGGGATTTTGATCTCACCCTTCAATGGAAAAAAGAAGACCTCATTGGCTACCTGTCAACTTGGTCGGCCGTACAGAATTACATAAAACAACATGGGCAGTCGCCACTCAAGCTGATAAAAGAAGAAGTAGAGGCAGCGTGGAGCAACAATGAGACAAAAGAATTTCATTTCCCGCTTTTTCTTCGCCTTGGGCGGGTAATTAAATAGCAGCAATTGCGGCAAACGATTATTTTAGCCAAAAATCTGCTTTTGTGAAGGCCTGCCGCATCCATTTATCCTTTGTATTCCTCTTCCTGAGTGTTTTTGCATTTGCCCAAAAAAAATTGGCCACCGTCAGCGGACGGGTTGTAGATGAAAACGAATCCAGGCTGGCCGGCGTTTCCATCATCATCCTTGGACAACAAAAAGGAATTACAACAACTGATTCGGGAACCTTCTCCTTGCGTGTACCGGCCGACCGGGCTTTTGCGTTGGTATTTTCTCACAGCGGGTTTAAAACTATCCAGCAGAATTTTCTCTTGAACGAAGGCGAAGAAGAAAGGATCACTGTTCGCATGGAAGCCGGTGTCGGGGCCATGCAGGAAGTGATCGTTCGTGATCAGCGTGAACGTGCTGAAGTAGGTCTTATTCGCCCCAATCCTAAAACGGTGATCAACCTCCCCTCTCCTATCATGGGCGTTGAAGGATTGCTCAAAGTATTCGTTGGTTCTAACAACGAGCTTACCTCGCAGTACAATGTTCGCGGCGGTAGTTATGATGAGAACCTGATGTACGTAAATGATTTTGAAATTTTCCGTCCTTACCTCGTTCGCAGCGGCCAGCAGGAAGGCTTAAGTTTTATCAACCCGCAACTTGTCCGCAACATCAATTTTTACACAGGTGGCTTTGCCGCTCGTTTTGGAGACAAGATGAGCTCTGTGCTCGATATCCAATACAACACGCCAAAGAAGTTTGCAGGTTCCGCTTATGTCAGCATTCTTGAACAAGGCGTGCACCTGGAAGGTGTTGCGAAAAAGTTCACTTACCTCGTTGGAGCCCGTAACCGTAGCAACCGGAACCTGCTATCAAGACAGGAAACACAAGGCGCTTACGTTCCTTCTTCGTCTGATCTGCAGGCATTGCTCACTTACCAGTTTAACCCGAAATGGAGTGCCGAATTACTGGGCAATGTGTCTACCACAAAGTTTTCGCTTGTACCGCTCACAAGCCAGTTAACATCGAGTGTTTTCTCGCCCCTATTTACAGCTAATCTTGGTGTAGATATCTTCTTTGAGGGCCAAGAAAAAGATCAATACAGCACAGGTATGCTGGGTTTATCGACAACCTACCAGGCCAATAAAAATCTTCGATTAAAATGGCTGGCTTCACGTTTCGAAAACGATGAAAGCGAAAACATCGATATCACGGGTGCTTACTTGTTTGGCGACCGTGATTTTGATAAATCATCAGCGTCATTCGGCTTAATCGTTAACCCGCTTGGTGCAGGCATTTACCAAACATATGCCCGCAATCGTCTCAATATTGTTGATTACAATCTTTCGCATAAAGGCCATTTAACCAAATCAAACCACGTGGTTCAATGGGGACTGGGATACAACAAAACGCAGATCACTGACAAGTTGAATGAATGGGAATACCAGGATTCAGCCGGTTATTCTTTGCCTTACAACCCAGCATTGCTGCAGATGAACAAGGTGATTAAGTCAAGAGCAGTACTGGACGTAAATAAGTTTAATGGCTATATCCAGGATAACATCGTTTTCAACAAGGGAAGAAGTGCTTACACGTTACAAGGCGGCATTCGTTTCAACTACAATGATCTGAACGGAGAATTTCTTGTTTCGCCAAGAGTTGGCCTTTCCTGGAAACCTGGCTGGAAGCGGGACATTGTTTTTCGTACCGCAATTGGTGCTTATCACCAACCTCCTTTCTACCGTGAATTACGTCGCTATGACGGAACCGTGAATACAGCGCTGAAAGCACAAAGAAGCTGGCAGGGTGTGGTAGGTTTTGATTACAACTTTATTGGTTTTGACCGTCCGCTGCGATTAACAACCGAAGCATACTACAAGCACATGACGAATGTAGTGCCTTACGACATTGACAATGTTCGTATCCGCTACTTTGGCGAAAACAGCGCAAAAGCTTACGCAACCGGTGTGGAAATGCGCTTGTTCGGTGAGTTGGTTAAAGATGCCGAAAGCTGGGTAAGTCTTGGCTTCATGCGAACGAGAGAAAACCTGGAGAACGATTTTTACAAGGTTTACACCATTGATTCGGTTGGGAAGCCGGTCGACAGTAGCACGAGAGAAGGCGGCTGGCTGCGCAGGCCTACAGATCGCACCATCACGTTTGGCATGTTCTTCCAAGATTACCTAGCTACGAATAAAAACTTCAAGGTTTACATTAATACACTTTACGGAACCAACCTTCCGTACAACATTCCGAATAGTATTCGCTACCGTAATGCTTTGCGCATTGAACCGTATATGCGTGTTGACATCGGGTTTAGTGCGTTGCTGTTGGACGGCGAAAAAAGTAACCGGAGGAGTAAATCGCCATTCCGGAATTTCGATAACATCTGGGCAAGCTTAGAAGTCTTTAACCTGATTGACCGGTCGAATACGATCTCTTATTTGCTGATCAAGGATTTTGCAAACAACACGTTTACGTTGCCAAACCGGTTGACTCCGCGGTTGATCAATTTTAAGATTGTGGCGAGATGGTAGTGATTTTTCAACTTGTTTTTACAAATGACTTACCACGCTAAATACCTCATTTGCCTTCTGTTTGTTCTTTTAGAAATCCATTGTGTTACATCTGCACAAAATGGAAAAACAAATCCTGCAACAAAGGCGCAATCAACCCGAAAAGCAGATACTCTGCGAAAACCGATTGGATACGTTAATGACTTTGCTTCACTTTACACATCCGAACAGAGCACTTACCTAGAAAAAATTATAGCTGAATTTGAACAAAGAACCGAAGTTGAGATAGCTATTGTAACAATCGCCAAAGAGTTTAAATCGACCGAGGATTTTGACACCTACACACTAGCACTGGCAAATAAATGGAGCGTTGGGAAAAAGGAAAAAAATAATGGCATTCTAATAGGAATCAATCCAACCATCCGATATATGCGCATACAAAATGGATACTGGATTGAAACTTTCCTTTCCGATGCTGAGACAAAAGCAATAATTGATAAGTTGTTTACTCCGTCCTTCAAAAAGGGAGAGTACTATCAAGGAACATTAAAAGGGTTACAAGGAATAATTAAGCATCTAACAGAACGGATTAAGTAAAACTATTACGCATTTCTATTTATCCCCGCTATCCAAAACTCATTCTCCCACTTCGATTTCTGCCTAGTAACAAGGAGTGCTTTAAAAATTTCCTCCATTTCACTTGCCGGAATCATTTTCTCAGCAAAAGGGAACAAAATTCGCTCTTCGAACCGGATATGATTATATAACTGCTCTGCAATCTGCATGAAGATATCCTCGTCAGCCACCATCGCATTTATATTGATAAGTGCTTCAATTTCTTCATGCTCCTGGAACATTTGCTGAACTAATTCATTTCCTTCCGGCAAATGAACGCCGAGTATCCCTTCTTCTTTTTTAAAATGTTCCTGCAGGTCAGTCTCCCAAAACCATTGAATAAACCGGGAGATAATTTTATGATCCGTGCCGTTTCTAAGCCCTTGCTTAATTTTCCAAACGGCAAGCAATCCCTCGTGGTGTTCTTTTGACAAAGGCACCAATTCTTTACTTCTCTTGATCGGTTTAATAGTCTGATTCATGGCAGTGGTTTGAGGACTAAAATTGAAATGCAGCTTTCGTATCCGGATAGTTCAGCTTTGAACTCTGCCGTTTTCCATTCACCGTAATATGCATGATGTTGATCTGCTCCTGCGTCAAATCGTACAACAGGTTGTTCGTTACATCCAGACGTTTTGCAGCAAAAAAGTTGGTCACTTCAAAATAACAATAAACGGACTCTTTGTCCTTCTCATAACCAACGTAATTCAACTTTGCTTGCTTGCCATCTGTAGTTATAACAAAATGCTTACTGATATAGTCAGGTATCAATTTGTCAAACGAAGCTTTGTCCTTTTCTGTGGTGATATCAAGCTGAACCTTGTAGGCTTTTTCCAGTGCATGCTCAAAATCGTCGGCAAAAAATTTATAACTGATTTCTAGTGATTTTTCCGAGGTGTTATGGGAGACTTCTGTTACCGACACATAAAACGGGTGAACCGCTTCCACTGCACTTTGTTTTTCGGCAGGGGCAAACGACCCGAACGACATCAACAATAGAAACCATTTGGAAAGAATAAAAGCCATTGGGGCAGAAATTTTTTATGCTTACAAAACTCCGACTTATTTTGAAGCGGCGATTTTGCAAGACGTTAAAGATAGCGGTCAGTCAGCCCGGCAGGAATGAGAAAAATCATAATAAAATCTGAAAAGCAAAGCCGCCGCACCCTTACATATGGAAGATTTCCGTTTCTATTTCGGCCTCGGGTGGGAACACATTATTTCGCTGGATGCCCTTGACCATATTCTCTTCGTGGCGGTTTTGGCAGCTATCTATATGCTCCGCGACTGGAAGCAGGTTCTCATCCTTATTACAGCATTCACAGTTGGCCATTCCATTACGTTAGTACTAAGTGCCAAACAGTGGGTAGAAGTGCAGGAGAGCCTGGTTGAGTTTTTTATTCCTTGTACGATCGCCATTACCGCTATCACCAATCTCTTTCAAAAAACGTTTACACCAAAAGCTATTCGCATCAATTATTTTCTTGCGTTGTTCTTCGGATTGATTCATGGATTGGCCTTTGCCAACCTGCTACGCATGATCTTGGCAAAAGAGCAGGACTTTGCTTTCTCTATGTTCAGCTTCAGTGCCGGGTTAGAAACAGGACAGATCTTAGTTGTATTTTTAGTGCTGTTAATTGGCGAACTGTTTATCCGGTTGCTGAAAGTAGATAGAAAGCACTGGGTGATTTTTGTTTCGGCTGCGGTGTTTGCGTTATCTTTGAAAATGGCCATCGAACGCTGGCCGGGACGGAGTGAGCACGGGCCTGAGGCTGCACAGTTAAATCAATCCGTCACATTAGCCTCACCAATTCCACTTGTTTTATTGAGAGAAAGTTATCGAGGTTAAACCCTTGTATCCAATGATTAAAATGATAACAACAAAAATGAAAACGGCTCTTCTTTTTCTGACAGGGACCTTTTGTTTGGCATCAGCTTTCGCACAAAACATTCAAAACAATCCCGGCTCCAACCATGGGAACAAGTTTGAACAATTGGGAACAGTTCTGCCAACGCCAAATGAATACCGTACCGCCAGCGGTGCCCCCGGTCCTAGGTACTGGCAGCAACGTGCAGACTATGATATTAAAGCAACCTTGGATGAAAAAAATCTTCGCCTGACCGGTAGTGAAACAGTGACCTACTACAACAATTCCGGCGACGTGTTGAATTACATCTGGCTACAGCTCGATGAAAACGAGCATAGCAGCACTAAAAACGCAAACTATCAAACGGGCAGTACCATACCACAAGTTGCCACGACGCAACAGCTAAATTCTTTTAATGCCAATCGTGGCGATAATGGCTATGGCGTAAATATTACCCGGTTAACGGACGTTGCCGGAAAGTCTTTGTCCTATACAGTCAATAAGACAATGATGCGCATTGAACTTCCACAGCCATTGAAGCCCGGTGCGAAATTTATTTTCCGTTGCGACTGGAACTACAAGATTCCAGATCGTATTGGCATGGGTGGTCGCGGTGGCCATGAGTATTTTCCGGAAGATGGCAATCACCTGTTTACGATTGCACAGTGGTATCCGCGTTTAGCCGTTTACAGCGATTTCCAGGGATGGCAGAACCAGCAGTTCACCGGCCGTGGCGAGTTCGCGTTGACGTTCGGCAATTATAAAGTGCAGATGACTGTACCCGCTGACCATGTTGTAGGTAGCACAGGCACGGGACAAAATTTCAAACAAGTACTGACTTCAGCTCAATACAACCGCTGGCTGAAGGCGCAAACAGCAAAAGAACCTATTGAAATTGTAACGCTGGAGGAAGCGAAAGCGGCTGAAGCAAAAAAGGCGACGGCCATGAAAACATGGATCTTTCATGCTGATAGCGTCCGTGATTTCGCGTGGACATCAAGCCGCAAATATGTATGGGATGCGATGCCAGTTAACATTGAAGGCAAGAAGGTAATGTGTATGTCGATGTATGGTAAAGAAGCCTACAATCTTTACCGTCCTTTCTCTACCAAAGTGGTGGCGCATACCATTAAAACATATTCTGATTTCACCATTCCTTATCCCTACCCTGTTGCACAAAGTGTAGAAGCTGCCAACGGCATGGAATACCCGATGATTTGTTTTAATTATGGTCGGGTAGATAAGAATGGAACCTACAGCGAGGCAACAAAATATGGAATGATTGGCGTAGTGATACATGAGGTCGGCCACAACTTTTTCCCGATGATTATCAACAGCGATGAGCGCCAATGGTCATGGATGGATGAAGGCCTGAACACTTTCGTTCAATACCTAACGGAACAAATGTGGGATAACAAGTTTCCATCGCGTCGTGGTCCGGCCGGTTTAATCGTGGACTACATGAAAATGCCAAAAAACACGCTGGAACCTATCATGACCAATTCGGAAAACATCATCCAATTTGGCCCAAACGCTTACGCAAAACCAGCTACAGGTTTAAATATTCTTCGCGAGACAATCATGGGACGTGAGTTGTTCGACTATGCCTTTAAGGAATACTGTCGTCGTTGGGCTTTCAAACATCCAACACCGGCTGATTTCTTCCGCACAATGGAAGATGCCAGTGGTGAGGATCTGGATTGGTTCTGGAGAGGATGGTTCTATAGCACCGATGTCGTTGATATTTCACTGGATTCTGTAAAGTATGCACGTGCGGATGTGAACGCGGCTATTCCGCCTGCCTTGGGTGACAGATCAGGCCTGGTAGAAGTTCCTCAGCCAATGGTGAATGCTTTCGAAGACATTTCCACGATCCGCAACCGCGAAGACAAAACCATCGAGTTTCAAACCGACGTAGATACAACACTGCGTGATTTTTACTGGCGCTATGCCCGTGGCTTGGAACGGTACGATACAACAAAATATCCGTACACCATTCCGGCCGAAGTTGAAAAAGTGGATGCTACAGCGGCACAGCAACTTTCCAATAAGCATTTTTATCAATTAAGCTTTAGTAATAAAGGAGAACTGGTAATGCCAATCATCGTTGAATGGAGTTATGCTGATGGCACAAAAGAAGTGGAGCGAATTCCTGCACAAATTTGGCGCTACAACGAAAAGGCCGTGACAAAGACGTTCATGAAGGACAAACTGGTAACAGGCATTCGTCTTGATCCATTCCGGGAAACAGCTGACATCAATGAAGGCAATAACAGCTGGGGTAATGTGCCACAAACACCCAACCGGTTCCAGGTGTTTAAAGCCAAGCAGAATTCTTCCCGCGGTCAATCGACCGGTATTAACCCAATGCAGAAAGCAAAAGAGAAGACTGGCTATTAAGATTGAAATAAATTAGTTTGAAAGCACTCCTAACCGGGGTGCTTTTTTATTTTTAGAATAGATACCGCTGGCGCAAAACACTCCTTTTTTGTCGCAAGTACCCCTTTCCTCCTTGTTGCAGGATTGCTACCTTCAAGTGATCATTAATCGATCCAGCCATGGTTAAAACACGAAACGAAGTGGATGCTTACATCAGAAACTTCCCACCAGAAATACAAAGGCGGATGCAAGCGATACGGCAAACCATAAGAAAGGCAGCACCGGATGCTGAAGAGTGCATTAGCTACGCCATCCCTGCCTACAAATTGAACGGTCCGTTAGTGTACTTTGCCGGCTTCAAAAATCATATTGGCTTCTACCCTGTTCCATCTGGTATTAAGGCATTCGAGAAAGAACTGGCAACTTATCATTCTTCAAAAGCAACAGTACAGTTCCCGCACAAAGATCCAATCCCATTGGACCTTATTGGTAGAATTGTAAAATACCGGATGCAGGAAAACGGGGCAAAGGCCTCAAAAAAATCGGGCATAGACTTTCTTGCCGGATTAAGTGCACCAGCCCGCCGTGCAATGGAAGGGAAAGGCATTAAGACGGTTCAACAACTGGCAAAACACAGCAAGACCGAACTACTCTCATTGCATGGCATTGGTCCGAACACTCTCCCAAAATTGGAAAAAGTGCTGGCGGAAGCCGGCAAAAAATTTAGGAACGAGTAAATGGTAACAGCAGCTAAATTCAAACACTTAGTATTGTTACTCGATAATGTTGTTGAACAGCCACATTTTGAAAAACAATCGTACTGGGTCAAGAAAAAGATATTGCCAACGCTTAATGAAGAGAAGATGCAGGCTGTTATTAAACTTGACGAGATTGAGCAATCGGTTTACTGTGCCATTGACAAAACAATCATTTACCCTGTTGCAGGTGCCTGGGGCAAACAAGGCTGGACGATGATTGAATTAGCCAAAGTGTCGACAGAGCTTTTGACTGATGCATTAAAAACAGCTCACCATATCGTTAGTGGGGCATCACCGGCAGGTAAAACTTAGCTCCTTGCGGGCATTTTAAGAATTTTCTAATCATTACGGCCGGGAGGCGGCTACCATACAGCTAAATTTGCCGAAATCTTTAAGATGCGCATCTCCTTTCTGATTGGCGTTTTTTGCTTTATTGCTTCCATTGCAAGTGCACAGGTAGATTCGACACTTCCGCCTTTCAAACGGTATCCTACCCTGCCGCCGTTGCAGCTGTTACTGCAAGACAGTACTACGAAGTATACCAAGGAAAGTCTTCCAAAGAAAAAAGCCGTAGTGCTGATGCTGTTCAGCCCTGACTGCGAGCATTGCCAGCATGAAGCCGAGCAAATTGCAGCTAACAAAGAATTACTGAAAGATGTGCAAATTGTAATGGTAACAGGCTCGCCAATTTACCGCATACAGGAGTTTGGCCAGCGTTATGGTCTTTCTTCGATGCCGAACGTGGTGATTGCCAAAGACCCCCAATTTTTCCTGTTTTCTTTTTATGGCATTCGTTATTTGCCCTTTATGGCGCTTTACGACAAGAAAGGAAACCTGGTAACTGCAAAAGATGGCGCCATGAAACCGCAAGACATTGTAGCGCTGCTGGATTCAGTTAAATAGCCTACTCAACTAATTGATTTTTAATAGCGAACATCACCAGACCGGCAGTGTTCCGTACCCCTACTTTTTCAATCAATTTTGTTCTGTGGCCTTCTACCGTACGGGCACTGATGAAAAGTTCCTTGCCGATTTCCGCGGCAGTTTTCTCCTCACAAATGAGCTTAAGCACTTCTAGTTCTCGTTCGGTGAATTCGATATTCTGGTTGAAGGATGGTTTGATATTCCCTTTAAGAATGAGCTTTTTCAGCAAGGCTTTATTCACTAAGTCATTGAAGTAGTAGCCTGTTTCGTGTACCGAATAAATGGACCTGCGCAACTCATCTGAGTCGGTGTTTTTCAGCAAGTAGCCATTAGCACCATTTTCCATCATGTGGATGATGAATTTATCGTCCTCGTACATTGTCACCACCAGCACCTTGATGTGATTGAATTTTTTCCGAACCTCTTTTGTGGCTTCCATACCATCCATAATGGGCATCTTCAGATCCATGATAATTACATCCGGCTTGGCGCCAGGCAATCCTTTCAACAGGTCCTCCCCATTGTCAGCTTCGAGCACAACATCTAGGTTTTCATCTGACAGTAATCCGACCTTCAAACCATCACGGTAAATTTTATAATCGTCGGCTATAGCTATTTTTATTTTGCTCATATGGCAGGTGATTGCAGGGGTATGGTGATCCAGATTTGATTATCGTTTTCTTTTGCTTGAAAATTGATTGCGCCTTTTAGTAGAATAACCCTGTTTTGAATGTTCTTCAGGCCAAGACCGTCCTTACTATATCGTAGCTTTTCAAACTGCTGCTGGCTCAATCCATTTCCATCATGGTTAATTGTTACCATAAGTTTTTCTGTTGTGTATTTGGAAGCAACGTGAATACGTGACGCCTTTGCATGTTTAATCACATTGTTGATAATCTCCTGTACCATGCGATAAATACTAATATCGTTTTCAGGATTTTGGGTAATGTATTGATCGTCCAATTCAGTGGTTGCCGCCAGCATATCACTGTTCACCACCTTTTTCACAAAATGTCGGACTGCTTCATTCAAACCAAATTCCTTCAGGATGTTGGAATGCAGATTATGAGAGATACCGCGGACTTTCTGAATGCCTTCGTCCAGCAGTTCCTTGCTGCGTTGGTACAGTTGAACATCTCTTTCATTCAAGTTATCAGGCTTAATACCTTGTAAGTGGAGCTTTGTGGAAGAAAGGATTGCACCCACTTCGTCATGCAGGGCTTCGGCTATGCGATGGCGTTCGATTTCCTCGCTGCGCACAGCTGCTTCGATGAGTTGGTTTTGTTGTTGTTCGCGAAGAATTTGAACAACTCTTTGATGCTGCAATTTTCTTCTTTGGCTAAACACAAAAGCCATCAGAAAACTTGCAAACAACAAAAGCATGACCGCAATCCCAATAATAATCAATAAACGCACGTCATCCATGAACTACCAATTTAAAACGCCCAGCCAGATAGAACGCAATGCCGCTAAATATGCAAAAGATCAAGAAACCAGTTTTTTGAACAGCCCAAATATTTACGGTGAAAGTCTTGTAGTTATCAATGATTTTTTGATAAAAGAGATAGACAGGGAAACTAATAATGACAAAAATGCAAAGACCCGTGACCAGCCAGAAATCTGGTGCGCCTTTAAAGGCGATTGCATCACTTTTGAGCATATGGAAATAATACAGGAGGCAATAAAGTAAAAGGAAGCCTGCTTCGGCTGCATGCAGATTGTTTGCGATGCGCTCAGCAAAAAAATATTCCCATAAAAACAAATCAAAGCAAGCAAATGCGAGAAACAAAAATGGCAGCACCCGCAAAATTTTCCGCAGTCCCTGCTGATGTAGCAGCATAAAAAATAGTGACAATAGGAACAAACGAAGTATCGAATGAAAATTGTAAATCGGGTTATTGTTTTCAAGGCCAAGGTTCAGTCCAAGTTGGCCGCGTTTCCAAATGATATTTGCAAATGTGTTCAGTAAAAACGCGGCGATGAAATAGATGAACACCGGCTTGAAATGAGCAGGCTGATTCCTGTAAAGCAGGAAAAAAGTAATTGGTATTAATGGCGCCCAGGATTCAGCCCAATCAAATAATTCTTCGAAGAACATATGCTATTGATTTTCGGTTGAATCATATCTTGGAGGTGCCGGTGGGCTGGGATCTAAAGTTTCCACCAGCTCAAAGCTTCTTTTTGTGTCAGACCGAGCGTCCATCGACCGTATTTCAGGCTCTTTGGCTATTTGGTAACGTACAAACTTATGGTCCGGGTATAACACTGGAACGAAATAGACATATTGTCCTGAAGCGACTTTTTCGACGATCTTTTTGATCTGGCTTGCAGTCAAGTTAAATACCGCCCAGTTTTTATCAACTCTGACTGTTGAACGTTTATGTTTTTCTTCCACTAACGCGACAGGGACGGTTCTACTATTTCCATCAACAACCATATAACCCTCCAGCGTTACCTGATCATTCAAACAAGCACGACTATTATAAAATGGCGTTAGCATAAGGCCCTTGAACCCATTTACATTGTCGAGAAAATATTTCAATGAATCGCGGCTGATTTTCATCACCGACAGGGCTGTCTTTCGCTTTAGAAAACCTTTTTCGTTGACGACGTTCACTGTAGAATCAGTCTGGGCGAGAGTGAATAGCGTAAAAAGTAACGAGATTGTTGTGAGCAATAGGCGTTGCATATAAAAGCATTAAGTTGGTTAGTAAAAAAGAAATGCTATTAATCCGCCGTTGCAGGTGGTGATGGATCCGCTTTAATTTTTGCTAAGAAACCCACCTGACCTGAGTGTTTAATGCTGATTTCATACCTGATATGTTTACCATAAGATTCAGGAGTGAATATGAAGTAGTCATAATTTTCCGGATTGTTTGGATTGCTGTCCATCTTCAGTTGTTCCATTGCCTTGACGGTCACTTGCAAATCACCCTGTATCCGAATGTCAGGCAAAGTTTTTTCGGTAGTTCCTTCGTCTTCGAGCTCAACGTAAGCATCTTTTGAAATCTCTTCATGTTTTTTCTTCATGCCATAAGCCCTTAGACCCGGTGTATTATCAGTAATCGTCGAGAGCCCGTAAGCAAACTGAAAGACGATTGTTTCTGCTTTTTTATCTCCTTTTTTCAGAAGCTCATCATATCGCTTTTTGGTCAGTTTCAGTCTTTGATAATTAGCCATGCAGTTTTTAGTTAATGAGTTTAGTAAACAATGCAGGCTTTCAGAAGGTGGGGAAGACTTCTCTAAACTAAACTTGCAATTTCAAATTTCAAAGCAATCCTGTACGTATTTCTACGTGCCAGTACAGAGCCCGCAATCCTACGCATCTACGAAACCGCTTCACCCGTACTCCTACCCGACTTTCAAAACCCGCAAATCCTACCTTGACTTAGGGGTGTCCGAAGGGCAAGTTTTGTGTTATCAAAATCACTGAACATGAACACAAAATACTTCTTTCTGCTGCTGGGTTCCCTTCTAATAGCCACTACTACTTCATCAATAGTCAATACTCGTTTAGAGGAAAATACAAGTGCTGAATACACCAGCTTTATTGAACAATCAAAAAAGATTCTTGGGCCAATCGATATCCAGTTGCCCCAGGCTCCCGCCGAACGCCCCGACGTTCACCATGAAGAAAAATCACCCCTGCAGCCCGAAGATGGCAAGCACCATCGCTTTCATTTTATGCGGCTCGCGAAAGCCAGAAGAAGAGAGCTGAAATGCCTTTGCTGCAAAATCATCCTTGCGATCGGTCATATTTGCTGCTTAATTTATTGCATCTTACACGCCTTCCATTGATCATTGCCATTCTAGCTAGCAAGTGTTTTATCTGAAACGAACCTCCAACATCCATTAAAAGAAATCCAAAAACTCCACCTCCATCCCAGCATCAGCCTCCCAGACCAACCAATTGCTTTAATTTTAAAGCTTAAATCTGGACAACACATGAGGCAAATTCTCTGGGTATTTCTTTTCCTACCCTTTTTAACAATTGCACAAAACAAACAAATCACCCTCGAAGACATTTACAAAAAAGGCACGTTCCGCGGCGAACAGTTTGCAGGCTTTGCGGCAGAAGACAACAGCTCACTATTTGATCCCAAAGCGGTGAGAGACGAGAAGAACGGTCAGCTTCAAACTTCCGACTACGAAGTAAGCGGTAACAAAAGAAACATTCTTTTTTTCACCAACCGCGAGAACATCTATCGTCATTCTACAAAGGCCAACACTTACCTGTATGATGTGGCAACAAAAAAGACGATCGCTTTAAATAAGGATAAGGTGATGCACCCTTCCTTTTCGCCTGACGGGAAACGACTGGCCTATGTTTACAACAATAATCTTTATCTCTTTGACATAGCAACCGGGCAGACAAAAGCGATCACTACTGATGGCAAATGGAATCACATCATCAATGGTAACGCAGACTGGGTTTACGAAGAAGAATTTTCGTTTACGAAAGCTTACCAATGGAGCCCTGACGGAGCTTACCTGGCTTATTACAAGTTTGATGAGCGTCCGGTAAAGGAGTTCAACATGACCATCTTTGACGATAAGCATAACCAGGACTATCGGTTTAAGTACCCAAAAGCAGGCGACAGTAACTCAAAGGTTACCATCCATGTATACGATGTAGCCAAAGGAAAAACCGCAAATGCAAAATATGAGCAGGGTGATATTTACATCCCCCGCATTAAATGGACAACAACTGGTAACAAACTGGTTGTGTTCTGGATGAACCGCCCTCAAAACCAATTGAAACTGCTGTTGACGGATGCAAATACCGGCAATGCTACTACGCTCTATGAAGAGAAGAACAAGTATTATGTTGACATCAACGATGACTGGTGGTTTCTGAAAGACGGCAAACACTTCCTGTTTGGATCTGAAATGAACGGATGGTATCGTTTGTATCTCTATAGTCTTGATGGCAAAACAAAAACAGAGATCACAAAAATGCGGGCCGATGTTGCTGACGTTGCTGGAGTGGACGAAAAGAACCGCTTGGTTTATTATACGCTTGCACATCCTACACCAATGGACCGCAACTTGTTTGTTTCCGACTTCGATGGGAAAAACACTACGCAGCTAACGTCAGGAAGTGGTTGGCACCGGGCAGAATTCAACAGTGACTTCACCCAATTTTACGACTACTATTCAAACGTTAGCACACCACAAACGGTAACGCTTTTTGATATTCGGAACAATAACGGAACCATTGCTGCAGTACGCAATAAAGTAGCAAGCGAAAACGCCAAACTAAAAGCCACGTTGGCACAGTACAGTTTTGGAAAATCAGAATTCATTCGCATTCCCAACAGCAAAGGCGATACATTAAACGGATGGATGTTGCGTCCGGCCAACTTCGATCCTTCTAAAAAATACCCTGTGTTGTTTGTCAATTATGGTGGACCTGGTAGTCAATACGTGGTAAACCGCTTCGGTATGTCGTCAGCGAACCGTTACCTATGGGAACAAATGCTGGCGCAGAAAGGATTCATCGTGGTAAATGTAGATAACACGGGAACCGGATTCAGAGGGGAAGAGTTTAAAAAGAAAACATACTTGCAGCTGGGCAAGCTGGAAATAGAAGACCAAATTGATGCTGCAAAGTGGTTGAAAAAGATGGCCTACGTTGACTCAACAAAAATTGGTCATTGGGGGTGGAGTTATGGTGGCTTTATGAGCTCCCTTGCCGTCACCAAAGGCGCAGATGCCTTTACAGCCGGCGTGGCAGTGGCACCGGTAACATCCTGGCGTTATTACGACAATATCTATACGGAGCGATTCATGCGTACGCCGCAAGAAAATCCGAAAGGGTATGATGACAACTCGCCTATTAACCACGTTGATAAGATCCGTGGTAAATATTTATTGATCCATGGCACTGCAGACGACAACGTGCATTTCCAGAACAGTGCTCAAATGGTGAAAGCATTGGTGAAGGCCAATGTAGATTTTGAAAGCATGTATTATCCTGACAAGAACCACGGCATCAGCGGCAGCAGCGACAATACCAGCTACCATCTTTGGGGTAAAATGACAAACTGGATATTGCAAAATTTAGGCAACGAAAATGTTGACAAAACCCCAGTCGGAAATAGTATTAATGCACCGAAGGTGGGCTTTTGATCAAGACAATAAGATAATTTGCAAGGCTCTCAATTGAGAGCCTTTTTTATTTTTACAATTATGGGAAAAGATTTACAGGTGGCTATGCTGGAAGATGACTCCGATGACCGTTATCTCACACAGGAAACACTGAATTCACTTGGTTTGAAAATCCAAATCAAGTTTTACACCCGTAGCGATGAGTTGTTTGTGGCACTGCCACAAACAAAGCCAAGCCTCCTTTTGGTGGACTATAACTCAACCCCTGAAAATGCGGTTGGGGTTTTAAGGCATTTGAAATCGAATGAAGCCTATCGTAGCATTCCAGTGGTTGTTTTGTGTGACAGCCATCATCCAAAATACCACGCAGAGTGTTATGCTGAAGGCGCCAGCTCTGTTGTGGTAAAACCCCAAACATTGGAGGAAACAAAGAACAAGATCAAATCATTTTTTACCTATTGGATGGAGGTAGCGGAGAGCTGAATCAACCAAACCGTTGTTCCATTTGTATCTTCATTACACATGAAAAAAATTGCCGTAGCCATTACCGGAGCCAGTGGATCTATATATGCCAAGCTGATGTTGCAAAAATTGATGCAGCTAAAGGATCAGGTGCAGGAATTATCCATTGTGATGACCGACAATGCCAAAGAAGTTTGGAAAACAGAATTGGACGATGAAACCTACGATTCTTTTGAAGGACGTTATTTCGCTACCAAAGATTTTTATGCTCCGTTTGCATCTGGCTCCGCAAAATACGATGCGCTGGTAATTGTGCCCTGCAGCATGGGCACACTCGGACGAATTGCGGCCGGCATTTCAAATGACCTTATTACCCGTGGTGCGGATGTGATGCTGAAGGAAAGGAAAAAGCTTGTTCTCGTTGTAAGAGATACGCCTTACAACCTGGTTCACATTCGCAATATGGAAACGGTAACACTTGCCGGCGGAATCATTTGTCCGGCATCACCATCATTTTATAGCAGACCTCAAAGCATTGAGAAGGCAGCCGAAACGGTGGTCGACCGTGCCATCGATCTCATTGGATTGAACAACTCCTCGTTCAGATGGGGTAGTGCAGGTTAATCTGATATTCTTCCACCTGCATTCAGCCACGAAGTAATCTTTTGTTGGTCAGCCGATGACAGTGCCGGCGCTGGTGGTGTAGGCATTTGCGAAGTTGTTCCTGCCTGGTCTACTGCACGTACTTTAATTCTTGCCTTTTGCGCCACAATAGTATTGTTATTTGAAAAATCGTGTCCACCACTGGGCGACCCGCCGACATGACAACCCGATACTGCACAACTGGATTGCATAACCGCCTTAACAGCCGTAAAAAGAGGTCCCTGCTGGGCGTTGCCTCCGTTATTTTCACCGCCGCTATCCTTGCTGCAGGATTGAATTGCAGCTGAAGAAAATACAATTACGAGGATAAAAAGAAGATGTCGTCTCATTGCTCGTTGGTTTTGATTTATATACGGACGTATGCCCGTACAGGATTTAGTCACCAACGAGAGAGATAATGTAACCAACTAGCCGTTGTTAATAATGAAGAAGTAGAAAAAGAAGTAAGAAAGGATATTCATCACAATAGAAACGATAAAGATTCTTTTACGATCCAGCTGGCGATTTAAGACCTGCAGTAATATGGCATCGGTGATAATTGAAAACCACGTGAGAAAAAAAACTACAGGCAGCGACAGATTTAATCCATTGAACTTGCCCAGATCATAGCCAAGTAATGATAGTAGCGGTGCCGCTGCAAAATAAATCAGTGCGAATGAGAGTAGGTTTATCAAAATAGAAAGTCCCAAGCTTGCCCAAAAGCCTTTCAACTTAAAAAAATAAATCACCAGTGCTTCAATTACAAAAACCGCAAAAAAGGGAGCTAATACCAGCAGGAAGAGATCAAGACTTTCAAGATTCATAAAAAAACCCGCAAAGCATTAAGCCTTGCGGGTTTAAAAATAAAGCGACAAACTTACATTTTACCAAACTGCTTTCTGATAAGGTTCAAAGCACTACCGGCCTTAAACCACTCGATCTGCTGCTCGTTATAAGTATGATTTAATTGAATGCTATCTGTTGAGCCATCAGCATGATGTAACACCATGGTCAGCTGTTTGCCCGGAGCAAACTCTGTTAAGCCAACAATATCGAATGTATCGTCTTCCTGGATCTTGTCGTAATCCTCTTTGTTGGCAAACGTCAAGCCCAACATTCCCTGCTTCTTCAGGTTTGTTTCGTGAATACGGGCAAAGCTTTTCACCACGATTACTCGAACACCTAAATGCCTTGGTTCCATGGCGGCGTGTTCTCTTGAAGAACCTTCACCATAGTTTTCATCACCCACTACAACCGTTCCGATGCCTTGTGCCTTGTAAGCACGTTGGGTAGCTGGAACCGGTCCATACTCTCCAGTCAAGGTATTTTTTACACTGTCTGTTTGGCCATTAAAGAAGTTGACAGCTCCAATCAGCATGTTGTTAGAAATATTATCCAGGTGGCCACGGTACTTTAACCACGGACCAGCCATGGAAATATGATCGGTTGTACACTTACCCTTTACTTTGATTAGCAGGCGAAGGCCGGTTAGATCAGTTCCTTCCCACTCTGGGAATGGGCTGAGCAACTGCAGACGCTCCGAAGTAGGACTAACTGCAACCTCAACATCCTTACCATTTTCAGCAGGAGCCTGGTAGCCCGGGTCACCAACTGAGAAACCTTTTGGAGGCAACTCAAATCCTGTTGGTTCATCAAGCATTACTTCTTCGCCATTTTCGTTTACCAGTTTATCTTTTAACGGGTTAAAAGATAAGCGGCCTGCAATAGCATAAGCCGTCACGATTTCAGGTGAAGCCACAAATGCATGGGTAGAAGCCAAACCATCATTTCGCTTAGAAAAGTTCCTGTTGAATGAAGTAACGATCGTGTTCTGCCTGTTTGGATCGTCAATGTGGCGTGACCACTGTCCAATACAAGGACCGCAGGCATTGGCAAGAACAACGGCCCCGATCTCGTCAAACGTTTTCAGGTAGCCGTCTTTTTCTACTGTATACCGAACAACCTCAGAACCCGGCGTAACGGTAAACTCGCTGCTTACTTTAATGTTTTTTTGCTTTGCCTGTGCAGCAATGGAAGCCGCACGGCTGATATCTTCATACGAAGAGTTGGTACAAGAACCAATCAGCGCTACTTCTACTGCATCGGGCCATCCGTTTGCAGCAACAGCTTCCGCCATCTTAGAGATTGGTGTAGCCAAGTCTGGCGTGAAAGGACCGTTTACATGTGGTTCAAGTTCGCTTAAATTAATTTCAATTAGCTGGTCGTAATATTTCTCCGGGTTTTCGTAAACCTCAGGATCGGGACGCAGATGCTCTTTTACACTTTCAGCAAGTGCGGCTACTTCTTCTCTTTCGGTTGAACGTAAGTAAGCAGCGATCCGCTCATCATAACCAAATACGGAAGTGGTTGCACCAATTTCAGCACCCATGTTACAAATGGTCGACTTACCCGTTGCACTCAGGGAGTCAGCACCTTCGCCAAAATATTCGACAATAGCACCAGTACCACCTTTTACGGTAAGGATACCTGCCACTTTCAGGATCACGTCTTTTGCCGCAGTCCAGCCGTTCATCTTTCCGGTAAGCTTCACACCAATTACTTTTGGCATTTTCAGCTCCCAGGGCAATCCGGCCATTACGTCCACGGCGTCAGCACCGCCTACACCGATGGCAATCATGCCCAAGCCACCTGCATTTGGCGTGTGTGAGTCAGTACCGATCATCATACCTCCAGGGAACGCATAGTTCTCCTGAACAACGGTATGAATGATACCAGCACCCGGCTTCCAAAAGCCAATACCGTATTTATTAGAGATGGATGAAAGGAAATCATACACCTCGCGGTTTGTTTCAATTGCAGTAGTCAAATCCTGCTCAGCACCTACTTTGGCCTGAATCAGGTGATCGCAGTGTACCGATGACGGAACGGCTACTCTTTCCCTTCCGCATGTATCAAACTGCAACAAGGCCATTTGCGCTGTAGCATCCTGCATCGCAACGCGGTCAGGTGCAAAATCTACGTAGTCCTTTCCTCGTTCGTAAGTCCTTGTAGCTGGTTTGTATATGTGTGCATACAAGATTTTCTCCGTGAGGGTCATTGGACGCTGTAGCAGGTTCCTCGCGGCCATTACTTTGCCGGGTAGTTCGGCATAGACTTTCTTGATCAGATCCAGGTCAAAAAGCATAATCGAATATTGTTGAGTTTACGACAGGCATTTTATTTGCAGCCTTCAAAAAGTGGTGCGAAATTACTAAAAACACTGCATGATTTCAGCAAGTTCTTGCAACGTGTGTCTATAAAATGGTCTATATTAGGGTTATGAACCGCCTGAAAAACTTTATTGAGTGGAAAGCGTTTGGAGTGTGCACTGCCATCGGCAACCGGATGGGTATTGCCACCTCACGAATCCGCATGTGGTTTATGTATATTTCTTTTCTTACCCTTGGCTCGCCCATTATAGTTTACATGGTTTTGGCTTTCTGGATGAACATCAAACGCTACATCCTGGCTGCACGCCGAAATCCATTGCGTTACCTGTAAGAAGAACACAGAATACAGAACGCAGAATCTTGAAGCGTGGTTTGTTCTTGCAATCATTATTCGAAAACTTAGCAGATCGCTATTAATACCGGTGCACTCCACTTGAAAAGGAATGTATTCGTAACTTCTGTGTACGGCGTTCTGTAGGCTGCGTTCTTCTCTTGGCACAACATTTTTATACCTCTGCTGAAACAAGCTTTATGAACCGCAACGAAGAAAACAACAGAAGCTCTAATATACCGGAGAACGATCCTTCCAAAGCAATGGACAGCAAACGTGAAGTGGACCAATCAAACGATGGAAAAATTGATATGGATTTTCCTGGCTATCCTCATTATCCTGCCAAAGAGGATATCATGAGTCAGAACAGCGGCTTCCACCGCGTTGATGCAAACCTGGAAGAAATGGGAACCGGGCCAAATGCATCCGGTGTAAACCAACGGTTCCTGGCTGGCAATGAACAACAACAAGAACAGGATGCAGTAACGCCACGAGCAGAAGGGGAGAATGATGATTTGGGTGCCGTTAACAGCACAAACGGCGAGATTGGAATTCCGCAGAATGTATCAAACGAGGATCTCGGTAATGATGAGGACCTTCCGGGCACTGACCTTGGAGAAGAAACAGGTGATACTGGTCGATAACTGTTTGTCGACCATTTCCTCCCGGGAGCACAATTCGCAATTACGTGACATGAAAATACTGATTACCCTGTGCCTGATCATTGCAATTGCTTGCAGTTGCAATGATCTGCGGCGTATTGCTATGCGAAATAAAAGCAGCGACACCGCAGAAATTATTTGGACCCTAAATGAAGACAGTTTGACAAACAACCCTTTTTTGATCAGCAACTCCAAAGAGCTGAAATTTTTACTTTACCCACCCAACACGAAGGAAATAAAAATGTCATTTGGGCCGGGCAATTGGTCGCCCAGCCAAGTGCAAAAATTGGTTGGGTATCTTGTGTCCCTTGAAATTAAAACAGCAAAACAGCGCATCAAGATTGATTCGTTGCCGCTACTAAAAGATTATTTGCTGGCTCGGCGCAAAGGAATCGGTGGCGTAACCATTCGCATCGAAGTGGATTAATGGAGTGAACTTCTACCAACAGCAATCCCGTTCTTATTGACAATTTCCCGCTATCTTTAAACGTCTGATTACTAGGCTGTGCAGGTAAGCTGTTGCAGTCACAAACACCCTGAAGTTCGTGGAAACAAGAGCCATCAATAAAATATCGCTGGAGAACCTGATCTATCTTCCCGGATTCGCTTCTTACCTCTTACGTGAAAAGCTTGAAGAGTACATTCAGCTACAGCTTTCCTATAGCTACGAATTAAACATCCCACTCTTACAGTTTTTTTTAAAGCTGCCGGAAGAACAGCGGTATGAGTTGACAAAACAAAGCTCCGCCGAATACCTGACCTACCTTGCCGAGAACAATGCGGCCGAACAAATCAGAAGTTCATTGGCACAATGGAAAGCAAACCAACTACCGGTGGTTGACCGTGACTCGATTGTGGCGGAAGACATTACCCTGATCAATCACATGCGTAAACAGGTAATGCTCGATTTGCTGCCCGGTTATACCAAAGATCCCATTGAGTGGGTGGAATTGCTAAAGGAGATTGACTTTTTTATTACGCAGGCCGTCACCGCTGCAACAAATCAATTCTTCAGCCTTTATAAAACACGTTTAGAAGAAAATACACACCTGGTTCAAAAAGTAGCAGAAACAGTTCCCGGGGCAGTGTATGTTTTCGATGTTGAGCAATTCAAAGGCATCTATTCGAACAGGAAACTTGGAGAGATCATTGGTTATACGCAGGACGAACTAAATGAGTTAGGTGAGGAGGCCGTTGCCTCCCTGGTACACCCGGATGATCGTGTAAAGTTTTCGAAAGAAGCCATTGTTGCCGGTTTCTTAAACGACGACCATCGCATGGTAAAATACCGTGTGCGAACAAAAGATGGTAATTATAAATGGCTGGTCAATCACAACACAGCCTTTAAGTATAGAGACGATGGAGCCATTTGGCAGATCATCGGGATAACCTTGGATATTGATAGCGAGGAACGAGCCTTTGAAGCGTTGAAAGACCGTGAGAGGTTATTATTGGAAAGCCAGGAAATAGCGCAATTAGGAAACTACTATTGGGACTTCGAAGGCAACTCGTCTTACGGCTCTGCAAAAGCGCTGGACTTACTAGATATTAATTCTAATGAGTACGAAGCCTTTATTCGAAATGTTCACCCCGAGGATCACGAGAAAATCGATCTCGCAGTAAAGGAAGCGATGAATAGCGGCAACTTCAATTGCCAATACCGTATCGTTGGAACCAAGAGCACGAAGTTTATTTGGGCCAGGGGTATCGTCGACTTTAAAAATGGAAAGCCGGCTGCGCTCAGGGGAACAGTAATGGATGTAACTGAACACAACCTGCTGATTCGTCAATTGGAAGAAGCCGATCGTCGCCATAAACAGGCCGAAGCACTTACCCACATTGGTACCTATGCCTGGGATTTCAAACGAGATGAGATCAATTGGTCCGACGAAATGTACCGCATTTATGAAGCCGACAAGACAGAGACAATCAATTATGATTATGTATTGAAGAGGGTTCATCCCGACGATCGTGAGACACTTGACAAGATTATTAAAGACAGTATTGCACATCAACGGCCTTACGATTTTTATTACCGCATTATTACCAAAAATGGTACGGAAAAAATTCTTCACTCAAGAGGAAGCATCGAATTAGACGAGAGCGGTACACCGACAAAAGTGGTTGGCACCGACCAGGATGTAACGGAGAAACAAACGCTTATCCGAAAACTTCGTAAAACCGAATCGCTTTACAAGCAGGCTGAAGAAATTGCCTCGATGGGTAACTGGAGTTGGGATGTGAAGGCTAACAAACTTGAGTGGACCGATCATCTCTACCGTATTTATGGCTTAGAGCCGCAAGCAGAAGAAATCACTATTGAAAGGTTTCTTTCATTTGTACATCCCGACGATCGTGAATATGTTACACAGGGCATTGATCAGCTCTATTCCGAAGAAAACCTTGATTACACGTTCCGAATTGTTGCAACGGATGGGTCGGTTAAATGGCTGCGCTCTATTGCGCAGGTGATCCGCGATGAACGCGGAGAACTAATTTCGATCGTTGGCACTGAACAGGACGTAACCGATAAGCAAAAACTTATTAGTAAACTGGAAGAAAGCCAGCGCTTATACAAACAGGCACAGGAACTGGCGAAGATGGGCAACTTCTCCTGGAACATCGAAACAAACGAAGTGTTCTGGTCAGATGAGGTATACACGATTTATGAACGGCCTTTTGGCGAGCAGGTATCATTTGATGACGCTTTCACGCCGATTCTTGATGAGCACAAACCGGCTGTTAAACACGCCATCGAGCAAACAATAGCAACCAAAAAAGGACGGCCAATCAGCTATGCCATCCGAAGAAAAGATGGGGGGATTAAATACATCAACCTTCAGACAGATGTTGACTTAAAAAAAGACGGAAGCATAGGCTGCGTAATTGGAACAGCACAAGATGTAACCGAAAAAGAAGAACTGATTCGCCGCTTACAAGAAAGCGAAAAGTTATACAAACAGGCACAGGCATTGGCAAACATGGGCAACTGGACGTTTGACATTGCCAGCCAAAAAGTGACCTGGTCCGACGAGTTATTCGACATATATGAGCTACCTGCCGGAAGCGAACCATTAACTAGGGAAGAATGGAACCAATACCTGGAACCGGGCGACAAAGAGCGGATGCATGCGGAAATGGAAAAGGCAGTCAGTCAACAAAAGCCATTAGACATAATTCATCGGGTAACGTTGAAGAATGGAAAGAAAAAAGTCCTCCACCGCAAAGGCGAGGTAATTTATGATGCGACTGGTGTTGCTATAAAAATCATTGGCACCACACAAGACATCACTGAACAATACCAAACCCAATCCGAGCTAAAAGAAAGCCAAACATTCATACGCAAAATCACAGATGCAACGCCATCCATCATTGCGTCATATAATGTAAATACAGGCAAGTACACTTTTATCAGCGAAGGCCTAGAAAAACTCCTTGGCTATTCAACTGCGGAAGTACTGGAAAAAGGTGTTGCCTTCTTCGCCGATATTATACACCCAGATGATGCTGAACCCATCATGCAAAAGAATGCAATCGCATTAGCAGAGGCAAACTCCAGTCCCGATAAAAAAGACATTGTCGTAGAGTTTACCTACCGCATGAAACATCGTGATGGTCAATACCGTTGGTTTCATACCTACGGAACCATCTTTGATACCAATAAAGAAGGCAAAGTCGAGCATGTACTCAACATCTCCCTGGATGTAACTGAGCAAAAAGAAGCAGTACAAACCATCCGTGAGCAGGAATACTTCATCCAGCAAATTGCCGATGCCTCTCCTACTATCTTATATTTATTTGATGTGCCTTCGCAAAGCATGTCATACATTAACCGCGAAGCGTTTTTTGTATTGGGTTATCTGCCTGATGAAATCGTAGAAGAAGGCAACGGCATTACTGATCTTTTATATCATCCGGATGATATTCACCTGCTGCCGGCCCGCAATCAGAGTCAGAAGAATTTCCAACAGGTAGACAGCATGATCCAGTACGAGTGCCGGATGAAACACAAAGACGGCGATTATCGCTGGCTGCTGGTACGTGAAATTGTGTTTAAGGCAGATGATATTGGTCGCATCACCCAGATCATTGGTGCCGCACTGGATATTACCCGGCGCAAAGAGATGGAAAAAACAATCCTGCAAAATGCTCATCAGCTTGAACAATCCAATGCAAGTCTCGAGGAATTTGCTTACGTGGCTTCGCACGATTTAAAAGAACCGCTTCGGAAGATCTCGACATTTGGCGACAGGCTTGTTGCTTCGCAAATAGACAGGCTCAGTGATGAGGGAAAGATCTATCTGCGCAAGATTGTTGATGCTTCGCAGCGCATGCAGAATATGATCTCCGACCTGCTATCAATCTCGATGATCAGCGGCAACAAATCCTTCGAAAAACAAAGCTTACAGAAAGTGCTGGAGGATACATTGCAGACGTTGGAATTTAAGATTGAACAGCAAAAGGCGATCATCCGTTATGATCTTCTTCCCGAAGCCAGAATCGTGCCTTCGCAATTCAGGCAACTGTTCCAGAACCTTATTTCAAACTCCTTGAAGTTTGTAAAAGAAGACCTGCAGCCCGTGATCACCATTCGTTGTGAAACAGCTACGTCTAACGAAACAGAGTTCTATCAATTGGGTGCTTCAACAAATTATTTTAAGATCAGTTTTATTGATAACGGAATTGGTTTTGAAAACGAGTACGCACAAAAAATCTTTGCTATTTTTCATCGTTTACATGGGCGCAGTGAGTATGAAGGCTCAGGCATTGGCCTGGCGATTTGTAAAAAAATTGTTGAACATCATGGAGGCGTTATTTTTGCCAACGGCCAACCCGGTATTGGTGCCGCCTTTACCATAATTATACCCGCATGAAGCGTAAACATTGTATTGTAATTGTTGATGACGATGCTGACGACCGTGAAATCATTCGAGATGCATTTGCCAGTTCGGTGCAGGATCAGGACTACATGTTCATGGAAAATGGCGACCGACTCATGGAGTTCCTGCAAAGCGCCGATGATCAGAACAAACCATCCCTGATCATGCTTGATTTAAACATGCCGGGCAAAGATGGTAGGGAAACGTTGAAAGAATTAAAATCAAGCCAGCGTTTTCAGGAAATACCGACCATTGTTTTTACAACCTCTTCTTCCCATCGTGATAAACAGAACGTGTACGAACTCGGTGCCAACTGCTTCATCACCAAACCCGATACATTTAACAAGCTGATAGAATTAACCAACTGTATCAGTAAGCTTTGGCTGCAGTAATTCAGTTATTTGGTTATTGAGGTGAATAGGTTGTCTTTTATTCCATAATGCGAAGTAGCTTAACACCGAGTCAATTAAACTAATTAACAGATTAACCAATTAACTTATTAATCCACCATCCAGTGGCATAGGTTTTTTACTCTCTTTCCTATGCGGCATATCAGGTGGCATATTGGCTGCTCCGGCTTTCACTACCGCGAATGGCGGGAAATCTTTTACCCCAAAGGATTGCCGCAGCGCAAGTGGTTCGACTACTATGCAGAACATTTCAACACACTTGAGATCAACAACACGTTTTATAAATTTCCGGAACAAAAGCTATTTGATAACTGGTACGAAAAAGCACCTGCGCAGTTCACCTTTGCTGTGAAGGTTCCCCGCAACATTACGCATTACCAAAAGTTTACTAAAACGGAAAAGCTGCTGGATGATTTTTACTTTATTGCAAGGGAAGGATTGAAAGAAAAGCTTGGTCCCATACTTTTTCAGTTGCCGCCCAGCATGAAATACGAAGAAGAGCTATTGCACCGGATCGTCCGGCAAATGAGCATCCTTCATCACAATGTAATTGAGTTTCGTAACATCAGTTGGTGGCGAAAAGATGTTTTTGAAACCTTGCAGCAAGCTAACATCACCTTCTGCGGCGTTAGCTACCCTGGTCTTATCAGCGATGCCGTTGCGGGCCTTCCTCTAGCCTACTACCGGTTTCATGGCGTGCCTAAACTTTATTACTCAAAATATGATGATGAATTTGTAATCCAGGTAGCGAAACAAATGGCCAACAGCATTACAAAAGAAGCATACGTCTATTTCAATAACACGGCGTCGGCTGCTGCGCTTGACAACGCAAAATTTCTGCAATACTTCGTGGCTACGAATTCGTAATTTAATTGCATGATTCGCCAAACACCCTGGTTTGAACGTCAGTTCAATTTTGATTTTCCTGTCACCAACTTCCCTGTCATTTTTAGCCGGCTTGAAGGGAGTCTCTTTCGCCTGCAAGCCATTTTAATGAACGTAGATGATGAAGCGTGCAGCCACAACCAGGATGGTTGGTCTGTAAAAGAACATGTTGGACATTTGTATGATCTGGAAGATTTATGGTGGAAACGCTTACAGGATTTCCTCGACCGGAAAGAACTGTTGTCGCCAGCGGATTTGACGAATACTCGGACAAAAGAAGCCGGACATAACGAGAAAACATTAGAACAATTGATGCACCAGTTTACGATTGAACGGCAACGGACGCTGGAAACGATCTATGCCTTCGATAGCGGAACATTGGGGCTTTTGTCGGTTCATCCACGCTTGCAGCAGCCCATGCGGCTGATCGATTTTCTCTATTTTGTAGCCGAACATGATGACCATCATATAGCCGCCATTTCAGCCCTTTTGCGCAAGCCTTCCGAAGACTTTGTTGAATGATTTTACCTCCTAAAAATCAGTTGTTTAACAGCCCATTTCTTTAAGAAAATGATGACGTTTTAAGTCCCTTTTTTGCTATATTTTTTAGTAATTTTAAGGATGAATGAACGGGTGTTGGAGAAGCTGTCGATCCTTGCAGATGCCGCGAAATATGACGTGTCCTGCTCATCGAGCGGGAGCAAACGAAAGAATGAAAACAGGGGGCTAGGCAATGCGGAAGGAATGGGTATTTGCCATGCTTACACAGAAGACGGCCGTTGTGTTTCTCTCCTCAAAATTTTGCTGACAAATCACTGCATTTTCGACTGTGCATACTGCGTCAGCCGCAAAAGCAATGATGTAAAACGGGCTGCATTCACGGTACAGGAAGTAGTTGATCTAACCATCAATTTCTACCGACGCAACTACATCGAGGGTTTGTTTCTTAGCTCCGGCATTTTCAAAGACCCCGATTATACCATGGAGCGTCTTGTGCTCATTGCACGCAAGCTTCGCACGGAGCACAAGTTTAACGGCTACATTCATCTGAAAACGATCCCTGGCGCTTCGGATGATCTCATTAAAGAAGCTGGCCTGTATGCCGACCGCTTAAGCGTGAACGTGGAAATGCCAACTGAACAGAGTTTGGCCTTGCTGGCGCCAGATAAGAAGAGGGAAGACATGATCAAGCCGATGACCGTTTTAAAAAACGAAATCATCGCTAATCGTGAGGAGCAAAAAGCGATTGTAAAGGCGAAGCCTCAACTGTTTGCGCCGGCCGGACAAAGCACCCAAATGGTGATTGGCGCCACACCGGAAAGTGATTGGCAAATTCTGAAAATGTCGGATGGCTTTTACAAGCATATGAACCTGAAACGGGTTTATTATTCAGGCTACGTGCCGGTGAGCAACGACACCCGTTTGCCCGCCATTGGCACTCCAGTTCCGATGGTGCGGGAAAACCGGCTGTACCAGGCTGATTGGCTGCTGCGGTTTTATGGCTTTGAAGTTGATGAGATTGTCAACTCCGAAGACCCGTTTCTAGATATGCAAATCGACCCAAAGCTTAACTGGGCTTTGCGCAACCTGCACCAATTCCCGGTTGACATTAACAATGCAGACTTGGAACTGATCAAACGGATTCCGGGTATCGGCTTGCAGTCGGCACAAAAGATCTGGGAAGCACGGAAGTTCAATAAACTGACCTGGGACCACTTAAAAAAATTCAATATAGCGGCTAACAGGGCCAAGTATTTCCTGAACATGAAAGTGCAGGATTTCAGGCCAAAGGATTATACACCAGAGCAGATCAGGAACTTTATTCTCTCTGCTTCGCAAACCAAATACGCTGCTAATCATTCACCCCAATTACAACTATTTTAAAACATGAAAACAGTCGTATATGATGGCAGCTTTGAGGGCTTTTTGTGTGCGGTGTTTGACGTATACGAGTACAAATTAACCGACGTTGACATTGTACCATCACACAAACATCAGCCTTCGATGTTCGCCGAACCACATTTTGTAAACCACGATACGGCGCACAGCGACCGGGTCTGGAAAGGCCTTGAGAGAAAGCTCTCGCTGGAAGCGCAGAAGCAAGTGTACCGCACGTTTCTTTCAGAAATTGACGGGATTGAAAACACCTTGCTGCAATACATTCAATATGCATTTGCATCTGAAGCAGTAATGGAAGCTGACTATAGCAACAAGGCCGTGCTGACCGTTTTTCAAACCGCCAAAAAGGTATGGCGTGAAAAACATCGCATGGAAGCGTTTGTGCGTTTCCAGAAAACGGCTGATGACTTGTATTATGCGATCATCGATCCTGACTACAATGTATTGCCTCTGATCAGCAAGCATTTTACGGAACGCTACGCTGACCAGCGCTGGATGATTTATGATGCCAAGCGAAAATATGGTACTTATTACGATGGCGAGAAAGCACAAAACGTTCAGATTAAGTTTACCGAAGAAGTAGCGAATGGAAATGATATTTCTGCTGCTTACGACGAGACCGAGTCAATCTACCAGCAATTATGGAAACAGTATTTCAAAAGCGTAAATATTGCTGCACGCAAGAACACAAAGCTGCATATCCAGCACATGCCGAAGCGTTACTGGAAATACCTGCCGGAAAAGCATCCAATGGTTGGTGGCGGCCTGCAAGAGCGGCTGACAAATTGGACGTATCGAAGAGCATAAAAAAAGCAATCAGTACTGATTGCTTTTTTATAAAGAATACTTGGCAGACTATTTAGCAATCACTTCTTCAATTACTTTTCCAACACTGGCATTGGGCATCTGGATTTGCAATAGAGCTGCCACAGTTGGCGCAATGTCTGTCATATAAACTTCGCGATTCATTTTACCGCTTTTAATCTTCCAACCAAACCAAACTAATGGAATATGCGAATCGTAAGGGTTCCAATAGCCATGCGCAGCGCCTTTTTCGTAACCGCCGTATTGTGGCTTGTAGAGATACTGCACCTCCCCACTCAATTTTTGATTGTATCCATTGATCAATGATTGGCGCACCATGTCGGGCAAGTTTGCCGATTGCACCTTTTCAAGGTCAACGGCGCTAAAAATCTCTGGTTGTTTTATCAGAGCACGAATGATCGTCTGCTTCAATGCTTCCCGATCAATTTTATTGGCAGCAATCAGCTCGTTGTTTAAATGAACCTGGTAGTTGGAAAATGCAAGAATGTATTTGCCGTCGCCAAATGCGTTTTTTACCGCTTCATTTACCGAACGTTGTAAGGAAGGAGCATTAGGTGATGGTTTAATCAACCGTGCCTCTTTAGCAAAGCCTGTATTATGCGCAACGGCATGGTCGGCTGTAAGAAACACGAGATATTGATCCTTTCCAAGCTTTGTATCGAGGTAGGATAGCAAAGCAGAGAAGTCTTTATCGAGACGCAAATAAGTGTCTTCTATTTCAACGGAATTGGGCCCATATGCATGGCCGATATAGTCTGTCGAGGAAAAACTAACAGCCAGGAAATCCGTGACACCACGGCCACCAAGGTTCTCTCCTTCAATAGCAGCTTTGGCAGTTTCCAAGGTATAGGTATTACCGTAAGGCGTAGCCCTGAAAATTTCATACTTGTTGGCGCTTACCTTTTCTGCCTGATGAGGGAAACTATTTGTACCCGTTGGAAAACTATGTTCATAAGATTTGTCATCCGCCGTGCTTTGGGTATACGTGTTAATGGGATAAAGCGTGTTCCATGATTTCTTCATGTATTCATCCGGAAGCCGACGGTTATTGAACTGCACCATCCAATTAGGCATTGCTTGCATGTAGTAAGTACTGGTGATCCAACCACCCGAAGCGTTATCAAACCAATATGCGGCGTTAGCGGTGTGTCCTGCAGGCAAGATGGAGCCACGATCCTTTAAGGCGATTCCAATGGTTTTGCTTTTGAAATTGGTGGCGATCCGTAATTCGTCAGAGACAGTAGATGCCCATAAATTCAGCGGCGACATTTCTCCTTCATCGGAATTACTGCCCACTGTTTTTACGGTGCTATCTTCCGTACAATACACGGAGCGTCCCAATTCTTTACTATACCATGTATTGCCAATAATTCCATTCAAAGCCGGAACACTGCCAGTGTAAACGCAGGCATGCCCTGCTGCTGTGTGTGCTGGCGTATATGGAATAAATGTATTCTCGCAACTAAAACCCTGACCCAATAAACGCTTGAATCCTCCCGTTTCATAGCGATTGTAAAAACGGTACAGAAAATCCCACCGCATTTGGTCTACAACAATACCCACCACCAACTTTGGTTTAGCAGGTGTTTGCGCCGATGCGATAGCGACAATAAAAAGGAGAAATCCAAAAAACAGCTTCTTCATTAGAAAGTTTAAAAAAACAAAAATACTCGCTGGGCAGTGCGAACCTTATTCATGCTGGTTAATTTTCAAACAATAAACGCGATTCCTGCCTCATTGATTTGTGAAAAGAGAAATTTTATTTACAGCAGCGCCAACTAACGGGTCCAAAATTTTGCTCGACATGGTCAATAATCGTCGGATGCCACCGCAATCCGGTCAGTTAACCGTCAATTTAGGGCTGTTCAACAGGCATGAAACACCCTTTCAGCCTCATTTCCTTATTTTTGCGGCAATTTTTTGAAGGGAGATTCCATATCTGTCGGATATGGATATTCTAACGGCTGCATAGCGAAATGAACGTACAAGAGTGCGACGCAACAAAAGCTTAATAGTAGCACTGGCCTCTGGTACATAAAATAAATAATGAATTAGTAAACGGTAATGGAGCCTGGTTTGTTAACATCAGACTCTAAACCCTAAACCCCAAACAGAACTATGGCAGATCTTTTTGAACGTCTCGTGAAAAACTACGGCCCGCTCGGCCAGCACCGCGAAAGAGCCTATGGTTATTACGCGTTTCCAAAACTGGAAGGTGAAATTGGTAGCCGCATGAAGTTTCGCGGCAAGGATGTAATTGTGTGGAGCCTGAACAACTACCTGGGCTTGGCTAACCACCCGGAAGTACGCAAGGCCGATGCTGATGGAGCTGCGCAATATGGATTGGCTGCGCCGATGGGTGCCCGCATGATGAGCGGAAACACAACGTTACACGAACAATTAGAAAGAGAACTAGCTGAATTTGAAGGCAAGGAAGACGCCTGCCTGTTGAACTACGGCTACCAGGGCATGGTGAGCATTATTGATGTGTTGTGCAGTCGCCACGATGTGATTGTGTACGACGCAGAAAGCCATGCGTGCATCATTGACGGTGTTCGCTTGCACCCGGGCCACCGATATGTGTTTAAACACAACGACCTCGAAGATTTTGAGAAGCAGATGCAACGTGCTACGGCGCTGGTTGAGAAGCAAGGCCAGGGCGGTATATTAGTGATTACCGAAGGTGTATTCGGCATGGCCGGTGACCAGGGTAGATTGAAAGAGATTGCTGATTTAAAAGGCAAATATGATTTCCGCCTGCTGGTTGACGATGCGCATGGTTTTGGAACACTGGGAGAAACCGGTGCCGGTGCTGGTGAAGCGCAGGGATGCCAGGATGCGATCGATCTTTACTTTTCTACGTTTGCTAAATCGATGGCTTCCATCGGTGCCTTTGTTGCCGGCGACAAGATGATTATTGACTATATCCGCTGGAACATCCGCAGCCAGATTTTTGCGAAAAGCTTACCGATGCCTTTAACGGTAGGTAACTTAAAGCGTCTGGAACTCCTCCGCACAAGACCTGAATTAAAAGACAAGTTGTGGGAGAATGCTACGAAACTGCAAAACGGTTTGAAGGAAAGAGGCTTTGACATCGGTAAAACAGATACACCTGTTACTCCTGTTTACATGAAAGGCGGCGTGGAAGAAGCAACAGCGATGGTAATGGACCTGCGTGAGAACTACGGTGTGTTTGCATCCGTGGTTGTTTACCCGGTTATTCCAAAAGGACATATCATCTACCGCTTAATTCCTACTGCTGCACATACGGATGCGGATATTGAGGAAACACTGAATGCTTTCAGCGAAACAAAAGCGAAGCTGGATGCCGGTGCGTACAAAGTAGAAGCGATTCCGGATATGGCAGAAGCGAGATAATAAACGCTAACTGAAATAGAAAAGCTCCATCACGATTGATGGAGCTTTTTTTATCCCTGGTTGTCTATGATTTGTTTGCAGCCGAAGATTTCCATATCCACCTGTCTCCCATTTTGTCGACGTGGCCCAAACCAGGAAAATCAAAATGAAAAGCCTGGACAAGCATGCTCTCTTTGTAAGCCATCTCCAAGAGTTTTATTCTTGTTTGCCTAGCCTTTTCGTGTTCCAGGTCGTAGCTGGTTTGCCAGTGCAAATTTTCTATGTGCAGGGGATGAAGGAAAGCATCGGATATGTAAAGCAGGCTTTGCCCTTCTGAATCTATCTGAAGTGCTACTTGCCCTGGCGTATGTCCATCCGCGATAACGGATGTAACACCTGGCAGGATTTCTTGCATATCGCCTTTGATCAACTGAACGTTTTTGTCTTTCAGCTTTGTAATATTCTTTTCAATAAAGTATTTAAACTGTGATGGCTGATGATCGGACTTTGAAGTATGCCAGTAATCCCATTCTGTCGCGTGGTAATGAAACAGTGCATTGGGGAAGTTCAGTTGTCCTTTCTCGTTGAAAATCCCTCCGATGTGATCGGGATGAAAATGGGTAATGACGACATCTGTTATCGCTTCCGGCCTGATACCCTCCTGCTTCAACAACGCCAGGAGTTTTCCATCAGCAAGGTTTGGCGCCGCGGCAGAACCTGCGCCGGTATCAACCAGTATTTTCCTGCTATCAGTTTCCAACAACAACGCGACAAAAGGCGAAGCAATGCTTGTAGTTTGCCGATAGCCTTTCAGCGCTTTTTCAACGTCTGTTGGGTCCGCGTTTGTAAAGAAGTCCTTTGCCTGGTAGGTAAACAGGTTGTCGTGTAATACAGCACATTTAATCTGCCCGATTCTAAACCGGTGAGTTGCCTCTATGGTTGTATTTGTTGGTGATGCCATAGTAAATGATGAAAGAGAGGTAAAAGGTAAAGCGCCAAGCAAGGATGCGCCGGTTTTCAGGAAATTTCTTCTTTGCATAGTGTTTGGTTTGAGGTTCTGCGGGTTGCCATTACAGGTCCCATCGTACTTCAATGCTATGCTCCTTTGCGTATGACTTTCCGCTGCTGATTAGTTGATTGTATGCTGATTCAAATTTGAGGAAATACTTATCCCGAATGGACTTGCTCAGTTTTTCAATCTCACTTTCAGATGCGTTGCTGTCATACAATTTTGCCAGCTGCATATACTCATTCTTGTACACGGGAATGATCATTTCATGTAGCGCAAGTGATTTTCGAATGATCTCCTTTGTATCGTCGGTTTGTGCAAAATCCTTCAGTTTTTCATAGTTCTCTTCTAAAAATTTCAATTTTGATTCTACGACCTCGCTGCGCTTCATGGTAACGATTTCATCTTTGGTAGCACCCATCTTTGCAGAAGGTGATTGTAGTTCCCGCTCCATGCCAGTATTGGCAAAACCAACGATCATGTTGGAGTTGAGTACCGCTACATCAAATGCTTTTTCTGGTGTCGGACGATTGCAGGACAAGAAAACAGCCACGAGGCCAATAGCAATAAAACGTAAGTGGGATAAAGACACCATCATATCCATTTTCGCACTAAATTCCTATGCATGATCACATTTCCCCAAGAATGGTTTGCGAATGGCTGCATCCAACTTGTAAGCGGTTAATGACCCACTTCCAGTTCCACGACCTTTCAAAATATTTTTAGCATTTGTAAATTTGCACGGTTAAGCAAAACTGACATCAAATCTCTTGACGTATGAAAAAGATTTTTCTTGTCCTTTTGTTTTTATTCGTTCTTCTATCCTGCCGCAAAAACGCCGGCGAACCGGCCCCTTCATCAACGGATATCCTGAAAGAATTTCGCTGGGAGAAAGTCAAAACACATTCATACAGATTTCCCCCAGACACTAGTCGGCTGATAACCTACACCGACACCATTAAATTGTTGTTTGATGAAACGCAGTTCAACCGCAGCACCCAAAACACCATCGTGCAAACAATCTTTAGCAACGGTGCGCCACAGTTCCACTTACAAAAGATAACGACCGCTACGAAGGGAGACTACCGGTTTCAATCTATTGACTCCACGCTACAATTGACCTACCAGACAAAATACATTGGTAATCCGCCGTGGAATGTAATGCCAAGGGATACTATCATTCAGGAAACCTATAAGGTTTTAAGATTGGACAAGGAAAGGCTGCATCTACGTCTTCTTCCTCAGGCCCCAATCTTTATTCCCTACCCGGATATTGTTGACACCTTTCGTGCCGTACCGCGTTAATGACACATCTGTCTATCCGCATTGTGGGCCGACGGGATTCAACCAATATCTTTAGTGCATGAAATGCTTTTGTCTGCTTGTGATATTGTTCTACAGCCAGTTGATACAAGCGCAATCCGATAGTGCTTATTTGCTTGTACCCGATCGTGTTTTCGACGGCGAAACGATGCACAACAATTGGGTGGTGCTGGTCAGGGGTAACAAGATCGTGGCCGTTGGCGATATGAAGTTTAAGTTATCGCCTGCTACCCGTGTAATTCCTTTGAAAGGGACCACGCTTCTCCCTGGTTTTATAGAAGGCCATTCCCACCTGTTTCTGCATCCGTACAATGAAACAAGTTGGAACGACCAGGTGTTAAAAGAAAGCAGGGCTGAACGAACAGCAAGAGCAGTGAACCATGCAAAAGCTACACTCCTAGCCGGCTTTACAACCGTTAGAGATTTAGGAACGGAAGGCGCCATGTTTGATGATGTCGGACTAAAAAAGTCCATCGAAAAAGGTGTTATTCCCGGACCACGAATGATTGTCGCAACCAGGGCAATTGTTGCGAAAGGAACTTATGGCCCCAACTACGGTAATCCCGACCTGGATTTACCACAAGGTGCAGAAGAAGTGGCAGGGCTGGAAGAGTTAAGTAAAGCTTTGCGGACCCAAATGGGAAAAGGCGCCGACATCATAAAGATTTATGCAGATTACCGCTACGGTCCCAACGGTGAAGCCCGTCCTTCATTTACAGAAGTAGAGTGGGGATGGATTGCGATGAATGCAAAAAACGGTGGTAGAAAGGTTGTTGCCCATGCTTCAACTATTGAAGGGATGAAACTCGCAGCCAATGCCGGTGTATCCACTATTGAACATGGCGATGAAGGCAATGAAGACGTGTTTCGATTAATGAAGGAAAAAGGTGTGGCACTTTGCCCGACGCTTGCTGCAGGCGATGCTATTTCTCAATATGGGGGTTGGCGAAGAGGTATCGATCCGGAACCAGCACGTATCACTGCTAAAAGAAAAAGTTTTGCTGCAGCACTCAAAGCCGGCGTTACCATTTGCATGGGCGGCGATGTGGGTGTCTTCACACATGGCGATAATGCAAGGGAAATGGAACTGATGGTCGACTATGGCATGAAGCCGCTGGATGTTTTAAAGTCAGCAACATCTGTGAATGCAGATGTATTTGGTTACGCTGATAAAATTGGCCGGATTAAAAACGGATTGTTTGCTGACCTGGTGGCTGTACAGGGAGACCCTGAGAAAGAAATCAGTAATTGCCGGAGAGTAGTGTTTGTGATGAAAGATGGAAAACAAGTGAAATGAAAAATTTCGCACAGAGGAAAAGAGAAAAGGAAATTGATTGCTCTTTTCCTCTGTGCGAAAACTCACAATGCTCCTTTTGTAGATGGCAAATAATTCTTCAGCGGGTCTTTCTTCACCGCCATTTTTATCGCTTTCGCAAATGCCTTGAAGATCGCTTCGATCTTGTGGTGCTCGTTGTCACCACGGCACTCAATGTGCAAGTTACATCTGGCAGCATCAGAAAATGACTTAAAGAAATGGAAGAACATTTCAGTAGGCACATCCCCTACTCTCTCCCGACGAAAATCTGCATTCCATATAATCCAGTTACGTCCGCCAAAATCAATCAGCACCTTGGCCTCTGCTTCATCCATTGGTAGCGCAAACCCGTAACGTTCAATCCCGACCTTGTTACCTAATGCCTTCAACATGGCTTCACCTAAAGCAATGCCGGTATCTTCCACCGTATGGTGTTCATCAATGTGCAAATCACCTTTGGCTTCAATAGTCAGATCTATCCCTCCATGGCGGGCAATCTGCTCTAGCATATGATTAAAGAACTCGAGACCGGTAGCAATGTTTGCTTTCCCCGTTCCATCAAGGTTGATCTCGATATTGATTTGGGTTTCCGAAGTTTTGCGGGAGTGCTGTATAAACCGATCCTTCTTTTTCAGAAAATCGTAAATATCCTTCCAGTCAGTAGTTGCCAAGGCAACAGCCTTTTCTAACTCATCCGCTTTGTCTTTGACTTCAGTGCCGCCAAGGTCCGGGTTGTTTTTGATCCAAATAGCTTTGCAACCCAGGTTCTTTGCTAGTTGTACATCGGTTATGCGATCACCAATGACGTACGAACTCGGGATATCGTAGCTATCGTTATTCAAATAATTTCCAAACATGCCAATACCTGGCTTGCGGGTATCCAGCCCATCTTCGGGATAACTTTTGTCAATCAACTCTTCTTTAAAATGAATCCCTTCTCCTTTAAATGTTTTTATCACAAGGTTGTGTGGAGCCTGAAACTGTTCCTCTGTGAACTTAGGGGTTCCCAAACCATCCTGGTTAGAAACAAGAACGAATTCATAGTCCAACTCGTCGTATATCTTCCCTAAGTATTTCAAAGCACCCGGATAGAACGTTACTTTCTCCAACGAATCAATCTGGTAAAGCGGTGGAAATTCATTGATCATTGTTCCATCCCTGTCTATGAACAGACATTTCTTTTTTTGGGCCATTTTAATCTTTTTTATAGTCTTTCAAAGCGTCAATCAATTGCGTGTTTTGGTCCGGCGTACCGACAGTGATGCGCAAGCTGTCCTCGCACAGCAACACATTACTCCGGTTACGAACAATGATTCCTTTCCCTTTCAAATAATTGTAAACCGCTGTTGCATTGTCCATCTTTGCCAACACAAAATTGGCATCGGTTGGAAAGGTCTTTTGCACTAATGGCAGGCTATTCAACGCAGTGATCAACACATCTCTTTCTTTCACGGTCTCCTGGATCATCTTGTTCACATCCTGCAAATTATCCAAGGCTTTTAGTGCCAGCTCCTGCGTTGCCTGGTTGATGTTATATGGTGGTTTGATCTTATTCAGCACCTCCACAATTTCTTTCGACGCGAAGATCATTCCCAGCCGAAGTGCAGCCAGTCCCCACGCTTTAGAAAATGTTTGCATCACCACCAGGTTTGGATAATCTTTCAGCTCTGTGATAAACGATCGCTGACGACTGTAATTGATATAGGCTTCATCCACCACCACGATACCATCGAAATTGTTCAACACCATTTCAATGTCTTCGCGATCGAGGCTATTGCCTGTGGGGTTATTGGGCGAGCAAAAGAAAATGAGCTTGGTATTGCCATCCACTGCTTCTTCCAATGCCTCAAGGTTGAGTTGATAAGGTGACGTAAGTGGAACTTCTTTTACAGGCACGTCGTTAATATTCGCATACACTTCGTACATGCCGTAAGTAGGCGGACAGATAATGATGTTATCCTGCTGCGGATTACAGAAAGCACGGATCAAAAGATCGATGCACTCATCACTTCCATTTCCCAACAACATGTTTTCGGCCTCTACTTTCTTAATGGCCCCAATTTTCTTTTTTAACTCCCACTGCAACGGATCGGGATAGCGGTTGTACCATTTCATAAGGGGCGAACCGAAACTATTCTCATTCGCATCCAAAAAAATCTTTGCCGTTCCGCTAAACTCGCTGCGTGCCGAAGAATACGGTTTAAGGTTCTTGATATTTTCCCTGATCAGGTTATTTAAATCGAAACTCATTTTTATGTCCTTAGCTGTATTAATACTATTTGACTTTTGTTGCGTCCCACCCTTGTACGTTTTCATCGCTATTGAGCAACCGAAACGCAGGTTTTCATGATCAATTATGGTCTGCGCTAATCATCACTATCCTAAAAATCAGCGTTCCGTATTCGCACCGCATTCGCATGCGCCTGTAACCCTTCTGCCTCTGCCATTTCAACCACTGTGCTGCCAATATTTTGCAGCCCTTCCTTCGATAGTTTCTGATACGTGATTTTTTTCACAAAGCTGTCCACACTCACACCGCTATAGGCTTTGGCAAAACCATTTGTTGGCAGCGTATGGTTAGTGCCACTGGCATAATCGCCTACACTCTCAGGTGAATAATTACCAATAAAAACGGAACCTGCATTGATGATTTCGTCCGCAATGGTGTCAGCTTCTCTACAAGAGATAATAAGATGTTCTGCAGCATATTCATTGACCAGGACAATAGCCGTTTCCATATCGTCAACGACGATTGCTTTGCTGTTTGATAATGACTTTGCAGCAAAATCTTTTCTGGGTAATTGCGCTAACTGCTTTTCCATTTGTGCATTGACATCATTCACCAAGTCTTCACTTGTACTCACTAGCAATACCTGGCTGTCGGCACCGTGTTCGGCTTGCGATAACAAGTCGGCTGCAACAAAACTTGCATTCGCTGTGTCATCGGCCAACACACAAACTTCGCTGGGACCGGCGGGCATATCTATAGCCACTCCCTGCATTTGCACCAGCTGTTTGGCAGCCGTTACATACTGGTTGCCCGGACCGAAAATTTTTGAGACGGCCGGAATCGTTTCTGTGCCGTAGGCCATGGCAGCAATTGCCTGCGCACCTCCCACCTTGTAGATCTTTGTAACACGACACAAATGCGCTGCAACCAAAACAGCAGGATGAACCTTGCCTTCTTTATTGGCCGGCGTGCATAAAATGATTTCTTTGCAGCCTGCAAGACTAGCAGGAATTGCCAGCATTAAAACCGTAGAAAACAAGGGGGCCGTTCCTCCAGGTATATACAAACCTACTTTTTCAATACCGATAGATTTTCGCCAGCAGAAAACACCGGGATAGGTCTCAATTGTTTTAGGTTCTGATAGCTGGGCTGTATGGAATTCTTTGATGTTGGAAGCAGCAATGGTAATTGCCGCCGTTAACCGGTCGGGTAACTGGTGAATGCTCTCTTCGATTTCTTCTTGTGAAACCTCGAGGGAATCCAGGTCAACTCCATCAAACTTTTTTGAAAACTTCCTGATTGCTTCGTCACCTTCTCTTCTTACTTCTTTCAAAATAGTTTGCACGGAAGCAAGTACTGCACTGTTATCAACATAAGGTCGTTGCAACAGTTCTTTCCAGGTATTTCTAGCAGGGTTCTTAAACAACTCCATGTTCTTTTTCTAAAATGGGTGAGTCGGGAATTACATGATCATTTTTTCAATGGGCACCACCAATATACCCTGCGCACCAGCTTCTTTTAGTGCTTCAATCTTTTCCCAGAATTCATCCTCCGGCAAAACACTATGCACTGAGCTCCATCCTTCGTCTGCAAGTGGCAATACTGTTGGACTTTTCATCCCCGGTAACAGCGAAAAGATTTTATCCAATGAGTCGTTTGGTGCGTTGAGCAAAATGTATTTGTTGTTCTTAGCCTTCTTCACCGCCCGTATGCGAAACAACAAGCGATCAACAATCTTCAGCAGGTCTTCGTTCAATTCGTTATTGCGAATTAAAACGGCCTGGCTTTTTAAAATGGTTTGCACTTCCTGCAAACCGTTCATGAAAAGTGTAGAGCCGCTGCTCACCAGGTCGCAAACTGCATCAGCCAAACCAATTCCAGGTGCCAATTCAACTGATCCACTAATCTCATGAATCTCTGCATCCACTTTGTTGTCATTCAAAAAACGTTGGGTCAGCACGGGGTAACTTGTAGCAATCTTCTTTCCCTGCAGAAACGCAACATCACCATAGCTATCCGTTTTTTTTACAGCAATCGATAAGCGGCACTTACCAAATCCCAATTCTTCAACAATTGCTACCGTCTTTTCTTTTTCGTATAACACGTTTTCTCCCACAACACCAATATGCGCCACGCCATCTTCCACGTATTGCGGGATATCGTCATCCCGTAAAAAATAAACTTCCAGCGGAAAATTTTCCGCCGCGGTGCGCAGGTGATTCCCACCGCCTTTTACAGCGATGCCGCAGTCGTTTAATAGCTTAATGCTGTCTTCGTGCAAACGCCCCGATTTTTGAATGGCCAGTTTTAAGTTCATGACTAAAAATTAAAATGGCTTACCTAGTGGTAAGCCATTCGTTATGTAAATACATAAAACACCAACAGCTTACCGCTTCAGCAGTTCATGATGGTGGATATGTACATGTTTTTTCATCAGGCCGCAAAAATAAGAGCCGAGATAGATTTCAGCAAAAGTTTCTTTCAAAGGCAAATCTATTGGCTGGAAGGAACCGAAGCCCTATTTTTAGCGCATGCGTAAACTTATAGGCCTTTCGATTTGCCTTTTCTTTCTGCAAACTTCCTTTGCTGCTATTGTTGACACCGTTGAGATCAGGAGCAACGCGATGAACAAAACCCGTAAATGCGTGGTCATTACTCCGGGAAAAAACAAACAAAGCAAAGAGCTTTATCCAACCCTCTATTTGCTTCATGGTCATGGCGGCAACTACGCCAACTGGGTTAATCGTGTGCCGGCCTTGCAAGCTTACGCCGATGAATACAAGATGGTCATTGTTTGTCCCGATGGGGAATTCTCCAGCTGGTATTTCGACAGCCCAATTGACAGCTCTATGCGCTATGAAACTTATGTCGCTAAAGAAATCCCGGCTTACATCGAAGCTAATTATCCCGTAATCAAAGAACGGAAAGCAAGAGCCATCACGGGTTTGAGCATGGGAGGGCACGGTGGGCTATTTCTCGGCTTTCGTCATGCCGATTTTTTTGGCGCTTGCGGAAGCATGAGCGGTGCGCTGGTTATTGAAGTCATCACCCGCGGCTTTCAGGTGGAAAAACGTTTAGGTGATACGGCTAACAAACAGCGCTACCAAGAATACTCCATTATGAAGGAAATGGAGAATTACAAGAAGACGGATTCACTTGCGATTATCATCGATTGCGGAACGGAAGATTTTGTTATCGAGATGAGCCGGGCAGCGCATCAGAAAATGCTGGGCCTGAAAATTCCGCATGAATATATTGAGCGTCCGGGCCGTCATGACTGGCGCTATTGGGCAAACGCCGTACAATATCAAATGCTTTTCTTTCGAAATTATTTTGATAAAGCCTTGAATAAAAAACCTGCTTCTTAGAGCAGGTTTTTTATTTGCCAGAATTCTTTTTTGTACTGTTTGTGTCGGTTATCTTTTTGCGGCCGGTATCTTTTAGCGCCTTATCCAACAGGAATTCAATCTGGCCGTTGACACTGCGAAACTCGTCCGCTGCCCATTTTTCCAGGGCTTTGTAAGTATCACTATCTATTCGTATAACAAAACTTTTTTTAGAACTCACTGTTTGATTTGCCTTTTTGCATCAGTTGAAAATTATCGTTGATCTCCCTCCAGATTCCGTGACCCATTAAGGCGCCAAATAGAAAAAAAATAGCAAACACGGCTACATCCGTTCCGCCTTCAAAGTTGTAGAAGAACAGATTCCAAGACCAGTGACCGTCTGTTAAGCCTTTCGATATATAAAGAATGACAAAAAATGCCACTGGTAGCAATAATGCTAACAAAGCGGCGAGTAGCCACCTCTTTTGTCCCCACCGCCTGTAACGAATCACCAGTTTTTCTGATGCCTTACTGCCGTAGGTTTTCACTTTATCATCGCCATGCAACTGCAGGTGGGGATGCAATTTAGTCAGGAGAAAATATTTAAATGCCTTGGATTTCCACGCAAAATGAAAAATGACAATAAAGCAGAAAAACGCTACAAGGAGCATCGGGCCCCGGTCTTTTACGTAAACGACGGGATCTGAAAAAAGTAGTTTTGTCTTTTCCCAACTCACAATAGAAACTACCAAAAGGGTATACGGAACCTTTTCAAGCGTTTTCACCACGGCATACGTCCATGGCTCGTTACGCCAACGTCCATACCACTTCACAAGACCCTTTTCTTCTACCGCCTCCAGTGCTGCCTGGACTTTTTCATCACGTAATTGACGTTCTTCACTTGTTAGTGCCATATTGAATCAGAACGTTTTTTGTTTTGCGTTTAATTTCTTTTTCAAGATCAGGACAAGTCTATTTTCCTGGTAACAGTTGATTCATCACGCGGTGAAACTCGTCGATGTTCTCTGTACCGAAAAACATTCGTTTCTTACCGGCGAGGTATAACTGTAGTCCTTTCCTATCGTTGACGCTATGATACCTTCCATAGCCAAATGTCCAACCCGGACCATATTTCAGTGAAGGCCCCTTTTTTATCTCCAGATCCTCCAAATCACTTCGGTCAATGTAGCGATACTTTTTGTGTAAGGCTTTCCAGCGATAATACAACCCGTTAGATGTAACTACTTTCTCAAGTTTCATTCGTTTATAAAACAAAATGATGACCAACTGCAGAGGCACGACGATCAATAGTGCGATCAGGGGCTCGCTTTTATCTTCTTGCACAGCAAAACCCAACACCCCTGTTAACAGCACGACGAATGCTCCGCTCACCATCAGCAATGTCGTAATCCACTGGGGAAGACCAACAGTTTCCTCAAATAATACCGCACCTGATATGTCATGAACTTTACGCATGCTATTGATACAACGTGCCTGTATTTAGAATTGGTTGCGCACCTTTTTCACCGCACAAGACCACCATTAAATTACTCACCATTGCCGCCTTCTTTTCTTCATCCAAATGCACAATGTCTTTTTTAGATAACATCTCCAATGCCATTTCCACCATACCTACGGCGCCTTCAACAATCTTAGTTCTCGCAGCAACAATGGCCGTCGCTTGTTGGCGTTGTAACATTGCACCTGCAATTTCAGGCGCATAAGCCAGGTGACTGATTCTTGCTTCGCGAATCAGAATACCGGCGGGTGCCAGGCGGTCGTTCAATTCTTTTTCCAAAATTTCATTCACTTTATCCGCACCGTTACGCAGTGTGATGTCCGCATGCTCGTCTTCCAGGTTATCGTACGGAAAACTGTTTGCCAAATGACGAACGGCCGCTTCACTTTGGCGCACAACATACTCTTTGTAGTTCACCACATCATAAGCTGCCTTATAGGTATCATTCACCTGCCACACAATGACCGCAGCAATTTCAATAGGGTTACCCATCTTGTCGTTTACTTTCAGCTTGGAGCTTTCCAGGTTTTGAGCACGGAGCGAAATGTTTTCTTTGGTATAAAACGGGTTCACGAAGAACCAGCCGTTATCTTTTACCGTTCCTGAGTACTTACCGAAAAAGTTCAAAACACTGGAATGATTAGGCTGAACAATAAGCAAGCCCCGCATCAAAAACAATCCTAGTGATCCAAGTAAAACGGCACCCGTCAGTGTCCATATTCTGTGTTCCTCATCTTTTAGTTGCAGAAACAGGTAACCCGATCCGCCAAGTACAAGAAGAATAATCAGTAGGCCTACCAATCCCGACATGGGCTTTACAATCTTTTCCATAGCACAAAATTTTTGGTTGATATCATTTTGATATCAAAATTATATAAGTCCCGGAAATTTGCAAATACCACCGAAATAAAAAATCCCGCATCTGCGGGATTCCTGATAAGTTCTTCGGAGGTTTTTATCCCCCTGTATTTCCATCGCGGACCTTGATCTTTTTCTTGCCAGCGTTCTTCTTTTCAAACTCCAGGACTTCCTTCGGTTTGGCCAGTGGTTTTTTCTCAGCCTTAGTAGTGGTAGTGGCGTTTGGGTTGGCCGGATCGATCGGTGCTAACTCAGCATCGTCATCTCCTTTTGTTTTCTTCTTGTTCATTACCCATTGCTCGGTAGCTTCAATGCGGCCGGTGCCGGGATCAAAATAACGCCAGGTGCCGTGTTTCACTGATGCTTCGTCAATTTTTACGATCTGGAAGCGAACAATCTTGGTCGGGTCTTTCAGATCAAACACAGGAATGGTATCGTAAGGATTTTTCGGATCGATAGCCATCCAGCTTTCCTCCCGAACCAGGTCTTCCACATGGTTGAAATACTGGCATTTCCCATCCAACTGTCCCCAACGATAATTTTCGATCGCAATTTTATCACCCTGCAAAGAATACTTCACCCAACGGCCCTCTTTGCGATCGTCAACAAAATAACCTTCTTCTTCGTAACCCCTCTCACCACGCAGGTCGGGAACTTTTACAATCCAAGGCCCTTGTTTCTTACCCTGCATATCCAAACGATTCAGGGTATCGCCACGCTGGCCGATGATAAAGCTTTTCCATTGAGCGTTTGCACCAAGGGATAGCAACAGAAAGAAAGAAAAGATGTATCGCATAGATTCGTAAGTTTGGCTTTGTCCCTTAAACGAAAAAGACTGCCTTTTATGTTTTCAAAAGTAAATTATTCAGTCCTCCTTTCCCTTACCCTTCTCGTTACATTTTTGTCAAATGCCCAGGTAAAGCCAACACCGGCAGAAGAACGGTTAAAAAAAATACAGCAACGGGCAGCGCTGGAGAAAAAATCTGTTTTAAACACGATTGCTTTTCGCAACATTGGACCATCAGTCATGAGCGGACGTGTTGTGGATTTAGAAGCCAACCCTGTAGACCCGACAGAGTTTTACGTGGCTTATGCGTCCGGTGGACTGTGGCATACGACAAACAATGGCCTTTCCTTCCGCCCCATTTTCGACAGTGCTGATGTGCTAACGATCGGCGATATCGCCGTGAACTGGAAGACAGGAACCATTTGGGTAGGAACCGGCGAAGTGAACAGCAGCCGCTCTTCTTACGCAGGTATAGGCGTGTATAAAAGCAAAGACAGGGGAAGAACATGGCAATATGTTGGTTTGCCGGAGTCGCATCACATAGGAAAAATCCAATTGCACCCTACTGATGATAACACTGCCTGGGTTGCAGTTTTGGGCCACCTTTATTCACCAAACAAAGAAAGAGGTGTTTATAAAACCACTGACGGCGGTACTACATGGAAGCAAACTCTCTACATCGATGAGAATACCGGCGCAGTAGAAATGGATATGAATCCGCAAAATCCAAACGAGCTGTACGCAGCAGTTTGGTACCGCACACGTCGTGCCTGGGCTTTCAAAGAAAGCGGCGCCACCAGTGGCATTTACAAGAGCACAGATGGCGGTAATACATGGACTCAACTGAATAAGTCTGGGTCAGGTTTTCCGAACGGCGCACATGTTGGTCGCATTGGGTTGGCTGTGTATCCTAAAAACCCAAACATTGTTTACGCCATCCTTGATAACCTGCAGGCTCGTCCTGATACGGCTAAAAGGGATACATTGACCTATCGACTGGATGAGTTGAAAAGCCTGAGCATTGAAGAATTTGCACGACTGAACGACCGGCGATTGGATACTCTTTTGCGTCGCAACCGTCTTGCTCCACGTTATACCGCGGCAATCATAAAAGAAATGGTGGCGAAGAATCAATTGAAGCCGACATCACTTTATGACTACCTGTATGTCAATACCGGCTTTGAGTCAACGCCAATTGGTGCTGAGGTTTACCGCAGCGAGGATGCTGGCAGAACATGGCGGAAAACACACGATAAAGAGATTCCTATCTTCTTTACGTACGGCTATTACTTCGCGAAGATTTATGTCTCGCCTTACAATCCTGACAAAGTCTATGCACTGGGATTTTCGTCGCAAATCTCCACTGATGGCGGCAAGACATGGAAGAACATGGACAAGAACAACGTGCATGCTGATCATCATGCTTTGTGGGTGAATCCTAACCGCGACTCACACTTGATCAATGGTAACGATGGCGGCGTGAACATCACTTACGATAACGGAGAAGTTTGGTTTAAAGCCAACACACCGGCAGTTGGTCAATATTATGCTGTTACCGTCGACAATGCGAAACCTTACAATGTGTATGGCGGTTTGCAGGACAATGGTGTTTGGTACCTACCGTCGCAAAATCCACGGAACTCGTTTGCTAATTCAGGCCTTGGTTTAGCCGACGAGTTTGTAAAAAATATTGGCGGTGGTGATGGCATGCAGGTGCAGGTCGATTTACGTGATAACACCACTACCTATTATGGTTCGCAGTTTGGTAGCTATTCGAGAACAAACCGTTTGACAAGGGAAGGAACAAAACGCATCACGCCACGCCACGAGTTGGGAGAAAAACCACTGCGCTTCAACTGGCAAACACCAATCCTTTTGAGCCCACACAATAATGACATCGTTTACTTCGGCAGTCACAAGTTTCACCGTTCTTTTAACCAGGGAGATACAATGATTGCGTTGTCAAGTGATTTAACAAAGGGTGGTATTGAAGGCAATGTACCTTATGGTACATTGACAACGATTTCTGAGTCACCGGTTCGTTTTGGTTTGATCTATACGGGTTCTGATGATGGCAATATGCATGTTACCAGAGATGCCGGTACAACATGGACAAACATCAGCGCTCCAGCAAAGAAAGGTTTCCGCTTACCGCAAGGTTTGTGGGTTAGCCGGGTGGCTGCGTCCCGCTTTAGTGAAGGCCGCGTGTATGCAAGCCTGAATGGTTACCGCTATGATGATTTTGCACCTTATCTCTACATTAGCGAGGATTATGGCGTAACATGGAACCCTATCGGAAAAGATTTACCGATGGAGCCAATCAACGTGGTAAAAGAAGATCCTAAGAATGAGAACATTCTTTATGTTGGTACCGATGGTGGTCTCTATGTCAGCTTCGATCGTGGACAGAACTTCATGATGTGGAATGCCGGCTTACCAAAGTCAGTACCGGTGCACGACATTGCTATCCAAGAGAGAGATAACGAGATTGTTTTGGGAACACATGGACGAAGCATTTACATCGCCAAATTGGAAGATGTGCAAGGTTTGCAGGGAGATAGAGACTGGCTGAAGAAGAAAGCCGACAAGGAAAAAGACAAGAAACCTCAACATTCGAATGACAATCAATAAGCTCGTTTTGTATTTCGTTTGTGCCTGTTCCTTTTTTAAGGCAGAGGCACAAACGAAATCACTTTCAATGTTAGAGCTTGACCTACTATCGTCATTTAAGAACATTGCTAACTGGCGTTTTAGTCAAAAAGAAAATCGATACGATTCTGTGATGCATGCAAACGATGTATTTACAGAGAAGTTTAAAAATGCCATCAGGACAAATCCCACCACCTTAGTTTACCCTTTTAAAAAACTTGCTGCTGAAGGGCTGACCGTTGCTTCCTCTCCAGATGGAAACGTACGCATTTATTCATGGGACACCTGGACGGGTGGAACGATGCACGAATTTGACAACTTGTTTCAATATCGCAGTAACAGCAGGGTTCTTACATTTTACGATCTAAATCGGGACGGAACAGAAACATCTTGCTGGTACGACTCCATTTTTCAACTAAGTCTTGGAAGTAGAAAGATTTATTTAGCCACCAGTTATTTCATTGGTTCAACAATCGCTTTGGGTGGAAGCATACGGTTGTTTGAAATAAAAAATAACAGTCTTATCCCTGCTAAAATTATCAAGACAAAATCTGGAATGCAAAGCAGTATCACTATCGGTTACGACGCCACCAATATCATTCAGAATAACCAACCATACCCAAAATTTAGATATGATCCGAAATCAAAAACAATGCTGGTTCCTTTAATCGACAGCAATGATGCTCCAACAGGCAAACTCATTAAATACGGGTTTGACGGGTCGCAGTTTAATAGAATTAAGTGAGATCCTGCAGTATTAAACGGCAGCTACCTGAAGAAATGATAAGCCGTCAAGCTCGTCAGAAAATTTTAAATCTTTCAAAGCAAGCCTTCTCTAACTCTTCCCTATCATCAGGATGTGCAATATTGATCAACGCTTTTGCTCGTTGACGCAAATTCTTTCCGAACAAATAAGCAATTCCATATTCCGTCACTACATAATGAACGTGAGCCCTTGTAGTAACAACACCAGCTCCTGGTTTCAGGAAAGACACAATACGAGGAATACCCTTTGCCGTTCTTGATGGCAAAGCAATGATAGGCTTCCCTCCTTCACTTAAAGCAGCACCACGCATAAAATCCATCTGCCCGCCGACACCGGAAAATTGATAGGTGCCAATCGAATCTGAACAAACCTGCCCCGTAATATCGATTTCAACCGCACTGTTGATTGCCACCATTTTATTGTTGCGGCGAATCACATGCGGGTCATTCACGTAATCGATATCCAAAAACTGAAAAGCAGGATTGTCATCGACATAGTCATATAACTTTCTTGTACCTAATGCAAAACCGGTAACTGATTTATTGGGGTGAATTCTTTTATACTTATTATTGATGACATCCTTTTCAAACAGTTCTACAATGCCATCGCTGCACATTTCCGTATGCACACCCAAATCTTTGTGATTAGAAAGAGACCTTAGTACCGCATCAGGAATAGATCCGATACCCATTTGTAAGGTGCTGCGGTCTTCTATCAGGCTTGCGACGAACTCACCAATTCGCAGTTCATCCGGGCCTACCTTTTCGCCAAAACGGGCTTCATACAATGGCTCGTGACACTCCACCATCGCATAGAACCGGCTGCTGTGAATTAATCCATCACCATGCGTTCTCGGCACATTTGTATTCACCTGCGCAATCACATATTTGGCAGTATTCACGGCCGACCTTGCCACGTCCACTGAAACGCCCAGTGAACAATAACCATGATCATCTGGCGGCGATACCTGTACTAATGCCACATCAATCGGAAGTATACCCTGGTTAAAGAGATTGGGAATTTCGCTAAGAAACACAGGAACATAATCGGCACGTCCTTCATTCACACTTTGCCGGATAGAAGCCGAAACAAACATAGAGTTCACATTAAAGCTCTTGACGTACTCTGGCTTATCAACATAAATATCACCGTACACGGAAATAAAAACGAGCTCCACATCATTCAGCCTGTTCGATTGCTTGGCCAAAGCTCTGAGCAGGCAAGTTGGGGTTTGTGCACTTCCTTGCACAAATACACGGTTGCCCGATTGAATGATCGACAATGCTTCCTCTGCAGATTTATATGTAATAGGAACTTTCATAAGTAGCGCAAAGAGATGAAAATTTTATTCCAGCTGGCCTGACAACCATTAGACCAACAACTAACTTTACTCATCTTTACTTTATGGCTGGCAAGAGCATAAGCTTTGCATGAAGGATGAGCAAATGGTGATTACAGAACAATTGGTCAGTAAAAATGTTAGGGAGGTTCAGTATTTTTTTTACAGCCAGGCATTTGCCGATGGCTTCCGTGCTTCGTTTGCCATTTTGCTGCCGGCACTCCTCGGCTCTTATTTCGGACGTTTTGATATAGGGCTTACCATTGCATTAGGCGCCATGTGTGTAAGCTTGACCGATGCACCTGGGCCGTTACTGCACAAGCGCAATGGAATGCTGTTCTGTGCAGGGTTTGCTTTCCTAATTGCCGTGATCACTGCGTTGGCAAGAACTAATCCGTACACGATGGGTTTGGAAGTAGCCCTGGTTACATTTCTTTTTTCCATGTTTGTTGTATACGGTGCAAGAGCAACCGGTGTGGGCAATGCTGCCATTCTGGTGATGATCCTGAGCATGGACCGACAAATTGAAAGAGACCAGATCTTTTCGCATGCAAGCTACATTTTGTTAGGTGGCTTGTTTTACACAGGAATGAGCCTGCTCCTCTATAAAATCCGTCCCTACCGGCTTGCGCAACGGGTGCTTGGCGATTGCATTCGGGAAGTGGCAAATTATCTTTCCATTCGTGCGGATTTTTATAATCCGAAAACCGACCTGGAAACAGACTACAAACGGATGGTAGCGCAACAGGTAATTGTCAACGAAAAACAAGACCTGGTTCGCGAAGTATTTTTTAAAACAAGGCAGATTGTAGAGGAATCGACGGATGAAAGCCGCAAGCTTGTTTTCACGTTTGTTGAAACTGTTGATTTGTTTGAAGACATCACAGCAGCCTACTACGATTACCGGTCGCTGCGTAATTTGTTTGGAGATACCGGTGCTCTGGATATCATCCATAGCTCTTTAAAGAGAATCGTGGATGAGATTAATGCCGTAGGTATAGCGATCCAGTCCAACACCTCCTTTCGCCGGGGTTTTGATTATGACGAAGAAGTAAAGCGGTTGAAAGCCGACATTGATGCTATTCCCACCAACGATCCCAGTCAGAAGTTGGTACTGCGCAGAATTATTGTAAACATCCGGAACCTGTTGGCCGACCTTCGAAATATTGAGGAGTATTTTGAAACAGGCATTAAGCGAAAAAAAACGAACGTCGATCACTCCCATTTTGTTACCCACCAATCATTAGACCCAAAAATTCTTTGGAATAACCTGAACTTAAGCTCAGTTGCCTTCCGTCATTCAATCCGCGTTAGTATCGCTTGTATTGTCGGCTACATCATCACACAAGTGTTTAGTTATGGCGTGCACAGTTATTGGATATTGTTGACGATTGCCTTTATCATCAAGCCGGCGTTCAGCCTTACCAAACAAAGGAACATTGAGCGCATCATAGGCACCCTTGCAGGTGGATTAGTTGGCGTGGCAATCCTGCTGCTGGTAAAAAACACAACAGTGCTGTTCGTTATTATGGTTGTTTTTATGATTGCCACCTACTCGTTCATGCGCATCAACTACCTTGCGATGGTAAGTTTTGTAACACCGTATGTATTAATTCTTTTTTCTTTCCTCGGTACGGAGTTCAGAATGGTTGCCACGGAACGAATCATTGACACGTTGATTGGTTGTGCAATTGCCTTTTCGGCCAGCTATTTTCTTTTTCCAAACTGGGAGTCCGAGCAGCTTAAAAACTTCATGCAGGGCATTGTAAAGGCCAATGCGGGTTATCTTGAAAAGATCATTCGTGCGATGTCGGGCAAGAAGGTAGAGGAGCTGGAATACAAGCTGGCCCGTAAAGAGGTTTATCTTAATTCCGCAAATTTGTCTGCTGCCTTTCAGCGCATGCTTTCCGAGCCAAAGAACAAACAAGGTTCACGTTCACAAATCCAGCAGTTCGTTGTCTTGAATCACATCTTCTTTTCGAACATCGCCACGCTGGCGTCTAACATTTCGAGGGACCGTGGAATTTACCCGGCAGAATTAATTCAACTCGCAAAAAACACTTACCAGAAACTCAACGACAGTTTGCAGAAATTAAAAGAGGAAGAAGACCTACCAAAGCTTCCCGATGCGGAAGCAACTGATTCAACGTCCACAGCAGATGATGCGTTAATGAAGGAGCAGCTAGGATTTGTTTATAATGTGAGCCGAGATATTGAAAAGCTTAGCAAGCAGTTGTCAGGGAGCTAATGCAGTTGAATCTTTTTCTTTAATTGCATCAATCAAAGCAAAAACAAAAGCGGCAAACCAAAACCAATAACCAATTCCATAACTCCCGCCTCTTAGACCATCCGTAAATGTATAGCTCCAAAAAAGCAATGGGAACAATGCCGCAAGAGAGACAGATATACTAGCAAACCAGATCTTCTTTCGTCTATTGAGCGTGCCTCGAAAAATAATGATGAAATATGTTAGATTGGCCAACCATACGAAGCAAGTTGGTTCAGCAAACATGTAAATAAATCCAAAGACAAAGGCAAAGAAGCCAGGTATATTTTCATTCACAAAAACTGGCAGGCAAAAAGAAACGAGGTATAGAATGACAGAGAAACCCTTAAGTGAAAATCTCATTTTAAGAACCATTGAATAGCTAACTCATAGCCTTTTAGTCCCAACCCAAAAATGCTCCCTGCCGACTTGCCGGAAACATGGGAAAGCTTACGAAAGTCTTCTCTTGCGTGAACGTTCGAGATATGCACTTCTACTACTGGCGTTTTGATTGCCGCGATAGCATCACCAATAGCAACAGAGGTATGTGTATAGCCACCGGGGTTGAGGATAATTCCATCAAATGAAAACCCCACTCGTTGTATCTCGTCAATTAATTCTCCTTCAATGTTGCTCTGAAAATAGGTGAAGTCTACCGCAGGATACTTGTCTTTTAACTCGCCAAAAAAATCCTCAAAAGATTTATTGCCATAGATGTCTGTTTCCCTTTTTCCTAGCAGATTTAGATTAGGTCCGTTAATAATGGCGATTTGCATACTATCAAAAATAACGATCAGCGCTGTTTTAATTTGGGAATTACAAAAACCCATTGCGATTTCCTATATTCCTTTGGATAGATCCCCTTTTGTTCCAGGTTAATAAGGGAATAATCTGCAGCGGTTTGCAGTTCTTCTAAGAACAAGGTTGGCAAGTTCTCATCTTGTTCTTGTTGATATTTTTCTTTCTCCGCATTTGAAGTGCGATGATATGGGTATATGCTGCACACGCCACCCTGAAAAACCTTGTCTTTCTGCAGCAAGTATCCCATACCTGCGTGATCAAAATAAGTATGGTTAACTCCTAGATTGAAGAGCACATTACCATTACCCTTTTTTTCGAGAAACTCTTTTACATAGACTATACTTTCCTTATCACGCCTTACCTGTGGTGTGCTTTCAACATCATGGTTGATGATAGCAAAAAATGAAGGCCAGTCTTGACCGAAATAGGCAGCCAATTCGGCTGCTCTGGTTTTGCAAAGGCCGCGCAGATTTTTCATTTGTTGCACAAAGACTTTCTGCCCGTCCCACGTCCATTTTATTTCATCCCATCGAATGATATTTTCGATTGCTGTTTGAATAGCTGTATCCTCAAATGCAGGCTTACCTTTTGTCAGTTCCCGAAATGCTCTTGCAGTAAATACACTCCGGTTAAAATCGAACCCCGCTATTTTTATTTTATCCGCATCGGACTTTGGCCGGTTATGCAATGCAAGCGTATCCCAAAAAGCTTTGGAAAACGACAACGTGTTTTTAAACAACAATGCAACGTCTTGTGTTTGCATATATCGGTTGGCTAAGAAACTAAAGTCGGGGCCCCACTCAAAAACAAGATAGCGAACGTTGTTGTGTGAGTATAAATGCTTTGCAAGCAACAAAAAGCTGCGTTCATTTTCTTCCTGGTATTCATGGTATTCACCTTTGAGAAAAAGGTTATATCGATTCAAATCATTCGTGCCTGCAGCGATGGTAACACTGTCCTGACCGGCCACGCCGGCATAAAATAACAAACCCAGACAAAAAAGAAGAAAACGCATAAAAAAAGTGATGCAACGCCACTATAAAATAAGACCATAAACTCTTAGACTGATGAATTTGCCGTCTTTTATTTCACAATCCTTCATGGTACCCTCATATTGATACCCGCATTTTTCCAATAGTTTGCTGCTGGCAATGTTTCCTTCCTCCACGAAGGCTTCCAACCGATGAAGGCCTTTTTCCTTCTTCCAATAATTAACCACTGCCTGCATCGCTTCCAAAGCATATCCCTTGCCCCAATACGCCGGCAAAAGCCAATAGCCAATTTCTGCTCTTTTATGTTCTGGTTTGAAATAATAAACACAGATAACGCCAGCCTGCTCGCCTGTTTCTTTTAGCACCATTTTCCAGGCTATGCCCGTTCCTTCTTTCAACATAGCATCGTACCAGTCCATTTGTGTTTTGGTGGCTTCAAATGACTCATACCGCACGGCGTAAAAAGGAATCACATCCGGGTGGCTAAATCCCTCGAAGATGAATTGCTGGTCTTCGGGAAGGATTTGCTGCAGTAATAAACGTTGCGTGGTTAGTTCGGGAAACATAAAAAAATTCCCGCTTGGTGCGGGAAGTGAATTTAAGAAATATGCTCTTTGATCATGTTGATGAAGTCATCAAACAGGTAACGACTGTCGTGTGGTCCTGGTGTGCTTTCCGGGTGGTATTGCACCGAAAAAGCAGGCTTGCCTTTCACCCGAATTCCTTCAATCGAACTGTCGTTCAGGTTGACGTGTGTAATTTCGATATGCTTAGCATTCTTTACCGCTTCAGGATCAACACCGAAGCCATGATTCTGGGTAGTGATCTCACACTTACCAGTCACCAAGTTCTTTACCGGGTGGTTCATACCCCGGTGACCGTGGTGCATCTTGAACGTAGGAATATCGTTTGCCAAGGCCAGTAATTGATGTCCGAGGCAGATACCAAATGTTGGTTTTTCTTCTTTCAAAATGTCTTTGATTGTACCGACAGCATAATCCATCGCAGCCGGATCGCCAGGACCATTTGAGATGAAATAACCGGTTGGATTGAAGGACTTCAATTCTTCCACTGATGTTTTAGCCGGGAACACTTTTACATGTGCTCCGCGTTCCACCATGCAGTTTAAGATGTTTCGTTTTGTGCCATAATCAAGCACCGCCACTTTGATAGGTGAAGCGGGATCTCCCAATTCATAAGGAACGTTAGTGCTCACAACAGATGCAAGTTCTAAACCCGACATATCAGGCACTTCTTTCAGCTTGTTCATTAACACATCAGCATCCAGTATCTCTGAAGAGATGATGCAGTTCATAGCACCTTTGTTCCGGATCTGTGCAACGAGTGCTCTTGTATCAACACCTTCAATGGCAACGATGTTTTGTTTTTTGAGATATTCATCCAACGAACCTTTCGCCTGCCTGCGGGAAAATAATTCTTCGAGGTTTCGCCCAATCAGACCTTTAATTTTGATGCTATCGCTTTCAACATCTTCATCTTTTACTCCATAGTTGCCAATATGAACGTTGTTCATGATGAGGACCTGGCCGTAATAACTTGGATCAGTGAAGACTTCTTGGTAACCGGTCATCCCGGTATTGAAACAAATTTCACCACCGGTAGTGCCGATAGCTCCAAATGCTTGTCCGTAACAGGTAGTGCCATCTTCAAGAACGAGAACTGCTGCTTTTTGATTCGTCATTTTAAAAACAAATTGCGCAAAAATACAGAAGCCCTGCTATACGCAAGGCTTCTTCCTGTTATATTTTTCAAAGCTCATGATTGGGTCTCTTCAACCGGCGCTGGCTCATCATAGGTCACTTCTTCTTCCTTCTTCTTTTTTCCGGTAATGAAACGCCAGATACCTCCGCCTAACGCAACGACACCGAGCAATATCAGCTTGATGTTTTTTAAGATCAAAGCCAATATGCCTGCCTTGGCCAGCACCTTGCCGGCAACCAGACCACCAATGGTCCACGCAGCTACTTCGTCTACGTTTGAATCAAAATCTTCGTAACGGCTTCCCTCGTTGAAGGATACCATCTTAAGGATAGCCTCTTTGTTGGCATTTACACTATCAAGTTGGCTCATACCGGATACAGCTTGCAGGATCAACACGCCTTTTCTCCCAAGGATGCGGATGTCGTAGTTCAACGTATTTTCTTCGGTGCCGCCTACTTTCAACTCTTTGGCCCAATAAAGTAGCTTGCGCTGCTTGTCGTAGTAGGGCTTTTCAGCCCAGCCTAGTAATTCCATGGTAGATATACCAGCCTTTATTCGCTGATCGTTGGACTTAGAGATTTCGTCCTTCATATCCTTAAGAAGCTCATCGTAGTTAATATCATCCGCGTCATCGTCTTTCACGTAGCCGATTGGTTCATACTCCACAAGAAAGGCATAGTCGGCTATCACAGCTTTTGCGTTGGCAGGAAGAATCATTCCGATTGCTGTTTGGCCTTTCAGATTTCCCCAAACATCTTCCAGGATGAATCTCGCTTCGTTTGCCTCCAGGAATTTAAAGCCCGGCGCAATGTTGATAGTACCGATCCCATTTTGCAGCGTAACCGTGCCGGTTTTGTAATGCAGAGTGCCTTCAATGGAATCAAGGATTCTCATCTGCTCCATTAAGGCAGCAGTGGATGTGTCAGTGGGTTCGCCGGCGAATGCGCAGCGAAATGTTAGCAGTGTTGCTAACAGGAAGATTTTTCTCATCAGTTAGTTTTAGGGCACCAATATAGCGGTCAGAAAGGAAAAGAAAGAATCCGGTGAAAAACTTGTTTTCCAACAAGTGTATAGACATAAAAAAAGCATCACGTTGTGGCGTGATGCTTTTGTATGGAACGGGCAATCATTAGCTAGGTTGTTGCTCAGAAGCTTCCGGTGTGTTTTCTGTAACTGCCGGTGTGGCTTCGGTTGTTTCCGCAGCTGGAGCAGTTGTTGTATCCGTAGCTTTTTTGCGGCTACCACCAGCACGACGAGTTCTCTTCGCACCTTCTTTCTTCTCTGTTTTACCTTTTCCGTAAACTTCGTTGAAATCAACTAATTCAATCAGGGCTAATTCAGCGTTATCACCAGGACGAGTGCCTAACTTGATAATGCGGGTATAACCACCCGGACGACCAGCGATTTTTTCAGCGATTGTGCTGAACAACTCTGTAACAGCCGTTTTGTCCTGCAGGTAAGAAAACACGATACGACGTTGGTGCGTTTCGTTCTTCTTTGCTTTTGTAATCAATGGCTCAGCGTACACACGCAGTGCTTTTGCTTTTGCCAAAGTAGTTACAATGCGCTTGTGCTGGATCAGCTGGCAAGTCAGGTTGCTTAACAACGCTTCGCGGTGCGCCTTTTTGCGACCGAGCTTGTTGAGTTTGTTTCCGTGATTCATGACATTTGAAATTTAGATTCCCTCACACCGTGTCAGGAATTGTGAGGTACTGTGATAAAAAAAACCTCCACCGATCTTGCAATCATGTGGAGGATAAAAAAAATTAATAATCGTCTCTGTCAGCACCAAGCTTGCTAAGGTCCATACCGAAGTGCAAACCCCTTTCGTGCAATACTTGTTCAATTTCGCTCAGTGACTTCTGACCGAAGTTTCTAAACTTCATCAGGTCTTCCTGCTCGTACTGAACCAGCTCGCTCAGTGAATTGATCTTTGCAGCTTTTAAGCAGTTGAAGGCACGTACGGAAAGATCTAAATCTTCCAACGGTGTTTTCAACACCTTGCGCAGTTGCAATGTTTGCTCATCAACGATGTCTTCTTTCTTCTCTTCTTTTGAGTCGAAAGTGATGTTTTCGTCAGTGATGATCATCAGGTGCTGGATGAGAATGCGGGAAGCTTGTTTCACCGCTTCTTCCGGGTGGATAGTACCATCGGTAACCACTTCCATGATCAGCTTCTCGTAGTCAGTACGCTGCTCCACACGGGTGTTCTCGATGCTGTACTTTACATTCTTGATCGGCGTGTAGATGGCATCCATCGGGATATAACCCAGAGGTGCATCTTTTGGCTTGTTCTCTTCAGCAGGAACATAACCACGGCCTTTACCAATTGTCAATTCGATGTCTAAAGTGGCAGAAGTATCCAGTGTACAGATCAGCAACTCAGGGTTCATGATCTGGAAAGACTGTGTACCTTCTGCAAGCATTCCGGCGGTGAGTTCACCACGGTTTTTTATGGAAAGAGAAATCTTCTCTGTTTGAACGTCGTGGTCAACAACTTTTTTCAAACGAACCTGCTTCAGGTTCAGGATGATTTCAACCACGTCTTCAGAAACGCCTTTGATAGTTGCAAATTCATGCTCCACGCCTTCAATTCGTACACCCACGATTGCAAAGCCTTCCAAAGAGCTAAGCAAAACACGACGCAACGCGTTTCCGATGGTAACGCCATAACCTGGCTCCAGCGGACGAAACTCGAACTGCGCTTCGAAGTCAGTTACTTTTTGAAGAACGATTTTGTCGGGCTTCTGAAAATTTAAAATTGCCATTTGTTATTTCAGATTTAAAGGTTTTTGATGTTTAGTCAACAGACCACAGTCGACTGTCAACTACCGATTACTTAGAATACAATTCCACAATCAGCTGCTCCTTGATGTTCTCAGGAACGGCGTCTCTTTCAGGGTAAGTAATAAAAGTACCCTGCATTTCTGTTTCGTTGTAATCAACCCAGGTAAACTTAGGATTGCGGCCACGAGTGTGACTAGTGATCGCTGTGTTATCTTTTGCTTTGTCTTTCAAAGCAACGATATCACCTGGCTTTAACTGGAAAGAAGGAACGTTTACTACTTCACCGTTAACTGTCACATGTTTGTGGCTAACCAACTGACGTGCAGCAGGACGAGAAGGAGCAATACCCATGCGGAACACGGTATTGTCCAAACGAGCTTCCAATAATTTGATAAGGTTTTCACCGGTAACACCTTTACGACGTGCAGCTTCTTCAAATGTTTTGCGGAACTGCTTCTCTAATACACCGTAAGTGTACTTTGCTTTTTGCTTTTCGCGAAGCTGAAGTGCATACTCACCAAGTGTTTTACGCTTGCGCTGTGCACCATGTTGGCCGGGAGGGTTAGAATTTTTACCTAACCATTTGCCATTGCCGAGGATGGGCTCACCGAAAATACGGGAGATTTTGGTCTTAGGACCATTGTAACGTGCCATAATTGTTGTTCATTTCCGCTTTTTTGTACCGGTGCGTTCATCTGTAAAAACGGTAAAAATTAATGAAGCACCCTTTAATTAAATGAAACCTAATTGGCTCAAAATATATAAGTACGAAATACGAGGTAAGAAGTACGAATTCTGAAGGTTAAACCTCGTATCTCGTACTTCTTAGCTCGTACCTAGTTACACTCTTCTCTTCTTTGGAGGACGGCAACCATTGTGTGGAAGCGGAGTAACGTCTTTGATCGTTGTTACTTCGATACCAGATTGCGCTAATCCACGGATAGCGCTTTCGCGACCAGCTCCAGGACCTTTCACATATACATCTACTCTTTTCACACCAGCATCCAGGGCTACTTTTGAAGCATCCTGAGAAGCCATTTGCGCTGCATATGGAGTGTTCTTTTTAGAACCTTTGAAACCCATTTTACCAGCACTTGACCAAGAGATAACCTGGCCAGATTTGTTGGTGATAGAGATAATTAAGTTGTTGAAAGTTGCGTTGATGTGCGCATCGCCGTAAGCGTCAACCTTTACGATTCTTTTCTTAGCAGCGGCTTTTGCGCTTTGTTGTGCTTTTGCCATTTTACTTAGGTAATCTTTGTTGTTATGTACTTATCCTGCTTTCGCAGAACCCAAATCAACCCTCCTCCTGCACCGGGTATCCGAAATTGATCTGGTATTGACGGGTGCATATAGAAAAAGCTACAAGCTTTAAGCGGTCAGCTTCAAGAATTCCAATTCAAATTGAACCAAAGTTCTTGCAGCTTGCAGCTCAAAGCTTGCGGCTTCTATCTTATTTCTTAGGAGCCTTCTTCTTACCAGCAACCGTTTTACGCTTACCCTTACGAGTACGGCTGTTGGTTTTTGTGCGCTGACCTCTTACCGGTAATCCTTTACGGTGGCGAAGACCACGGTAGCAAGCGATATCCAATAAACGCTTGATACTCATTTGCACTTCAGAACGCAAAGCACCTTCTACTTTTAACTCATCAGTGATAGTACCACGGATGTGAGACAACTCATCGTCATTCCACTCATGCACTTTCTTGCTTCTGTCAATGTTGTGCTTGTCGAGGATGTAACGAGCCGTAGAAAGGCCAATTCCGAAAATATAGGTTAGACCTATTTCGCCTCTTTTGTTTTTTGGTAAGTCAACGCCGGCAATACGAGCCATAATTTATTTACAGTTTACTTTTAAATTGAATTAACCTTGTCTCTGCTTATAGCGAGGGTTCTTTTTGTTGATCACATAAAGCTTGCCCTTACGACGTACAATTTTGCAGTCTGCGCTTCTTTTTTTGATGGATGCTCTAACTCTCATTGTTACGAGTATTTCGAATTACGAATTATTTGTATCGGAAAATGATGCGGCCTCTACTTAAATCATAAGGGCTCATCTCCACTCCCACTTTATCACCCGGCAAAATCCGTATGTAGTGCATTCTCATTTTTCCTGAGATGGTAGCCAAAATTTCATGACCGTTTTCCAACTTCACCCTGAACATTGCATTGGACAGGGCTTCTAAGATTGTTCCGTCTTGTTTAATTAATGGCTGTTTCGACATACAGAATTTGGAGGCGCGAAGATATAGGTTTTGAGCCAAAAAAATAAAACAGGACGGAATATTTACCGTCCTGTTCCTTTATTTTCCCAATTTTTTAAGAAGTTTTAGTGGGCTCCCGACCGTTCCAGCTGCACTTTAGTCATATCCAAGTGGTGATTTTGGAGTTCGTGCAGGTACAACGCATGATTAAAATGACGATGGTCTTCCCGGTACCAGATGTCGAGGTTGGTATAATTACCCGGATCGTGAACAACTACCCGGAACGCACCTTTTTTGAACTTAACGCCGTCGGGTCCTTCTTCTTTTTCGAAGCCTAACACGTTTACCATGCGTTCTTCAGTCATTGGCACCGGCACAAGATCTTCCGGAGCGTACCAAAATTCCTGAATTCCGTTATCGATTTGCACCTGATTTTCCTGCCTGTCCACCTGGGTTACAATGCCATCCCTTTGTGCTCCATCAAATAGAACCCCTACAACATCTCCTTCTTTTAAATCTGAAATTTTAATCATAAATGCTGGTTTTTTTGGAACAAAAAATTACGATTGTTTTTTGATTTAGCAGTTAACAGGCAATTTTTATTCCGGCAGGACCCGTTATCATTCAGCCACTAATCAAGGCTCTCATGCCAACTGTTCACATAACCTTCGTTTTCTATTTCCAACGCTTGTTTTGTGATCATGAGGGGGTGGAAGGTATCTACCATAACAGCCAGTTCCTTCGTTTCTTTTTTACCAATGCTTTTTTCCACCGTGCCGGGGTGCGGACCATGCGGAATACCAGCCGGGTGAAGAGTGATCATCCCCCGGGTTACGTTTTTGCGGCTCATAAAGTCACCGTCCACATAATATAAAACTTCGTCGCTGTCGATATTACTATGGTTATAAGGGGCAGGAATAGATTCCGGATGGTAGTCATACATACGGGGCACAAAAGAACAGACCACAAAATTGTGTGCTTCAAACGTCTGGTGAACTGGCGGTGGTTGGTGCACACGGCCCGTAATAGGTTCAAAATCGTGAATGGAAAAAGCAAACGGGTAGCAGCAGCCATCCCACCCGATGACATCAAAAGGATGTCCTGCATAGTGCAGGTTATACAAAACGCCCCTTTTTTTCGTACGAACGATGAAATCGCCTTTCTCGCTGTGTGTTTGCAGGTTCTGTGGCGCCCGAATATCCCGTTCGCAGAATGGAGAATGTTCCAGCAACTGACCGTATTTGCTCTGGTAGCGTTTTGGAAAACGGATAGGACTAAACGATTCAACGATAAACAACCGGTTTGCTTCGCTATTGAAATGAATTTGGTAAATCGTACCACGCGGAATAACCAGGTAATCGCCATAAGCAAAATCCAGTTCACCATACATCGTTTTCAGCACACCGCTCCCCTCGTGCACAAAAATCATTTCATCGGCGTCGGCGTTTTTATAGAAATAATCATTCACGCTTTGCTGCGGCGCCGCCAGAACAATGTGCACATCGTTATTAACCAACACCGGCACGCGGCTGTCCAGGTAATCTTTGACCGGCTTTACGTTAAATCCTTCAAAGCTGCGGTGGCTTAACATTTTCTCCTCCGCAATCTGCGGAGCTACGTTTACCGGCTTTTCAGTCTTTATGATTTGTGTTGGTGGGTTGATATGATACAAAAGCGAGTAATCGTTAGAAAACCCTTCCGTAGAAAATAATTGTTCTGAGTAAAGCCCACCATCGGGCTTGCGAAACTGGGTATGACGTTTATGCGGAATTTGTCCGGCTTTATAATAATAAGGCATGGCAATTTAAGGTTTGAGATTTCAGATTGTCGATTGATAGCACCAGGCTTTAACAACTTTTCCGGTCTGACAGCTCAAGCGTTTGCAGCAGGAAAACATATTTCCATTTCCGCTTGTCAATCCAATAAGTAAAATTGCGATGGAACGGCATACCTAAAATTAAGCCTTTTCATTCACGCCGGCAGATAAACGGTAAATGTCGCTCCCTTGCCTTCTTCTGAGTCTGCTACAATCATTCCTTCGTGGTTTTCAACTACTCGTTTGCTAAGGGCAAGGCCAATCCCGGTACCGGCGTAGTTGTCTCTTGAGTTTAACCGTTGAAAGATCTCAAAGATTTGTTCCCGGTAGCTCGGATTAAAACCAATACCATTGTCAGAAAATGTAAGCTGCACGTAAGGCTGCACTTTCAAACCCAATTGTTTTGCACCTTCAGCCTCGATGATGCCAGAGGTAATTTCAATCACAGGTGGCACGCCAGGTTTAGAGAATTTCAAACTATTACCCAGAAGGTTGAAGAAAAGCTGGTTGATCTGTAATGATATTCCTTTGATGGTAGGTAGCGACCCAACTTTGATCTCCGCCCGTTTTTGTGCAATCATCACTTCAAAATCGGATTGAACATCCTGCAGCACTTCGTTAAGGTTGATATCCTCAAACTGCCGCTCCTCCTTTGTTAACCTCGAATAGTTCAGCAAGTCACGGATCAGTAATGACATTCGCTCTGAAGAGGCCATTACTTTTTGCAGGTGCTTCAGAACGGTGGTTTGTCCTGACCCGGTCAGCTCATCTTCTATCCGCGAAGCAAATGTCCGGATCTTACGCAGGGGCTCCTGTAAATCGTGTGAAGTGATGTAAGCAAACTGCTCTAATTCCGCGTTTGATCTTTCCAATTGCTCGTTGGCTTCTTTTAATTCGCGGGTCCGCTCTTGCACACGTTGTTCCAGTTCTTCTGCGCTTCGTTCCAGGAACTCTTTGTATTTCTTTTCTTCCGTGATATCACGCTGTACGCAAACCAGCACTCTGCGTTCACCTAGGTCAAGCGCCGTGATATGAGAAAACGTATAGAAAGTAGAACCGTCTTTTCGTTTGTTGTGCCACTCACCGTTCCAAAACCCATGTGACTTTAATTCTTCGATCACATTCGCAACGATGCGTTCATTTTCTTCCGGGGTATATGCGTTTTGTACCGTAACGTGTTTCCCAAGCAATTCACCCGTCTGGTAACCAAACATTTCATCTTCGGCTGAGTTAGTATAAAGGATAATTCCATTTTCGTCAGACACCGATACTCCTTCATCCATACTTTCCAAAACCCTCGCCTGCATTTTTAATGATTCTTCTGCCAGCTTTTTATCGTGGATGTCGCTCAAAATGCCGATCAGGTGTTTGGGTTTATTGTTTAAATCCTTTACCAGTGAAACAGAAATTTCGCCCCAGAACTCTTCACCATTCTTCCGTATATATTTTTTCTGGGTCACGAAGCCATCAATCTGGCCAAGTATGGTTTGCTGCAGTTTTTCAAGGCTTGTTGAAATAAATGCTGGATGAGTCAGCGACTGGATATCTTTCGACCGCATTTCTTCCGCCGTATAACCGAACATGTCGAGCAAGACTGGGTTCACTTCTAAAAAAGTACCATTAAGGTTCACAATGGCCATCGCCACCGAAGAATTATGAAACAGCCCCCTGAACCGCTCCTCGCTGATCTTTAGTTGTTCTTCTTTTTCCTTTTGCTCCGTAATATCTATTGCTGCACCCGTGATGTAAATTGGTTCGCCGGCGTCGTTTACAACAACTTGCCCGCGGTCACGAATCCATAACATTTTTCCACCTGGCTGAAAGAGCCGGATTTCTTCATCATACACCGTTCGATTTCTCACAGCAGTTTCCAGCGCATCTTTCATGCGCTGTTTATCATCGGGATGAATGCGGGTAAATGAATCAGCTATTGGGATATTTGTTTCAACAGGCTCCAAACCAAGTATTTTGTTCAAGCTCGCATCTCTGGTATCAATGCCTGTTTCCAGATTGATTTTCCATGTTCCTGTAGAGGCCACGAGCAATGCTTCCCGAAGACGTTCATCACTGCTTTTTAGTTCTTCCTCTGTGGTCTTGCGTTTTGTGATATCGAGAACAGTTCCGATGAAACGGGTTACTGCACCATTTTTATCGAAGTAGGCACGACCCTTAGCCGAGATCCATCGAAGTTTTTTGTCTTCCAATCCGATCGTCCTGTATTCAACGCTATAGGTGCCGCCCCTTTCCGGGCGAAATGCATCCTGAACAACTTTGTCAACCCGTGCCCGATCATCGGGATGAAGACCTTTCAGGAAAATGGAGTAGTCAACTTCCGCCTCAGGCGAAAGACCAAATAATTCCTTACAGCGCACATCCCAATTGAGAAGGCCAGTTCCCGGGTAGTAGTCCCAGGTGCCCAGTTCTGTTGCATCAATAGCAATCCGAAGCCGGGCTTCGTTTAACTGGAGTTGTTCTTCTGCCAGCTTTCGTTCCGTGATGTCGGTGACTGTTCCAATAAAGCCCAGGAAATTTCCGCGACTGTCAAACCGTGGTTTGCCTGAATCAATTGCCCAATGATAGTTACCACTTTTGTGTCGAATGCGGTAATCAAAATTGAAGGGCTTGCGTTGCTCGCTGCATTCCATAAATACCCTTCCGGCTTCTTCACGATCGTCGGGATGAACTGCGCTTGTCCACCCTAGCCCTTGTGCTTCTTCTAGACTTTGCCCCGTAAACTCAAGCCACTGCCTGTTTAAGTAAGTGCAAAAACCCGTCGGATCGGTGATCCAGATCATAACAGGAGCATCATCGGCCATTGTTTGAAAAATCGTGTAGTCAGTTAGCGCAGCAGTATCAGGCATAAAGATTTGTCCGGTAAAGATTGGGTATCTGTAAAAATACAGATCATTGCAATAAATAAACCACATAAGCAGCCGTTGTAAACCGAGATTTGAAAAGATGACACGCATAGGACTTATCTCCGACACCCACAGTTTTCTGGACGAAGCAGTTTTCAAACATTTTGACAAATGCGACGAGATCTGGCATGGCGGCGATTTTGGCACCGTGGAAGTAGCCAACCGTTTAAAAGATTTCAAGCCATTAAAAGGTGTTTATGGAAATATTGATGGTTATGATCTGCGCAGCATATACCCGCTGAAAGAAGTTTGGAAATGCGAAGAAATAACCGTTCACATGACGCATATTGGTGGGTACCCAAACCGGTACGCACCGGGAATAAAACAAGAATTAGTTGCGAATGGCGCAAAACTTTTTATCTGTGGGCACTCGCACATTCTAAAAGTTATTTACGATGAAAAAATTGGCTGCCTCCACATGAATCCCGGAGCCGCTGGCAAGCAAGGTTGGCATAAGGTGCGAACGCTGCTTCGGTTTACAATTGATGGTGCGGACATTAAAGATTGCGAGGTAGTTGAATTAGGTAGCCGCTAAAGAATCTGCTTGTTGATAATGGCATAGAACGGCTCACGGTACTTTTCGCTGACAGGCACCAGCTCATTGCCAATACTCACATGATGATCCTCGATGCGGCGGATATGCTGCCTGTTGATGATAAAAGAATTGTGCACACGAAAGAATTGCTCGGGAAGGATTGTTTCAAGATCTTTCATTCGCTTGTACACAACATGTTTACCGGTAGTAGTATGAAACGAAACATAATCCTTCAGGCCTTCAATAAAATAAATTTCATGGAAGAAGATTTGAACAATGGCCTTGCCTGACTTCACAAAAAAATGACGGTCCTCCTGCACCGGCACAACAATGCTTTGTTCTTCCTCGCTGACAGTAAAATGATCGACTACTTTGTTAACCGCCTTAATAAAACGTTCAAACGTAATTGGCTTCAGGAGATAGTCCACTGCATTCAACTCATAACTTTCTACAGCATATTCGGAGTAGGCAGTTGTAAAAATGATTTTTTGCTGTGATGATAATGTCTTCGCCAACTCCATACCTGTGAGCTTGGGCATGTTAATATCAAGGAATAGCAGATCGACCTTTTGCTGGTGCAAAAAACTTAGTGCTTCGATGGCATTATAGCATTTACCTGCAAACTCCAAGTAAGGTACGCTTTCAACATACTGTTGGAGTAGGTTTACAGCCAGCGGCTCATCATCTATTATTAGGCAGCTAATTTTCATTGCAAAGGAATTTGCAGTGATGCAATGTACTCATTCGCCTGCTTTTCGGTTCGTAAGGTGTATTTACCAGGAAAAAGAAGCTCTAATCGTTTTTGCAGGTTTTTAAGACCAGATCCCCTGATGGTCGTCACATCACCGAGGGAGTTTTGCACTTTAAAAAAAAAAAATCCTGCATCTTCCGCCAGGGTTACTTCCATCCTATTCTCCTCCTTTAACTTATCGATGCCATGCTTAAAAACATTCTCCACAAAAGGCATGAGCAGCATTGGTGGCACGTTAGCGTCAAGCAATTTCTCATCGACCTTCCAACTCACACAAACAGGGCGAAGCATGCGAATCTGCTCTAACTCAACGTAGTTCCTGATAAAATTTATTTCTGTTGCCAAGAGTACTTTTTGTTTCGGGGCTTCGTCAATAAAATAGCGCATCAGTTCAGATAGCTTTGCAATCATATCCGGCGTTTTGCTGGAATGGCTCTGCGCCAGCGAGTAGATGTTATTTAGCGTGTTAAACAAAAAATGCGGTTGCACCTGCGCTTTCAATAAATTCAGTTCGGCTTCGCTTTGCTTTGCCTGTAATTCCTTTTTTTGTTGCACCAGTTGCAGATAGTTCAAAAAGACCCGCAGTAAGGCGCCAAAGAGATAAGCAGTGAGAATAGTGATGGCATTGAAGCTAAAATGTGCCCACTGCCAGTTGTAAAATGTTTTGTGAATAGGCATCAGGATTTTTGTTTCTGCCGTCATACGCAGCAGAACAACACCAATCAAAAAAGCCAAGGAGACAAGGATGTACAGCAAGACCCTACCCTTTTGCAGAACCCGCGGAATCAGCCATAGTGCATTGCCATAAACTGCCACAACATAAGAACTGGTTGCAACCGACGCATTCAAAAAGCCGTAAAGCGGATGATCCCATTTGTGCGATGTATACATCAGCAGCAACAGGTAAAAAACCACCCATAACAAACATTGGATGACGATGACAGTGATCTTAGTAAACTTGAAAGCTGGATCTTTCACCGGGGCAAAATGCAAAAAACTGGCGGATAATGCCAGCGCCTTAGACCATTGCCCTTCTTTTTTCGACCATTGGAAGACATCAAATTTGTCGAAAACCCGCTGCCTTTTGTATAAACGGCTTGGGCAAGAAGTGGAAGCGTTGGAACATTGTTGAACAAAACCAAACGTATGGCAACGGTTCATCGCCGCGACTGGCTAAAACAAAGCTCACTTGCATTTGCAGGTCTTAGCTTCACTGCTCCCCTTTCATTACTGGCTGCCGAAAAAACTACGCATCATTTTTCAAATGGCCCCATTAAATTAACGGCAAACGAGAACCCCTACGGACCATCACCAATGGCGAGAAAAGCAATGGCAGATGCCATTCTCTCTTCTAACCGCTACACGTGGGACGTGACTACGCAGCTGCGGGAAAAGATTGGAGCTATGTATGGCTTTAATCAAGACTACGTGGTGATGGGAGCCGGCTCTTCGGAAATATTAGGTGTCGTAGCTCAACTGGCTTCTTTACAGCGAGGAAATGCAATCAGTGCTGACCCTACGTTTTCCATCTGGGCAACCGCTGCTGAACGCCTGGGCATTCAGATCAATCGTGTACCGCTAACAGCTGAGAAAAAGAATGACCTGCGGACAATGCTTTCAAAACTGAATAGCGAAACAAGGCTATTTTATATTTGCAACCCGAATAATCCAACCGGCACTATTTTGCCATCAGCAGTCATCAGGGATGCTGCGCTTGAGGCAAGCAAGCAATGCTATGTTCTGCTGGATGAAGCTTACCTTGAATATACTGATGAGCCCTCGCTGGCCAGCTTGGTAAAAGAGAATAAAAACATCATCGTGGCAAAAACGTTTTCCAAAATTTATGGCCTTGCCGGCGCACGGGTTGGTTATGCAATAGCCCATCCTGATACCATTAGACAAATGACTTCGCTTCAGCCCTGGAGTAATGCGGGGACCAGTGCCGTATCCTTAGCGGCCGCTCTTGCTTCATTGGATGACAAAAGCTTCCTTGCAAACTCAAAAAAATGGAACCGTGAAGCAAGCGACTTCACGGAAAAAGAGCTAAGAAGCATCGGATTTTCGGTTATTCCTTCCAACACCAACTTCATTTACTATTCGCTTGGAAATTTCAGCGGTAACTGGCCTGAATTGTTGAAGACAAAAAATATCCTGACCGGAAGGATAGTCGAATCCAATGGTCAGTGGACCCGAACCACCATCGGCACAATGGATGAAATGAAACAGTTTGTGCAAGCCGCAAAAGCCATCGTCTAACTAAACTTCAAAATAAATCACCATGAAAAAAGCAATCATCATCTCTTCTTTGCTACTACTTACTATTGTTTCCTTTGCGCAACCCGACGAAGCCGGAGCAAAAGCCTGCCTTGAAAATTATATGAGTGGCGATGCCGCAAGAGTGGAAAAAGCGTTTCATCCTACTGCAACGATGAAGTATGTTGACTACAAAACTGGTGAGTTTAAAGACGTGCCGATTGCTGATTACATTGCCAGGGTAAAAGCCAATAGCAGCAATAATAACGGAACCAGACCAAGCCGCAAGATCGAGGTGGTGTCGATGAATGTAGAAGGAACTGCTGCGCAAGCAAAAATCAAAATTGAAACCGACCAGGTGGTCATGTACGATTACATGAATCTATTGAAGGTAAACGGGGAGTGGAAAATTGTAAGCAAGATCTTCAACCGGCAGGACAAATAGCCTTGCTTATCTAAAAGAAAAATCCCTGCATCAACTGCAGGGATTTTTTTATTAATACCATCCTCTTCCTACGCCGATTTCTCTGAATGGCCAAGGAATAGAGACCAATATGATCAATAAAGCGAGGAAATAAAATATCATTGTTCTTCGGTGTTTTGCCCTGTCACCGATTGGTTTTCTGGCCTGAGCTTTACCGATGTGAATTAAAACAATTGCGATTAACATGCCGACCATATGCTCTACAGCGTAAAAGCGAGCAGTTGGGTCTTTCATAACAGCACCCATTCCACCATAATTCTGGAATGTTTTATAACCCCATGGACCTACGAAATACAAGTAAATTCCCACCAGTAGCATCAGATCGGAAAAAATAGTCACCAGCAAGCCCAGGCGGTTGTCCGATTTAATAAATGGCCGGCTGCCTGCAATCAGGCTATTAAAAATGGCGAACAATAAGAGCAATAAAACAATCCAACGTCCTACGCTGTGCACATGTAACATTACGCTGTAAAGAGAAGTATCCATGCCTGTTGATTTTGATTGGGCCAAAACTACGAGGAAAACATGAGAAGGCGACAGCAAACAAAGTGCGATGCACGATGGAAATCGATATAGCGATCTTTAATCATAACATCACAACAATAAAAATTACGGAGTCCAACTGTTGCCGGCGCTTCTTACCTCCCACCATTGGCCTTCAGATCCGCCATGCAATTAGCATCCAAGGATGGAATATTGCCAGTCAGAAGAAAACCTAAGATATCTGTTGTTTCAGCTGCATGAAACATTAAACAGTTTTGGTTATTGCAATGATTTCCGTTGGCTTTGTGCGCCGTTTGCATGGGCGTGCCAACATCTACCAGGCCAAGTAAGTGACCCACTTCATGCTCCAACACTGTTGCTTCCAGTTTAGTGCGGCTTACCTGTCCTAATCCTCCGGTGTTGTCACGGATCTTTTTTCCAAAGAGAGCAGCAGACGTGTTTCGATAGGCTACACCCAATACATTATTTTCCGAATAGTTTCCATTTGTATACAAGATGTAAACTGCTATCTGGTTATTTTCTGTAAAGACAGAACGGTTGGCTTTTTCTATCTCATGTACCTCATTCGCTGTCAGCGTGCCTTTTGTACTTGCAGAAATTTCTTTGGTAACAATGGTCACTCCGTCCGGCTTGTTTAGGTTAGCACTTAAAAAAGCCTGCAGGTGATTTAGAGCACCGGCATCAGGTGCAAAACCCGGCATGTACTGGATTTCTACCTTTAACGACTTGAATTTTGCGGCGCTTAATAGTTCATTAGCTGACGAACCGACACCGCGGTTATGCAATGAATTAGGATCAAGGGAATCAACAATTTCTTTTGTTTTTTGGCAGCTTAGAAAAAAGAGGGCAAACAGGCTTAGGGTGATGAATTTCATTTTCATAGTAAAAATTGGGTTTTTGTCTTCAAGAACCGTACCGATGAACCAGCCGGATTAAATTCAAAAATAAAAAGGCAAAAAGCAAAACACAATGTTCGCCTATCATTTTTACGAAAACATTGCCTGTCTAGATTGCTAAACCAGAGTTTAAAGGCAGGCTCCTATTTTTGAGTCATGTGGGAGCCGTACAAAAAAGGATTTAAAGCGTATTTGCAATTGGAACGTTCGCTTTCCGATAATTCCGTATCGGCCTACCTGTCGGATATTGAAAAACTCACACAGTTCCTGCTTGACCAGAATTTGAAAAAATCACCGGCCGAAATTGACCTGAGCGTTCTGCAGCGGTTTATTAAATGGATTGCAGAACTGGGCATGACACAAAGCTCGCAGGCCCGCATCATTTCTGCACTTCGTACGTTCTATAAATATTGTTTGTTAGAAGATATTACGACTGTTGACCCGACAACCTTGCTGGAAGCTCCTAAGTTGCGACGCATGCTGCCAGATGTACTCAGCTTCGAAGAAATTGAAGACGTCATGGCACAAATTGACTTGAGCACACCCGAAGGCACACGCAACAAAGCCATCCTGGAAACGATGTATAGCTGCGGGTTGCGTGTCAGCGAAGTGGTCAACCTGAAGCTTTCGCAGCTCTTTTTGGATGTTGGGTTTGTGCGAGTGATCGGTAAGGGAAACAAAGAACGGCTGGTACCCATTGGCAGCAGTGCTACCCAGTATGTGACGATTTATGTGAACACCATCCGCAATCATCAAACCATTCAAATGGGTGAAGAAGACATTGTTTTCTTAAACCGTCGTGGAAAGCGTTTAACAAGAGTAATGATCTTCCTGATCATAAAAGACCTGGTGAAAAAAGCAGGCATAAAAAAAACAATTTCGCCGCATACGTTTCGCCATTCCTTTGCTACCCACCTGGTAGAAGGCGGAGCTGACCTGCGTGCCGTGCAGGAAATGCTGGGTCATGAAAGTATTACGACAACGGAGATCTACACTCATCTCGATCGTGAGTTTCTGCGTAAAACGTTGGAACAGTTTCACCCCGGTTTTAAATAGCTACTGCACAACAATGATTTCCGTATAACGCTTATTGTTTTTGCGGTTGGTAAGTTGGAGAAAATAAGGTCCGGCCGGCACTTGCATTACCTGCACTGATAACCGCTGTGTTTTATTCTCTATAACTATTTGGAAAGTTTGCACCACCTCGCCGTTACTGTTTATCAGTTGAACCTGGTAACTACCGGCCTCCATCTTTTTGGGTTCAATGTTGATCGTTCCGCCGGCTGTAGCAGGATTGGGATACACTGCAAATTTCGAAAAAGCTGTATCGGATTTTTTAGGTTCGAATAGAGGAATTGTTTTCGGTTTCTTCCAGGCCACCGTTCCCAACACGATCTCAACTCCGCCTTGTACCCGGGCCGCCAACGTTATTGTAAGTGCCTCGTTTGTTTGAAACTGTTTTGACGAAATGACTTTGGTCTCATATCCTACAGAGCTGATCCAGATATCTACGGCCTCGTTACCATCATATTTTAATTCAAAATTTCCTTCCGAGTTTGTTTGTACACGTATTTTCTTACTTTCTATAACCACTGAAGCGAAAGTGATAGGGTTACCCTCTTCATCAATCACCTTTCCTTTTAGGATTTTCTTTTCTTGCAAAACCTCCGGTTTTACTTCACATTGTTCTTTCTTATCGGGCTGCGTTTTCACTGCTACCCGTCCACGTACCAAAACCGCACCTTGCGCACCAGCTTTCAACGCAAACAAAAAGGCGGGTAGCGCAATAGTGAAAAAATAGCGAACCCAGGGTATTCTCTTTTTTGGAATGTTTATTACCCGGTTCAGCTGCGAGTTGCTAAAATGGCCACAAACAGAATCTTTTGGTCTTTTGAAGAAATCAGCAATCTGGCTGTCGCTCATCTGGCTAAAGTCAATGACCGTTTTTTGGCAGGAAGCGCAGAACCGTCCGCGGTCTTGTGGTGTCATGGCGTTCCAATCTTCATGACATGGCTTGGGGATCGAGAGTTCAATCTTTTTCATATAGATCAATTGAGGAGAATGAGCTTTACTGTTTTTGTGTGCTTGTTATTTACTGCCACCTGCAGGTAGTACGCACCAGCTGATAAGCTACCCGGAATAGAAACAGTAACCAGTCCACTTTCTGGTATAACATTTCTTGCAAGCGGAAAGGAAGCGCCTGACGCACTGATTAGTTGCATTTGTCCAATGATCTCTGTTGATGTAAAACTAACCGTGAGCTGCCCACCAGCTCTTACGGGGTTTGGATATGCTCTAATAGTTAAATCATTCTTTTCGACCTCTTTGCTCACCACTTCTTCAGAAATCGTCTTCGTCGTATTGACACTAATACCGCCTGTAACTACTTTACCTGTCTGATAGGCGGGATATCCAGCAATCGTCACTGTGTCCATTGGCTGGCAGCTTTCTTTTATCGGCAGGATCTCTTCTACAGGCTCATTCACGTTGATGATAGTATCGCCTGTAATATGTTGCGGTGGCGGTTCAATTAACCCCACCGTGTGAGTAAGAACAATCTCAATTTTCTCAGGTGCCTTTTTTATTTCTTTTGTACTATCAAGAGGCGTGATTTTGCTAAGTACAGAGCCAAGTGTTGAGTAACGTAATTCTCCATCATGCGGTTGTGGCGCTTCAATTGCAATCTTCCCAACCGTACTTTGCCTGTCGGTGCATGACTTTAGAAAAAGAACAAATGCAGGCCATGTGGCTTTAAATAAATATTGCGCCCAAGGAATGCTTTTTTTTGGAATAGCGATTTCTCTTCCTAGTTGATCTGTATGAAAACGGCCGCAAGTAGCACCAGCGGGCTTTTGAAAAAACTCGACGATCTGGCGGTCACTCATCACGCTGAAATCCACTACTGTCTTTTGACAGGAACTGCAAAATCTACCTTGCTCCTTCGGTGTCATCTCATTCCAGTTCTCGTGGCAAGGTTTCGGAATCGATATCTGTATATTTTTCATACCGCACTTATTGAATGATGAATTTATCCGTGTAAGACTTGCTTGAAACTGCATCCTGCAACTGAACGATATAGGTTCCGGCAGTCCAGTTAGAAGTAGGTAGGATGACGGGTTGTGATGGACTGTGATTTAGGACGCCAGAATGAATAACCTGGCCAGTCAATGCTAGCACACGATAATGACCGGCAATCGTTTGTTTTGGCACTATGCTGATTCTCGAATTTTGTGGAGCCGGGTTTGGAAAGATCAGTGAAAAGGCTTCTTCCGTTTGTCTCTCTGTTTCATTGGTGTGCAATTTCCTTTCAACCCTTACACCAGCAGCTAAGCAACGAAGTGAACCTGATAAACTATTTGAGAGAATATGTATTTCGAGTGGTGAAATATTGCGCTTAAGAGCTATCGTCAATATTTGTCCACTTGAATCGAAGTGTAACTGACTTGTATTTGAAAGATATCCAGCACGATTTGCAGCAATTTTAAAAGCCTGTTTCTTCATCAACCCGGATATTGGTACCAAACCTTTTTCACCTGAAAGCAGAACAGTTGTCTTTCCGTCAATACTTAATCGAACTGCGGCATTTGAAATACTCGCACTGTCCGTTTCATCGATGATTCTAAAACGGGTGTTCTTCAACTTTTTTAAGGTCATTATAACTACATTCCCCATAGGGCGACAAGTGTATATTGCTCTCGCAGAGTCATTCAAAACAGTAATCGACTCAATTTCATTAGGATTTAATTCTGACAGATCTTCTTTTGTTTTTACCTCACCGTCAATGACAAAAACGGTTTTTCTATCAGATGGAGCAATTGAATAACAGGAAATCCGCACCTTGCTTTGCTTATTCACAACATCGCTGCGTTTAGGCACCTGCAGATGTTTTAAGAGTGAACCCTCTTGTGCATCCAACACCGTTATCGAAAAGCAGAAAAGAACTAGCAGAATCTTATGCATAAACAGCGGTTTCACATGGGATGCTGCCTTTTAACAAATTACATAACGGCCACAAAAATTTTTTTCTGCTTATTTTTAATCACTTGGCTTTCTTACGAAAAATATCATCCCAAAACATAACCGACGCTGAACTGGTAGAACGCTACCAACAGACAAAGGAGCTGGCAGTTCTTGGCGATTTGTACAATCGTTACATGGAGCTGGTGTACGGCGTATGTTTGAAATACCTGAAGGAGCCCGAGAACGCACAGGATGCAGTGATGGCGATTTTTGAAGAACTCATTACCAAGCTGCAACGTCACCAGGTGGACAACTTCAAAAGCTGGCTTTACACGCTGGCCAAAAATCACTGCCTGATGAAGCTGCGGGCCGACAAAACCAAGGGAACTGTAAAAATCGCCGACGAGCTTATGCAATCGGAGGAAAACCTGCATCTGCAGGATGTGCTTGACCGCGAGGAGCATTTTCAACAGCTGGAATACTGCATGGGACAGCTCAATAGCGACCAGCGCAGGGTGATAGAGTTATTTTACTTGAATGGCAAATGTTATAACGAGATCGTAGCGGAAACAGGCCTGGATTGGAGCAATGTGAGAAGCTTTATTCAAAACGGCAGGCGCAACCTGAAAATTTGCATGGAAAGCCAGGCCGTAAAAACAATGGCAAAATGAGTCAGCAAAAGCACTATACAGCAACCGATATTGAACGCTACCACAGTGGTCAGCTGTCGGCTGCCGAAATGCATGCGCTGGAAAAAGCTGCACTGGACGATCCGTTCCTGGCTGATGCGCTGGAAGGTTATACGTTTACCAACACACAGGAAAAAGACGTTGCTACCTTACAGCAAAAGCTGCAGCTAAGAATAGAAAAAGATGAAAAGCGCAGGGGTGTGTTCTTCATGCAAACAAGTTGGATGCGGATTGCCGCCCTTTTTATCCTGTTTGCCGGCGGCGGCTGGCTTGTGTTCCAAACCTTTACAGGCAAACTTGAAACAAAGAAGGAGGTTGCTACGGCCCAGCCAGCGTCACAGCAGAAAGAGACGACTTCCACGCAGCCTACAAATAACGATTCAAACACTGTTTTCTCCGATGGTCCAACAAACAACCTGAGGGTATCGGATAATACAAAAACAATCCAAAGTTCTCCGACACAAAACGATGTTGCTGTAAATAAACCGGCAGCACCATTGCCATCCGGACCACCAATGACAATGACAGCACCGGTGCAAGCTGAGTCTAGAATTCAACAAGTAGATGCTGCTGAAGTTTACACATTGCGCCAAGCAAATGACACGTTGATCAAAGGAAATACAGTAGCATCAGCAAAAGAGAAAATTCAGATCAGGGGAACTGATACAATCAAGGACCTGCATGTGGTGCTCACGCCGACTGGCGAAGAACCGGAAACGATCGTAATGAACAAGTCATCTGATACCAAGGTTCGGGCACGTCGACAAAGCTATGTCATTGACTCGCTGGAGCCGGCGGAGGGCTGGCCCCGTTTTGATGACTACGTCGCAAATAACTTAAAAACACCGGACGAGTTAAAAACAAAGCCGATGAAAGGTGTTGTGGAACTTGCCTTTGACGTGAACAAAGAAGGTGAGCCGGTAAACATCACCGTTGTAAAGTCCCTGTGTGACAAATGTGATGAAGAAGCGATACGCCTTTTGAAAGAAGGCCCGAAATGGAAAAAGAACAAAAAAAAGGGAACGGTGAAGATCAAGTTTTGATTGATGTAGCCAGCAACAGCATTTCTATGAAGCTTTCGTTGCGTCGCACTCTTGTACGTTCGGTAACTATATTCAGCAACTGAAATCATTATGCCTTTCTACATAAAGAAAACGGTACGTCCTGTTGAGGCAAAGGAACTAACCGCCACAAACAGAAATGAAATTATCGAATGGTGTCACGGTACAGAAGGGCCGGATGGCTCTGTATTTTTGAAAACGCCTGAGAGTTCTGGTGAGACACAAATTGTGTCTGTCGGTGATTTTGTGATTAGAGCTTTTACAGAGGAATTAGGCTGGCATTTTTGGCCGGTGAAGCCCTCTTATTTTCATGCGAACTACCAGCGGGTAGATGAGGCCTTCGATATGAAGTAAAAAATTTCAAGAGAATCTGTTTTCCCCAATCATAAATCTGATCATTATTTTTCGCCTCTTGCCTTGTCATTCCGATGAAGAAGGAAACTGTGGGTGGTGCTATTGGTAATGAAAGCAGTCAGCGTTATGATCTACAGTGTTTGTTTACAGTTTGGTCCACAGATTCCTCGTACCCCGGGATGACAGGTGAGAGACGAAGAGATGTCGTTTAGGCTGAATGATCATCGCAGATGGCTGAAAGCTGACAGCTCACAGATGTTCCGAACGTACAAGTGTGCGACGCAACAGACGATCAATAGTAGCAATGCAGCTCAGTACATAAAAAAAGCTCAACCACTTTTGGTGATTGAGCTTCTGAAAAATGGAAAATCAATTATGGCATAATGATGCGTGACTGCGATTGGATGTCCATCATTTCAATATCAAAAATCAGGTCTTGTCCAGCTAAAGGATGATTAGCGTCCAATACTACCGAGCTCTCTTTTACCTCAGCTACTACAACAGGGAACTGCTGTCCCTGGTCGTTGCTCAGCATTAATTGCATGCCCACTTCCGGGTTCATGTTCGGAGGAAACTGATCTTTTGGAAATTCAATCAGGTTGCCGGCCTCACGCTGGCCATATGCTTCATCGGCACCAATTTCAACTGTTTTTTTATCACCTACCTGCATGCCTTTTACACCTTCATCAAAACCTTTGATCATTTGACCTGCACCAACTGTGAACTCCAATGGATCGCGGCCCTGAGAACTGTCAAATGTTTCACCTGTCCGTAAGCGACCATGATAATGAACCTTTACTTTGTCGCCGTCTTTTGCTTGTTGCATGTTCTACGAAATTTTAAAGTTTGAAAATGTTTGCATCCTTCGTTCGCCGCTCTGAACGACTTCTTGCAAACCAGGTGGGGAAAGCAAAATCAGAAAGAAGCAGAGCGGCCAAGGTACGAAGCTTTCACGTTTCACTGACGTTATTTTCAGGATATTTGAACCGACAACAAAAGCAGTACCATGTTTCGCAAGTATTTATTTATTCTTCTCAGTGCCCTATGTATACAAGCACAATGTTCGGCTCAAAAACAGAAAACAAAAAAGTCCGGCAAACAGAACGTCAGCCAATCAGCGTCATCAGCAATTACACCCGGTGCTGATCAAATGAACGAATACATTCCGAAGCTGAAAGGTAAAAAAGTAGCGCTCCTGGTTAATCACACATCAGTTGTTGGCAAGTCTCACCTAATTGATACATTACTGAAAGCAGGCGTGGATATTAAAGTCATCTTCGGTCCGGAGCATGGCTTTCGTGGTGATGCACCCGACGGAGAAAAAATTGAAACAGCCGTTGATAAAAAAACAGGCATCCCGGTTGTCTCCCTGTACGGAAAGAAGAACAAGCCTGCGCCGGAAGATTTGAAAGATGTGGATGTAATGGTGTACGATATCCAGGATGTGGGTACCCGTTTTTACACGTTCATTTCTTCGATGCAATATTTTATGGAAGCGGCTCTGGAGAATAATATTCCCATGATCATTTTGGATCGTCCGAACCCGAATGGATTTTATGTAGACGGGCCGGTGCTGGATCCGAAATTTAAATCGTTTGTTGGCATGCAGCCGGTACCAGTTGTGTACGGGATGACGACTGGTGAATATGCCAACATGATTTTACTGGAAGGATGGTTGAGTGAAGCAGCCAATGCAGCCTTCGAAAACTTAAAGCGGGTTCGCTATCGCGAAGGTGCTAAGTTTTTCCAGTTGCAAGTGGTGCCGGTGAAAAACTACACACATAAAAGCAAATACGTATTGCCTATTAAACCCTCTCCTAACCTGCCGGATATTCAATCAATTTATTGGTACGCATCCACTTGCTTTTTTGAAGGCACCACGTTTAGTGAGGGCCGCGGAACTGCCAAGCCGTTCCAGTACATTGGCCATCCAAACATGCCGAAAAACATGTTCAGCTTTACACCCAAATCAACAACGGGTGCACCCAATCCAAAGCATAAAGACAAGGTTTGTTACGGGTACAACTTGAGCGGCACACCGGAAGAGGTGTTGAAGAAAGTAGGTAACCGTATTCAACTGAAATACTTGTTGGAGTCATACAAACTGTTTCCTAATAAGGAGACATTCTTCAACAATCCGAGCAGCATTCACCGCCTGGCAGGAACGGACCAGTTAATGCAACAAATTAAGGACGGAAAGAGTGAAGAAGAGATTCGCAAAAGCTGGGAGCCGCAGCTACGTGAGTTTAAAAAAACAAGGAAAAAGTACTTGATGTATCCTGATTTTGAATAAGAATTTTAGGACGTGTTGTTTAAATAATTGATTGTAAGTTTTTAATGACGATTGACTCAAGAATGGATTTTAGAGATCTCCGAATTGTTTTTATGGGCACACCAGATTTCGCGGTTGCATCGTTGGATGCATTGGTGAATGCTGGGTGTAGCGTTGTGGGTGTAATCACTGCGCCTGATAAACCGGCTGGTCGTGGCATGCAATTGCAGCAAAGTGCGGTCAAGAAATACGCAGTAGAAAAGGGCCTGCACATTCTTCAACCGGAAAAATTAAAGAACCCGCAGTTCTTAGAAGAACTGCGTTCACTTCAAGCAGACTTGCAAATTGTTGTCGCTTTTCGCATGTTACCCGAAGTCGTTTGGAACATGCCACCGATGGGAACTGTCAACGTTCATGGCTCTCTCCTCCCACAATACCGCGGCGCAGCACCGATCAATTGGGCTATTATCAACGGTGAAAAAGAAACCGGCGTTACTACCTTCAAGCTCAAACATGAAATTGATACCGGCGATGTGTTGTTGCAGGAAAAAATTCCAATCGGCGAAAACGAAACAGCGGGAGAATTGCACGATAAAATGAAAGAAGTTGGCGCCCGGTTATTGGTAACAACGGTAAAAGGTTTAGCTGATGGAAGCTTGGTGGAGAAACCGCAGCAGTCTTTTTTAGAAAGCGTCTCGTTCACCTTGAATCATGCACCAAAAATTTTTACGGAAACATGCCAAATCGATTTTTCAAAATCCGTTGAAGAAGTTCACAATTTAGTTCGGGGCCTTTCTCCTTACCCGGGAGCCTATACTTTTTTGAACAATAAAACACTGAAGATCTACCGCAACGAAAAAGCAGCATCGCAGCCAGACATCCCGACAGGTGAATTCCTTACCGACAAAAAAACATTTTTAAAATTCGCCTGCAATGATGGTTTTATTTCCGTCAAAGAATTACAACTGGAAGGAAAGAAGCGAATGACGATTGAGGACTTCCTGCGGGGTTACCGGTTTGAATAAAAAAAGGCGGAATCACTTCCGCCTTTTTTTGTTGATTATGGCAAGGGATTAATAAGCTACACGAACAAAAAACTTTTCTGTTTCTGTAATGGCAAGTGCTGTAGCAGCTGCATTCGAAATCCGGACATCGTAACCCTGGTTTTGCCTGATGCCGGTCATTTTATCCAACACTTTTGCGTAGATGGCTTTGTTGTTATTTGGGTTTACAATGCGAATAATAGTACCCGGTTCAACACCGTCGATCAGGGCATAGTATTTTGCATCCTGCCAGCCACTGGCTGTTTTAAAAATTCCGGCTGTTGCCATCTCGTCTTTGCGGGTTGGCTGTCCCTTCGACTGCAGGTCAAAATCACCTTTAAAATAGCCACCGTTACCATCACTCAGCGAAACTGTTGTAGGCTTTGTTTCTGGCTTTTTTTCAACTGTAACCTGAGGCTGTTTTGGAGGAGCTTTCTCTTCTTCCTTTTTTACAACTGGCTCTTCTTTTTTTGCAACATCAGTCTTTACCTCCGGTACCATCGTTTGTTTTACTTCCGGTGCCGTTTGCTGCTTTAGGTTAGCAAGACTAGGATCAGTAGAAACAAGGTAGCCGACAATTAGCTTTTGTCCTGCTGATATTGCATCGGAGGGCAGGTTGTTCCATTTGCGAAGACTGGCCATCAAAACCTTGTTATTATTGACACTTACGCGGTAGAGGCCTTCCTTCTCTCCCACTACATAATACACCGGATAAGCCGTTGTTTTTTCTTGCGAAAAATTAGCAGTACTAAGAGGGATGTTCACTGTCTGACCAATCGTCAAACCAGTTTCCATCTGCAGGTTATTAAAAGCTGCAATTTCTTTAGGTGGAATGTTGTATAAACGACCGAGGGAATAAAACGTTTCTTTTGGTGATACGGTGTGCACCACAAACATGCCCTTATCGTTGTGGCGGGCAATGATCTCCTGTGCAAAGGACCACGAGCAAAGGAGCGAAACAAATGTCAGGAAAAAAAATTTTTTCATGGTGGATAGAGTTTGGTTTTTCAAAACCGGTAGCCATTCGTCACTTACCAGTCTATCAATATTGGTTACAAATATGCTATTATTTCTCAAATGCGGAATCGTTCCGAGCTTTCAAAATACGGATTTCTTTAGGATAGTAATTATTAATTCGATTTTTCAGTGCATTTATCCAACCAAGGTTATAATTCCGGTGTCGAACGACTTGCCAGCCGATCGTTTCAGGTACGGTGGAAAGATCCTGTCGCTGCAAGTATTTTATCGCTTCGTCATAGGGTAAATCCGTTGCTGGAATGTCCTTATTAATGATGGTGCTTTGTGCCAATGCATGATGCGGTACTAATCGGTCTTTTAACACTTCGCCAACGCTAACACCGGCGTATTGCAAGTTTAAAATTGGCTGAAGGGATGAAAAATCAGAGACTAGGTTGGATGGCAAAGCAATGATGACGTTGCGGTGGCGGATAAACTGTAAATCTGTTGACGCAATCCAAGGTTCAATTGCGCTTCTTTCTTTTGATGAAATGGCTTCGGGTTTAGCCATGCGTAATTTCGCTTCTCCTTCGTTGCTCTTTTTCCGAAAACAGGCAAGGAAAAAACCTTCGCCTTTTACTTTATCAGGATAAAAACGATAACCTGCAGCCCCGGTCTCCGGCGACTTCGTTTCGACGATTCCATCAAATTGATCGATCTGCAACGATAGACTTTCCATCGCCATATCTTGTACCAGCCAATCAGTGATCGCTTCATCTTCTTCTGACGAATAAGAACAGGTCGAATACACCAGCAAGCCGTCTCCTTTCAATGCCGGCAATGCATCGGCTAAAATCCGTTGCTGGCGCTGGCTGCAAAGCGCTACGTTGTGCAGGCTCCATTCGCTGATGGCTTCTTCATCTTTCCGAAAAAGTCCACTGCCACTACATGGCGCATCTACCACCATTACATCGAAAAAGCCACCCAGCTTTTGAAACGCTCTTGGGTCGTTGTTTGACACAAATACATTCCGGCAGCCCCATCGAATAATATTATCAGTTAAAATGATGCTACGCTGTTTAATTACTTCATTGCTGACAAGCAGACTATCTGCAGAAAGCAGTGATTGAAGATGCGTGGACTTTCCTCCCGGTGCAGCGCAAAGGTCCAATGCTCTCAAGGGTTGTGAAAGATCGGTGTGCTGTTTCAGCGCCTGTTCCAGAAACATGCTGGAGGCCTCCTGCACATAGTAGCAACCCGCATGAAAGAGGGGATCAAACGTAAAGGACGGACGGTGCGAAAGATAATAGCCTGTTTGTGCCCAAGGCACTGGTGTTCGCTCAGCTTTCCCAAATAGCACTGCGTCGCTGCCTTCATCGACCGGCTTTAAAGGATTCAGCCGAACTGACGTAGGAGCATTGCCATCTTCGTGCACCTGGACAAAACTTTCCCGTTCAAATCCGCTAATGCCTACTAAACTTTGCAACAGCTCTGCTGGTAGCCTCATTCCTTCTGTTTACTACAAAAGTAGAGTCCTTACCTGCACAAAAAATGCAAAAACAAAATAGCCGGCGATCGCCTGTTGTAGGCTGTTTTTATCGACCTGTAATCCGCGTACTCCTAACACTAAACCCAATACGTTCTTTCCCTACTTTTGCCCTCTTATGAACGATCCGATTTCTTTTGATAACACAGCGATTGCTTTTGCTCCAAAAACGAATAGAGACCTCAAAGAAGCACATTTCCTCTTCTCAATGATGGGCAAGCCCTGGATCGTGCAAATCGGCACGCGGCTGGCTCCCTGGAGCATCAAAGCTGGCTTGCCGGTGAAGGGACTAATCAGAAAAACCATCTTCAAACAATTTGTTGGCGGCGAAACCCTGGAAGAAACAATCCCGGTTGCGCAGGCACTGGGCAAATATGGTGTACAAGTGATTCTTGATTATGGTGTGGAAGGTGCGGAAGGTGAACAGGCCTATGATCATGCAAGAGACGAGTTCATTCGTGTGATCAAATTTGCCGGCACACAGCCGAACGTGCCGTTTATGAGCATCAAGGTAACGGGCTTTGCCCGCTTTGGATTACTGGAGCGTTTGGATAATGAAATGCACAATGCACCGGAAGATTCACTGATCAAAAAATACAATTATGTTTTGGCCAAAATCTCTGCGGCAGAATTGAACGAGTGGAATCGGGTAAGAGAACGCTTTCGTGCCATTTGTGAAGCTGCGGTTGCAGCTAACATCGGCGTGTTGGTAGATGCCGAAGAAACATGGATACAAGAACCCGTTGATGCCATTACCATGCTGATGATGGATGAATACAACAAAAAGAAACCTTTCATCTATAACACCATTCAGTTATACCGCCACGACAGGCTAGAATTTTTGAAAAAAACCTACGAAGCTGCCCTAGAGAGAAACTTTGTAATGGGTGCAAAGTTGGTACGTGGCGCTTATATGGAAAAAGAAAGGCGGAGAGCAGAAGAAAAGGGCTATCAATCACCCATTCAACCTTCCAAAGAAGCCAGCGACAGGGACTACGATGCAGCCGTTCGTTTTTGTGTTGATCACCTGGAAAATATCGGGATGATTGTTGCCTCACACAACGAGGCCAGCAACCTGCTGGCAACACAGTTACTGCGTGAACGTGGCTATGCGCTGAATCACCCACATGTTCATTTCAGCCAGTTGTATGGCATGAGCGATAATATCACATTCAACCTTGCACAAGCGGGATGCAGCGTCAGCAAATATTTACCGTTTGGCCCTATTAAAGATGTTGTCCCGTATTTGATGCGTCGTGCCCAGGAGAATACATCCGTAGGCGGTCAAACAGGAAGAGAATTGGCGTTGATAAAAAAAGAATTGAAAAGAAGGAAAATGTAAACCTGCTCTCCTATTTTTACAACTTCTTCGCGGGCTGTTAGCTCAGTTGGTTTAGAGCATCACGTCGACAACGTGAGGGTCGTTGGTTCGAATCCGACACAGCCCACAAAAACTTCAAATACTGTACAACTTTGTACAGTATTTTTTTATCCGTACTTTTCTTGCAAACTAACTGCATGAAAAAGCTCGCCCTTTCACTTCTATTCACCATCGCTTCTTTGTTTTGCTCCGCGCAGCCAGGAACTGATATTAAAAAACTTGTAAAAGAAGGGATTGAGTTGCACGATAAAGGCGACTATGACGGTGCTATTAAAAAATACGATGAAGCGTTAAAACTGAACAAAGAGGATTTTGATGCAAACTATGAGAAAGCATTTTCTCTGTCCTCTGCCAAACGGTATGATGAGTGTATTGAGCTATGCAAATCCATGACTGAAAGATTTACTGAACACGGCTTAGTCAGAGAAGTCTATTCCATCTGGGGAAGTGCCCTAGATGATAAAGGAAAAGCGGATGAAGCTCTCAATATCTTTAATAAAGGGCTTGATAGATTTCCGACTTACTATCTCCTGCATTTTAATAAGGGACTAACCTTCATGAGACAAAAAAAATATAATGACGCTGCGGAAAGCTACATGGCCGCATTGCGATCAAATCCCCTCCACCCGTCTTCCAATTTATACCTTGCTACAATTTTGCAAAACGAAAACCGGATTGCCGCCCTCCTTTCTTATATGTTTTTCATCGCTTGCGAACCGCAAACCAAACGATCAATAGAGGCACACGAGGCTATACAGGAAATCATCTACCGAAATATTAAAAAAGACGGAAAGAACACAACAATCGCTATCGACATGAATACATTAAAACCGAAAGAAAAAAACGTAGCGAACGATTTCAGCCAAGCCGAGTTTATGTTTAGCCTGCTTGGATCGATGGACAATGCAAAAGGCATAGATAGCGTAGCCAATACCCCTGCTGCTAAATTCGATTTACGACTACAGCTCCTTATCGGATCCCTTAAAAACGATAAAAAAGAAAACATAGGATTTTATTGTGGGTAGAAAACAATAAAGAAAAGATTGACAATTTCTACACTTGGCTGAAAGAAAGAAAATGGCCAGAATAAATTTCTTTGAAGCGGCTTCAAGCATCCAATTCATTCACTCATCTTCCCAGTTCATCCACCCTTACTAAATTACCCTGCATTGTTGCTGATAGTTTTATGTTTTCAAACGTAAAACCACAACCATGTATAAGAAACTAATTGCTTTGTTCATCATCAGCCTGCCAGTAGCCAGCCAGGCACAACTGGGCGGCCTATTAAAAAAAGCTAAGAACAAAGTAGAGCAACGCATTGAAAACAAAGTGGACAAGGAAATGGAAAAAGGCCTTGACCAGGTGGAAGGTAAACAAACAGCTTCCAACAACGGAGTCATGACTACTTCGTCTACTTCCTCCGAACCAGTCAAGGAAGAAAAACCAACCCTGAAGAGCTATTCAAAATTTGATTTTATTCCTGGTGAAAAAATCATCTATGCAGAAGACTTTGCACAGGATGCTATCGGCGAACTGCCTTTAACCTGGAATGCCAGTGGCAAGGGTGAAGTGCAAACCATTGAAGGCAAACAAGGCAAATGGCTCCGCGGGTTTGAAAACACCTTTTATCTCACAGGTAACAAGAAAGGATTTGGTGAGAACTTCACGGTTGAATTCGATGGCATTTTCTATTTTGAACCGAAGGTAAAAGGCTATGTACTTCCTTATTGGAAGATGGGACTTATGAGCAGTGGCGGAATGGATCCGGCTGACAACTCTTTCTTGCGAGATCAAGGTGAATACAACGCGGCCCAGGTAACGTTTAGCCCAGGCAGTAATGGTGCTGCGTACGTAGAAACATATGCGAAGCGCAAACCCACTTTTAAAAGCGATCGCATGTATCTCGGTGATCTGACACCATTCTTCAACCAGGTAGTGCATTATTCTATCCAGGTGCAGAAGACACGTTTTCGCATGTGGATCAACGATAAAAAAGTATTCGATATGCCACGAGCTGTGAACTTGGGCGATACCCTGAACCAACTCTACTTCTACCTGGAAAGCAGCAACTACCAGGAAGACGAAATCGGCATCTTTATTTCCAACATCAAAGTAGCGACTGGTCTGCCTGACACACGGCATAAACTAATTGAAGAAGGCAAGTTTTCAACTACAGGAATTTTATTTGACGTAAACGCAGCCACCATTAAGCCGGAAAGCAGTGGCGTGTTAAAAGAACTAGGTGGCCTTTTAAATGAACACAAGGATGTGAAGATTAAAATCATTGGCCATACTGACAGCGACGGTGCCGATGCTGCCAACATGGAACTTTCGAAGAAAAGATCAGAAGCAGTAAAAGCTGCGCTGGTGAAAGAATACGGCATCGATGAGAGCCGACTACAAACCGATGGTAAAGGAGAAAGTGTTCCGGTAGGCGACAATAAAACCAAGGAAGGCAAAGCACAGAACCGCCGTGTTGAATTCATCAAACTATAAACACAAGTCAGAAACTGCAAAAGGTTACCCTAAGTCGGTAACCTTTTCTTGTTACGTGTAACCAAATTAATAAAGATAAATTCTGGTGTATGAAACAAGTGCTTGTTTTCTTCCTTCTATGCCTATTCGCTAATGCATATGCCCAAGAAAACGAGAAAAAATTTAGCGCAGCCGAGCTGTTAGCTGACTATGATACGTTGCATGCGTGGATAAAGGCTATTCATCCCAAACTGTATGCGAATGCCGATAGCGTGACTACTGAAAAGCGGTGGAAGGAAAGTCGTCATCATTTCGATAAGCCCATGAGCAGCTGGGAATTCCATAAGGCCATTGCACCGCTGGTTCACCAGTATAACGATGGTCATACCTTTGTAGAAGTCGACTTCAGTGAAGCATCCTTTAAACGATTTAAAGAAAACGGCGGACGTTTGTTTCCTCTTCCCGTCCGCCTGTTCGGTGACAGTGTTGTCGTATTAACCGACTCCACAAATGTGGTGGAACCAGGATCACTCATTGCATCCATCAACGGTAAACCCATTAAGCAAATAGTAGCCGACGTAAGTGTTTTGCTTTCCGGCGACAGCAAGGAAAATTTAAATGCTAACTTATCCCGACTGTTTTCATATCTGTATTGGCTGGCTTACAAGACCAATGGGCCTTACACGATTGATTTCAAAACACCGGCTGGTGCTAAACGAGTAATTACCTCCGCTGGCATCTTGGTTGAAGACTACTTCAAACGCATTTTTCCCTCACCCCTTTGGACATTGACTATTCATAAGGAAGAAAGTCTTGCTGTTATTGAGTGCACCGGCTATAACGGAAACCTGGATCGCATCAGGCAAAAACTCGATTCTTTCTTTACTATCATCCGGCAGCAAAGCATTCAAAACGTTGCTCTTGATCTTCGCAGGAACGGCGGCGGCAATTCTTATATCGGCAACGTCTTTTTATCGTATGTTACTACCAAGCCTTTCAGCGCTGTAAGATCAAAATCCTATCGCAACTCCTGGGCGGTACAAAATTTCCCTGAAAAAGATTTCCGAAAAAAAGACCTGGAAACCTTCAAACTAAATGCGAAAGAGGAAAATGGCTTTTTAAATGCATCGTACGACAATGATATTGCCGATGCCGTTGCGAAGAAAGAACTCCTGTTCAATGGCAGCTTCTACCTGTTGACGTCCCATCGTACTTATTCATCTGCCCACATGACAGCCTTGCAAGTGAAATGTGCAAAACTGGGAACCATTGTGGGTCAGCCCACCGGTGAAATGGTAGACCTGACAGGAGAGATCAAAGACTTTCAACTTCCCAACACGAAATTACCGGTATGGATTCCTTTGGCCATGTATACAGCTGCTTGCCCGATGGAACAAAAAGTGGGAGTTCAGCCAGATCATTCTATCCAACCAAACTTTGAAGACGTGATCAACAATCGTGACACCGAAGTTGAATTCATAAAGACGCTTATTCGTCGCAACCGTTAAGCAGCAAGAGCCGAATAGATTTAGCCGATGCAAATGCATCGGCTTTTTTAGTAATTGCCCGGGTATCAAATCACACCGCATTCAGCTAGCACTGCAGCTTGTAAATGCATGTTCATCTGTCGTCACACTTCATGTACCTTTTCTTTCAATTCATTATTCTACCTGTTGACACAGGCTTTTCAACAGCACAACTTTGTTCCATTCATTCATGTAAAAATAATTTTTATGCAACGCTATAATATCTTCTTCCCTATCCACAAAGGCCTCCGTGCCATGCTGTACGAAACCGCTATCCAGCTCCAGCAAACATCGTTCACCGATGCTGAGGAAGCAGCTGAAGCTATTGAGCAAGTAAAAACCGTGGTGCGTTTATTTGAGAGCCATGCTGATAAGGAAGATAATTACGTGTTTCCTTCGATCGCAGCTTACGAACCTTCGGTAGTAGCAGCATTTGAACAGGAACATGTGGAAGACCACGCATTAGGAGAAAGCCTGGAAAAGTGGCTGACTGCATTCACCTATGCGGTTTCGCCTTCTGCCAAACAAACAATTGGAGAAGAACTCACAAGGGCTTACATCCAGTTCATGGTGTTCAACCTGAAGCACATGGCAAAAGAAGAGACGGTGATCAGCCCAATTTTATGGCGTTACTATTCGGATGCTGAACTTCACGAGATTACGCTTAAGATCATGAAATCAGTTCCGCCACAGGAGATGATGTCCTTTAGTCGCTGGATGGTGAAAGGTTTAAACAACACCGAAATTTTGTACTGGCTGAAAGGCGTAAAAAACACCGCTCCCCAACCAGCTTTTGAAGCGTTGATGTCTGTTGCAGAAAACGAACTGGCGCCACAACGCTGGAGCCTTGTACAGGAATCGTTGACCGAAGGGGCGATGGTTGCGTGATTTATTGCTGACGAATACCGTCTAGCACTCATGTTCATTATTGATTACTAATTATTGATTATTACCCGACTCCAAGTCATAACCCGTTAATCTAACATCATGAAACATACATTCCCAAAACCACTGCGCCTGCCGGCAATGCTTTTCTTCACAACGGTATTGCTCCTTTTTTCTTACCTCCTGCTGTGCTCATTTGCTGCCAATAAAATGGCGGATGATTTTCTAAAGCAACTAGGAATTTCCAAACCCTCAGCGGATGATAAGATCACCAATAGTATCCTGGGTGGTTCAGTTGACCTGTACGGCGTTAAAAATGCACGGAGTATTGCATTAGGCAATCGCAAAGCAGTCATGTTGGATCTACTCTCTTATACCAAAAAACATGTCAATAGCCCTGCCTTCGTTAAGCAGTATAACGAGATGCGTGAACGCTTTCGTCCGGAAGTATACACACCGCAAACGCCTGAGCAAATGAAGGCGGAAAACATTGCCCGTGCGAAAGAAATGGTAGCGCAAATGGAAGAAACGTTGAAAAAAGCCGATGCCAGCATGAAAACTATTTTTCAGAAATCGGTTGACGAGGCAAAAAAATACCAGAAGGAAGCCGAAGACCCTAACAACAAACAATACCTGCGTTATGCCAAGAACTACGATCGGGCGGTGCAGGAGGCGAAAGAAAGTAACGCCGCAAGCCTGGCTAACTTTCTCCGCAAGTATCCCGATAATCACCTGCTCTATGTAAAAGTTAGGCTGCAGGAGTTCCTTGACGAAACCAAAGACGTTGACTTTGGCGCCGAGCTGGTAGCCAGGAACGGCAAGAAGTATTTTGTGAACAAAACCTATGAGAGCAAGAGCAGCCGCTGGAAGATGGCGTTCCGTGCCGGGAAAGAGGTTGTAGAGCCAGCCCGGGAGTTTGTACAAAAATGGATTGACGAGATCAAATAAGCTATAACACCTAAAGCCCCCGAGAACCGGGGGCTTTTCTTTTTTCTCCATCCCCACATTTCATGCAGGGTATTTTACAATTCATGCAGCCGGCAGTTGCGCCGCAAAAAAGGGCAGCCTAGTTTGCACCCAGATTCAAAACCGCTGAAATGAGAATTGAACCGACGACAAAAGCCAATAAAATTGCCATCTTTATTTTGCTTGCGGCATCAATTGCGTACCATGTTATGCAGGGCATATCGTCAACAGGCAATCACCGTTCGCTGTTTCACTCGGGAATTGAATTTTCTACCAACGCTATCCGTAATACAATTGAACCCGCTGCCAATAATCCGTTCTCGCCGTTAGGCAAATAAATTTCTTCACCGCAAACAAATTAAATCATGCGTAAAGTACACTTCCTCATTGCAGCAGCAGCAGCCCTTTCAGTAAGCGGCTTTTATGCTTGTAGCAATGTAAAATCAACCGATGATAAAAAATCGCCAATACCAACGCAGGCTGAAATGGTAAAACGAGGTGAATACCTGGTTGCCACGATGGGTTGCGATGATTGTCACTCACCGAAGCGCATGGGCCAGCACGGTCCAGAGGTAATTCCGGAACTGCGTCTTTCAGGCTACCCAGCTGACCGTCCAATTCAGCAACAAACCGGCACTTCTCCAAAATTGGGATGGATGCTAATGGGTGCGGACCTGACATCCGCCGTTGGTCCCTGGGGAATGTCATTTGCTGCCAACCTTACGTCTGACGAAACCGGGATTGGCAGGTGGACAGAGCACAATTTTATTACGGCCATGCGTACGGGCAAGGTCAAAGGCATAGAAAATGGCCGTCCTATGCTGCCGCCGATGCCGTGGTTCAACTTTAAAAATCTGACAGATGAAGATCTGAAATCGATCTTCGCTTACCTAAAATCAACCAAACCGGTAGCTAACCTGGTGCCTGCGCCACTGAGCCCGGACAAACTGAAATAGAGAAGGATTCGATAATCCACCCTACCTAATTTTGACCCTAAAAACAAACCGGCAAGCTTTCGTAAAACAGATCAAAACAACTTTTACGAAGGCTTGCCTTTTTTCTTTAATACAATTCATCCGCCGTTTATAACAATTCATCCGAAAGAAAACAGGTACGGTCAATAGCAGGCACGGGTATTTGTGAAAAACACGGTAATTTGAAGAAGCATGAAAATCAGGCTGCCACAATATAGCGGGAAAGATTATCTGGTGCTGGCCATTGTTATCCTACCCTTCACGCTTGCTCTCAACAGCATTATGTTCGGGAGCCGTTATTTTACGGAAGGCGCCATCTTTCTTCCGGCAACTCTTCTCACCTCGTTATTGTTCGCCATTGATTTTGTCCTGTGCGGTGCGCTGGCTACGATGGTCAAAAAGCGCATGCCGGATGAAGAGCAGACGACAAGGCGACTTTTCCTAATGATTTTCCTGTTCGTCATGGTGAGCGGTATTTTTTTACTGACCGCCTTTCATGCGTACGAAATCTTCCCGTCGTTTGATTATTCCTTCAACGAAAAAGGATTCATCTGGGCTTATCTCAGCATGGCCATTGTCAATATTTTCATTACGTTGTTGATTGAGGGTATTTCACGGTACGATAACTGGCGGGAGAACTTGAAGGAAACGGAGAAGCTAAAAAAAGCTTTCACGCAGAGCCAGTTACTGGGATTAAAAAGCCAGGTAAACCCACATTTTCTTTTTAATAGTTTGAATACATTGTCTTCATTGATCCAGGAGAATGAAGAAGAAGCAGAGGAGTTTTTAAACCAAATGAGCAAGGTGTATCGCTATATGTTGCGTGGCGATGATGAGCAATTGGTTCCGCTGAGTACAGAAATGCGTTTCATTCAATCGTACATACACTTGTTGGGTAAACGGTTTGGACAAAGCCTGCAGGTGAAATTAAACATCCAAGAAGAGGACCAGGATAAGCTATTACCGCCTCTCAGCTTGCAGGTACTCATCGAAAATGCCTTCAACCAAAATGTGATGAGCAAGGCTGATCCTTTACTTATCACCATTTGTTCCAACGGAAAAGAAATTTTGGTGAGAAATACCCGTAAGCCAAAGATGATCAGTAACGACATGGACATTGAAAGCGGGCTGGATAACCTTGTAACGAAGTACAGGCTTTTGAACAATGAAACCGTAGTGATTAAGGACGAAGAGAAGCAACGCAGCATTTTCCTGCCACTGATTCGAACCAAAGGAGGTTTGGTATGAAAAGCCGGCAGGTAAAACCAACCCGTTTGCAAGTGTTCAGCTTCATTTCATCAATGCCCATCATTGATCTCATTCTGAATTATATCCTTTTTGATGATGCCATTTTTGAGCGGGTCGATATCTGGCTCATCTCCTATCCCTTAATTTTTATCATTGGGATTGGCTCGTGGAGGTCGCAGGTTACTATCCAAAACATCATTCAGTTTAAATACCCCGCATTAAAACAAACCCGTACACGTATAATCCTGATGATGGGATTGATCGTTCCCGTCATGTCTTTATCCGTGACCTTTATTTTTTTTATTTACGATTATTTCCAATTACTTGGCTATAGCCTGAAACAGAATGATCTTGAATACGGTTTATTGGTAGGCTTTTCGATCAACCTAATATTTGTAACCCTGTATGAAGTAGATTACGTTGTGGAGCGATTAAAGGAAACGATCATTGAAAAAGATTCACTGAAGCAACAGGCTTTGCAACATGAATTTGATGCATTGAAAAACCAGGTAAATCCGCACTTCTTGTTCAATTGCTTCAACACACTTTCATCGCTTATCAGCGAGGACAAGCAGAAAGCAGAAGTGTTCCTGAACGAACTGAGTAAAGTTTACCGATACCTGTTACGCAATAATGAAGATGGACTAAGCACTGTGGAGAACGAGATAAAATTTATCCGGTCGTATTATGGCCTGCTGAAGACAAGGCACGGTGAGGCATTGCAAATGACCATTGAGATTGACAAACGCTACAATCCTTATTTGCTGCCATCGCTTACCTTGCAATTATTGGTAGAAAACGTGGTCAAGCACAACCAGCTTTCCCGTACTATGCCACTAATGATTGAGATCTTTACAACAGCCGGAAACAAGCTGGTAGTGAATAACAACCTTCAACGCAGAACGGTGAAAGCACCAAGTAACAGGGTTGGGTTGGAAAACATCCAGGCCAAGTATGAACTGCTTGGCCAGTCCGGCTTCCAGGTAATGGAAGATGGAAAAAACTTTACTGTTGTATTACCGCTTATTTGGAATAACGCAGTAGAAAACGAACGGCTTTTATTAAAAGAAACTAAAATCAACTGATATGAACATCCTAATTGTAGAAGACGAAGAATTAGCTGTCAAGAAACTTCAAAAGACCTTAGCCGGCGTAGATCCTTCTGCAAACGTAGTGGGAGTTACCGATAGCATCCAGGGTACTGTTGATTGGCTGCAAAACAACACGAATGCAGACCTTATCCTGATGGACATTGAACTGGCTGATGGTCAAAGTTTCGAGGTCTTCAACCAGGTAGAGGTGAAAGCACCGGTCATCTTTACCACATCCTATGATGAGTATGCATTAAAAGCATTTAAGGTAAACAGCGTTGACTACCTGCTAAAGCCAATTCAATCAGAAGACCTGCAGGCAGCTTTAACCAAATACCGAAAATTGACCAATACCAACAAGAGCAGTGATATTAACCTGGAGTCGCTGGTAAAGCAATTGCAACAGCAACTCCAGCCAAAAGAATACCGCAAGCGTTTCCTGGTGAAGCATGCGCAAAAGCTAGTGTCAGTTGATGTGGATGAAATTTCATATTTCTACAGCGATGGTCGCCTGAACTTTTTCAAAACACATGATAACAAAAAGTTCGTTGTGGATTATACAATGGAAGAACTGGAAGACATGCTGGATCCCGATAAGTTTTTCCGGATCTCCCGTTCTTTTTATGTAGCGATTGAAGCCATCGACAAGATTGACGACTACTTTGGTAACCGTTTAATTCTTCAATTGAAACCCGCCGTTGATAAAGAAGCCTTGGTGAGCCGTGAAAAAGTTTCGGACTTTAAAAAATGGATGGGCAAATAGCCTCAACACAATTTTTCATTAAGCCCAATCTAAAAAAGATTGGGCTTTCTTCTTACGGCAACTTTCTTATCCTTTCATAACAAGGCAAATCTTCTATCATCATATTTTAATTGGATTTTAATTGAGCACACAGCGTAAAAAATTGGCAGGGCATATTTATTGTCGCTATTAATTTGGCAATAATAACAGGCTTTAATTAGAATACGATTAAAAGAAGAGAAATGAAGATTCAATTCAACACAGACAATAACATCAAGGGAAATGAACAGTTAAGAGCTCCATTGGAAGAGACCATTTCCCGTTCATTAAACCGGTTCAGTGATCGCATCACGCGGCTGGAAGTACACCTGAACGACGAGAACAGCATGAAAGGCGGCGCCAACGATAAGCGCTGTCTGCTTGAAGCCCGGTTGGAAGGACGGCAACCTATAGCTGTTACCAACAATGCAGGTACACACCATGAAGCTGTAAAAGGTGCGGTGGATAAGATGAAGGCCGCGTTGGATACCGTGTTGGGCAGACTCAGAAATTACTGATGATTAAGATAGATACAACCTTACCCACTAACGGCCTGTTCGTTTTCGGGCGGGCCTTGTTGCTTCCACGGAGACACTGGCATCCTTAACATAACGTTTGATTTGCTACCAGCTGCATTCCATATTTTTACGCCGATAAACCATGCAGAACACCACATTGAAATATGTCATTCAAAAATTCGTTTGCTGGATACTTCTTCTGCAAATGATCAATATTTCAATTGACCCACCTGACATCAAACTTAGAAAAAGTTCAAAAAAGTCCATCAAAAAGGAAGTCGTTGTAAACGATATCGAAAGTGTTTTCGAGCTCATTTCAGAATATGTTTTTGATACCGATGTTCCGGAAGGTGAAGAAAACGAAATTGAAAAAAATACATCATCAATTCTGCTGTATTGCTACAAGCCCGAACCGATTTCCCTGGTTGACAATACAATAAATCTTCAGCACTACCCTTTTTACATAGAATACAGTTATCCTCCGCATTTCGATCCGTCATCTCCCCCTCCGCGAGTTGCCTAATCTGTGCTCCGGGACATCTTAAAATGCCCCGACGATCTCTCCGTATATAGACGCAGGCCTGGCCTTGTGTTACCTCATGTTTTCAATTACATGCACGGCAATGGTTCCTTCGTATACAGGAGCTGACCGCCGATGCAAAACCGTTCGTAATGTATATCTATATGGTTAATCTGATGAAGACCTACCGCATTTATTATTTATTCGTATTCATTGCCGCAATGATGGCAGTGAAATCAAACGCACAATCGAAAGACACTGTTCCAGTGAAGTATTGGGAAATGGTTCCGATCACCCAACCTCCGTCAAAAAAAGAGCTGCCAAAAGTGGAGCATGCTGAACCACTTTATATTGACCTCATTCGTGATTTGGGTGCAAGAAAAGGAGAAAGGGAATGGAACATCGGTGTCGGCCTTACCGACAATAATAAGTTTGATGAGTACACAGCATTGGTGGAGTATGAATTTGCACCAATCAATCGTTTGGGATTGGAAGTGGAGCTTCCTTTTTCGTTCTACTATCCGACAAGTGGAAATGGACATCGTGACTCAGTCCCGCTAAGCCGGTTAAACAGCCTTAAGCTGGCAGGCCAGTATTCATTTTTCGTGTCCGAAAAATTACAAACGTCTATGGCTGTCGGATATATCCACGAGTTTGAACTGACGCCTTTCCGTTCCATGGGAAAGCAGGGTACCCTTAACGGCCATGTACACAACCCCTTCTTTATTGTAGCAAAAAAATGGGGTACCAAGTTTCATTCAATGAATTACAGCGGGCCGGTTATAAGCAATCATCTGAATGGAAAAACCAGTACAACATGGCAGATCAACACCAGCTTTCATTACATGATTCCCGGCACCCGCAATTTTATCGGCATTGAATACAACAAGGAATTGCATCACCGCGACTTTGATATGACCATACGGCCACAGCTTCGTGTCAGCATTGCCGACAACCTGCTGGTAGGTATTGTTACTGGCGTGCCTATCAAGCGGGAAAATGAGCGGTTTAGTTCCTTCATCCGGTTGATTTATGAACCTAAACACAAGCACTCGTAAAGAGATGATATCGTAAACAAAGCAAAGTGCTTGAATACTGACCGTTATGAACAGAGTGATTATGATTGGTTTTGACTACAACGGTGCGATGCATTATGCATTGGTCACGGTGAAGCTATTTGACGGCCATTTGGCTTACCACATCATGCCCTCCGACGCGGATTTAAAGGAACTGTTGCAGGAGCAACATATAGTAAGGCAGGTAAATGATTGCCTTGAATATTGTGCAATGAATCAAATCCAAAGAAGATTAATAGAAAGCATCTGCAACTCATTGGGCAACTTATTATCGCTGCAAGTGCGTGAAGTTGCACATAGAGCCAATGAGTGAACCAAGAATACTCCGCCTTGTGATGCTTCGGCAAGGGTGACTGGTGATACCTCACAATCTATCACCGTCACCCTTTTTCAATGAACTGTTTATACGGTTTGGCGTCCACGGTGATTTGACCGGCTATCCGTCACCTAAACAAAACATTTTAATCCCATTTTAATGCTTGTGATAATGTGTTGATCTAATTTTACCAGACAGGCCGCCATAGTCCTTTCTTTTCTACGACCACACAAAACAAATAGACTATGGCATTATTCAGCAAAGACAACGAGAAGAATACACAGCACCTTACAACCGACCAGGGTGTAAAAATCGGCGATAACGACAATTCTTTAAAGGCGGGCACCAGGGGTGGGACTTTAATGGATGATTTTCACTTCCGCGAAAAGATGACGCATTTTGATCATGAGCGAATTCCCGAACGGGTAGTACATGCGAGAGGCTCCGCTGCGCATGGCATTTTTAAAGTGTACGACGACAGCCTGAAGCAATTTACCAAAGCAAAATTTCTGACCGATCCTTCGCTGGAAACGCCAACCTTCACACGGTTCTCTACGGTGGTTGGTTTCAGAGGCTCTGCTGATACGGTGAGAGATGTAAGGGGTTTTGCCACGAAGTTTTACACCGTGGAAGGAAATTATGACCTCGTGGGAAACAACATGCCTGTGTTCTTTATCCAGGATGCCATCAAGTTTCCCGACCTTGTTCATTCCATTAAACCCGAACCCCACCACGAAATGCCGCAGGCTTCTGCAGCGCATGATAATTTCTGGGACTTCATATCACTCATGCCAGAAAGCATGCACATGGTATTGTGGGCACTCAGCGACCGTGCCTTTCCAAGAAGTTATTCCATGATGGAAGGATTTGGCGTGCATACCTTCCGTTTGGTAAACGAGAAAGGCGAGAGTCATTTTTGTAAAATCCATTGGAAGCCGGCAGCAGGTGTACATTCCCTGGTCTTTGAAGAAGCAGCTAAACTTGCCGGCAAGGATCCTGATTTCCATCGCCGGGATCTGTGGGAATCGATCGAAAAAGGAAACTTTCCCGAGTTTGAATTAGGCTTTCAGATTATTCGCGAAGAAGAGGAATTTGATTTTGACTTTGACATTCTTGATGCTACGAAAATCTGGCCTGAAGAATTAATACCGGTGCAGCGTGTGGGTAAAATGACGCTTAACCGCAATCCTGATAATTTCTTTATGGAAACCGAGCAGGTCGCCTTCCACCCGGGCAATCTTGTTCCGGGTATTGACTTTACGAATGATCCCCTTTTACAAGGTCGCCTCTTCTCCTATCTGGACACACAACTCATTCGCCTTGGCGGACCAAACTTTGTGCAGATACCCATCAACCGCCCGCATGTGCCCGTAGTGAATAACCAACAGGATGGTTACATGCGACAAGCCAACATGAAGGGACGGGTAAACTATTCTCCTAATTCGCTGGGTGGAGGTTGTCCATTTGCCGCTGGTGCAGACGCTGGCGCCTTTACCCATTATGCTGAACGAATCGATGGCCATAAGATCAAAGCAAGAAGCGAAAGTTTTGGCGATCATTATTCGCAAGCGGCCCTGTTCTATCGTAGTATGGCTGAAACGGAAAAGGAACATATCATTGAAGGCTTTCATTTCGAACTGGGCAAAGTCGATCACCTGCACATTCGCGAAAGGATGGTAGAACACCTGGCAAGGATCGATAATGACCTGGCTGAAAAAGTAGCCAAAGGAATTGGTGTAAAAGCACCCGCAAAGCAAGCCCCTCCCGAGCCGTTGCCCGCCAATAAGAATAAAAAACGAGTGGATGTTTCTCCTGCACTTCGTACTATCGACAATCATCTTTACCAGCCCGGCCTGAAGGGCCGCAAAGTTGCCATCCTTGCTGAAGATGGCGTTGACGGAAGCATCATTGCCGACCTGAAAAAAGCTTTAGAAAAAGAAGGCGCTATGGCAGAAGTGGTGTCGAAAAATCATGGCAAACGAAAAGCAAATAAAGGCAGTGATGTAAAAACAGATAAAAGCCATATCACCACAGCTTCCCTGATGTACGATGCTGTGTTCATTCCCGGTGGTCGCGAATCAGCTGACAAACTAAAACAAATGGGCGATGCCTTGCACTTCATTAAAGAAGCCTACAAACATGGTAAGCCTATTGCTGCCGTTGGCGAAGGCAGCGAAGTAATTGAAGCCTGCCGATTGCCGGAGTTGTCAGTCTTTGACACAACAGCATCCGATAAAGGGGTTGTCACTTCGCGGGACAGCGGCCAGGGAAATGACGTAATAAAACAGTTGCAAAAAGTTATGCTGCAACACCGCTTTTGGGAACGTGAAAAGCACAAGGACCAGATACCCGCCTAGCATACAACGCCACCCACAGGTGGCGTTTTTCTTTATTCTTGTTTAGCCAATATTTGTTGATGCTAATACTGAGATCGCCATGGGTATAGATCACCTGTTAAACTAGCGGCATTGTCAATGAAAACACCGAGCGGCTTTTATGCACCTGCACATTAAGCTTTGCTTTCAATGCCTGAATTCGGGCTTCCATATCGCGGCGGTGAAGAAGGTTATTCAGTTGCTGCATATCGCAACCTTCATTTTCAAATTCGATGGTAAACAGGAGCTTGCCCCTCTCCGCTGTAAGGTGCACAATACACAACTTCGTACCAGCCGTCACTAAACTTCTCAACCCTTCTTTGAATAACAAAAAAGCTTCGTGGCGCAGCTTCATATCCAGCTCCATGCGTTCCACTTTTTTGTCAATCAGTAATTCGATCAATACACCGTGGCGCTGCATCAGTGCATCTGCATATTCTCTCACCCGGCTGATCGTTTTTTCCATCGCATCGTTTTGCGGATCAAGACTCCATAACATATCATCCAATGCAATGATCATGTTGTGGCTTTTGGTATGAATCTGCTCTAGGTATTCTTTAGCACGATGAGGCTCGCGATCGGATTTGAGGCGGGCTATCTCGCTTAAAATGTTGATGTTGTTCAGCGCTGTATTCACCTCTTCGTGCAGACCGGCAGCAATATCCGTCCGCACCCGCTGCATGGCTTCTTTCCGTTTGCTTCGCTGGCGGTCGAGCAGGAACAGGACGACAGCAACCGTAACAGCTAAAATTGAATAGAACCACCAGGTTTGCCAGAAGGGTGCTTTCACTAAAATAGACAGCGTGGTATGGTTCGGCGACGGTATGCCTTCAGCATTTACAGAACGCAAACGCAGCGTGTGCTTTCCGGGCGGAAGGAAAGGAAAAACAGCCCTGTGCGAACGGTCAGCGGTGTTCCAGTCCTTGTCAATACCGTCTAACTTATATTGAATCACGGATTCGTTGGCATAAGTTAACGAGGAAAATTCCACCGTTAATGAATTGTCATTTGCACCAATTACCAACTGCTCAAGGTTAAGTACCGAATCAATTCGTAAATCGGACTTTCCGATTTGCAGGCCGGTAAACACGATTGGTTTATGCCGTTCAGCCAACTTAATAGCAGCCGGATTAAAGCTGATAAATGAATTGTCAGTACCCATGAGAATTGTACCGTCTTTACGCTGGTAGCTTGCACTTAAAACAAACCGATCGTTGTTGATCCCATCAAATCGATTGAACATTACCAGCGACCGGTTGAACGGATGAAAACGATACAATGCATTGGTTGTACCGATCCACAAATAGCCAAAAATGTCCTTATGCAGAATTGCAATGAGACCCATTAGTTCATCCGAAAGAGGAATCTTAGTAAGTATATTTTTTGTTCGATTCAAGAGATACAGTTCCGTCACTGTAGTCACAAACATCAAACTATCGTTGTATTCCTCAACTGCGGAAATGGCATCACCCATCATTGTATCCATGCCTTTTGCGTCAGAACTGAAGTGACGGATCAGTCTTCCATCATTTTCGTTGAACACAAACAACCCGTTGTTTCCCGTGGCTACCCAAACCATTCCTTTCCGGTCGATAAGAATTTTATTGATCATTGCCGTACCGGCTTCCTGCACTTTAATAATGGAATCTCTTCCTGCATTTTTTGGATTGATCCAACGAAACAGCCCATAACCATGCATGCCTAGCCACAGATTGCCTCTACGATCCTCCTCTATTTGCCGTGTAGTGCGGTTATTCAGAATGGGAGGATTGCGAAATTCCATGGTATTTTTTGCCTGGTCCAGCACGAAAAGCCCCGGCTGGCAAGCCATCCAGATGATGTTGCTATCAGCAGATGCATCCATATCCCAAATGGCGGGATAGGGATGCGGAGAGAGGTTTTTAATTCCAAAGGGAACATTGCGCAGCTTACGATCATATCGATAAAGCCCATCCCCCCAAACTCCGGTAATCACACCACCGTTCTTTAGTTCCATGAACGATAGCACTCCGCCTTCGCCCTGCCTACCGGTGATGGGGTGAGGATGGGTGATATTCAGGAAATATTGAAGCGACGGATTAAATCGATAGGCACCATTATGTCTTGTGCAAATCCAAATATTTTTCTCCCGGTCTTCTAGAAAGTAGGTAATATCGGAGTATTGAATACCTTGTTCATTGCGGTAATCGCTGGGAATAAATTCAAAGTCTTTTTCTTCTTCATTAAAGTGTGCTAACACCTCTAGCCCTCTTATCCAGATGCGGCCGTTAGACTGCTCAAGAAAGCCCTCTATCTGGTGGTACATCTGTAGTCTTGAGTAGAATTGATACTGGCGCAAAGGTTTCTCTTTGTCTTTCGCATCGTACAACATCACGAAAGGGCCGCCACGTTTGCCCCAATCCATGAACCATAATCTTCCCTTCTTGTCGATGATCGAATGCGTAACACCGATGCTGTCGGCAAACAGGTCAACTGCTTTTTCCTGTTCGATGTTATGGCCCCTATAGCTAACATTTTTTGTTTTGTTGTTGTAGATAGCTACGCCGCCCTTCTGCAGGCCAATCCAATATTTTTGCGTGCCTGGCTCCTGCGAAAGCGACATCACTCCTATCCACTCTGGACGCCACGGAAGAAAGCTACCGTCATGTGAAAATTCCCTTTTTTGCTTGTTGTACATCATTACCTCATGCCCACGCATTAGTAGAAAAATGTTTCCAAATTCGTCCGCGATGAATCGCTTTTGCGCCAGTTTCAAGTCCTTTGGAAATCTAGGTTTGACACCAACAGGATGGTATTGAAAAGTGTTCTTATCAAAAATGCCAACGTTGCCGTCGCCGCATAGCACCCAAAGATTGTCATCGCGGTCGATGAATGCCTGGTCGATGGCATTGCTGGGAAGACTGTTTGGATTTCCTGTCTGCTTGCGAAAAAGTTTATACCGTGTTCCATCAAAACGCTGAAGTCCTGTGTTAGAGGTGATCCATAAATAACCAGTCTTGTCCTGCGCTATACTTGTGATCTCGTTGGAGCCAAGACCGTTTTTCATGCTATAGTGAGTAAACGAGAACGGTGAAGTTACCTGTGCCTGTAAAAACAACAGGCAGCAACTGAAGAGGAAGGCAAGAAATGGACGCAGCAAGTTTTTCGGTGTTTAATTCTCAAATGTAATATTTATGGCCTGCTTAAGCCACTGTTTCATACCCAATATTGACAGTTCGTACGCCAAAAATTACATTTCATCCCCATGGATCTAACTTCCCCTCAAATGAGCGCCGGATCTGGGTTTGAAGAATGTCTGACTTAAACCAAACAATGCAGGGCAGTTTGCAAATTGTCCTTACCTGCTGCCCTATGTGCGCCATCAACTTCTATTCTGGCATTTCATGCGCCAATTGAAACAATTCACTTCTTTCCGCCTTTCCTTCCCTCTTTTTGCGAGCCAATTTTGAGTCAGAAATCGAAACCAAACCATAGAAATCAAACCTGTTATGAAGAAGCTATTGTTATTCGCTGCTGTGTCTGTCCTGGCACTTAGCTCTTGCAAAAAAGACAAGGACGAGAAAAAAGCAGAAAAAGTTTTTAAAAGTGAAGTAAAGACCTTCCAGCATGGCAAAGCCTGGACGTGGTATGAAGAAGATGACAACCGCAATCCTGTTCGCTTAGCAATTGCCATCGATGATGCAGCAATGAACAGCCTCGATCGTGGTGGCGACCAACATGGCCCCGGCCATCATCACGAAAATTCAATCTCCATCGCTTTTCACCCGAAGGCCGCAGCAGGTACACCATTTACACATGCACTGCTCGACTGGATGCCTGATGGACACGAGCCGTTTTTTGGCGAGCCTCATTTTGATTTCCATTTTTATATGACATCAGAAGCTGAACGCAAGGCTATTCCAACTTTTGACCAGGCCCCAGCCAAATTCCTGAACTATCCAGGTGAAGATTATAGAGCGCCAAACTACATTGCAGTTCCGGGTGGTGTTCCACAAATGGGTGTGCATTGGGTAGATGTAACTGACCCGGCGCTAAATGGCGGGTTGTTTACCGAAACATTCATCTACGGTTCTTATGATGGGAAAGTGACGTTTTATGAGCCAATGATTACGGAAGATTTCATTAAAAATAACCCGACGTTTGAAAGAGCTATTCCGCAGCCCACCAAATACCAAATATCAGGCTGGCACCCTACCAAAATGCGGATTGAGAAGAAGAATGGTGTAACCAGCTTCATCCTCGAAGGTTTTCAAAAAAGGCAAGCATCATAAATACCTTCTGACCCCGTAAGGTCTAAGGCAAACCCCAGCCCCGTAAGGCTGAACCAGAAACCAAAACCACTCCATCATTAGCGCCGTAACGCTTTTGATAAAACCTTAACCCGTAAAACGTAGCCCGCAAACCCCGTAAGGTCTGCGGGTTTTTTATTTTGCAGATGTTCTGCACAAGTTTTCCGCAGCAACATTGGCGCATTAAAAACGCTTTTGCTGAAAAACGCACCTTTGGCTAATTTTCCACCCAATCCAGTTCATCTCAAAATTGTGGTTCAGATATGCAGCAGTATCATCAGCTTCTTCAACATATTCTAGACAATGGTGTACAGAAAAGTGATCGCACGGGCACCGGCACGATCAGCACCTTTGGCTACCAGATGCGTTTTAACCTACAGGATGGCTTTCCATTAGTAACAACAAAGAAAGTTCACCTGAAAAGCATTGTTCACGAATTGCTTTGGTTTTTAAAAGGCGAAACGAACATTGCCTACCTGAAAGAGAACGGTGTAAGCATTTGGGATGAGTGGGCCGATGAGGCAGGAGAACTTGGACCGGTTTACGGCAAGCAATGGCGAAGCTGGGAAGGCCCCAATGGCGAAGTAATTGACCAGATCACTGATGTAATTGAGCAAATAAAAAAGAGCCCGGACAGCCGGCGGCTAATTGTAAATGCATGGAACGTAGCAGAGTTGCCAAAGATGGCTTTAATGCCTTGTCATACGATGTTCCAGTTTTATGTAGCGAACGGCCGGTTGAGTTGCCAGTTGTACCAACGCAGCGCTGATGTTTTCCTGGGCGTGCCCTTCAATATTGCATCTTACGCCTTACTCACAATGATGATCGCACAGGTTTGTGAGCTGGAACCTGGCGAGTTCATTCACACCTTTGGTGATGTACACATTTATAACAATCACCTGGAGCAAGTGCACACGCAATTGAGCCGCGAACCCTTCCCACTACCAACCATGAAACTCAATCCCGAAGTCAAGAATATCTTCGATTTCAAGTTCGAAGATTTCAAGCTGGAGAACTATCAGTCACATCCGGCCATTAAAGCTCCTGTTGCGGTATGATTGTAAGTTTATTAGTAGCGGCGTCGGAGAACAATGTGATTGGGAAAGACAATCAATTACCATGGCATCTGCCCAATGATTTAAAGTATTTCAAAAACCTCACCTGGGGCATGCCCATCCTGATGGGACGCAAAACGTTTGATTCGATCGGCAAACCGTTACCAGGAAGAAAAAGCATTGTAATTACCCGGAATTATGAATGGCAACACGAAGGTGTTGATGTGGTCCACTCAATAGAGGAAGCCATCCAAAAAGCAGAGAGTTACGGCGTGAAAGAAATTTTTGTTATTGGTGGCGCTGAAATTTTTAAAACATCTCTTCCATCTGCAAATAGAGTGTATCTGACTCGTATTCATCAAGACTTTGATGGAGATGTTCACTTTCCGGAAATAACCCAAAAAGAATGGCAACTGGCCTCTATTAGGTATTGCGAAGCCGACGAGAAAAATAAATACAACCATACGTACCAGGTTTGGGAAAGAAACGAACGCTGATTATCATGATTGTTATGATTCACATTGATTTTGGTTTTCCAGCTTAACCATCATACAAATCCGCGTTCCATTTCTCTCTATTTTTAGCCCGTGTACAGCTCACCTGCATTAGCTAAAAAATTTCTTCGTTATTATCTCACTGCTTTTAATGGCAAAGGTCATGGGATGCATTCGCCATTTGTATTTCAGTTCATATTGCACGTGCTAAATAACAAGTCGGACTATGTACCACCGCCCGAAATTGAAGCCCTGCGACAAGAATTGCAAAGAGATAAATGCATGCTGCAAATTGAAGATTTAGGCGCCGGTTCAAGAGTGGCTGCTACCCAAGAACGAAGCGTTCAGCAATTAGCGGCATCTGCACTAAAGCCGCCAAAATATGCGCACCTTCTCTTTCGTCTGGTAAAACATTATCAACCCAAGACTATCGTTGAACTGGGCACTTCGCTTGGCACTACCACTGCTTGCTTATCAGCTGCAAATCCTCATGCAACCATAACAACTATCGAAGGAAGCAAGGCAGTTGCAGACAAAGCCGCAGCCAATTTTCAAACGCTTGGCTTAGAAAACATTCAACTCCTAACTGGAAACTTTGATGACTTGCTGCCCTCAGTTATCAATCAGTTGTCATCTATTGACCTAGCTTACATTGATGGTAACCACCGCTACCAGCCAACCATCAATTACTTTCAACAATTCCTTGCAAAAGCGCACAACAATTCCATCTTTGTTTTCGACGATATTCACTGGAGTGCAGAGATGGAACAGGCCTGGGAAGAAATTAAGAATCATCCGTCGGTGAAATGCACAGTCGACATTTTCTTTCTGGGATTTGTATTCTTTCGTTCTGAATTCAAAGTGAAACAGCATTTTTCCATCCGTTTCTGACCATACAATTATTTGCTTAATTTGAGCGCATGATTGTTGGTATTCTTAAAGAACCGCAAACCGAAACAAGGGTATCGCTTTTGCCTGAAGCCGTGGCTGCGTTAACGAAGAAAGGCATTTCCGTTTTAGTAGAGTCAGATGCAGGAATCAGATCATCGGCCACCAACGCCGATTATGAAAAAGCGGGGGCTAAAGTTGCCAGCCCACAAGAGGTTGTCTCTGGTAGTGATATCATTCTTTCCATTCATGCACCCAATTCGGGTGTTCAAATTCCTTCTTCCAAAATACTCATCGGTGTATACCATGTGCTGTACAACGCCCCACTGTTGCAACAATTGGCACAGCAAGGACTGACAGTTTTCAGCATGGAAATGTTGCCACGTACCACCCGGGCACAAAGCATGGATGTATTGAGTTCGCAAGCCAATATTGCCGGCTACAAAGCAGTGTTGCTGGCGGCGAATTTATATCCACGCTACTTCCCCATGTTTATGACAGCGGCAGGGAGTATTGCCCCAGCTAAAATGCTCATACTGGGTGCAGGTGTTGCGGGATTGCAGGCCATTGCCACCGCACGACGTTTGGGTGCGGTTGTAGAAGTGTTTGATACCCGTCCGGCAGTAAAAGAAGAAGTGCAAAGCTTAGGTGCCAAGTTTATTGAAGTGGAAGGAGCCGCCGATGCATCGAAAGCAGGCGGCTATGCCGTAGAGCAAACAGCAGAATACAAACAACGCCAACAACAAAAGATCAAGGAGAGTATTGCGAAAGCAGATATTGTTATCACGACGGCACAGATACCAGGAAAAAAAGCGCCAATTCTTATCACGGAAGAAATGATGGCCGGCATGCGTAATGGTTCTATCGTTATCGATCTTGCTTCAGCCACTGGTGGTAACACTCCATTCACAAAGAACAACGAAACGGTCGTTCACAATGGTGTGACCATCGTTGGCAACAGCAGCCTGCAATCAACCATGCCTTCCGATGCCAGTAAGTTATATGGTAAGAACATCCTGAACTTTTTGCAGCTGGTCACCACAAAAGAAGGCGCTGTAAACTTGAACTGGGACGATGATTTGGTGAAGGGTGCTTGTGTGGTGCACAATGGCGAAGTTGTCAATGAAAGAGTGAAGGAATTAATAATTAATAATTAGTAATTATAATGGAGAGCATATTTAATTGGATAGCAGCCAACGAGAACATTATCTACGTCGTGATCCTGATGATCTTTGTTGGGATCGAAATCATCGGCCGCGTACCGAGTGTTTTGCACACCCCACTTATGAGTGGTGCCAATGCCATTCACGGTGTAGTGATCATTGGTGCCATCATTGTTATGGGAAAAGCAGAAAGCGATAATTATCTGGCACTGATCCTTGGCTTCCTCGCGGTAATCCTGGGAACGTTGAACGTTGTTGGTGGTTTTGTTGTAACAGACCGCATGTTAGAAATGTTCAAATCCAAAAAGAAGAAAGCCTGACATACATCTGAACCTTGATTTAAGGATTTTAAAGATTAATCAGAAATTATGGAGTTTAGTTTACTCACGTTTTTATACATCATTGCTTCTATCACGTTTATTGTTGGTTTGAAGATGTTGTCGCATCCGGAGTCGGCAAGAAAGGGAAACCTTGTTGCTGCCGGGGGGATGACACTGGCTATTATCGGCACTATCTTTCTTTACCGTGATGCCGAGATGCCTGATGGCTTGCGGAATTATGGATGGATCTTCGGGGGGATTGCTATTGGTGGAATCATCGGAACGCTGGCTGCCAAGAAGGTGAAGATGACAGCAATGCCCGAGATGGTGAGTCTTTTTAATGGGATGGGTGGTGCTTGTGCGGCATTGATTTCGCTGATCGAGTTTAATCATTTAATTCATCAACTAGACGGCCTGACTCAACTTCAAAATTTCGGAGAATTCGTCAACGCCGTTATTGAAGTTAAAGGAATAACCGGAACGCTGATTGTGATTATGGCTGGGCTGATTATCGGATCTGTTTCTTTCGCAGGTTCCATCATCGCCTGGGGAAAATTAAATGGAAAGATCAAAGACTACTCCTTTAATGGTCAACATATTTTCAACCTGGTGCTTCTCGCTGTCATTTTAGGTTTAGCCATTTACGTTATCGGTTGGTTGCCAGAAAATGCTTCCCTCCTCTTTTATGGTGTTTTCGCTTTATCGCTTCTATATGGTGTTTTTTTCGTGCTTCCTATCGGCGGTGCCGACATGCCCGTTGTTATTTCATTACTTAACTCCTTTACAGGCGTTGCCGCAGCTTGCGGTGGTTTCCTCTACAACAACAAGGTAATGCTAACTGGTGGTATCCTTGTTGGTGCCGCAGGAACACTGCTTACCATCTTAATGTGCAAAGCAATGAACCGCTCGTTGGCGAATGTTTTGATCGGCTCATTCGGTGGTGCAAAAACGGGCGGTGCTGTAGGAGCAACAGATCAGGGACACCACAAGGAGATCAACTTACCTGATGCTGCCGTTGTGATGGCTTATGCCAATAAAGTCATTATTGTTCCCGGCTATGGCCTTGCAGTAGCACAGGCCCAGCATGCCTGCCATGAATTGGAAAAACTACTGAACGACCGCGGTGTTGAAGTGAAATATGCTATCCACCCGGTTGCAGGCCGTATGCCTGGCCACATGAACGTTTTATTAGCTGAAGCAGATGTAGCGTATGACAAGTTGCAGGAAATGGAACAAGCCAATGAAGAATTCAGCACAACGGATGTTGTGTTGGTGCTTGGTGCCAACGACGTTGTGAACCCCGCTGCTAAATCAGATCCTTCCTCACCTATTTATGGTATGCCGATTCTTGATGTCGAGCTAGCAAAAACGATCATCGTGAACAAGAGAAGCATGAAGCCTGGTTATGCAGGGATTGAAAATGATTTGTTCTTCCGTCCGAAGACGTCAATGCTTTTTGGGGATGCTAAGAAAGTGTTGCAGGATTTGATTGCAGAGATCAAGAGCATATAACAAATAACAAACTCGTTCTAAAGACCCGGTTATTAATCGGGTCTTTTTTTTGGCTGATACTGGCTTTTGTAATTCTGTCCATCGTCTGTGGAGTTTATACGTAGCATAACCGAATTATCGCACTCTTGAACGCTCAGAACCTTAATCAGCTTTTTTGAACCACAAAGGCACGAAGGCACAAAGAAGCACGAAGAACTTAGCGTGTGTTGTGGTTTGTCGCGTTCTACTTTAACGTAAACCCACCCCTGAGTTCACTTAATTCAGTTAGGCTTTTATTGTCCCCTCCAAGGAGGGGATGGTCGCTTTACTACAATCTTGCAAGCCTAGCCTTTGTAAATCATCCCCTCCCTGGAGGGGCGACCTAAGATGAGATTGTGGTTAAGGAAATTGGGGTGGGTTAACGAAGCTCAATAGAATTTCCAGCCGCACAAGAGTGCGACGCAACGAAAGCTAAATAGTAGCACTACCGGTCGGTTCATTAAAATACTCCTCCCTCGGTTACCTTTGCGCCAAATTGAGAACATGCAAACAAGAAAACCTGCCGATAGCTATACCATGATGACGGAGATTGTGTTGCCGAACGATACGAATGTATTTGGTAACCTGATGGGCGGACGCCTGATGTACTGGATGGATATTGCCGCAGCTATTGCAGCGCAACGTCATTGCAATGCGCCGGTTGTCACAGCATCTGTTGATAATATTTCCTTTGAAAACCCAATCAAACTTGGTAATACGGTGCACATTGAAGCCAAGGTTTCAAGAGCATTCAACACGTCAATGGAAGTGCACCTGAAAGTATGGGGCGAAGATTTTACGCAGCAATACAAATACAAGAGCAACGAAGCCTATTATACGTTTGTCGCGTTAGATCCAAATCGCCGTCCGCGGGTGGTTCCACAACTCGTTCCTGAAACCGAAGAAGAAACAAAGATCTTCGAGGGTGCGCTGCGCAGAAGGCAAGTGCGCCTGATTCTAGGCGGAAAGATGAAACCAGATGAAGCGGTAGAATTAAAAGCCTTATTCACCAAAGAAAGTTAAGATGGCTGCGTATATCATCGTTGAAGTAAATGTTCAAAATTCTGTTGAATACGAAGAATACAAGAAGCTAACTCCTGCTTCTCTCCTTCCTTTCCAAGGAAAGTTTATAGTCCGCGGCGGGCAGACGGAAACATTGGAAGGTGATTGGAATGCAAAGCGAATTGTGGTACTGGAATTTCCGACGAAGGAATTAGCTAAGCAATGGTGGTCGTCGGAGGAATATGCACCGGCCAAGGCTCTTCGCCAGCGAACGGCAAATACGAAGATGATTTTGGTGGAAGGTGTTGCCTAGTCTGAACCATGATTTGGATGGATTTTTAGGATTGAGAAGAAATGATAACAGGCTTTATACAAGAAGAGTCGTTCAACGATGAACGACTCTTTTATTTCTGCTAAATCCATTTAATCTACCTAACTCACGGTTTCAGACAATCTTCCTGAATCGTGGTTCCGATTACTTTAAATACGCTGAATACATCCATACCAACTTCTCCTGCTCGCGGATGTAGTCACTCATTAATGCATTGGTTCCCTCATCACCCGATTCGCTGGCAGAATCAGCAATCTCACGTTGCAACGAAATCATTGTTTTGAACGATTCCAGGATGCTTTGCATCGCTTCTTTACCACCGGAGATATTTTTAGCTTCCTTTACTGTTGTGATAGACGTATAATCACTGAATGTATGCAAAGGAGCGTGTCCTAGTGTAAGGATGCGTTCTGCAACCTCATCTACTTTTACTACTAAGTCGTTGTAGAGTTCCTCAAATTTTGCATGTAACTCAAAAAACTTTTCGCCAGTAATATTCCAGTGAAAACCGCGGACGTTCATGTAGAAGACCTGGTAGTTTGCCAATAATTGATTTAGTTTTTCTACTAATGATTTTGTTTCTGTCGTTTCAAGTCCGATTTGATTCTGTGCCATAAAATTTATTTCAAGATTTGAGAATCCTGTATCTAAGATTAAGCCGCTTTTTCTTCGACAGTCTTCCAGTGATGAGCCCCTTTCATCATGTGTTCCTTGCTTTGCTCGATGGCTTCCATTATTTGTGATAAGATCACTTCGGCTGGCGCATCGTAGTCGAGGTGCATGGCAGGCTTAAAACGAACAGACAGCAAAGTGCCTTTCTTTTTAAACTTCAATCCCTTTTTATTGAAAGCACGCCAAAAGCCACTGATAACAACGGGGATAACTGTAGGCTTGCAATGTTTGATAATATAGGCTGTTCCTTTTCTACCGGGAGCAAATGGCTTTGTTGTTCCCTGCGGAAAAGTAATCACCCAAGACTGGCTTAATGCCCGTTCAATTTTTCTTGTGTCGCTGGGATCAAGTCCACGACGTGTTTCCGCACCATCTTTTTTCCAGGTGCGCTTAACCGTTAACGCTCCGGCTAGGGTGAACAGGCGGCTGATCCAGCTGCTTTTCATGGTTTCTTCTGCCGCTACATAATACACCCTTGTAAAGGGGTTAAGCAAGTAATAAGGGATGCCGAGACGGTTGCGCTTGCGCCATTTTACAGCACAGAAAATATGAAGGAAGGTAATGACATCGGCAAAATAGGTTTGGTGGTTACTGACAAAGAGGACATTTCTGTTAGGAAGCTTTTCAATGTGTTCTGTCCCGCTGATTTGAAGCTTGTTGATGATGGCCAGGCCGGGATAAGAAAAGATGCCGACAATCGCATATACCAGTTTACGCACTAATTTGTATTCGGCCAGTTTTTTCCAAATGTTCATGTGCTAAGCAATTGATGCCCTAAAAATACATGTTTACAAATTGTTAAGTACACCGGCTTTCTATCTTTACCGTGTGTAATCTTTTTCGAACCATCATCTCTATAAAAAATTAATGCCATGAAAACAGTGTACTTATTTTTAGTGAGCTCCCTTATTACCCTTGCCTCCTTTGCACAAGTTACCCCTAACCCCTACCCACGAACCATTACTGTTAATGGTAGTGCTGAAATGGAAATCACTCCCGATGAAATTTATGTGCAGGTCTATTTGAAGGAATATGAGAAAAAAGGCGGGGGTAAGATTGGAATTGAAAAAATTCGCCAGGACTTCTTAACAGCCGTTCGCTCCTTAGGCTTGCCCGATACTGCCCTTACTGTATCAGGTTATGATGCTAACAACTACAATCCTTGGTGGAGAAAAAAGAACAAAAAAGAAGAACTCTATGCCTCTATTACTTACCAGGTAAAGTTGCGCAATACAGCCCAAGTGGACCAGCTGGTAGATAAGCTTGACGACAATGCTACCCAGAACTTTTACATTTCCCGCACAACGCACAGCAGACTGGAAGAGTTCCGCAGGAACCTGAAGATTCAGGCCGTGAGAGCTGCCAAAGAAAAGGGTGATTACCTGGCCGAAGCGGCAAACGCTAAAATCGGTGTACCCATCACCATCCACGAACCGGGTGAATATTACCAGCCCTACTATGGCGATATGGCATCGAACCGGATGATGAAGACAGAAATGACACAGGCTTCTGCACCGGCTCCTGTTGAGCAGGCACAAGCCGATTTCAAAAAGATGAAATTGCGTTACGAAGTGAGTGTGGTGTATGAGTTGAGATAGTTATCAGAACCATGATTTGGCTGGATTTTGAGGACTGCGAAGAATTCAAATCAGGCTCTATAATGAAAAGTCGTTCATTGCTGAACGACTTTTTTATTTCCAACAAATCATATCAACTCAACTAACTTATGGTTAAGACAATTCTGATCAGACATTAAAAATCCCGCCTTTGCAGACGGGATTTAAGTATAAAGAGGTACAAGAGTTATCCTTATGCTTCTGGAGTGTTACCTTCAGCAGCATTGTTATCCTTCTCCTGCTGTTGTAATTTCTCCTTAATCTGAGCCAGCGCACCGAGGTTACCCAACGTTGGTTTTTCAACTTTCTGCTGGATATTCTTAACGGCTTTACGAGCTTGATCAGATTGAGCACGGGCTTCTTTGCGGGCTGCATCTTTTTCTTCAGCAGCTGCTTGTTCCCAAATGCGGGCATGTGAAACAACAATGCGCTTTTCATTACGATCGAACTCGATCACCATGAATTCAGCCGTTTCTTCAGCACCCACACTCTTACCATCTTCTTTTGCAAGGTGACGGTTAGGAGCAAAACCTTCTAAGCCATAAGGCAACTGAACGATCGCACCTTTGTCATCTTTACGCAACACAGTTCCTTCGTGGATTGAACCAACAGAGAACGTGTCTTGTAAAGTGTTCCAAGGATCTTCTTCCAGTTGCTTGTGACCTAACTGAAGCTTGCGGTTGTCTTTATCAATACCCAGGATCACAACGTCGATGTTCTCACCAACTTTCGTGAACTCTGTTGGGTGATTGTAACGCTTCAACCAGCTCAGGTCAGAGATGTGAATCATACCACCAATTCCTGAAGTCAATTCAACAAACACACCGTACGGAGTGATGTTTTTCACGACACCAGTGTGACGGCTTCCTTCTGGGAATTTGGTTTCGATATCGCTCCAAGGATCTTGAGAAAGCTGCTTGATAGACAAGCTCATTTTACGGCTGTCTTTGTCAAGCGTTACCACCTTCGCAGTATGCTCATCACCAAGCTTGAAGAATTCTTTTGCATTGATTGGCGTGTTAGCCCAAGTGATCTCAGATACGTGAACCAGACCTTCTACACCAGGCAGAATCTCAAGGAATGCACCGTAGTCTTCGATGTTCACAACTTTACCAGATACTACCTCACCTTCTTTGATGGTTTCAGGCAGCACATCCCAAGGATGTGGCGTCAGTTGCTTCAGACCAAGAGAAATACGCTTCTTCTCGTCGTCGAAATCCAGAACCACTACGTTGATCTTCTGGTCGAGTTTCAACACCTCTGAAGGGTGGTTGATACGTCCCCATGAAATATCGGTGATGTACAACAAACCGTCTAAGCCACCAAGGTCCATGAACGCACCGAAGTCGGTGATGTTCTTAACAGTACCTTCCAGTACCTGGCCTTTTTCAAGCTGACCGATGATCTGTGCACGTTGTGCTTCGATATCGCTTTCGATAAGTGCTTTGTGCGATACGACGGCGTTCTTGATAGCTTCGTTGATCTTCACTACTTTGAACTCCATTGTCTTACCAACAAACTGATCGTAATCAGTTACAGGCTTCACATCGATCTGAGAACCTGGCAGGAAGGTTTCCATACCAAATACATCTACGATCAAGCCACCTTTTGTTTTGCTGGTAACTGTACCGGTAACAACTTCACCAGTTTTGTGAACTTCCACAATGCGCTCCCATGCACGGGTAATGCGGGCTTGCTTACGGCTCAGATTCAGATTACCATCGCGGTCTTCTTTTTCTACAACCATTACTTCCACCTCATCACCTACTTTCAGGTTTTGCAAATCGCGGAATTCGTTCAATGAAACAAGACCATCAGATTTGAAACCGATGTTCAGTACCACGTCAGTTTTTGTGATACCTACAACCAGGCCTCTGATCATCTCACCATCATTCAACTGCACGAAAGTGTTCTCATACACTTTGTCGTACTTTTCTTTTTCTTCTCTTGTGTAAGTGGCAACATTACGTTTGTCCACGCTCCAATCAAAGTCGTCATGCGCTGTTACGATTCTATCTTCAACAGGCGCCTGAACTTTTACATTTGATACAGGTGCTGTATCAGTGTCTGCGGCAGGGGCATTTGATGTCGCTGCAGATGCTTCTGGTGCTGACTGTTCAGCAGCCGGAACATTCTCCTGTCCTTCAGCGTTTGGGTTTACAATTTGATTTTCTTCCATAAAAACTCCCGAGGGATTTATTCGGGGCTGCGAAGATAGGAAAACCGTTTGGCGTTTAGGGTGTGGAGTTTGGAGTTTTTAAAGGCAAAAACCCGCGAATTTGTTAAGAGGCTGTAAAGTTTATTTATCGTTTTTATGTACTAAGCTTCCGTGCTACTATTTGGCTTCTGTTGCGTCGCACACTTCAGCGTTCTGAACTGTACTGGGCAATTGTTTTCGCCGCTATCCATCCACTGGTCCATGCATGCTGAAAATTGAAGCCACCGGTAACGCCGTCCACATCCAATACTTCACCTGCAAAGAATAGGTTTGGAAGCTTTTTGCTCATCATTGTATTCACGTCTACCTCGCTCAAATTAATCCCACCGGCGGTGACAAATTCTTCTTTAAAGGTTGTTTTGCCCTTCACTTCCACTACATAGTCGATCAGGTTTTTAATGAAGGCATTTTCGGCTTTCACAGGTAAATCAGCAAAGCGTAGTTCCGTGTCGATACTGGACTGTTTCATCAGGAATTCCCACAAACGATTTGGTAAGGCAGCAAAGTTCTGATTGATGATTTTCTTTGTGGCGGCTGTTTTCCGAAAGTTTTGAAAGACTTCTTTTAAGCTTTGATCGTTATGCTCCGGAAGCCAGTTCACATGGGCTTTGAAATCATAATTCTTTTCTTTTAATTCTCTTGCACCCCATGCACTAAGTCGCAACACGGCAGGACCACTGAGCCCCCAATGTGTCACCAGCACAGGGCCTTCTTCAACCAGTCTGCTTCCTTCTATTTTTACTCTTGCCTGCTCTACACTTACTCCCATCAGTTCAGTAATAGGATGCTTCGGTAGATTAAATGTGAAGAGAGATGGAACGGGTTCTGAAAAATTATGTCCAAGGGATTTTAGCCAGTCGAACATGGATGCTTTGGGATAGCCGCCGGTAGCCAGCACCACGTAATCAGCCGTTATTGTTTGATTGTTGGTAAGCAGAAGATCAAATTGTCCGCCCTCAGTTGAGGTAAGTTGCTTTACTTCTGCATTCATCCGGATATCAACACCATAACTGTTAGCCTCGTTCATCAGGCATTCGATGATGCATTCGGAAGAGTCCGTGACCGGGAACATCCGGCCATCTTTTTCAGCTTTGGTCTTCACACCTCTTTCTTCAAACCATTTTATGGTGTCGGTAGTAAAGAATTGATGGAATGTTTTTTTGACGAAGTTTTGGCCGCGGGGATAACGTTTGCTCAGTTCAACGATATCAAATACAGCATGCGTAACGTTGCACCGTCCGCCACCTGATATTCTGACTTTTGATAAAAGCTTTGATGTTTTTTCCAGGATCGTCACTTTCAGTCCCGGATTCATTTGTGCTGCATTTACTGCACAAAAAAAGCCGGCCGCTCCCCCACCAATAACAACTAATCGTTGCTGCATTTATTCTTTTACGAACGAAATTACTTTTCTTTCGCTGCCGGTTTCTAAAACCAGCCGATGAAGTCCAGGAAGTAAATTTTGTGAGGACAAACTAAGGTTGTTTATACCACTCGAAAGCTTAGCTGTTTCGGTTAGCACTTTTTGGCCATAATTAGTGAACACACTGATTTGTATGGTGCCGGCGTTTGCAGAAATAACTTCCGCTTCAATGGTATTACGAACAGGGTTTTGTTTCAGCTTGCAGCGAATGATGTCATCCGCTACTTTAATAACCTGCAATTCAGAATAGGTAGGTGCGCCGTCTTTGGCAATGATCTTTACACGGTAGGAATAGGTAATGTTTTTCCTAGGCATGGCGTCCACAAATTCATACGAAGCGCTTCCGGTATTTGCTATTGGTAAACGTCCTCCGATTTTTTTGTATTCGCCTCCGTCATCAGACCGTTCTACTTCAAAGCCCTTGGCCTCTTCGTTACTAACAACAGTCCAAAGCAACTGTACATTATGATTAACGACCTTTGCATCGATACTCATCACCTGTAAGGGCAACAATGCAGGAATAGTGTGAAGGGTATCTCCCTGTGAGAATGTTTTTGAAAAAATAATAAACAGGGCACATAGGAAAATGGTGGCTTTCTTCATAAGCAAATTCTTGCGGCTTGAGTTGGGCTCAGTAGTCAGCAAAAAGGTTGCCATTTTGCTTTTCAGCTTGTTCGATTTCTGCATAGTTGGATAAAATGTCGGCTTTACCCTTCTTAACGCAAACATCGTGTTCAAAGTGTACGGAAGGCTTACCATCTTTTGTGCGGACGGTCCAGCCATCATCGTCGGTGTAAACTTCCTTCTTTCCCATGTTGATCATCGGCTCAATGGCTAGTACCAAACCTTCCTTCATTACAGGACCAGAGCCGCGTTTCCCGTAGTTAGGCACTTGTGGATCTTCGTGCATACTTTTCCCAAGGCCATGACCCACCAATTCTCTCACTACACCATAGCCGTGTTTCTTTTCCGTATGCTCCTGGATGGCGAAGGCAATATCGCCAATGCGATTCCCGGAAATTGCTTTTTCGATGCCTTTGTAAAGAGATTCTTTGGTCACCTTCACCAGCTTTACTACGTCGTCTGCCGGTTTACCGATCATGAATGTATAGGCATGGTCGCCATGGTAGCCGTTCTTATAAATTCCAATGTCGATGGAAACAACATCGCCTTCTTTCAATTCTGTTTTATTGGGAAAGCCATGTACCACAACATCATTTACCGAAATGCAAGAGTTGTAGGGGTAGCCATGGAAATTTAAAAAGGATGGTGTGCCGCCGTGATCTTTAATCACCGTTGCAATGAATCCATCAATGTCAATTGTTTTTAATCCGGGCTTTAAAATCTTCGCCACTTCCGCCAGCGTTTTGCTAACCAGCAAAGCGCTGTGGCGCATGATCTCTATCTGTTCGTCGTTCTTATAATGAATCATAATTGAGCTGTCAACTATAAGCCGTCAACCTTTAGCGACCACCAATCTATCTTTTTCTGATTGCTGATAGCTGAGTGCTGATAGCATTTGATAAAAAAACCCGGTAAGAATTCTCACCAGGTTTTGATTATTTCAAATTACGTACTTCGTGTTACGTCTGTCTTACTTAGACAGAGGCTTGCGTTACAGTTCTGCCCTGGATACGACCGCTTTTCATCAAGCCATCATACTGGCGCATCAACAACTGTGTTTCAATTTGCTGAAGCGTATCGAGGATAACACCCACCATGATCAGCAGTGATGTACCACCGAAGAAAGTAGAGAAGTTAGCCTGAACACCCAGGCGTTGTGCAATACCTGGAAGGATACCTACAAACGCTAGCAAAATTGCACCTGGCAACGTGATTCTATCCATGATACCGCCAATGTAATCAGCTGTTGGCTGACCTGGCTTAACACCCGGAATGAAACCGTTATTCTGCTTCAGGTTATCCGCAATTTGCTTAGGGTTAAAGATCAAGGCTGTGTACAGGAAGGTAAACCCGATTACGACGATGGCATAAACTGCCATGTAGCCAAAGTTTGAATGATCCTGGAACATAGCTGATATACCTTGTCCCGTTGCTGTACCTGTCAGGTTGAACAAAGTTGGAAGGAACAATACTGCCTGTGCAAAGATGATCGGCATTACACCAGCACTGTTTACTTTAATCGGCAGGAACTGTCTGGCGCCGCTAAACTGGCGGTTACCAACAATCTGCTTCGCATAGTTCACCGGTATTTTCCTCACACCCTGTACCAGCATGATACAACCCATGATGATCGCAATCAGAATTGCAATTTCAATGATGAAGAGCAGGATCAAACCAGAACGAGTTGACTTCGCTCCCAGTTCCTGCATAAAGCTTTGTGGAAGACGAGCCAGGATACCTACCATGATGATCAGAGACGTACCATTACCCAGTCCTTTGTCAGTGATCTTTTCACCCAACCACATAACGAACAATGTACCTGCTGTCAAAAGAATAACAGTTGACAACCAGAAGAAATCTGCGTAAGCAGGGATAATTCCACCGCTTTGTGCTGTGATTTGCTTCAAGTAGGTTACGTAGGCAGAACCCTGAACCAAGGTTACGGCTACCGTGAGGTAACGGGTCCATTGGTTGATCTTTTTACGGCCGCTCTCGCCTTCTTTCTGCATCTTTTGGAATTGGGGAACCAGAACGGTCATCAATTGAACAAAAATTGAAGCAGAGATATAAGGCATGATACCTAAGGCGAAGATAGAAGCCTGGGAGAAGGCACCACCAGCAAAGGTGTTGATCAATCCGAGGATACCGCCACTAGTCTGATCTTCTAAACGAGTTAATCCTTCGGGGTTGATACCTGGTAAAACGATATGCGTTCCTACACGATAAATGAATAACAGAAGCAGGGTGAAAAGGATTTTGCTGCGCAATTCCTCTATGCTCCAGATATTCTTTAATGTCTTAATCAAATTTTTCACGAAAGAGAATTATTTATGGTGCTCAAACAAAAAAAAGACGCTTTGCAGCGCCTTGCAATATAGGGAAAATTACTTCACCACTTCAACGGTTCCGCCTGCTGCTTCGACAGCCTGCTTCGCTTTATCGCTGATAGCATTTACTTTGAAGGTGAGCTTGGATTTTAATTCTCCGTTACCCAGAACTTTTACACGATCAGTCTGGCTGATTAAGCCATTCATGTAAAGATTTTCCAGAGAGAATTCCTGCAGACCATACTTCTCCTGCAGTTGCTCAATTTGTCCTAAGTTGAACACTTTATATTCAATACGGTTTGGATTTTTAAATCCACGCTTTGGTACACGGCGCTGAATTGGCATCTGGCCACCTTCGTGTGCCATTTTGCGCTTATAACCGGTACGGCCTTGCTGACCTTTGTTACCTTTTGTAGAAGTTCCACCATGTCCGGAAGCTTCACCGCGTCCTAGTCTTTTTTCTTTGTGCGTAGCGCCTTTAGCAGGACGCAGATTGTGTAGTTTCATGTTGTTTGATTTTTACTTACGGGGTTTATCTCCCCTCGCTTGATGAATTAAAAATTAAAAATGAAAAATTAAAAAGGTTACCCTCCAATTTTTCATTTTACATTCTGCATTTTACATTTTTTAAGCTACTTCTTCAACGCTTACCATGTGCTCAACTTTGCGCACCATGCCAAGAATTGCGGGTGTAGCTTCTACTTCTTTCGAAGCGTTCAGCTTATTCAGTCCCAATGCCTGCAAAGTCAGTTTTTGACGCTCAGGTCTGTCAATTGGACTTTTTACTAAGGTGATTTTGATCTTTTTCATGATAGTTTAGTTTAACGGTCGACCGTCGGCAGTCGACAGTGGACAATTAACCATTAAATACTTTCTTCAAACCAATACGGCGAGTCTTTGAAACCGTGATTGGTTCACGCAACAACGCTAAAGCTTCAAAAGTTGCTTTTACCACGTTGTGTGGATTAGCAGAACCCAGAGACTTCGCCAATACGTCGGTTACACCCGCGCTTTCCAATACGGCACGCATAGAACCTCCGGCGATTACACCTGTACCGTGAGCGGCTGGTTTAATCAGCACTTTTGCAGCGCCAACTTTGGCTAATTGGTCGTGAGGGATAGTACCGTGCATAACCGGAACCTTGATCAGGTTTTTCTTTGCATCTTCAATGCCTTTGGTAATAGCCTCTTGAACTTCTTTGGCTTTACCTAAACCGTGACCAACAACGCCGGCCTCGTTACCAACCACCACTAATGCAGAGAAAGAGAAAGTACGACCGCCTTTGGTAGTTTTTACTACACGATTGATAGCAACTACCTTTTCTTTTAATTCAAGGTCGCCTGCTTTTACTCTGTTTAAAATTGCTTTTGCCATTTTATATTACTTAGTAATTACTTTAATTGATTAGAATACCAAACCACCTTCTCTTGCACCATCAGCAACAGCCTTTACACGACCATGGTAAAGGTTACCACCACGATCAAATACAACTGCCTCAATTCCTAAATCTTTTGCTTTGCGGGCAATGGATTGGCCTACTAATTTGCTTTTTTCTACTTTATTTCCGGCTTGAGCGGCGATGTCTTTTTCTCTTGAAGATGCTGCAGCTAAAGTAACTGCGTTATCATCGTCAATCAATTGAACATAGATATCTTTATTACTGCGGAAAACAGAAAGGCGAGGCTTTTGCGCTGTGCCTTTTACTTTCGCACGAATGCGATAGCGGATGTTTTGTCTTCTAGATAATTTGTGAGCTGTTCTCATTGTATTGTATTTAGTTCCCTGATACTGCCAGGGACTTTTTATTTGTTTATTAGTTAATCCGTATAAACGGATATACGGATTAACTTCTTACTTATTTACCAGCGGCTTTACCAGCTTTCTTACGAACAACTTCACCCTGGTAACGAACACCTTTTCCTTTGTATGGCTCAGGCTTACGCAGGCTGCGAATTTTAGCGGCAACAGCACCCAGTAACTGACGGTCGTTACCTTCCAGTGTAATGGTAGGGTTTTGACCTTTCAACTGCTCAGTTGCAACTTTAATTTCGTTCGGAACTTCAAAGATGATGTTGTGAGAATAACCCAAAGCAAGATCCAACACATTACCTGTGTTAGCAGCTTTAAAACCCACACCGATCAGCTCAAGCTTCTTGGTATAGCCTTCAGTTACTCCTTTTACCAGGTTAGCAACAAGAGCTCTTGACAAGCCATGCAAAGCACGGTGACGGATTTGGTCAGTAGGACGTGTGACGTTAATTGTACCGTCTTTCACTTCTACTTTAATATCGCGATCGATTGGTTGCTTTAATTCACCTTTTGGTCCTTTTACAGTTACAACGTTATCGTTGCCTACAGTTACTGTAACACCACTTGGAACTGCAATTGGAGCTTTACCTATACGAGACATACAAATTCAGATTTTATAGTTATGATTTTTGTTTTCTCTTCCCAACCGGTCAGCTTATGTATGCATCAGCTTAATGTATCGGGAAGAGCTTGAAGCTTTCAGCCTCTCTTAGTAGATGTAGCAAAGAACTTCGCCACCTACGTTTTGCGCTTTCGCTTCTTTGTCTGTCAATACACCTTTCGATGTAGAGATGATGGCAACACCTAATCCGTTCTTTACACGACGGAAGTCAGCAGGTCTTGCATAGTGACGCAGACCCGGACGGCTTACCCTCTCCAAAGATTGGATAGCAGGCTGCTTGGTAGCTGCATCATATTTCAAGGCGATCTTGATCAAACCTTGCTTGTTATCATCTTCAAACTTGTACTTCAGAATGTAACCTTGGTTGTACAAGATTTCAGTCATACGCTTTTTCAGGTTAGAAGCAGGAATCTCAACGATTCTGTGCCCTGCCATTTGCGCATTACGAATTCTTGTCAAAAAATCTGCGATAGGATCTGTTACCATGTTATGTTTCCTCCTACACTCCGATGGGTCGGAGCAATTGGAATGTTTTGATTAAAGTTGATTTGTTGATTGTGTTGACTACGTCGATTGTGTTAAAAACTTATTTAACCAATCAACCATTCAACCAATTACCAGCTAGCTTTCTTCAAGCCAGGGATTGTACCATTTAAAGCCATGTCACGAAGTGCGATACGGGAAATACCGAAGTAACGGCTATAACCACGTGGACGACCTGTCATCTGACAACGATTCTTCAAACGCACCTTGGAAGAGTTCTTTGGCATTTCGTCCAAAGCTTTCCAATCGCCAGCAGCTTTCAGTGCTTCTCTTTTTTCAGCATACTGAGCTACCATTTTCTCTCTTTTACGTTGTCTGGCTTTGATTGATTCTTTAGCCATAGTGCTATATTATTTTAGAATTTACTTTTTAATGTTTTTGAAAGGCATGCCTAACTCTTTCAGCAACTCGTACGCTTCTTCATCGTTCTGAGCGGTTGTAACAAAAGTGATGTCCATACCAGTGATACGGTTCACTTTGTCGATATCGATCTCAGGGAAGATGATTTGCTCAGTTACACCCATTGTGTAGTTACCACGGCCGTCGAATGATTTTTCATTCACGCCTTTGAAGTCACGTACACGAGGAAGAGCTACCGCGATCAAACGATCGAGGAATTCATACATTTTCTCACCACGCAAAGTAACTTTTGCACCGATCGGCATGTTCTTACGCAGTTTGAAGTTTGAGATGTCTTTCTTTGACATGGTAGCTACCGCTTTCTGACCGCTGATAGTGCTCAGCTCGTCGATAGCGATATCAACCAGTTTTTTATCGTTTACCGCACCGTTTACACCGCGGTTAATTGCAATCTTTTCCAGGCGAGGAACCTGCATAACAGATTTGTAGCCGAAACGCTTTTGCAAGGCAGGAACTACTTCGCTTCTGTATTTATCCCGTAATCTTGGAGTGATAGTTTGTGTTGCCATTAGATGATCCCTCCTGATTTTTTAGATACACGTACTTTTTTCTCGTCTTTTACTTCACGCTTTACTTTGGTAGCTTGCTTGCCATCCCATAACATAACGTTAGAGATTGCGATCGGCGCTTCTTTCTTCACGATGCCACCTTTTGTGTTCTGAGCGGAAGGTTTTGTGTGCTTGGTGATGATATTTACGCCATCAACAATCACTTTGGCCTCGTCGACCAATACCTCTTTTACTTCGCGAGGTTTCTTTAGATCTTTGTCATCACCAGCAATGACAACCACCTGGTCGCCTTTGCGGATGTTGTACTTTGGTTTGAATCTTGTCTTCATTTTTTATGGTTCCTTTTTCCCTCCCATTCCAACGGGAGGAGGAGTTTGCAAAATTAGTTAAGTGAGCTGTGAAAGGTGAACCGTGAGACAATCCTTAACTACAAATTCAGAACTTCTCTCAGGTTTCAGGGCTTCCGCCTCACATTTAATGTTTAAAGAACTTCCGGAGCTAACGAAATAATCTTCATGTAGCCTTTATCGCGAAGTTCACGGGCAACAGGTCCGAAAATACGGGTACCTCTTGGCTCGTCTGCAGCGTTCAGGATAACAACTGCGTTATCATCGAAACGGATGTAAGAACCATCCTTACGACGTAATTTGTTTTTTGTACGAACGATTACGGCTTTGGCAACAGTACCTTTTTTAATACCACCTGCTGGGATCGCATCTTTCACACTCACCACAATCTTATCGCCTACACCGGCATAACGCTGACCACTGTTTCCCAATACACGGATACACAGTACTTCTTTCGCACCACTGTTGTCCGCTACGGCCAAACGAGATTCTTGCTGGATCATTTTAATTTAGCTTTGAGCTCGCAGCTATCAGCCTTGAGCAATTAAAAACAATTTATCTATTTGGGAACTATTGCTGACAGCTGATGGCTGGCAGCTGATAGCTTACTTCACTTTCTCAACCACCTCAACCAGTCTCCAACGCTTTGTCTTGCTCAGGGGACGAGTTTCCATGATGCGAACGATATCGCCGATGCTGGCTTCGTTCTTTTCATCATGTGCATGGAACTTGGTAGTCTTTTTTACGAACTTACCATAGATCGGGTGCTTTACTTTTCTTTCTACGGCAACAGTGATGGTTTTCGTCATCTTGTTACTGGTAACGATACCGATCCTTGTTTTGCGCAAGTTGCGGTCCTGTGCTGTAGTTGCTGTTGTTGTATTTTCAGCCATAGATTTAATCTTTTCTTCCGCCGGTGCGGAATTTATTATGCACTAAGTTGTTTCTTCTTTAATTCAGTTTTCAAACGAGCAATCTCACGACGCAGGTTCCTGATCGTCATTGGGCTTTCCAATGGAGAGATGGCATGTGCAAATTCAAGCTTCTTCAGACGTAATTCGTCTTCTTTGATGCGGGCCGCGAGGTCCTGCTCATTTAATGCCTGAATGCTTTTTTTGAAATCGACTGTCTTTGACATGTGAATCAGTTTTATACGAAGATTAAGCTTGCGCTAAATCGTGACGCTTGATGAATTTTGTTGCGATCGGCAACTTGCCTGCTGCCAATTTCAAGGCACCTTGTGCTACCTCTTCAGATACACCATCAATTTCAAAGATGATGCGGCCTGGCTTCACAACGGCAGCCCAGTACTCCAGGTTACCTTTACCCTTACCCATACGTACCTCTGCAGGCTTGTTGGTAATTGGCTTATCAGGGAAAATGCGGATCCACACGTTACCTTCACGCTTCATGTGACGGGTAAGCGCCTGACGTGCAGCTTCAATCTGACGGTCAGTGATCCAATGATCTTCCAAAGCTTTCAATGCATAAGAACCGAAAGAGATGGTTGTGCCTCTTTTCGCATCGCCTTTCATGCGACCTTTCTGCATTTTTCTGTGCTTTGTTCTTTTCGGCTGTAACATATATAGTTCGCTATTTGCGGTTTGGCTTCATCGCTTCCACCAAACCAGTTTTATTTAGGTTAAAACTTTACTTTTTAAAAGTGCGGCAATTATCTTCTTCCGCCACCTTGTCCACCAGAACGGCCATTACCCTGTCCGCCTGAGCGACCACCACCTTGTCCGCCACCGCCACGGTTGAAGTTTCCACCGCCTCTGCGGTCTCCACCTCTGTCATCACGACGTCCACCGAAGTCACGGCCTTCTCTTCTCTCGCCACCTACACCAGCGCCTTCTTTACCGCCGATGAAGTTTGGATTCAAATCTCTCTTTGCGAGAACCTCACCGCGGCAAATCCATACTTTGATACCGATTTTACCATAAACGGTTTGTGCAAACACGTTAGCGTAATCAATATCCATACGGAATGTATGAAGAGGAACACGGCCTTGCATGAACTTCTCGCTACGGGCAATTTCAGCACCACCCAGACGACCGCTCAACTGAACTTTGATACCTTCAGCACCCATGCGGAGAGCTGAAGCAATCGCCATCTTCGTAGCACGTTTGAAATTGATACGGTTTTCGATTTGACGAGCAATGGTGTCGCCTACGATCATCGCATCCAGTTCTGGACGACGGATCTCGAGGATGTTGATCTGCACATCATCTTTACCAGTGAGCTTTTTCAGCTCTTCTTTGATGCGGTCAACTTCACCACCGCCTTTACCGATGATGATACCAGGCTTAGAGGTATGGATAGTAACAATCAGTTTACCAAGCGTACGCTCAATAACGATTTTAGCGATACCACCTTTATTGATACGGGCATTCAGATATGTTCTGATTTTGTTATCCTCAATCAGTTTATTGGCAAAGTCTTTTTTATTGCCATACCAGTTAGATTCCCATCCTCTGATGATACCTAACCTGTTACCAATCGGATTTGCTTTTTGACCCATGTTTATACTTTAAAATATAATTTGAATTAAGGTTTTGCGTCAACAATTACTGTTACGTGATTGCTTCTTTTACGTACACGGTAGCCACGACCTTGTGGTGCCGGACGCATACGCTTCAAGGTTCTTGCACCATCAACGAAGATTGTTTTGACAAACAATTGGCCTTCATCACCACCTTCATTTTTTTGCTTCCAGTTGCTGATTGCGCTCAACACTAGTTTGCGCATAGGCACTGCAGGATGCTTTGGGTTGTGCTCTAAGACAGCCAAAGCTTTTTCTACTTGCATACCACGAATCAGGTCGGCTAACAAGCGCATTTTGCGTGGTGATGTCGGATAATTTCTCAGTTTAGCTACTGCTTCCATTTTATTATAATTTCTTCTCGTTAGAGATTAACCTTTTTTACTTGAGTGTCCTTTGAAGTTTCTTGTAGGAGCAAACTCACCGAGTTTGTGACCTACCATGAACTCCGTTACATACACAGGGATGAACTTGTTACCATTGTGTACGGCAAACGTGTGGCCTACAAAATCAGGAGTGATAGTAGAGCGGCGGCTCCAAGTCTTAATCACACCTTTTTTTGCTTTTCCGTCGTTAACAGCAGTCACTTTATCTTCGAGGTGAGCTGCTACGTAAGGACCTTTTTTAATTGAACGAGCCATGTGTTATTTACGATTTACGTTTTTGATTGATTATTTCGCCAGTTTTTTACCGTTCTTACGCTGGATGATCAGCTTATCGCTGCCTTTTCCTCTTGTTCTTGTCTTCTCACCTTTAGCGTATTTACCAGTACGAGAACGTGGGTGACCACCTGATGCACGGCCTTCACCACCACCCATTGGGTGATCTACTGGGTTCATCGCAACACCACGGTTTCTTGGCTTGATACCTTTCCAACGGTTACGACCCGCTTTACCCATTGACTGAAGGTTATGATCGCTGTTAGAAGCGACACCTACAGTAGCGTAACAGTTGATCAATACTTTGCGCAGCTCACCGCTTGGCATTTTCAATACTGCGTATTTTTCTTCTTTGTTCGACAACTGGGCAGAAGCACCAGCTGAACGAGCAATTTTACCACCCTGGCCAGGCTGCATTTCAATGTTGTGAACAACAGTACCCAAAGGCATGTTTTTCAACATCAGAGCGTTTCCTAATTCAGGAGCAACTGCATCACCGCTAACTACGGTAGCACCTACTTGTAATCCCTGAGGAGCAAGGATGTATCTTTTTTCACCATCAGCGTAGTTCAACAAAGCGATGAATGTTGTACGGTTTGGATCGTACTCGATTGATGCAACTTTTGCAGGAACATCTTTCTTGTTACGCTTGAAATCGATAATACGGTAAGCGTTTTTGTTACCGCCACCAATGTAACGCATAGCTCTACGACCAGAAGAGTTACGTCCACCAGTGCCTTTCTTTGCTTCTAGCAAAGATTTTTCTGGTTCGTTTGTCGTTACTTCAGCGTATGAGTTCCCGATTCTCCAACGAGTACCGGCTGTAATTGGTTTATATTTTTTTAGTGCCATGACTTATTTACTTTTTCAACATTTGCGGCTGTTGAAGCCATTCTTGTTAACGAATTAGATGTTTGAATACAGGTCAATTGTTTCGCCTTCAGCTACAGTAACCAATGCTTTTTTATAAGCTGATTTCTGCCCTTTGGTAAAACCCTTCTTCGTGTAACGAGTTTTGTTTTTACCAGGAACAACAATTGTATTTACATCAACGATTGTTACGCCGTAAATCTCTTCAACCGCTTTTTTAATTTCCAGCTTGTTTGCTTTACGGGCAACACGGAACGCATAACGGCGCAGGCTTTCCTGCTGGCTGTTTGCCTTCTCAGTTAAAATCGGCTTTATTAATACTTCAGCAAGTCTCATTTGACTTTGTTTTATTCTTTTAAAAATTAAGCTGTGGCTTCAGCTTCTTGTCCTGCAAAAATCTTTGCAGCGCTTTCTGTTAACACCAGTACTTCAGAGTTAACCAGGTCGTATGTGTTTACATCGCTCATCAACGTTGTCAATACAGATGGAACGTTACGAGAAGAGATGTATACGTTATTGTTATACTCCGGTACTACGAACATCAATTTCTTGTCACCTACATTAAGGCTTTTCAGAATGTTCACGAACGTTTTTGTTTTAGGAGCGTCAAGGTTAACGTCTTCAACAATAACGATTGCGTTTTCTTTTGCCTTGTGAGAAAGAGCAGACATTTTAGCCAGGTCTTTCACCTTGCGGTTCAATTTGATGTCGTACTTGTGAGGTTTTGGTCCGAAGATGGTACCACCACCTTTATAAAGTGGGTTACGGATGTTACCCTTACGAGATCCACCAGTACCTTTTTGCTTGTGTAGTTTACGGCTAGCACCTTGCACTTCAGCACGGGTTTTTACCTTGTGTGTACCCTGACGCTGTGCACCGAGGTATTGCTTTACAGCCAACCAGATGGCGTGGTCATTTGGCTCCAGGCCAAAAATTTCTTCAGGAAGCTCAACAGTTCTACCTGTTTCTTGTCCTTGTATGTTTAATACTTTTACTTGCATTTTACTTCTGGATTAAAACGATTGAACCATTGTGGCCTGGAACAGCACCACTTACCAATATGTAGTTTTTCTCTGGGAAAATCTTTACGATCTTAAGGCCTTTCACCTTAACTCGGTCCTGACCCATTCTTCCTGCCATACGCATTCCTTTGAATACACGGCTAGGGTAAGATGAACCACCGATAGAACCTGGGGCTCTTTGACGATCGTGCTGACCGTGAGAAGCTTCACCCACACCGGAGAATCCATGGCGCTTAACAACACCCTGGAAACCTTTACCTTTTGAAGTACCTACGACTTCAACTTTGTCACCTTCAGTGAAGATGTCAACAGTGATGGTTTCGCCAATATTTTTTTCGAGAGAGGAGTTGCGGAATTCTTTTACGAAGCTTTTTGCTGATGTGTTGGCTTTGGAGTAGTGGCCTTTTTCAGCTGCGATGGTGTGCTTTTCTTTCTTATCGCCGAAGGCTACCTGCAGGGCGCTGTAACCATCTGTTTCCGGCGTTTTAACTTGCGTAACAACGCAAGGACCAGCTTCAATAATCGTACAAGCTGTTTGCTTGCCGTTAGGATCGAAGATGCTGGTCATCCCAATTTTTTTACCAATGATTCCTTTCATTTGTTTTGCGGTTTAATCCCCGCAAGGTTATACAAGACAGACCCATGGAATATTGGGTCTTCAATCCTGGTTCATCAGCCGACCTTTTCCGTTGTTCAGCATAATCACGCAAAGTGATTGCCGGAGGAAGTACCGGTGATAAACAAACCTCGAAGGGCTTGTTTATATGTAATCGCGGTGTTTAGCCGCATTTAATTCAGCGCTCTTTTTTCATCTCCGCCTGAGCGGATAGATTGAGAGATGAGAAAACTATTTGATAAGAACTAATTTGTTAGTCCGTTCAAGCGGACTTATCGTCAAGCTTTGATTTCTACTTCTACACCAGAAGGTAAATCCAGCTTTGAAAGAGCATCTACAGTTCTAGAAGAAGATGTGTAGATATCCAGCAAGCGCTTGTGAGTGGCTAACTGGAACTGCTCGCGGCTCTTTTTGTTTACGTGAGGTGAACGCAAAACAGTAAAGATCTTTTTACGAGTAGGAAGAGGAATTGGACCTGTTACTACTGCGCCTGTGCTGCGAACAGTCTTTACAATTTTCTCTGCTGATTTATCAACTAAGTTGTGGTCGTAAGACTGAAGCTTTATCCTGATTCGTTGTGACATAATCAAACTCCCATTTTTTACAATGGGAGTGCAAAAGTAGGGGAACAGTTGATACCGACAAAGAAACAGGGAATAAATTTTGTGAAGAAAGGGCTAAAGGAAGGGCAAAATCTGTTTAATTCAACCGGTTAGGGCTTTTTAGCATCCCTTTGGGAAAAGTATTTTCATCAAATTCGCTCTGCCAAATTTCGGAAATAAAGAAGGGATGTTCTCTATGAAACTCTTTTTGGTCAGTTCCTTTACCCATTCGGAAAGTGAGCAGTATATTAAATTTGAGAGGAGACTTTTCTCCACTGTATTGAACCTTTTTGTAAGTCACCTTGAAACCCCGTTGGATTGGAAGCCCAATCTTTTCTCCTTCGTTTTCGGCTAGCCTACCTACAGGCGAGAGATTGCTGGTAATGGCCGTTGCCGGAGGTGTTTTTCGGATGTAGGAACGGGGGAATAAAAATTCAACTGGCTCGCTAATAATAATATTCGCTTTCAGGTCTGCATGATAGGCGGGGTTCTCCAGTTGCACCAGAGCTCTGTTTCTGCCTGTATCTATCTGGATCGTCCCGCTGATTAGCGCCTGAGAATTATAGAAACTTACCGCTCTTCCTCCTATTACAACAGCTGATTTTTTCCAATCCACTTCAATAAAATCGTCCGTTTTGTTTTCGATTCTCATTCCGATTTTACCCCTGTCGGTAGCAAAGTCGTATTCGATCCGTAGTGTATCATCTTCGCTGACTAAACGCGGAGGCTCTGCCGCAGACAGATTTTTGCCAGATAAAAAATAGTAATTGTAATGGAGGCAAGAAGAAAAAAACAAAAGAAGAAACAAAGAAAGCAGCATTGGTTTCATGCAGTTGATTTGAAAACAATTTATCTGCTTTCGAGGACCAATGCTGTTAAGAAAACTAAAATTAGAGCTTTCGCAACTTAAGGCTAAGGGTAGCAAATCCTCCTAACTCAACATGTTCCACCCGAAACAAGTGCCGTCCGCCTAACGTCAACCTCATTTTGCGATTGGGTGATTCGTCAAAATTGTAATTCGAGGGGTTCCATTCATCAATGAGCAATTTGCCATCCACATAAACTCGAACAGCATCATCCCAGGTTACGTTTAGCTCGTACTCACCTTTTTCAAGCTCCGCACCTCCTTCGGCAATTGTCAAAAACTGCCTATGCTGAATTGTATCTGTTTTAATGCCGCTCCACCAAGCATAATCCAGCTTATTGACTGATTCAATCATAAATGGTCGCTGGGTTTTGATGCGTTCCAGATATAGTGACTTAATCGGGTTACTGAGCGAATCGAATTCATAATAACTCACGGTGAAATCGATGGGCTGAAAGAACTTTCGGAAGGCAAAGCGATAAGGTTTATTTGCAACTACTTTGTTTCCAAAAGGATCGGTGAAAGCCGGACCAGCATATTCTGCAAGGATTTCGATATCCGTTCTTTTGCCTTTAATGATTTGACCGGAAAAAACTTTAGCTGAGTCACCAGCCGGCCTGTCAATCTGAATACCTTTTTGGGAAATAATTTTCCATTTGCCCGATGGGCCCAATATCTCAAATTGTAAGAGGCCCGTTGTGTCGGATGGATTGATGTTCCAAAGAAGCGGGTATCGAAAATCATATGGTCCCCACTCTGTCATCCGGATGTTTTTGCGGCCGGCAAGTTTTCCGTTGCCCTTGAAAGGATCCATCGCGTCTTTGAAATCATAATCAACCTCTGAACTGTCATAAATTTCTCTACCAACACTGTCGATGTACGTAACGGTTGAATCCATCACATAAAGACTGTCGTTTTCATTATAAATGTTATCGAAAATGGCCAGGCTATCGGTTCGCTTGAAATTGTAAACAATACCATTCCGGTTGAAGTTATTGAGCGCAATCTCGTAACCTACACTCCTGGTATCACGGTATTTTGCATATCCCCAATCAGCTGGCTGCTCTTTTCTGCCCCAAAGGCGGATTGCTTCTTTATTGGAAATGAAAATATTTCCGGTGATCTGGTTCTTTTGCCCGTGCTCAATCGCAATGGCAATGCGGTTATTTCGCAATTGGTTGCTGTTGAATGCCGACTCAAAACTATAACCGCCCCAGATCCCATGATCGCATTCGATAATGCGATTATTGGTGATGAAGTTCCGGCTGAATGTCACCTCTACCCCATTCGTTGGCGCAAAGGAAAAATCATTATACATCACCTGGTTGTCGTTGCAGCCACCCTGACCGGTATCCATGGTCGTTTGCCCGGCCCAGAGGAAAAAGCCATCGCCACTATGCGTTGCCGAGTTTTTGTAAAACAGGTTACCATTGCTTTGTTCATATACCAAAAAGCCGGCACTGTCCTGTCCGCGGTTATATACGCCATGACTGTATCCCCTTACATTAAAGTTCACCCGGTTGTGTAATACCCGGTTATTGCTGCTGCGATAAAACCCCATGCCCACCCCCGAATTGAATGAGAAGTCGTTGTTATAAATCAAGCTGGCATTACACTCGGTCATCATCAGTGAATTTTGCCCGCCCGTTACCTTGTTGTTCACGATGACTGCGTTGTTACAGCCACGGAGATAAATGGCCGCACCATAACGAAGCCATTCATCTTTTTCATTTCGGTGATAACTCATCCAATCAGAAATGTCTTCTTTCTCCTGCGTGCTGTTCAAATGCTGGCGATAGTTGTAGCTGAAATCGCAGTTCTCGACCTTCAATCCTTCGACGTTACGTGCCAGCAAAGCAACCTTATAGCCTCTTGCTGTTAGATTTTTGATAGTTATGTTTTTACCACCGCTAATAATGATGGCGACGCCGGAAAATTCATCCGGTTTTTGAATGGCAGAGCTTCCATTTAGCGTAGCGTTATTAAAGTCCACGAAAATGTTATCTCCTTCAATAACGATGGCTCCTTGCGTAAAACTATTATAGCCAGCAAGTGCATAGGTGCTCTTTTTGACCTTCACTGATCTTTTAATCACCATTCCTCTTTTCAAACTAACCTGTGCCTCCGTAACTATTCCGACCAGTAAAAAGAAAAAGAGGAGAATTTGTTTGTTCATGGATTTCAGTTTACTTGCACCGCGTTTTGCGAAAGCTAAATTTAGGCTATGCCACCAGAAAGGGAGATTGCAGAAGAAAAAAATGAATCAGGTACAAAGCGGTTTATTAAACTGCTGATCAAGATCCTGATTACCGTTGTCTGTTTCTGGTATATTTCCCAAAAGATCGATTTTACGCAAGCGCTGCAGTCCATTAAAAACGCCAATTGGCTCTACTTATTTCTTTCCGTACTGCTTTATATTCTTTCAAAAGTGGTAGCAGCGTACCGACTAAATATTTATTTCAAGAATATCAACCTGCATTTACCCCAATGGCCAAACCTGAAGCTCTACTGGTTGGGCATGTTCTATAACTTATTTCTCCCGGGCTCCATTAGCGGCGATGCATATAAAGTGGTCTTATTGAATAAGCAGCTAAAGGCACCTTACAAAAAAACAAGTGCTGCTGTTTTGCTGGATCGTTTCAGCGGGTTGCTCGGCTTGGGTGTGATTTTAAGTATTTATGGTGTGATGGTGCTGGATGACGCGAGAATTGATGCTGTGCTGGTTGGTGGCTGTGTAGCTGCTATTGTTGGTATGTACCTGCTGATCCGAAAGTTGTTTAAAGAGTTCCTGCCAGGCTTCTTTCCTACTTTCTTCTGGGGCATTGTGGTTCAGGGTATACAAGTGCTGGGTGTTTACCTCATTCTCGCGGCTTTGCATATCAATTCGGACTTCCATCAGTGGATCTTTATCTTCCTCTCGGCGTCGGTCATTTCTGTGCTGCCAATCTCTCTAGGGGGTGGATTAGGTACACGAGAAGTAGTGTTTACTGAAGGCGCTAATTTTTTCGGATTGGACCCACATTTAGGAGTCATTGTCAGCTTGCTTTTCTACCTGAGCAGCGTTGCTGGTTCCATCGCCGGAGCATATTTCATTTTTAATGATCCACTGGCGGATCTGAAAGAAACAAAAAAGCCGGCTTTCTAAACCGGCTTTTTCTTATTTATACTGAGTTGATTATCGCACTAAACGCACCGTATCAATCGTCGTGACGTTATTAGTTGTGACATTCACCCCGGTTCTTGTTTGCTTTTGATAGCTGTTGTCGCTTGGAACAAAAGCCAGGGTGTAGGACCCAGTTGTAAGTCCTTTTAGCATATATCCTCCATTAACGGTGTAGGTACCAGCTACGGTATCAGTGCCATTCAATGCATATACTGCTGTTGCAAAAGAGGTCGGCAGCACAAATCCACGAACGCTTCCACCAATTGCTTCCATAGTTGCACGAATCACTGGCTTTAAAATATATTTCTGGTTATTGCTGTTGTTATTTCCGGTCTGAACGATGGAACGGGAAGCATCAAAATCCAGTAAAAGCTTATAGGTTAAACCTTCAGTAACGTCCTGGTTAAGCTTAATTTTCAAACCTGATTGCTGAGCACTTGGCGTTTGCAACGGGTAGGTTTGTCCGTTAAGCTTAACGTTGTTGTTTGGGCCAAGAATCAATCGTATTTGCTGAATTTTACCACTGTTAATCTGCGCATCGGTCAAGATCGTGTCCCTTCCATTTGCCAGGCGCAAAATGTCATACACGCCAGTTCTCACACCTGCGAGGCTGGTCCAGCCATTTGCCGTGTCGTTTGAATAGTTGATCCGCACATCCCGCACATCGATATTGACTTCATCATAGTTACCGGGATCGTCAGTCAAGGCAACTTGCAGCTTGGCTTTGCCATTTGAGGAAGCATCGTTTTTGTCGCAGGATAAGAAAAACACACCGGCAGTAGCCAGCAAGAGCAGGATTCTAGTTTTCATCAGTAAAAATTTCCCGTTCGACCCGGGAAATGTTAAAAGGTTTAAAAACAAAAGGGGCTCAACGAGAGCCCCAGGTTCAAAACCCATTGGTGTTTTTCATAGGCTTCAACGGGCCGAATGAAAAAAGGTGTTGAACACCCTTTGCAGACAAATTCAGTGCCTAAACAGTTGCATTTGATTATTTTTGAATTTGTTTAGCAAGAAAAAACCCCGCAATGCGGGGTTTTACTATAAAAAAGAGAATTTGTACTTATTAGCTAGCGCTTACTTTACCCTTGCTCTTTGCAATCACTTCTTCAGCAATGTTGTTTGGAGCCGGAGCATAGTGAGAGAACTCCATGGTAGAAGATGCACGACCAGAAGACAATGAACGTAACTGGGTTACATAACCAAACATTTCGCTCAGCGGAACTTTGGCTTTGATCACCTGAACACCGGCTCGTGTATCCATACCTTCCAGCATACCACGACGACGGTTCAAGTCACCCGTTACGTCACCCATGTACTGGTCTGGTGTCAGAACTTCCACTTTCATGATCGGCTCAAGCAAAACTGGTTTTGCTTTACGTGCTGCTTCACGGAAACCTTGCTTCGCACAAAGTTCAAATGACATCGCATCAGAGTCAACCGCGTGGAACGAACCATCGTATACACGGATCTTCATGTTATCTACAGGGTAAGAGGCAAGAACACCTGTACCCATTGAGTTTTCGAAACCTTTCTGGATGGCAGGAACAAATTCACGAGGAATTGATCCACCAAACAAATCATTCTGGAACTGGAAGTTCTTATCAGGATTCGCTTCTTTCCACTCGGCATCAACTGGTCCAAGTTCGAACATAATGTCGGCGAACTTACCGCGACCACCTGACTGCTTTTTCAGCACTTCACGGTGTTCAACTGAAACGTTGAATGCTTCTTTATAGGCAACCTGGGGAGCACCCTGGTTAACTTCTACTTTAAATTCGCGACGCATACGGTCAACGATGATCTCAAGGTGCAATTCACCCATTCCGGAAAGAATTGTCTGACCTGAATCTTCGTCAGTCTTTACACGAAGCGTTGGATCTTCTTCAACCAGTTTAGAGATCGCCATACCCATTTTATCAACGTCGGCCTGAGTCTTTGGCTCAACCGCTACAGAGATAACTGGCTCTGGAATGAACATGTTCTCCAATGTGATCGGATGATCTTCGTGGCAAAGAGTATCCCCTGTTTTGATTTCCTTGAAACCTACAGCTGCACCAATGTCACCTGCTTCGATAAAATCGATTGGGTTTTGCTTGTTTGCAAACATTTTCATGATACGAGAGATACGCTCTTTCTTACCACTTCTTACGTTTAATACGTAAGAACCTGCATCCAACTTACCGGAATAAACCCGGAAGAAGGCAAGGCGACCTACGAATGGATCGGTCATGATCTTAAAGGCAAGAGCTGCAAACGGCTCTTTCGGATCTGGCTTACGAGTCAGTTCTTCGCCAGAATTTGGATCGGTACCTTTTACAGCCTCGATATCAACTGGTGAAGGCAGGTAACGACAAACGGCATCCAATGCAGTTTGTACACCCTTATTCTTGAACGAAGAACCACACATCATTGGAACGATGCTCAGGTCAATCGTTGCTTTGCGGATCGCTTCGTGAATCTCAGCTTCAGAGATGCTGTCTGGATTATCGAAGAATTTCTCCATTAAGGTATCATCGTATTCGGCTACTGCTTCTACAAGCTTCGCTCTCCACTCGTTCGCTTCTTCTACCATGTCAGCTGGAATAGCGATTTCATCGAAGGTCATACCTTCTGTTTCCATGTGCCAGATGATTCCTTTCATTTTGATCAGATCAACCACACCTTTGAAATCGTCTTCTGCGCCGATTGGCAACTGAAGAGGAACAGCATTAGAACCTAACATTTCACGGACTTGCTTCACTACATTGAGGAAGTCAGCACCGGAACGGTCCATTTTGTTTACGAATCCGATACGCGGAACGTTATAACGATTGGCTTGGCGCCATACGGTTTCAGACTGCGGTTCTACGCCATCAACAGCAGAGAACAGGGCAATCAAACCATCCAGTACACGCATAGAACGCTCAACCTCTACGGTAAAGTCAACGTGACCTGGAGTATCAATAATGTTGAAAGAATATTTTTTTGTATCCGGAGTTGCCTTACCTAATACAGTAGGGAAATTCCACTGGCAGCTTACCGCAGCCGAGGTGATGGTAATCCCTCTTTCTTTTTCCTGCTCCATCCAGTCGGTTGTAGCAGCACCGTCATGCACTTCACCTATTTTGTGAATCATACCGGTGTAGCGCAAAATACGCTCAGTTGTGGTCGTCTTACCCGCATCGATGTGGGCAGCGATACCAAAGTTGCGTTGAAATCTTAAGTCTGCCATGATTAATAAAATTGAATTTGGAGGCGCAAAAGTAAGCATTTAGGGCCGATAAATGGCAAAGTCAGCCATGCAAATTCGTTAACCCAAGATTAAATCCCGCCCAAAAACAAGAGCATTTAAAAAGAGGGTCTGCGTTCTTTTGACGATTTCAAATGAAAAATATGACTGTGTTTGTAGTAGCACTGACATCCACTGTGGTTCAATTTTCTCATATCATGATTGAATGATTGCTTCTAAACCTGATGCAAAATGAAATTCTTTTTCTTCTTCTAAGGAGCATTGACAGCAGAAATTAAATCAGGTATTTTTAGTGAGAACATGATTCGTTTGATTCTGTGAAAGCATTGACAGGACTAGGTTTGAAGGAATTACCAAGAGCGAAATAATCGCAACAATTTTTACTCTTGGAAGCCAATGAATCGGTGCTTTATTTACAGCTAAGCAGCATTCTTTCAATGAAAAACTGCAGTGCACAATTTTTGCAAATAGTTTATCATTCGTAACTTTCGTTACAGATTTTATTAACCCCTACTAAAACCCATTAAAACATGGCAAAAGCAACAAAAAAAGCCACAGCAAAAAAGGGTAGCGCCTCTAAGGGTGCTTCCAAAAAAGGCGGTGCTTCAAAAGGTGCATCGTCCAAAAAATCAGCCGCTAAAAAAGGTAGTGCTTCGTCCAAAGGAGCCAGCAAAAAAGGCGGAACATCCTCTAAGGGAGCCTCCAAAAAAGGAGCTGCTAAAAAAGGAGGAGCTTCTTCAAAATCTTCATCAAAAGGTGCTTCTAAAAAAGGTGCATCATCCAAGAAATCAGCAGCCAAAAAAGGCGGCATGATGTCGAAAGGCGGCAGCAAAGGAGCCAGCAAAAAAGGCGGTGCTTCGTCCAAAGGTGCTGCTAAAAAAGGTGGTAGCTCTTCAAACCGTGGCGGTGCTTCTAAATCTTCGTCCAAAGGTGGTTCATCGAGAGGAGGTGCCTCTAAAGGTGGTTCTTCAAGAGGTGGATCTTCCAAAGGAGCATCCTCAAAAGGCGCATCATCTAAGAGCAGTGCAGCTAAAAAAGGCGGCATGGCTTCTAAAGGTGGAAGCAAGGGAGCCAGCAAAAGCTCAGGTGGTGGCCGTAGCGCAACCCGCAGTGGCGGTTCTTCTGCGTCAAGAGGTGGATCATCAGCTTCCAGAGGTGGTGCTTCATCAAAAGGCGGTTCTTCAAGAGGATTGGCATCTGCCAGCAAAAAAACCCGTAGCGAAGTAGCCAGCAAAGGCGGACGTTCATCAAGCGGTGGCGGTCGTTCAGGTGGTAGCCGTGGCGGTATGACTGGCGGAAGCGAGAACAGAAGAGGCGATAACGCAGCTGCAATGCCAACAGGTGGAATGATTGGCGGTGCAGGAACTTACGAAGGTTCTGATATTGCTACCGGCTCACAAACTCCTGAAGGCGTTACTGGCGGTACCGATGTTTTTGATAGCGGTATAACTGGCAGCGACAATGGTGGAGAAGGCTCTGACAATGGTAATGCAGGTTCGTAAAACGCGGACCCTTAGATATAAAAAATCCCGCCAGAAGCGGGATTTTTCGTTTTATAGTAAGGTCTGAGATTATACTTTGAAGTGAGCAAACGCCTTGTTGGCTTCTGCCATACGGTGAGTATCTTCTTTCTTTTTGAAAGCGGCACCTTCACCTTTTGACGCAGCAACGATTTCGTTTGCCAGTTTATCAGCCATGCTACGACCGTTTCTTTCACGGCTGTAACGGATCAACCATTTCATGCTTAAAGAGATCTTTCTGTCAGGACGAACCTCAGAAGGAATCTGGAAGGTAGCCCCACCAATACGGCGGCTTCTAACTTCAACTGCAGGTGTTACATTCTGCAGGGCTCTTTTCCAAACTTCGTAGCCGTCTTCGCCGGTTGTTTTTGCTACTCTTTCCAGAGCATTGTAGAAAATATCAAAGGCAACGCTTTTTTTACCTTGCCACATCAGGTTGTTCACAAAACGGGTAACCTGCTTGTCGTTAAAACGAGGATCTGGAGCTAGAGGGAGTTTTTTGGCTTGTGCTTTCCGCATCTTTTAATTTTTAAGTGCCCGCAGCGGCAGAATGTCTTCAAGTATTAAAACTTTACTCTGTACCGCGGTCGTGTGATTTACAAATAATTATTTCTTACCGGCTGGTTTTGCAGCACCGGCTTTTTCTTTCTTCGTTCCGTACTTAGAACGGCTTTGCTTACGGTCTTTTACACCGGCAGTGTCCAAAGAACCGCGAACGATGTGGTAACGTACACCTGGCAAATCCTTTACACGACCACCGCGGATCAATACGATCGAGTGCTCCTGCAGGTTGTGACCTTCACCTGGGATGTAGGCAATTACCTCAACTTTATTGGTTAAACGTACTTTAGCAACTTTACGAAGCGCTGAGTTTGGCTTCTTTGGCGTAGTAGTGTATACACGGGTACAAACGCCACGGCGCTGAGGACAAGCGTCCAACGCTCTTGACTTGCTTTTTGCACGAATAATTTCTCTTCCTTTACGTACTAATTGTTGAATTGTAGGCATTACTGACCTTGAATTTTGGGACGGCGAAGGTAGGGGAAAGAATTTAAAATCCTGAAACGATGAAAGAGATTTTTTGGATTTTAAAAGTTTATTGGCAGATTAGAAGGCAAAATTCAAAAATCAAAAGTAAAAATAGTGAACATGAAATGTAGGCTGTTTTTGCATTTTGCCTTTTTACTTTTGACTTCTTATGGCAAAATGGGCTTTTTTAAACGGACAGTTTATTGATGAAGAACTGGCAACACTCCACTTTCGTGACCTGGCTTTTCAGCGGGGATATGGAATTTTTGATTTTTTCCGGCTGGCCGGTAACAAACCCTTTTTTCTTAAAGATCACCTGGAGCGGTTTTACTTTTCTGCTAAAAATATGCATTTAGCTCTTCCACCTTCCCGCCAAGAATTAGAGACTACAATTTTTGGTTTAATCAAGAAAAACAATTTGCCCGACACCGGCATCCGCCTCAGTTTAACCGGCGGTTACTCTGAGGATGGCTTTAATTTGGCCGAACCGAACCTCCTTATTTCTCAACATAGTTTTACGCCTCCAACAGCTGATCAGCGGAAAAACGGGATCAAGCTCCTCACCTGCCAACATCAACGCCAATTGCCGCACATAAAAACAATTGACTACCTGATGGCCATCTGGTTGCAACCGCTCCGGAAACAAAATAGTGCCGACGATATACTTTATTACAACGATGGGTTCATCAGCGAATGTCCCAGAAGTAATTTTTTTCTGGTAACTACTGATAATAGGATTGTGACACCAACTCAGAATATACTAGCAGGTATAACTAGAAAAAAGGTCCTGGAAATTGCCAGAAATCACTACGAGGTAGAAGAAAGAAAGGTTTTGATAGAAGAGGTTTATTCCGCAAAAGATGCTTTCATTACCAGCACAACAAAGCAAATATTACCGGTTCGGCAGATAGATGACGTGGTTTTTGGTGAACACACCGTCAGCGACTATTTGCAGCAGGAATTTGAGGCGCTTACTTCTGCTCAATAGAGATTCCAGAGGTACAAGAGTGCAACGCAATCTCGGACGTCCGGGACTTAATAGTAGCATTGGCTTCTGGTACAAAAGAATTTCGCAGAGAGGTGAGGAGGAGAAAAGCGGCGTGCCCATCACGCTACACATAAACTTCTAAACCTTTTTTTGTTCCGCTTCGAAGCCTGCGTTCCTAACATAACTCCTCACCTCTTCCACGTCCATTCTTGACGTTTCGATTTCTAATGTATGGTCGGGATCGGTTGGATGCACCTGCCAGTGTTCGATCTGCCCGCTCTGTTCCAGTTTGTCCAAATGCGGCTTGATTTGAGAGGCGCATCCAATACAATTAATGTTTGTTTTAAAAACGTATTTACTCATAATTCCTTTTTCTGTATCCGCCGCCAATCGTGTGCCGGAGCCATCCCGGCACAAAATTTTAATTGGTTCTATCAAATAAGATTTATGGCAGACGAAAGAAATACCCCAAAGGGAAACGAAAGAGATACTACGGTAAACAGATTGGAGCAACAGTCATCGGTTCCCGGCGACTTACCCGATAGCCCCGAAGACCGGGAAAAGTTACGAGGCGAAGAAACAGTCATTGATTTGCCCGATGTCAAAGATATTCCGGGGCAGGAGTTTGTGAATGTGCCAGTTATCGGTGAGATGGCTGATACTACGCCGGCATCAGATGATGAGGAAGGTGTTGGTGTTTTTGATCTGGATGATAGCGAAGACTTTACAGCTGGCACTGAAGGCGACGTACGCCCAGATGAACGGGAAGCGCTGCGTGATACGACCTACATGCCTACAAGGGACGAAGACCGTCTGCGCCAGGCAAGGATGGACAATGTAGATTTTGAAGGTGAGCCACTGAACGAAGAAGGCTTTGGCGACGGTAATATGTTATCCGGCGCAGGTCTCGACATCGATACAGCCGGCGACGGAACCCGTACAGATGCCATGGGACAGGGCGACGAAGAAAACAATTTATACAGCGAAGGCGATACTGACACAGATCAGCCAAATGAAAACAGAACAGGAGCGTAAAGAAGAGTTGCTAGTAGTGAATATTAATTAAGACCGGTTGTAAATTTTACAGTTTGAGGTGTCAACAATTCAAAAAATGCTGAAATCTTTTCAGCATTTTTTGTTTGGTATCGAACTTGAAAAGAAAGAAGCAACAAAATTTCCAACCTAAAAAAGGAGGCATTATGTCAATCACTAAATGGAACAACAATGCTGGCATGACTAACCTCTTTGATGATTTCTTTTCAAGAGATCTTTGGAATTGGGGGTTAGCCAACCAATCATCAACCAACACTACGTTACCGGCGGTAAACATCCGCGAAACTGCTGAAAATTTTGAAGTGGAGATGGCGGCACCGGGAATGAACAAGGAAGATTTCCGGGTAGAGCTTGAGGGTAACCAGTTACGTATCAGCAGCGAGAAAAAATCCGAAAAGGAAATGAAGGAAGGCGAACGCTATACTCGTCGTGAGTTTAGCTACCAGTCATTCCAGCGCAGCTTTACGTTACCGAAAGATGTAGTGGATGTGGACCAGATCCATGCGAAGTATGAAAATGGTGTATTGCAATTGCTGATTCCGAAGAAAGAAGAAGCAAAGCAGAAACCGCCACGGATGATTGAGATTAAATAAATAAAAATCCCTCGCAATGGCGAGGGATTTGTTTGTTAATCGTAACTAACTAACTCAAGATTTGCATTGGAAGTCAGACCTTTTGTAAAGCTCCAATCCCGGCGATCAATGACAAAACCTTCGTCGAACCAGAGAGTGCAATTAGGGAGTATTGGCGAATCGCTGATGATTTTCTGACTGGCATCCTTCAGGAAGCTGATTTTCTTCAGCTTTAGGTTATCCAAGTCAATGCAAGCGTAAACAGCCCTCGATTTAAATATAGAATTGCTATTGCCAAGGTAATGATATAGCCCGTTCCTGATGTTATAACTGTCGCCATATCCGCCTGCCCTGGAAGCGTAACTTTTCGGAAGTACAAAGTTTTTTTTCAACTCCATGCCTGAACCATAAACGCTTATGATTGTTTCAAAATCCACTGACCGGTCCATATCATGGATCGAAATCTCCTTGGCAACTACAACATCTTTCCCATAATAGTGAACATCTTTTACTTGAAGGTATTCAATGTCTTTGATTTTTTTCCGTCCTCCAAATTCGTCACCGTTTGTATCTTCAAACTGAAGCTGACCAACATATTCCTTATTGAGTTGCTCTTCTTTTCTTGTTGCTTTTCCGGAATTGAAATCGAGCATAAGATAGACGATGCTCTCAACACCATTTAGAACGCCTAATACTTGGTTAGCATCGGTTGGATTAACTCTCACAATAAGTTGTTCCTTTGAGCCCCGTCGCACATCGTTGTCTATCATTATCCGCACCGGCACTTTTTCGTCGGGATGGTATTTTTCAGCAAGTAACTGCTTGTCATTTTCAAAAAACAAAAAAAGGTTGCCATTGTCTGCTAATGCAGCTCGCACAAATTTTGCTTTTTCATCTGGTGTTATTGTTTGCACGGCCTTCGCCTCCAGATCCCCCGCAATACCGTAAAATTCCAGTTTCGTCGATTGCCGGATTTGTTTTTCAAGGTTCATTGTCATACCACCTTTGTAATGAGTGCTACGTACCATAAGTTTAGCAAACTGGCCATCTTGCTTGTTAAAGACCTTTACTTCTACGAACTTATCTGCATCGTTAGTCAGCAGTACTTTTTCCTTTACGATTTTGCCATCGGATATATTCACCAGAGTTGCCCTGATTTCCTTAGCTACATGACGGTGTAATTTTTGGTCTGTACTAATGACTAACAGTTGATCACCATACCTGCTAATGTTGATCAGCAAACCATTTATTTTTTGTTCCCAAACAGTTTGACCTTTTTGATTCATCCTCACTACCCCGTACTTCAATTTCACATCATCAAAAACAAAGGCTCCTGATGAATTATCATAAGAGACCGGGAAGATTACGTCTTGTGGCGACAGCCAGATATGTTTGTTAGAAGAAGTATAAGCCCCGCCAATTACCTGCTCAGAACAGATATCACTAGTATACATTGACCATTTTGAGGATTGGACCTGGCTTTTTACGGTTTGTGCAATAGACGAACCGGCAATACAAAGAGAGATTGCCGCGATGATAGCAGCTTTCATAAACAATTAGTTTAATCCAATGATACGGTTTTTTGCTGGTATCAAAACCAGCCAAACAAAAAGTCTCCCGTAAAACCGAGAGACTTTTAAAATTGATTTTTTTTGAATAAGCGTCTTGTTACTGTCCGGTGACCTTATCCTTCAACTTCCCAAACACACTCCTCTCCTTCACCTTTCTTTCACCGGTTTCTCCATCTATTTTTATTTTCTTATCTCGTGTTTCAATTTTTATGTCGCCGTCTTCATCCACTTTCTTCGTATAGCCATCTCGTTTTATTTTGTATTCATCTCCATCCCGTTTAACCTTCACTTCATCGTCTTTGTATTTGTATTCATCACCGTCTAGGTCTTTCTTAATTTTTACACCATCTGCTTTTAGCTTGTACTCGTCCCCATCAATCTTGATCTTTCGTTCGCCATCATCATACACATAGTCGCCGCCCTGCGTATACTGCAAACGACCATTTACTATTTCACCGGTTCCACCATAAATTGTGTCATTTGTGCGGGTATTGACATATAACATTACTGGCTCACCGGTTTCCCTGTCAACCATTTGTCCGTCCTCCCCTTCCACAATATTTACTTCTTCTCCTGATGTAAGATTCAAAAATCGCCCTTGCTTGTTATTGGTACAAGCACTAAATAGGAGCATCGCTGTGGCTAGGCCACCCATCCATTTCATTGTTTTCATACGACAATATTTATCGCAGGTAAAACAATTATCAAACCACAACAATAGACAATCCAAAAATGGAACTGCTCAGAGCGGTAGAATAGGCGCTCTCAAACGACGATTAACTTTTGCAACGAGGTCATCAATGTCAATTTTCTTCATGCACTTGAAATGACCCTGCGGGCATCGTTTGCGACCGATTTTTGTACAGGGACGACACCAGAGCTTGTGAACCTGCACATCATCGGTCGGTGGTGGATTACGCTGCAGGAAATTTTGTCCATAGTAAGGAACCATACCAAACGATGGCGTTGTACTTCCCCACACGGCAATTACCTGTTTTTTTAATGCAGCGGCAATGTGCATCAAACCTGTATCATGCGCAATGACAAGCTTTGATTGGCGAACCAGGTCCGCACTTTCATGAAGCGAAAACTTACCACAGGCATTATAAATCTTAATAGGGTCAACAGAGGCAATTGCTTCACCTTCCGCCCTTTCCTCTTTTGCACCCAGTAAAATAATGGGATGATTAATTTTCTGACAAAGCTCCTGCAATTTGTAAACAGGCAGCTTCTTTGTGTAAAACGATGCACCGATGACTATCGAAATGAAGCCTGCATGGTGGGAAGCGGGAATATCGTGCAAAGGCACCTGTTGATCGTCAGGGATAAAATAATCCATGCCCTCGCCATCGTTAACAACACCGAAAGACTTCGCCGTTTCGAGGTAACGATCAATGATGTGCACTTTCGGCATCACGTTCCATTTCAGCTTTACGAAAACAAGTTTTTCAATGTTCAGCTTATTGAAAGAAAAGGAAGGAACTTTTAATGCTTTTTTTACCCTTAGGGTTCGGAGGTTGTGATGAAGGTCAATGATGTAATCAAATTTTTCCTCTTTTAGTTCCTCGATCATTTGATCCCAATCCTCCTGCAGCACGTGAAACTTGTCAATGTAAGGATTTGGTTCCATCACCATTTTAAACTGCGGCTTGATCAGGTAATGGACCTCCGCATCCGGTACTTGCTTTTTTAAACAACGAACAACGGGTGTGGTCAGCACAATATCACCGATAGAGGAGAAACGGATGATGAGGAACTTCATTCAAACACAAATTAAGACGCGAATTACACGAATTTTTTGCGAAAGAATTGCATCACCTATCGAATAAAAGCTGGGCAGCGTTTTAAATCCTGCTCTAAAGCTTCATACGATTGCTGACGTGAAGTTGTGTTATTCTTCTACGTAGTTGAGGTCTTTGTGGAAGGTTTCTTCTGTAAAGTAAGCGGCAATCAACGTAATACCAATAACAATGGCACCAGTGATAATTCCGCTCCTGACCAACGACCATCCCCAATTATCCTGGAAAAGATCTTTGAACATTAAATTAATGAGCGGCAGCGCACCGCGAACCATGTTTGGGATGGTAGTAGCAGCGGTGGCTCTCAGGTTCGTACCAAACTGCTCGGCGCCCATCGTAACAAAAATGGCCCAGAAGCCCGTACTAAAACCCATCAGTCCACAGATAAGATACATTCGTCCATCGCTATTATTCCAGGGACTGAAGAAGAGAAAAACAGAAAGAATAGTAAAAGCATAAAAAAGGAACAGCGCCTTTTTACGGCTTTTAAAATATTGGCTGATCAAACCAATCAGGATATCACCAACGGCAATACCGATGTAAGCATACATGATGGCTTTCCCACTGATGATTGCATTTTCGCCGTAGATGTTTGTTGCGAAACGGTTACTCAGATTTACGAGGATGCCGATGACATACCAGGTTGGCAACCCAATTAAAATGGCCAGCAGGTATTTGCGCAGACGGCTGCCTTTTGAGAAAAACAAGAGGATGTTGCCGCGGCTCACATTTGATTCTTTGACCTGGTGAAACATGCCGCTTTCTGCTACGCCAATGCGCAACAACAGGAGACCAATACCAAGCCCGCCGCCAATCTTGTAACAAAGCCGCCAATCCTGAGTGAAATCGTAGGTGAAATAAGCGAAGACTGCACCGAATAAACCAATTCCAGCAACCAGCGATGTTCCGATACCCCGCTTTTCTTTTGGTAAAAGTTCGCTTACCAATGTGATACCTGCACCTAGCTCCCCGGCTAGGCCAATGCCTGCTGCAAAACGGGCATAGGCATATTGATCGATATCCGTAATAAAACCTGTCAGGAAATTAGCAACCGAATAAAGGAGAATGGAGCCGAACAAAACACTCAGCCTGCCTTTTTTATCGCCCATAACCCCCCAGAGAATGCCACCGATGAGCAGACCCACCATTTGCCAGTTAATGATTTTGGTACTGGCAGAAATCATAGCAGCCGCGTTATTCCGGTCCACTCCTAAACCTTCCAACGATGGTTCGCGAACAATAGTAAAAAGCAGCAGATCGTAGATGTCAACAAAATATCCAAGGGCAGCAACGATCACGGCAAGGCTGAAAACACCTTGTGTTTTTGGGCTGGTGGCAGTCGGCTTCATAAATTATAGAACAGCATTTGGATCATCGTCCGAACGCGGTACAACGTGTTTTTTAGCAAAGAACAATTTGTACAAAATAGGAATCGTCGTAACAAGGATGATAATGATGGCGATAATATCAATGTATTCTGTCAGCGAAAAACCAAACTGACGACGTACCCAGGCCTCAAGAAAATATCCGCCAAGCACCATTGATACCACCCAGGCAATACTGCCGAGCAAATTGTAAAGGAAAAAAGTGGCGCGGTCCATCTTTACAATACCGGCTACGATGGGAGCAAACGTTCGGATAATAGGCAGAAATTTGGCCAGAAAAATGGTGCCTTTGCCGTATTGTTCGTAGAAATCCTGGGCCCTCATCAAATGCTTCTTTTTAAAATACCAACTTTCTTTCCGATTGTAGATATGCGGTCCGGCAGTACGGCCAAACCAATAACCCACCTGATTACCAATGACCGATGCAATGATGATCAGCAGCACCACGATCATATAATGCAGGTTATAAAAACCTTCTGGTTTATCCTTTAGGTAGATACCTGCCGTTAAAAGAAGTGAATCGCCAGGAAGAAAAAATCCGACAAACAAGCCGGTTTCTGCAAACACAATAAATAGCAGCATTAAAAACCCGCCGTTGTCCAATATCCAATGTACCAATCCATCTAAAAAACCCGACAATAACACGACATCCAAAAGTTGCGTCATAACGATTTATATTTTTTCTCCGCCGCGAAGCTAAGCGCTAATCTGTACAATTTGTTCAATGAATTGCAAGCGTCCGCTATCCATTTTCCAACTCTCCTTCCCACTTGCTCACCACGCTTGTTGCTAATGCGTTTCCGACTACATTGGTGGCTGTGCGGAACATGTCGCAGAAGTGATCAATCGGCAGAATTAATGCAACGCCTTCAGGCGGAATATTAAACATAGCGCAGGTTGCCAACACCACTACGAGTGATGCTCTGGGAACTCCTGCAATTCCTTTACTGGTCAGCATCAACACGAGCAACATGGTGAGCTGCGTGGCCAGCGGCAGATCGATGCCGTACGCCTGCGCAATAGCCAGTGAAGCAAACGTCATGTACATCATACTGCCATCGAGGTTAAATGAGTAACCAAGTGGAAGTACAAAAGCAACGATCCTATCGCGGCAACCGAAACGCTCCAGTTCTTCGGTCAGTTTCGGGAATACAGCTTCACTACTGGTTGTACTAAACGCAATCAGCAATGGACTGCTGATGCGGCGAAGAAGTTCTTTCATTCGGCCACCGAGAATAACAAATCCAATGGTCAGCAAAAGGAACCATAGGATGGCAATGCCAATTAAGAAGTAAAGAAAGTATTGAAGATAGAAGTTAAAGATGCCCAACCCTTTTGCTGCCACAACGGCTGAGATAGCACCAAACACCCCAAGAGGAGCAAAGTTCATTACATAATTTACCATCTTGAGAATAACGTGAGACGCTATTTCTAATGCCTTGATCAAGGGTTTTGTGTATTCGCCGATGGCTGCTGCAGCTACTCCAAAAAAGATTGAGAAGACAACCAACTGCAGGATCTCATTCGTTGCCATCGCCTCGACGAAACTTTTAGGAATCACATGCTCAACAAAGTTTTGAAGAGAAAAACCTTTTTGCTTGGTCGCTAAGTCTTCAAGACTCGCCACATCTTTTTGGTCCAGGCTAATATACTTACCCGGTTCAAAAACGTTCACCAACACGAGGCCAATCAGCAGCGATGCCAGAGAAGCTGTTATAAACCAAAGAATGGCCTTGCCACCCACTCTACCTACTGTTTTTAAATCTCCCAGTTTGGCAATACCAACAACTAGGGTGGTAAAGACAAGTGGGGCAATAATCATTTGCACCAACCGGATAAAGATGGTGCTCAATAATTTGATGTTTTTGGAGAAGGTTTCCTGAGTGCCGGCACCTGTAGTGGTATGAATGAAATAACCAACGAGCACACCCAAAACCATCGAAGCTATAATATATGCTGTTAGTCTATTGCCTTTCTTCATACGCAAGTATTAATGTAAGAGCGCCGAAAATCGGAAAAAAAAGTCAGCCTTTAAACTTTTCTTCATCACCAATAATATTCATGTGAAAAACAATTGGGGTTGCTTATTAATTAATGTTTTATTTTCCGAGCTTAATCTGACTAATTATCAACATTCACTTATGAGTCTATTTGTCAAAAAACCACTCGATCAGGTGTTGGCCCAAGCCGCCGACAATGAAAAAGGCCTGAAACGAACGTTGGGTGCAGGCAACCTCGTTGCTTTAGGCATTGGTGCCATCATTGGTGCTGGTCTGTTTGTACGCACCGCTGCTGCTGCCGGTCAGGCTGCAGGTCCGGCCGTTACTCTCTCCTTCATTATTGCAGCTATTGGCTGCGCTTTTGCCGGTTTGTGTTATGCTGAATTTGCGTCAATGATTCCCATTGCAGGTAGTGCTTACGCTTACTCGTATGTAACAATGGGCGAGCTCATTGCCTGGGTTATTGGTTGGGCCCTCATTATGGAGTATGCATTGGGTGCCGCTACTGTTTCCATTGCATGGAGTGAATATTTAAACAAGCTATTAGGAGGGGCTGTTCCATATGAATGGTCGCATTCGCCATTTGAAAGCTTCACCGACACAGCCGGTGTGCTTCATAAAGGAATTATCAATGCTCCTGCTTTAATCATTCTGTTGTTGTTGACGCTTCTGCTGATCAAAGGAACGCAGGAAAGTGCTATGGTAAATGCAATTATTGTATTCATCAAGGTTGCGATTGTTATCCTTTTCATTGTGATTGGATGGCAGTTTATTAAGCCGGAAAACCATACACCGTATATGATTCCTGAGGGCACACCTCCTGTAATGGACAATGCCGGTAAGGAGATAGTGAGTTACCGAGGCTTCTTCGACCATGGTTGGGGTGGCGTACTCGGTGGCGCTGCTATTGTATTCTTTGCCTTTATCGGTTTTGATGCAGTATCAACTGCTGCCCAGGAAGCTAAGAATCCAAAACGAGACATGCCAATTGGTATTCTTGGTTCCTTGGTGGTTTGTACAATTCTTTACATTCTATTTGGACACGTATTAACAGGTGTAGCACCTTGGAAAGACTTTGTTGATCCGGAAAAAGGCCGCGAGGCTTCTGTTGCCTATGCCATTTCTCAATACATGACGGGTTATGGTTGGTTGTCAACCGGTGTGACTGTAGCTATCCTGGCAGGTTTTTCCTCGGTGATTCTGGTGATGCTGATGGGACAAAGCCGCATCTTCTATACGATGAGTAATGATGGTTTGATTCCGAAAGCCTTTGGCGACTTGCATCCAAAGTATAAAACTCCCTACAAGGCCAACTGGATCCTGTTTGTATTTGTAGGCTTGTTTGCTGCATTTGTCCCTGGCCACGTCGCGGGTGACCTTACTTCATTTGGTACATTGCTTGCCTTTGTGCTGGTTAGCCTAGGTGTATTAATCCTCCGCAAAAAGGAGCCAAACATCAAGCGTCCATTCCGTACACCTGCTGCCCCGGTGGTTTCCATCCTTGGTGCTGCTATCTGTACGCTTATGATTGTGGCTATTGATGTCACTACGCTTCTTTCTGCTGCTGTTTGGATGGTGCTTGGACTGGTGGTGTATTTTACCTACAGCCGTAAGCGCAGCAAACTACGGGCTTTCAGTGATATCCTGCCAACGGCAGATGATTTTGAAAGAAACAAATAAGTTTAAACTGATCATAACCTAACCCTGCCATTCGGCAGGGTTTTCCTTTTAGGCCTTACATTTGCGCCACGAGAAAAGCCGCAAGCTATTGGCTACTAGCTTTTAGCTGTGATGAAAGACCGCGGTGCCGACAACTTTAAACCTTAAACTTTGAACTTTTCATGGGTCGCATATTTGAAGTAAGAAAGAGTACCATGTTTGCCCGCTGGGACCGCATGGCCAAACAATTTACCCGGGTTGGGAAAGAGATTGTAATTGCTGTTAAAGCTGGCGGCCCTGACCCCAACACAAACCCGGCTCTCCGCCGTGCCATGCAAAACGCCAAAAGCGTAAACATGCCAAAGGACCGTGTGGAAGCAGCTATCAAAAGAGCACAAGGAAAGGATACTTCTAACTATGATGAAATTTTATACGAAGGGTACGCACCGCATGGTGTAGCTGTGCTAGTAGAAACTGCCACCGACAACCACGTACGTACTGTGGCCAACGTGAAATCGATTTTCAACAAAGGCAATGGTGCGCTGGGCAACAGTGGATCCGTTGCTTTCCAGTTTAAGAAAATGGGAGTATTCAAATTGAACCCACAAGGATTGAATACAGAAGAATTAGAGTTTGAACTTATTGATCACGGCCTGGAAGAAATGGGCGAAGGAACTGGCGAAAATGGTGAGGAAGTATTGGTCTTACGTTGCGCCTTTGGTGACTTCGGAGCCATGCAAAAGGCCCTGGAAGAAAAAGGCCTAGCTACATTAAGTGCGGAAGTAGAGTGGATCCCCACAACAACAGTCTCCTTATCAGAAGAGCAAGCAGAAGAAGTGCTGAAGCTGGTAGATAAGCTGGAACAAGACGAAGACGTGCAAAAAGTGTTTCACAACCTACAATAAGAAAAAAGGACCGCAATGGTCCTTTTTTAATGCCGCCACCTTCGCTGTAATGATAAAACGCACTTTCACTAAAGACTTGGAGAGGATAAAAAATTTCACCTCCAGATTATCTAAAATGGAATGGTCGGGCTGTAAACCTTTCCAGTCAAGCAGGCCTTATTTGGTAACACCAGTTGGATCGGGCATTCCTGTCGTTAACTTTGTTTCATGGCTACACAGCCAATTATATTGTTCGATGGTGTTTGCAATTTCTGCAATGCAAGCATCAATTTTATTATCAGGCAGGATAAAGGGAAAATCTTCCGGTTTGCTACATTGCAGTCCGAAACCGGGCAACAGATCCTTCGGCAAAACAATCTTCCGACAGAAGAATTTGGCTCGTTTGTTTTAGTCGATAATGGTGACGTCTTCCTCAAATCAACAGCGGCTTTGAAAGTCTACAACAAACTACCATGGTATTGGAAATGGACGCAAATAGGTTGGATCGCACCAAAATTTTTACGCGACGCAGTTTATAATCTAATTGCCAAAAACAGGTACAAGTGGTTTGGGAAAAAAGACTCCTGCATGATTCCCACTCCCGAGGTTAGAAGCCGTTTCCTGTAGAATCCCTGTTTTTTTAATAAATCTTTGATGGAATTGGGATATCTATCGATGCGGTATTATTTTGGCCGCCACAAAACCGCTCAATGAAAAACAAACTAACTGCTCTTCAAGCTTTTGCTTGCGTATTCCTGTTTGCCTCCATTTTTATCGCTTGCTCTAAACCTGCTGAAGAAAAAAAAGAAAACCGTCCTCCAGGTGTATTTACTGTCACTGTGACTAGCGTAACATTTAATAGTGCTGTTCTTAATTGGACAGCCGCTACAGATCCTGAAAACGAAGCCGTGAATTACACGGTAGCACTGGATGGACAGACAGTTGCATCGAACCTTACCGCTACAACTCAAAACCTTAGCGGTCTGCAGAAAAACAAATCATATTCAGGTACAGTAAAAGCTACTGATGCCTCCGGCAATAGTACCACTGCCAACTTTTCTTTTAATACATCGGACTCCCCGGCCCCATCAGATTTTACCCTTCAGTCAACAGCAACAACGAATAAGACAGTGGTACTTTCCTGGACTGCTTCTACCCTTCCTAACAATGAACAAGTCCAGTATGATGTATTTGTAGGTACGACGTTGAAAATCGCCAATCTTACCCAAACAACTTATACAGTTAGTGGCTTGACTCCAAGTACAGCATACACCTTAAAAGTTGTTGCTAAATCTGCCGATGGTAAGAGCACAGAAAAAACACTGAATGCCCAGACTGCGAACAACAATGCTCCTGCAACATTTTCTGCCCAGTCAGCAGAGCATGGATTTTCCTATGTGAAACTGACCTGGAGCGCAGCGACAGACAGCGACAGCGATTCGCTCAGCTATTTTCTAAACCGTAACGGGAATCTGACACCACTGACCGATGCACCAGTTAATGGTATCTACTCTTACGTAGTTAAAAACCTTTCTCCTACTACTGGTTATTCGTTCAGCATCGTTGCAAAAGATGCCTATGGTGGTGAAGGCAATAGCAATACGATACAGGTGACAACGAATAATGGCCCGGATAATAACTTTCTCTTCACTGCCAAGAATGACGGTGGTGATGTAAAATTGGAATGGATTCAGGATTACCCCACTGCCTTCAGTACAACAGCATCATCTTATGTAGTCGGGGGAGTCGAAAAGAGTTTGTCAACTGTTCAAGTAAGTACCACACCAATTGCTGGCAATAAGCTATATGTTCAGATCTTTTTGCCTGGCTCTGATTTTCCTGCTAATATGGCCCGCAGCATAGTGTTGAAATTGAACTGGGGCGCTAATGAAACGGTAAGGCAAAGCCGCATGGTTTTCCATACACGCTACACGTTAACACCTAATACTGCTACGGTTTCAACAGCAGAATTGAAGACGTATAGCAATGGCGGCAGAGGAATCATAATCAAATTCACAAATGATATTATCAGTGAGCACACGACATGGGAAGTGAAGGAAATTAAGTTAGAGGATTGCATTCAGCCAGGCAGCATCGGAACCCAGTTTGCCAGTGGACAAACTGTTGCGTCTGTTTCTGGCGGTTTGCCGGAAGACGACTACCAATATTTGAAAACAAAGTCACAAGGCTATGTCATTGTGCATGATGCCAGTGGCTATCACCGCCTGAATTTTACTTATATCGTTCCGTAAGCAACTTTGCTATTTCGTAATAAAAAACCATCCTGCTTATCCAGGATGGTTTTTTATTACGGCAACTACGGTTCCTAAACAGTTTAAACGGTAATCTCTCCCCGCATAAACAAAACACATTTTCCACTCATAAGCACCCTATCTCCTACCAATTCACATTGCAAATCGCCGCCACGAGGTGAAAGTTGCTGACAGAACAATTTCGTCTTATGCAGTTTCTCACTCCAATAAGGAACCACATTGCAATGCGCAGAACCGGTTACCGGGTCCTCCGGAATACCGGCACCGGGGTAAAAGCATCTTGATACAACATCAGCATCATGTCCCTTAGCAGTAACAATAACGCCGATCGTATCAAGTTCACTCATCAGCGTATAATCCGGCTCCACGTTTCGTACCGCTTCTTCGTTTGGCAACACGACAAAATAGTCTCTTGAACGAAGCACTTCCACTGCTGTACTTACGCCTAAACTTGGTAATAGCTTTTCTGGTGTGTCGCATTGTTCCGGCATGCGAGCAGGAAAATCAAGCGTGTATAGCCCGTCTTTTGCTGTTGCCTTTAAAGGACCGGCCTTTTCTGTAGTAAAATGTATGTCTACAATATGAGGTTCTAAAAAATTTTTTATGATGTATGCTGAAGCCAGCGTTGCATGCCCGCACAAATCAATTTCATATTCCGGCGTAAACCAGCGGATGTGATAGCCGGCATCGGTTTTCACAAAAAACACTGTTTCGCTTAAATTGTTTTCCATAGCAATCTGTTGCATCAGGTTATCATCAATCCAATCCTCTAACGGAATAACGGCAGCAGGGTTTCCTTTGAACACTTTTTCTGCAAAAGCGTCAACCTGGTAGATGGTTAATTTCATGCGTTAAAAATAGCGAATCAACTTTCGCTAAAAGAAAAAGGACATGCATGAAGCATGTCCTTTCAATGTCATTAACATGTAGCTATTTCTTTTTCAACACGATTTTGGCCTGACTGAATTTGTAGGCTGCTTCAAGGAAGGCAACATAATTCGGCCACAATTCTTTTTTATCAAAGCTTTTTTTATACAGCTTCCTACAGTTGATAACCAGGTTATCGCCTTCAACGCTTGCCTTGGTGACAAACGCCCCGCTTTCATTGTCCACGTTGTATTCTAATTCCTTTACACCTTCTACAGTATATCCGGCTGGGATAGCTACTACAAGATTATTTTCGATAGTGCGGGCATACGGCATCCAGATGTCGTTTTGCCGCGTCGTCAACTCGCTTGGTTCCAGCTTAATTTGCCCGCCAAGTATTTTACCAATGTCAACAATGTAATTCTTACCTGCTTTGCTGATCATCTTCTTTAATGTAAACTTCTCCGAGAACTGAAGCCAGGCAGTATCGCCATAACGACCATCATTGATCAAATCAAAGCCAAGGTATTTGTCTACATCGAATGAACCTTTCAGCTCTTTCTCAAAAATCTCTGACCGCTCTTTTTCTTTCAGTTCGCGGTCCGGGTTTTCATAGCTTGTTGATGTTTCTACCGGTATCTCATTCTTCTTGCTTTTTGGCACATTGAAATACTTTTCAAAATCTCCCTTGAGGTAATCTCTCGTAAGGTTGGCTTTTGCAATCACGTCAAGTTTTTCAGCGCCGAGGTAAGAACTTTTGCGTTCTGCTTTAATGACATCCATTGCATCGGAAAAAGCAAGTGTATAATCCTGTTTTTCTACGTTGTCAGCAGCGGTTGTTGCGGGCACAAGAGCACGGAAATAGCTGTTAGCTTCGGTATATCCTATTGCATAACCTTCCACGTTCTCCATATAAGGATACAGCGTACCAAAAGCATCAAAATTGTTGAAGGCATCCATGTACACGTATTTCTTTTTCAGCTTTACCCGCAAACCAAAATCCAGTTCAGCATTAAACATAGCCTCTCTCCAGATTCCGTATTTCTTCGGCACATACACAAACAACTCCGATTGAATTCCCAAGCCAGCCAATGCCACACGAAGCGCTGTAGCAAACGTTACGGAGTTCATACGAATCTCATCTTCCCGCTCTTCCTTCTGCTCCTTTTTTTCTGCTGCCAACACCTGCTTGTAAAGCTTTTTGCCCGACAACTCTTTTTCCAACTCTGAATGTACCGGCCCCTTATAATAGGTTTCCAGAAATACTTTCCGTAAACAATAATAGGTTTCTTTGATCATGTCGTCATCGGTCTTAAAGGCGCCTTCTGCTTTCTTCTTGGCCATGTATTCAACCGTGTAGCCAACGAGCTGGTTTACAGCCGGCGTCATATAAGCTCCTGCGCCTACATAACGTTTGTATATCTGCTCAACGTCTAAGCCTGAACGATCAACAATCGCCTCACCTAGGTACTTTGATTCACTATCATTGTCTGAATACAACACGACGCTAAATTTTACTGTGGGTGTGCTTCTGTAAGATAGACTCCATCGTTCATCTGAAGATTTTTCCCGATCCTTATCGGTGAAATAATAGCTGATCAGAGAACCGCCTTTCTCGTCACGCAGTGACGACTTCGCATCGTATTTGATGTTCGGTGCACCATGGAGTCCTTTGAACCGAACCTTCATACCATTAACCATACTAAACCGGTACATCTGGTACATAGTAGGATACTCATTTGCCAGCGAGAAAATGAACGGTGTGAATTCTATACCATGCTCCCGTAAATCCCAGTCAATGGTAGAGCGAACCGTATAATCAATGATATCACCAACTTCCAAATCAGGAATGGCCATCTTCATCGCCTTCAGGTTCATCTTGAGCAAGATGGATTTGTAAATAGCCGGGATATCTTTCTCTTCCTGGATGGCATTCTTCATATCAATCGTTACTTCTTTTCCGCTCGCTTTGATCACCTTATATTCAGCACTGCCGTCAGCACCCATCGTGGTGTAATAAAACGTAGAGAAGTTTTCAAGCGAATGTTTATCCTGAAGCTTGATGCGTTTGTGAACGTATTCGTTAATGCGAACGACAGCTGATTTTTTATTCAGCGATAGACGAGTGAACATGTACTCTGTCTTTTGGCCGATGATCACAGCACTTTCCGATTTCCATTTATCCGGAACGGTAGTTCCCTTGAACTCATCTTCGATGGTGGCGCCCAGTTGCGGGACCTGTGCAAAACTTAGTGCACATGAAAAGATCAGAACGAAAAGAAAAAAAGAACGAAGCATAGGTTGTAGTTGTTACGGTTAGTTTTGGTTGATTAACGTACCTTTTTAGTAGCAGGTTTTGTTGTTGGCTTCGATGGTTTTACCGCCGGTGTTTTAGCGCCAGGTGTTGATTGGGGGGTCACTACCTCCTCGCCTTTTGTAAGTACCACCTGGTCGTTATAAAACTTGTTGATGTCGGCAACGAAGGAATTCCACTGCGAAAACTCGGTTTTGCGAAGGATCGGCTTATTGACAATGATTGTTTTTTTATACACAACCGTTTTACCATTTTTAACATACGAACCTTCGAATGAATAATCGGGTGTCTCTTTCTTGAAGGCAGCCGGCAGATAGCTGGCCCTGTAGCCTGCCGGTACGGCCAATTCAGTTTGTGTAGAGAAAAAATATTTCTGATTGAACTCGTAATCATTCTTTCGATCCTCCGGCATTTCAAGGTCACCAAACTCTTTGTTCCAATCCATCACCACGTAAATTTCATCGCCAGCTTTAGTGACCTGGTTGTTGGCTTTCATACCAAAACTAATTTGCAGTGGTTTTTGACGGTCTTTAAAATCCGGTGTTTTGATGCTGTCGATTTCTATGTTCTCGTTTCCTGTTTTCAGGAAGTTGGAGAGTACATCATTTTTGTTATCGCTGCGCACAGATGAGTAAACGCTTTGCACCATGATCTTCGATTCACCATTGTATTCAATAGTAGATGCGCCAACCAGCTTATCTTCTTGCACGGCGATTTTCGTCACCACATTTTTCTTGTTTCGTTCTGCAGGGAATGAAGGGACTTTTTCGATGATGTAATTCTTTCCATCTTCAATCAATACCTGCTTGCCCTGGATGCGTTGTGCATAATCGTTCAGAGCAATGTGTTCTTCTGTGCCATCGAGATAATATTTTTTGCCACCGATGATGACGGTGCAGATCATGTGGTTGTCCACTGCCAGCGAAGGCAATGAATAATCGTACGGAAGATCTGAGGTCCCAATCCACGTCAGACGGGCATCGAAGCCTGCAAGCTTGAGCATTTCTTTCAACAGGTTAGCCTTGCCTTTACAATCGCCGTATTTGTTTTTAAGTACGTTTTGCGCAGCATCCGGTTTAAAGCCCATGATGCCATTTTCAAAAGCAATGTAACGGATGTTATCCTGTACCCAATAGAAGATGTTCTCCACTTTTTCCAGGTCAGTTTTTGCTGTTGCTGTCAGTTCCGAAACTTTTGATTTTAAAGTTTCGGGTTGATTGCCGATTTCACTGCAAACGGCGCTATACCAACTATACAAGTCTTTTACCGTTTCGAATAACACATTGCGCTGACCACCATCGTTAAAAGCTTTGCTCACGCAGATCAGGTGCGGGTAGCTCAAAGCATGGTTGGGTGATTTCGGCTCTTTTGTATAGGCTGGAACAGATTTCATTTTGTAGGTGATTTTTGTAAGATCACCTTCTTTTACCGACGTTTTTTCTACATTGTTACCACCAAAATTGAATTCACGCAAGTCAACTTCCATCCATGACGGCACATTAAACTGCACTACCCTTTCAATTGCCGGAAAGTGATGATGGAAATAGAAAGAGGTCAGGAATTTTATATCGCGGTAATTGTTTTGGTAGGAATATGTGAAGGCCTTGCCTTTCTCCGCCAGCGGGAACTTAATAACACAAAGCTTTAAGTCGCTATGAAAAATATTTTCCTCGGAATAGGATTGACAAAGCTTTTCAATCTTCACTTCTTTGCCTTCCGGGTTAGTGCCCTTTAAATTGTCGAGGGAAATTTCGTCATAATAAAAAAGTCCATCTTCATACTTCATGAAATCTTTCAGCGGCACCAGCGTCACTTCTTCTTTTACCGAAGCCTTTACTTTTCCTTCGCCGGGCTTTGGTGAAGGATTCAATGAAAAGTCGATGACTTCCTTGTACGTGGTGGCTACCACATCGGCCTTTGGAAACTGCTTTTTCCATTCGCTTACCTTATCAGCAAAATTGGTTTGTGCGTTAGAAAACAGGGAACACGAGAGTAGGAATGCGAGGTAAACGGACCTCAGGGCACTTTGCTTGTACATGAACAGTTAGTTTATAGTACGAGCAAAATAATGGTTTCCGTTTACATCGCAAAAAAACGCGGAAAATAGTTGTAGTGGCCTATTCCGCCATGATTTCTTTCACTACCCGCTTGATCTCTTCGGGGTTCGGCTTGCTGAAATAATCGCCGTCGCTGCCGTATGGCGGACGATGTGCTTTAGCAGAGATAGTTCTTGGCGCTACATCCAGCCAACGGTAACCACCCTGCTCTTCCATCACTTTTTGGAACATGTAAGCAGTGGCTCCACCTGGTACATCTTCGTCAACAAAAACAATCCGGTTTGTTTTCTTCAGAGAGTCCAGGATGATATGATTGATATCGAAAGGCAGCAAGGTTTGCACATCAACCACCTCGCAGCTGATGCCTTGTTTTTCCAGCATTTGGGCTGCTTCCAAAACAACACGCAAGGTTGATCCATAAGTAACGATAGTAATATCGCTCCCCTCCTTCACCACTTCAGGAATTCCTAGCGGCACAGTGAAATCTAATAGATTAGACGGTAACTTCTCTTTCAGACGGTAGCCATTCAGGCATTCCACAATAATTGCCGGATCGTTGCTACGCAGCAAGGTGTTGTACATACCAACAGCCTGCGTCATATTTCTTGGAACACAAACGTGCATTCCACGCAGAGAATTGATGACCATACCCATGGGTGAACCGCTGTGCCAGATACCTTCTAACCGGTGGCCTCTTGTGCGAACAATCAACGGACAGCTTTGCTGACCCTTGGTACGATAGTGCAACGTGGCAACATCATCGCTCAATGGCTGCAAACCATATAACAGGTAATCCAGGTATTGTATTTCAGCAATCGGACGCAGTCCACGCATAGCCAGGCCAATGCCCTGTCCCATAATGGTTAATTCACGAATACCAGTATCAAATATTCTTGCTTCGCCATATTTGGCCTGCAGGCCGGAAAAACCCTGGTTTACATCACCAATAAAACCTAGGTCTTCTCCAAATGCCACCACTTTCGGGTTGCTTGTAAATAACTGGTCAAAATACTGATTCAGGACCTCGAATCCATTCACCGTTAGTGCATCATCAGCAAAAGTGGCTCTCACTACTTCTACTTTCAAAGCACTTTTTGGCCCTTCTTGAAGGAGGTGCGTATGATAAGCATCCTTTGCTTCCTTCATTAAATCTTTATAGAAATCGCGCAGCCAATAGGCAGCATCGTTTGTACCGGCGACCTCTAATGCCGCATCAATGATGCGCATCACATCGCGACGCAGCGGCTCACGAATGGATGACAATTCGCCGGACAGCGCATTGATTGCAGGTTGAGAGGAGGAAAGCTTGGAACCCAGGTCGTTCAGCAGATCAAGCGTTCGGCTAACCACGTTCTTAATTGGGGTGAGATAAGATTCCCAGGCTTTGTTCTTTTCTTCCCGCACATGCTCTTTTGACTCGGTTTCGATGGTATCCAGTTCTTCCTCCACTGCCAGTGCATTGGCAATGATCCATTCCCGCATCTTTTTGATGCCGTCCCATTCTCTCTCCCATTCCAATCGCTCCTTGCTTTTATAGCGTTCATGGCTTCCGGAGGTTGAGTGTCCCTGCGGCTGGGTGATCTCTTCCACATGGAACAAAACCGGCGTGTGGGTTTCTCTTGCCAGGCGAATCCCTTCTTCAAAGGTTTCACACATTCCAGCGTAATCCCAGCCTTTTACTTTATAGATATGATAGCCATTCGTGTCGTCATCTTTCTGAAAGCCTTTCAGTGCTTCGGAAATGGACGCTTTAGTAGTTTGGTATTTTTTAGGAACAGAGATTCCGTAACCATCGTCCCACACAAATACAGCCATCGGCACTTGCAGTACGCCAGCAGCGTTGATGCTTTCCCAGAAATGGCCTTCAGAAGTTGAGGCGTCACCAATCGTTACAAAACAAACCTCGTTACCGTTATCAGAAAGCTCGGGGAACTTTTTTAGGCCTTCAATATTGCGGAAACATTTGGAGGCGAAGGCCAGTCCCAAGCCGCGGGGCATTTGGCCGGCGGTTGGCGCAATATCAGAAGAAACATTTTTATGCTGAACCAACGGCAGCCATTCACCATTTTCGTCCACAAACTTCGTGGCGAAGTGACCATTCATTTGCCGGCCGGCGCTGAATGGTTCATGTTCAATATTTGGATCGGCATATAGTTGTGCAAAGAATTGAGAAACGGTTGCCAGACCGCTGGCGAACATAAAGGTCTGGTCGCGGTAATAACCCGAACGGAAATCGCCGGGTTGAAAAAATTTCGCCATCGCCACCTGCGCTACTTCTTTCCCATCCCCAAAAATGCCAAACTTGGCCTTCCCGGTCAACACCTCTTTGCGGCCCATCAAACTGGCTTCGCGGCTAATGCAAGCAATCCGGTAGTCCTGCAGCACTTCGTTCCGGAACCGGTCAAACGAAAGTTGCTCCAATGAACCACCTTTTTCCATCGTATTTTCCATTGGGCAAAAATAGGGGTGCGGGTGAGATAATGAGTTATTAGGTTATTGGGTTGTTAGGAACAGCCAATTGGAAACGCCCTGCCTAGTAACACATTAACTTATTAACTAATCCCGCTGCCGTTAAAAAAACCCAAATTGTCGCTACCCATTCATTTTCAAAAATGTTTGAGTTATTTTTGGCCTAATTGAATCAGCTATGAAGAAAATCGTACTGCTGCTCATTTTAATTATCGGCTTTGTCGCGGTGCAGGCTCAGAATGCAACCACCGACGTTCTGGAAATGAAAGAAATGGAGTTTGATTTTGGGACAATACCACAAGGCAAACCTGTTTACCACACTTTTTTAATTACCAACAAAGGAAATGCGCCGCTGAAGCTGGACAATGTACAGGCTACCTGCGGATGTACCACACCTGAATGGAACCGCGAAGCCATTGCGCCGGGGGCTACTGAAAAGATAAAGGTTGGCTATAATGCCGCTGCCGAAGGTGCTTTTGAAAAGTTTATCACGGTTACATACAACGGAAACAGCACAAAACAAATCAAGATAAAGGGAAGTGTCTGGAAAGCGCCGGTTGGTTCGGCACCTTCTAATGCCTCCATTAATTTTTTAAAACAACAAATGCAATAACACGATGAAAAAGATCCTCTTTCTTGCTGCCGCTTTTATTACAGGTATCAGTGCCATGGCGCAACAAAAAGCCGACGATTTAATTAAAGTGAGCACCGAAAAACATGATTTCGGTAAAATCAAGCAAGGTGTTCCTGTGACAACCTTCTTCACCATCACTAACACATCTGATAAGCCAATTGTAATTGAGAATGCATGGGCTGGTTGCGGTTGCACCACTCCGGAGTACTCAAAAGAGCCAATCCCTGCCGGCGGTACATCTAAACTGAAAGTTGGTTACAACGCCGCTGCGATGGGCCGTTTTGAAAAAGACGTGAACATTAAGTTGGCCGGTACTACTGACGCAAAAGTTGTAAAGATTACGGGTGAAGTAGTTGACACAAACACTACAGCCACTACAGCAAAGACCGAAACAGTAAAACCTATTGTGGCTGCTGACACAAAAGTCGACAACAAGACAAAGGTGAAAGCTAAACCAGCAACAAAAAAAGTTTCTAAATAACTGAGAGCCCCGCAAAAGCGGGGCTTTTTTCTAGTAAAAGCTTGAGAAATCCCCGGGGTTTCTATTTTCTTATACTTAAGCCTTAATTAGACGCAACCTCAAACGGCAATTCAAAGCTACTTAGCTGTTTAACTGGTAAATAGTATAGGTTAAAATACTAGCAAAAGTTACCCAACTAATGTAGGGCACCAGCAGCCATGCAGCAGTTTTATTGATTTTGGCAAAAGCTAAAATGGTGAGCAAGATAAAAAACCACAGGACGATAATCTCCCCAAGGGCCCAGTCAATTTGATGTTGCCGAAAGAAAATGTAGGACCAGAAGAAGTTAAAGACCAGCTGAACAGCCCAAAGCACAATGGCGGCACGTTTGATTTTTGCCGGTGCATCACTTCTCCAAACTAAGTAAAGAGCAACTCCCATCATAATATATAAGGCCGTCCAAACCGGGCCGAACACCCAGTTCGGCGGTTGCCACGAAGGTTTATTGATGGTTTGATACCAGCCGTCTATTTCCGGCCTTGTAAATAAGCCGGCTACTGCACCAACAGCTACCGGAATAGCAATACCTATAACGAGCTTAACCCAATTGCGCATATACCTTCAACAAAAAAACCAGGCCTTAGATCGATTCCGGACCAAATTTTTTCATGTAGGCAATGAGGTAGGCAATGACCTCATTATAGGTCGCTCTTCCTTTTGGCTGGTTGTTTAGGCGGAGGTAACGGTCGTAGGCGCCGCTCATAAAGGGTTCAATAAAGTTTTGATTACGTTGTAAATAAATGCGAAGATCCCGGATGTCCCATCGGACCCGCGGATGGATATTCTTGCTGATGGTCTCTACCAGTTCCTTATTTGGTGTCAGCCGGCACTCAAACAAAGCATCGCGGTACATCTCAAAATAAACGGAATAAATAAAGTTCAGATCATTAGAATTTTTACAGGCCAGGTAGGCCACAAAGCTCGCCTCGTTTTCTTTGGCATATCCCAATTGATGGGCAATTTCATGGGTCACCACGAAAGGCTTTAAAAAAACCGGAATGGAAGTTTTGAGTTGCGCTTCGGCCGAAAATGGGTTGTAATAACCCGTAAAACCAAACAGGTGGCCAACCGGTGTGAAGATCGAAGGTTTGACTGAAGATGAGGAATACGACAGAAAAGGGTAAGTGTCTGACACTTGCTGGTAAGCCTCAACTCCTTTTCCAAACAATAGCCCTCGTTCATTGTATTTAAGCCGCTGAACGGAATCAATCTTCTCAGCATAACCATTTAACCGCTGCTGCAGAAGTGTCGTCAGCGCAAAAAGATCATCCACTGAATAGGGCTTAAGCTCCAGTGCCAATTGCTTTTCAATTCCCTGGCGGAAATAATTCAGGCCCCAGAAAACACTAAAGACGATATACATGATCAAAGTGAGCTTTACATATTTACGCAGGAGCATCCAGGATAGATAGGCCCTTGCTTCCCTCCTTTTCAGGAGTTTCAGCAGTTTCCATGTTTTAACGACCAGCCAGATGAAAGCAGCGATATAAAAAAGGTCGCCAATGCTGAATGGGATCCACCCAAAAAGAGCCCGAAGGATTTTAGAAATTACAGGGTAAAAACCGAGCGAATAGAACCTTTCCACCCAATCCTCACGAGTGGAAAAAAGTCGGAGAAACACGGCAACAGCTAACAAAATCAACAGATATCGGTCGCGGAACAGCCATTTGCCCATAAATTGCCGGGATATTCGTTAAAATCTTGGCTCAAAATAGGCTATTTCAGCCGTTTTCCTTTACCTTCGCAAACTCTTAAATTGAAGACATGAACAGCAGGCGGGAATTTGAGATTGCTTTTGTTGGCCTGAAGCCTGGAATTCATGAGTTCAATTATGAAGTGAACGACAGTTTCTTTGAAGAATACGGTGAACAGGATTTCTGGGATTGCAAAGCCACGGTAAAGCTATTGCTGGAAAAGACAACCAACTTTATGATGTTGCGTTTCCAGGTTGGCGGTACGGTACGTGTGGTTTGCGATCGCTGCAGCTCTGATCTTCCACTTAACTTGTTTGAGGACTTTACAGTAACGATAAAGTCAGTGGAGAACCCCGAAGAAATGAATGACTCGGAAGAAGATCCGGATGTGTTTTACATTTCTCGCGGAGAGAGCCATTTACATGTAGCGCCGATGATCTACGAATTCATCAACCTAAGCGTACCTATGCAAAAGGAATGTGAGTTTGAGAACATGGACGGACCGCATTGTAATCCGGCAGCACGGGAAGCCCTTCAAAAGATGAAGAATGATGCAGAAGGAAAAGGCAATCCTGTTTGGAAGGGATTGGAGAAGTTCAAGGACCTCGATGAGAATAACTGAGGTTCACCGAAGCTGAATAGCGAACAGAACGTACAAGAGTGCGACGCAACAAAAGTTGAATAGTATTCAAAAGCTGGTAACAAACATATTCTTTGCTACTTTTTAGAGCGGAGAGAAACAACAATAAATAACACGATTTAAAATAACTGAGTTATGCCAAATCCCAAACGCAGACATTCGCAACAAAGAAGCGCAAAGCGCAGAACACACTACAAAGCTGTAGCGGCTACGCTTTCTACGGATAAGGAAACAGGCGAATTGCATGTTCGTCACCGTGCCCATGTTAGCGAAGGCAAACTGTACTACAAAGGACAGGTTGTTGCGGAAACATCACCGATTAAGAAGTAAGCAAAAAGAATTTTGCAACATCCATTTTCCTGCTGACCGGTGGGTGAATGGATTTTTTATTTTTGGGCCAACATGAAGATAGGAATTGATCTGATGGGCGGTGATTATGCACCACTCGAAGCCATAAAAGGCATACAAGAATACTTGGCGGAAGCTTCACAAGCTGCACATCTAGTACTGATTGGCGATGAAGAAAAGGCAAAAGAAGTGCTGGCTAATTTTGATCTTCCAAAGGGAAGCTACACGTTAATTCATGCACCGCAGGTAATTGGCATGCATGAGCACCCAACCAGAGCTTTAAAAGAAAAACAGCAATCATCAATAGCCATAGGCTTTGGTGCGTTAGCCGCCGGCAAAACAGATGCGTTTGTTAGTGCCGGTAACACTGGCGCCATGTTGGTCGGCTCCTTGTATTCGCTGAAAACTATTGAGGGTGTTCTTCGCCCCACTATTTCAACAATTGTCCCAAAAGAAGATGGCCGCACCGGGCTTTTGCTGGATGTTGGTTTAAACTCCGACTGTAAGCCTGAGCACCTGAATCAATTTGCAACGATGGGCAGTGTATATGCCCAAAACATTTTAGGTGTTGATAATCCTCGGGTCGCCCTGATGAATATCGGCGAAGAAGAAGGAAAAGGCAATTTGCTGTCGCAGGCTACCTATCCCCTACTGAAAGAAAATAAGCATATCAACTTTGTAGGCAATGTTGAAGGCCGCGATCTATTTAACGATAAGGCTGATATTATTGTTTGCGATGGGTTTACTGGAAATATTGTCCTGAAATTAGCGGAGAGTTTCTTCGAAATAACGCAGCGAAAGGGCATTCAAAGCGACTATCTCGACCGCTTTAATTTCGAAAACTATGGCGGCACTCCTGTGCTGGGCGTCAATAAACCCGTCATCATTGGCCACGGAATCTCAAAGGCGAAAGCATTTAAGAACATGATTCTGCTGGCACAGAAAATGATTGAAAAGGATATTATGCAAAAGCTGCAATCTGAACTTGAAGCTTAGTTTATCATATATCCGCCTTTACTTAGTTTTCTCTACCATTTCTTTTTGCGCCTGTTCACAGGACACGATGCCGACACCCCGGGTGGTAATGCATCAGCAATATCTTGGCGGAACTGTTGTTCCCGTTCGGCATTGGAGTTATAAAAAATTATTGCCGGTACTTTTTGTTCATCTCCACCACAATGAAAAAACGGCTGCTGACATTGCCGATTCAGTTTCCAGACAGGCTGGTATCGAATTCATCCAAATCATCAACAACGAAAAACGTCTCATCGATTTTACCATAAACGAACGTTTTTACCGCGTAGACCCGAATCGCGTTTTCAGCCGGGATGGTGCCATTGCCAGCCTGGATCGACTTAGTAAAGCAAGCGAAGAAGCAGTAGCTGCGATTGATAGTTTCCAACGTTTTCTCACCAGCTTTTTTGATAGTACAAGAACGGTTGTGGCGTTGCATAACAATACGGACGGAGAGTTTTCCATGGCGCACTACCAGCAAACCGGCGCCGGCGCTGTCTACCAGAACCCTCAACACGATCCTGACGATTTTTTTATTACGACAGACGCATCAATTTTTGACAAACTCAGGGAGCGAGGCTACAACGTGGTGCTGGAAGACATCAATGCAGTTGTAGACGATGGGTCACTAAGTGTGTATTGTGCTAAAAATAGCATTCGCTACGTAAATATCGAAGCACAACATGGTCATTATCGAGAACAACGGGAGATGGTCGAAATTCTTCTTCAGATCTTGGCAGAATAATTAATCAAGTATTCATTCCAGATTCAAACAACATACAGTAAAAAGAAAGGGCTGCATAGAAATGCTGCCCCGTTTTTTAATCCAATTTCCTATGAAAAACTCAGGTAAAGATGCATCACAGACCATAGAGTAACAAGAAGTATTTAAATATTTTTTCAAGAATCTTTGGATAAAAAGACAGGTCAAAAATTAGTTGCATAGTCAACCAGCTATTGTAATCCCCACAGTACTGTTTTTATCACTGTGTTATGCGAAAAGCCGGCCAGTAATTGATGTACCAGCCTTGTGATAGTAATGACCTGCTAACGGTAGTTGATAGCGCTTCAGAGAGACAAAAGCCTTTATGGATGAGGTAGAAACCGGAAAAAATTGGATTTTGAATAAATTTCAACCATCATTGCAGTTCATAGTCCGAATAAACATTGCATCGTGATGAAGAAAGATGAACGGAAAGAAAAGCCCTGGCAAGCAGGTGATGCATCATCAATGCATGAAGACATGCAACCTGAGAGTGTGGATTTCTCATTCGAACGAAAACCCAGACATCGCCCTTTCTTTAAATCACCAGTCTTCCGCTCTTTCTTAATTGCGTTTCTTTTGTTGGGCATTGCAGCGGCAATTCATTTTTTAACTGCTTCCACTAATGCAGAACGAAAACGAGGCATTTACAATGCAAAAGACGGTTCAGTATACCAGGTAGAAGAATTCTTGAAAAAAGAACTAGCAAATCCTGAGAGTTTTCAGGCAATTCATTGGTCAACTGTAGAAAAAAGCGGGGACCTGATAGGAAGTGTCATTTATAAAGTGTCGGTCATCTACAAGGCATTGGATAATCAAGGAAAGCCGTTTATGGCTAGCAAGATGTTAGAACTCGATGAAGCAGGCAATGTATGGATGGTGATGGATGTCGATCCGTTCCGATCGTCACCTGCACAAAACAGCAAACAATAAAATATTTACAAAAAAGCCTGCACTACATTAGCATTATCGCCAGAAGTATGCAGGCTGTAGATTACCACCGATTTGAGGCGCTACTACCCTATTTTTTTCTCTTTTTCTTTTTATTTTTTCCTTCAATTACTTTCCCGGCAATCAACCCTCCAATTGTATAAAGAGAAACTTCCAGGATCTTGCTGATCAGCTGGTCTTGCTTATTCATAGTCGGATGAAATCCTTCATGGCCATTGTATTTTCGTTTTTCGTCGTCGTGTCCGTTTAAGAATACAGATCCAAGGCCTGCTGCTGTCCCTAATAGTCCGCCACGCAGCATGGCGTTCTTCTTTTTCCCGACTGACGATAGTCCCATGAACGCGGTACTTCCTAACAGTTCACCCGCCAGTTCAATAAATTGTTGAGTAGCCTTTAATGGTTTTTTCGATTTCACTTTCTTGAATCGTTTTTTTAACCTCTTTCCTTCCAGTAAATGATGCCCCGATGAGTTTCCATTTATTTTCCGAAGCGTATCTGTCAGCAATGAAATTGTTGTTACGCCTGCTAAACCACCTTCTAAAGCACTTGCCAGCTTTGTCATTCTTCTACGTTTTTAGGGGTTAAGTAAAACAAAGGCAGTGCCATCCGCATTAATTTAATATTATCATTTATGGCAGTGACTGCTAATAGTTGCCAATCAACCTATTCTTTCTCTGCGTAGATCACATGGATATCCGCAAAATGTGTGGCTTAAATAAAGCTTTCAAAAATTTTTCACGATTTCCGGCATACAATTCATTTCTTATACTGATATGTTTATCAGCACTACAATACTGTACTTTCATGAGAACCCGGTGGGTTACGAATTGTTTCGAACAAATGAAGGCTTTGAGTTAAAACCAACGCCCAATACCAAAAGCAACCTGATCCCTCCAACGATCTCGGTACTTCCGACTGATAACGGCTGGGACGTGCAGGGTATAAAAGATGAGGACATTCAGCAACAAGTTATCCGGTTAGTGGAGTTGAATGAAGTGATCAATCTTCAAGGCAAACTGAGCGCTGCCTCCTAGGTGGCGAAGGATTCTGTAGGTATTGATTGGCCCTGATGTTTTTCTCAGCGAAGCGTACCGTTTCTTCGATGCGTCTTGCTTTTGTCTCCGTTTTCTTTGCATTGATGATCCATCGGAAAATGCCTCTTTTTACGGATGGCGAAAAGCACCGAAATAATTCTTTGCAATCCTGTTTTTGTTTAGAGCAAAGGCCAGATCCTCGGGCATAATCAATTCACCTAATTGCTGTCTAATGAAAATATCCGAAGAAGAGAAAGTTACGGCTAAAATAAAACTGCCGGAGACGAACTCCGGCAGCCTGATCGAATGTGAATGCTTATTGCTTGATAAAGGGTACTGTTTCTCTTTTTTGGCCATCGGTATATCGCAACGTGTACACACCTGCCGGTAATGTGGCAATGTTTATCTGTTGCACCAGGTTAGCCAGTTTTTGTTGCAACACTACTTGTCCTGATGCGTTGACGATTTCCACTAACGCATTGGAAGATGCCGAACCTTCCAGTTTGACAGTGAGCACTGACTGTGCAGGGTTTGGATAAATGGCGACCATGCGTGGCTTTGTTTGCAAGGATGCCGAAACAATTTTTGAGTAAGTAGCACCGCCTGAAAGATGGTTTAGTTTCAAACGATAATAGTTAACTCCGTTCAGCGGCTTTTCATCCCAATAGTTGTAAGAGGATGGAATGCCTTTAGCCGGCAAAGTGGCAATGGTTTGGAAACGACTTCCGTCCTTGCTCCGCTGAAGCTCAAATACATCCCCTTGCTGCTCATCTGCTGTTACCCACTCTACCTGGTTACGGTTTCCGACATTCACAGCCTTGATATCCTGAAGTGCTATGTCGAGAACCGCATTGTTAACCGAGAAGAAAGATAGCGTAGAAGAAACTTCATTGGCTAAGATCACAATCGGGCTACCGTTTGGTGAAAGGTTTGCGGGAATGTAGATGATGCCTTCTGCCCCATTGTCTCCGCCAAATGCCGCCACGTTTCTTGTGTTTTTGTAATCAACATAAACCGGCGCAGCAGGGTTGGTAATATCGTACACCATGCAACCACCAATCCGCTCTAACGCGATGAAAGCATAGACTCTTCCGTTGATGGTAGTTACTGCTACACCTTCAGGTTCCGGCCCTTTGTCATCACTGCGGTTTTTAAACGAGTTATTGCTGTTGCTTGCATTAAACAGGGCACCGAAAACAGGATGCTTAGAAGTGATCTCTTCTAACTCATCCCCACTGTCCCAAACTAACTGGCCGGTGGTTGCATTCCAGATCGAAAATGATCGGGAACCGAAAGCGTGGATTTCATCAAAGTCGCCATCACCATCCAAATCGCCTGAGGCTTTTGTTACATTCAATCGGCCGATTTGTGCTTTCAACCATGCACCATAAGGAAATGCCGTTGCATCAAGTACATAAGTTGACGAACTCAGTCGGGTTGCTTCTTCATAAGCACCATATTCACGGGCATCGCCTTCATTTGCGGTTACCAGGTAAGTCTGGCCACCCACTTCGTAAGAAGCGATAGCATCAGGCATGTAAAGTCCCTTGACAGGCCAGTTGGCAATCTGTATTACGCCTCCCTGGTCGCTGGCATCCAAAGCATTTTTGGTAATGCTATGATCCTTTGTTCCCAGCGGACGAATGGCCACCACTGTCTTTGTTGCGAGGTCAATTTCTGCAATTGCATTGTTCTCCTGGCAAGTCACCCAGGCTTTGCTATCATCTGCTGAGATGGTGATGTATTCAGGTTCCATATCCTGCGCTACCGTGGGCGAATTGAGACCGAAGATCCGCACACCTGCATTGCGCAACGTGGCAATATCTCCATTAAATGACGAGAAGCCCGCTGTTGCTACATTGGCCTGTGTCAGTGATAGAATACCACCGGAAATATCGATGATGGAAACAGACCCTTCCGGATCGTTTGTGTAATCGCTACTTGGTTGGCCCTCGTTTGCCGTCATCACTCTTGTGCCGGCATTGTTGAATACGATCATATCAGGCATGGCACCAACGGTTACCTGGTTGAGGAAAGCACCGGTCGTATCCAAAAACACCACCTTACCCGGCAGTTCGGGAACGTTATCTTCAATAGCAAGTGCAACGATACTGTTCTTCACAGCAACAGAGTTGATATTACCCCAGGTTGACACTGGTATAGAAGCAATCAGCGTTGCGTTTGCCGGGTTTTTGAAATCAACAATGTCAAGTTTCTTTCCAACTGAGTTGGCAATAAACAATCGTTGCGAAACCGGATCATGCGCCACGATTTCTGCTGAATTAGCACCCGATGCTCCATTGCTGAACGAGGCAATATGATTCAGCGTTACTGTTTGCAATGCTGTTGGTGCTGTCTTATCATTGTCCTGGATATAAACGGTGAAATAGTTGGATGATGGAGCTGGTAAAGAAGTATTCACCGGATTAGCTAATCGCACAGTGATGTATTCTGCGTTCTCAGGAAGCACATCATTGTTAATGGTAATTACAATGGTATCGTTAGCAATGGTGGTGAATGGCGCCCAACTGAATTGCAGTGATGCTGGCAACGTAAAATCTGCTCCAGCCGTAGCGGTACTGACTGGAACAATCTCTAGATCAACTGTGGTCATTGAAGCGCCACCACCTTGCAGGTTGGCAATGATGTTTACTGTTGTTGTCGCTTCTGTTACGTTCACGCTTGTTCCCACAAAACTTAGGCTGGCAGTTAGTGGCGTATACGGTGGTGTCGGGTAAACTCCTGGTGTTGCCCTGATTGCCCCTCCTGCAGGTTGCGGCACCACAGGATTCAACGGCACAAACCAGTTTGCACCTACGTTGTTATCATTGCTTGCTGAATTCAGTTCAAATGAATATGCATAGAGCCCGGTAGGTGCTGCTGGCCAGCCGTTGGTCCCTACATAATAATCCACACTGTCAACCACCTGGTTCAATGAATTGCGAATGACGAGGATATCATTCGATGATCCTAAGCCATTCAGGATGGGATAAACAGGCGAAACGTTTAAGGTTGCAGACGCCGAGCCAGTAGCAGTTGCAAAAACGGCCGTAGCACCTGCTGCGAGGCTCACTACAGGAAAAGCACCAGTTGTGCCATCTGTCCAGCGCAGTCCTCCAAGACTGATTGCAGTTGTCCCTGCGTTATACACTTCGATCATCTCTACATCGTTTGGGGAATGGATAATCTCCGTAATCACCAGGTTGGGTAGTGATCCATTAAACAGCACATCGAAATTGGTCGATGACATAGAATTACCAGCCGCATCCTGGATGTTTGCTATCGTCATCGTGTAAGGCTGACCATCTGCCAACGGTGCATGACTTAAATAAACGGTATCGCCGCTGGCAGATATACTTGCACTGATTATTGTAATAGAAGGATTGAATACATAATTTGAAAGTGAACTAACTGTTGTCGAGGTAACAGGCTCACTGAATTTGATAAAAGACGTGGTGTTCGAGGTAGGTTGAAATGTCAATGCCACCGGCGCTGTAACATCACCCGTTCCAGTAGAAGTTCCGGTTACGGTCACCATATCAAAGCGCCACGTGCCTCCCCCCGCATACGTACTGCCCGAATTTGCCGCTGCATAAGTTGATGTAGTTGGGGCAAAAGCCGATACCACACGAAAGGCTACGTTTGGGTTATTATTCAAAGAAGCAATGCTGCTGAAATCTATTGTTCGGTTATTAAACCAGGCGTCACCAGAAGCTGCTTCAAACAGTGGCAATGCATCAATCCAAACAGGTGTACCAGCAGTTCTGTCTGCGGTGTATTGAACCTGTATATGCCGGGCCGAAGTACTGCTGTGTCGCAGATCAAAGGAAAACATAATGTTAGTATAACCAACAGTGGAAACATCCACCTGAATTCCTCTCGTTTTGTTCCCGGCACCCTGCGCCGGATAAGTGGTAGTGTTGTAGCCACTGTTGTCAGCTGCCGCGGGGTCCGATGATCCTGCACCATTGGCGAAGGTGGCAGTTGTTCCGCCAACGAGACTGACTGTTCCAGCGCCAAACGATGGTAACGCTGTGCCGGTGCCAGTCATTCCGTCTGGCGGCACTGAATTAAAATTCCATTGTGTAATGATGGTTTGAGCTTGCAGTTGTTGAAAACAAAAAAGAAAAAGAAAGAGCGATAGCAGTTTAGTAAAGTTTAGATGCATGTCCAGTGTTTAGACTACAAAAATCAACTGTGCGCTAAACCGACTACTCTCAAGGGGGTTATGTAATTATGAACGAACCGTAAAGGAATTGTAAACACAGACGCTTTTATTGAAATCATGTTTTTAAGAGTTACTACTAACCCGGCAATTTTTAAACAGAATCATAGTGGGCTTTTACAGCCTTTATAATATATTAGAGCGATTTCTGTTCCTATGCTAGACGTTGTAATAAACCGAAACTATGAGCCTGGGCAACTTTATCCCTCTGTTGCACAGTTGCAAAAATTGTTTGATGCATCTCTTGATGTGATCTGTTCCATCGACATCGAAGGAAAATTTATTCATGTAAGCAAAGCAGCTCATCGCATATGGGGTTATCATCCGGATGAATTATCAGGCCGTAGCTATATGGACCTTGTTGTGGAGGAAGACAAACAAAAGACAAGACTTGCGGCTGAGCAGATCATGCAAGGTGTAAACATGACGTTTTTCGAAAACCGCTACATGCGAAAAGACGGCAGCACGGTTCCCGTGATTTGGTCGGCACATTGGAGCAAAGAAGAGGAAGTGATGTTTTGCGTGGCACGTGACGCCACCGAAAAGAAATCGCAGGAAGCCTTACAGGCAAGTTATGAACAAGAGATCAAACGCCAGCATACGGAGATCACCGACATTCTTGACCGGATTTCCGACGGTTTTTTTGCGTTAGATGAGCAATTCAATATCGTATATGCCACTACAAGAGCGGCTGAAATCTTAGGTGTAAGAAAAGAAAACTACCTCGGTAGGAATCTTCTTGAATGTTTCCCGGGGATCAGAGAAACGATATTCTTTTCTCATTATACCCGTGCGATGCGTGAAAAAACGCCGGTTCATTTTGAAGAATACTTTGCACCGTTTGGATGTTGGTACGCGGTGCATGCTTATCCTTCTGAAACAGGCCTCTCCATTTTTTTCCGTGATGTTACTGCATCGAAACAAGCAGGTGAAGAAATTCGTAAATCACATGAACGTTTCGAGTTGGCAGCAAAAACGGAAGCTTTATACGACTGGGACATTCCAAGTGACCATTTATATTGGGGCGAAGGCCTTTCGATTTTCTTTGGCTACCAGGCCAACGAAATGCAAATGAGTCAATGGTCGCAGGCATTGCACCCTGAGGACCGCGACCGTGTGATTGAATATGTCCGTCGTATACTGATCGACAGTCGAGCATCAGCGTTATCTACCGAATACCGCCTGCGAAGAAAGAACGGCAGCATTGCTTTTGTGCACGAGAAGGGACACATTCTCCGTAATGACAAGGGTGAAGCGGTTCGCTTGGTAGGCTTTATGCAAGATGTGACCGAACGGAAAAAAGCCGAAGCAGAAAGAAGAGAATATGAAATACGCATCGAACGACAGAACGCACAACTGGTGAATATTCTGGAAGGCATGAAAGAAGGCTTTTTCTCACTGGATCATATGTTCAAGGTGCTTTACTGGAACCAAATGCTGGAACAGATTACCGGTATTTCGAAAGAGCAGGCAATTGGCCGCTATTTACCGGAACTTTATTCGAAGGAAGCAATTGAGTTTTATTCACCCCTGTTTTTGAAAGCCCTTAAAAACAAAACACCGCACCAGCAGGAATTGCGCTGCCCGCAAAACAAACGCTGGATTGAAATGAGCATCTACCCTTCTGAAGAAGGCTGTTCTGTTTTTATTAAAGACATTAATCACCGAAAGGAATTTGAAGAAGAAATGCGCAAGCTTTCGCTGGTTGCCAAGGAAACGGAGAATGGAGTAATGATTACCGATCGGGATCGAAAAATCACCTGGATCAATGCCGCCTTCACCCGCATGACTAGTTATACGTTTGATGAGTGCTATGGAAAAAGACCTTCAGAGCTTTTGCAAGGTCCTGAAACCAATAAAGACACCATCGAGTTCATTCGAAACCAACTGCAGGAAGCAAAAGCCTTCCAGGCAGAAGTTATCAACTATCGGAAGAACGGCGAAAAATTCTGGTCTGAATTACATGGACAACCGCTTTTTGATGCAGACGGAAATGTGCAGCAATTCTTTTTCATTCGCAAAGACATCACACAACGAAAAAAGCTGGAGGAAGAATTGAAACTGCAACACAAACGAACCAATGCTGCAGTGATTGCTGCGCAGGAAAAAGAACGAACCCTTGTAGGCCGCGAATTGCACGACAACGTAAACCAGGTTTTAACTTCTGTAAAGCTATATCAGGATCTGATGCTGTCCGGCATTGGCAACCAGGAAGAACTGGCAAAAAAATCAACCCATTTACTTCAGGAATCCATTGATGAAATCCGTAGCCTGTCAAAGCGACTCTCCGCTCCTACACTCGGAAATATCAAGCTAAAAGATTCGGTGAAGGAACTCGTTGATACCGTAGCCGCTACCAACAAATTTGCAATTGAATTGGATGTTTCTGTTATTGAAGAATTGGAAGTTGAACAGGAACTTCACCTGGCTATTTACCGCATTGTTCAAGAACATCTTACCAACATTTTAAAGTACGCGGAAGCCAGCCGGGTAGCACTCACATTTGACTTTGAAAAAGGCAACCTCATTCTCAGAATTTCTGATGACGGAAAAGGATTTGATACAAAGGAAAAACGCAATGGAATTGGGATTACCAACATGATGATGCGAGCAGAAAGCCTGAATGGTCACCTGACGATTATCAGCCGCCCTAACCACGGTTGTAAATTGATCGTGAGATTTCCTTTAATTGTTTGCAGCGGTGAAACGGCATAATGGAAACATCTAGCCGGCACGCAGATAAAGGTGTTGTTGCTGTAGAAAATTCTGGAACCAGAACCCGGACGCTTTTACAATCCGACGCTGCGTAGGATAATCAACATACACTAACCCAAAGCGTTTACTGTATCCTTCAGCCCATTCAAAATTGTCTGTAAAGCTCCAGGCAAAATATCCTTTCACGTTTACACCTTCCTGTTTTGCACGCAACACTTGTTGTAGGTACTTCTCGTAAAAATCAATTCGGTAAACATCATCTACATGACCATCCTTCAATTGGTCATTGAATGCCGCACCGTTTTCTGTAATGAATATTTTCTTAATCCCATTGTAGGACGAAAACCTTTTTAGGACCCGGTATACTCCGTGCGGATAAATTTCCCAATCCATTTCTGTACGATCTACGCCACGCTTGCTTGCTTTTACCAACCGGGCATTTACATATGGCATCATGGCGCTGTGCTGTACAACTTCCCTAGTATAATTTTGCAAGCCCACAAAGTCTAGGTCACCCTGCAACAGTTTTTCATCATCGCCTTTCATGTAACGTTCCAGGCCTTGAAGCACTTTTAAATCATCCCATGGATATCGTAATCCAAGCAACGGCTCAATGAACAAACGATTACTAAGCACATCTACCCGCTGTGCTGCTTCAATGGAAAGTTTTGTCTGGTCAATCGGATCAACCGGTGAGCATGAAAACGTGCTGCCAACCTGTAATTTATCATTGATAGATTTGATAGTCCTGGCGCCAATGCCCTGGCAAAGTGCTGCATGGTGTGCAGCCGGAAGAAAGTTGGCGAGCCCTTTTCGTCCCGGTGCATGAAGACCTAAAAAATAACCGGCACCGGTAAAGGCCATAGGCTCATTCAGCACCATCCAGTTCTTTACACGGTCACCAAACTGCCGAATACAAAACGCAACGTATTCTTCAAACCAGCCCAACATGTCGCGGTTCGTCCAACCGCCTTTTGCCTCCAATGCCTGTGGCAAATCCCAATGATAAAGCGTAATCCACGGTTCAATGCCGCATTCCAGGCAAAAATCAATGAGGTGATTATAGTATTCGATTCCTTTCTCGTTTCTGCGACCGATGCCTTCCGGCAACAATCGTGGCCAGGAAAGTGAAAAGCGGAAATTCCGGATGTTCAAAAACTCCATCAGGATAACATCCTGTATGTAGCGATGATAAAAACTGGTTGCTGTATTGCCGCTATCGCCTGCTTTTATCTTTTCTTTTCGTCGGCTAAACACATCCCAGATCGAAAGTCCTTTGCCGTCTTCGAGATAAGCTCCTTCGGTTTGGTAAGCCGATGAAGCTACTCCCCAAATAAAATCGTCGCCGAAATCAGTGCTGTGGAATTGCATGTCAGGAACCGAATTGGTAAAAGATTTTTTTAATGACGTAATTCCGAAATTTTGACGCAGAAGAAAGAGTAAACGATGGCAGTTTTACTTCCTGCTTGTTTTTTAACTGCTGGTCGATGATTCACCCAGCACCCATTCCGTTTCTTCGGGAAAATCCATCAGGATTTTTACTTCCGACCCGATCCATGCTTTGACTTTCTTGTATTGTTTGGGCTTGATATTTTTTAATACCGGAATGCCAAGCAACTTTAATGCAGCCGCATTGCATTGCTGCTCGTATTGCCCTTTCATCGGTACTACGATCAGCTTCTTTTTTAGATACAAAGCTTCCGATGGTGTTTGAAAACCTGCCCCGCAAAACACACCTTGCGCCGTTACCATGCTTTGCACAAATGCATGGCTTGTTACGGGTAAGAAATGGATGTTTTCGTGTGTATAGGAATGATTGCAGCGTTTTGAAAAAACCTCCCAGCGCTGAGAAGGAAATTGAGAAAGCAATTTAATGATACGCTTGTCGCTGTATGATGGCAGGTATACTGTATAATGATCGCCCTGACGCACTGCTGCTCTTCGAATTTCACTGCGAATAATTGGTGTAAAAATGTTTTTATTGTAAGGCACAAAATGAAAACCATATCTCGCTGTGGTTGGTGCATAATATTTGAGCACAGCTTTTCCTACTAAATCCGTTTTTGAGGGATGTGGACTGGCTTTATTGATCACTGCCGCCTGATGACTGAAGCCAATGCAAGGTTTATTTCTCAAGCGACAAGCCCATGCACTGACCGGCTCAAAATCAGAGAACACAAGATCATACTCTTCAACAGGCAAACTATTGATCTCTTTAAACAGTTGCTTTAGCCTGGCCTTTTTATAGGTTTCCAGGTAATCAATCCCGCCTTTCTTGCCGAAGATGAAACCAAGACCATTGAATCGGTACTTTACTTCATAGGGAAGTTCCACATCCACCTCATTGCCACTGATCAATATGTCCACCTGGGCCCGGCGCATCAGGTGTGGAAGCACTTCCAAGGCTGCAGTTAGGTGGCCATTGCCGGTACCTTGTATGGCATAAAGAATCTTCATAGCACATACAAGCTTTCAAGGACAAGGGAAACAGAAACATTCATGTTCCCAAAACAACAAATGGTAAATGAAGTGAATATTACCGCCCCGTTATGGTTTTGTTACCGACCCATGTTTTACGAATCGGTAGCAATTCGGTAACACAGGGTTCACACTGGCGGGGCAACTTGCACCGCAGAGCAATCGCAAATAAATTTTCGTTTTCACGAAGAAGACAGTTTTCTCATGTATGTCGCCTGCTGTTTCTACAGCAGGTTTTTTTATAGCGACAAGCCGGCATCAACTGAGCTTCGCTTGAAATAAAAAACTCCCCTGTAAAAACAAGGGAGGGAGAATACAACTAAAATAAAACTTGCTTATGAAGGAAACAGATACGGATTAGTTTATGCAATGTTGGACAACAGGCTTTCAATTTCAGAAATGTCAACCTGATTCAGGTAAGGCTCCAGCTTACGAAGGCATTTAAAACACTTCACAGCCAGAATCTCATCGGTGTACTTTTCTACAATGAGTTCAACATAAAAATCATGGTAGGCAAACAAAACAGCCTCGGTACTTTTTGCTGCGTAAGCCAAGTCAAGAGCAATTCCATGTAGGCTCAGCTGTTCAACCTGCAGGTTGGTTGGCAGCTTTTTAAATTGGTGGAGACGATACATTCTTAAAGGGCTTGGTATTGAAAAAAGAACTGAGCCAAAAAATAGAAAGCGTACAATGTAAAACCAAGTACAACGAGGATGAATGCCCAGAAGAAAAAAGTCATAAAGCGTTGAAAAGGATTGTTGGTCGATAACATGCTACAAAACAACCAATGCTAATTGAACAAAAGTTTACCGTAGGGTTAAATTAAGATTAAGCAATTAAGCTAAATGATCTAATAACGGAAAGGCATTTAGTAAGAAAGGAGGTCTTTGCATTCGCAATGAATGCCGGGAAGTCTTTAACTGTAAAACTTAGATGTATAAGACTAAGGAAATACTAGTTGCTACGTTTATAAGACAAGTGTGCGGACTCGGAAGGGACTTCAATATAATAAACCGGCTTTGCAGGAATCAGTTCCAGCGTATCCTGGTTTTGTATGGTTAAGATCTTGCGTACCGCCTGCAGATAATATTCGTCTTTACACCTTGCGGGATCCAATGACTGTGAGGCAATCAATACGCCATTCAGGGTTAGGTTGAGTCGCATGGTTAATTTTTGATAAAACTAGAACCAACGGCAGTGGTGAACCAAGGAAATGGTGGATGAACTGATAAAAGATTAGATTCAGTTGGCAGAAACAATTGTGGCAGGTCGAGGTCAAAGTCAGGTGAACATTTGCACTGCAGCCTTTGGAGTGTCGATGGCAGAAACATGCAAAAAAGAAAGCCTGCAGATCAGCAGGCTTCAAAATTTTTCGTCGTTGAGAAGTAGGTAGGCGGCTTGTTACAGAACAATGACGCTATTGCTTGATCCAAATGGATTTTTGCTTTGCAAATCAGCCTCAGGCTCGTTTACCCACTCGTTTTCATTTACCAGATATTTAAACTCGTGGCGGCTGTCTTTTGGGAGAGAAACCTCGCAGCTGAATGAGCCGTCTTTTTTACGTTTCATTTCCAATACAGTTTTCCAGTCGTCATTTAAACCGACGATGGCTACTGTTTCGGCTGCATCCGGGGTTACCGTGAATTTCACTTTGCAGTAGTCTTTTGTTTTAAAGTAAGTTTTCTGAATCATGGTTGATTGATTTTCCGTTGTTAAACAAGCCGCAAAGAAAAGGGAGCGGCTTATATTAGAGAAAACCATTTTTTATTAGCTTTTGGGATGTTCAAACCAGAAAACTTACGCCGCAAATAGCAGAGACGTTATGTAACTACTTGTTTTCCAAAAAGCTAGCAACTTATAAAAGAGGAATTTAACAAGCGACATCTACAGAAGCTTCAACCGTTTCTAAATCGTTAAAACTCACTACTGTCGGGCTTGATAGCGGAGTATGAGTCGTTTTTTTAGATCCGACTCTAATAGTTGTTAGTGTGAAATGGCAGGTGTCAGCACTTCAAATCCCAATGGCTTTAAAAGAAAAATCCCTTGTTTAAAAACAAGGGATTTGATTTCTGTGAACCCGCTGGGACTCGAACCCAGGGCCCATACATTAAAAGTGTATTGCTCTACCAACTGATTCAATGTGGTTAAAGGTTTTATTTTCAACCAGTTAACCATGCTTTTCATATTAGAAATTTATCCGTGTGCATTAGCACATGCATTGATTTGATTGAAAAAGTTTCAATGGTACATCTTTGGCAATCCTTTTTTTATCCTTAGAAACTTATCATAGTTGCTATCAGTTGAACTACTCTTTACCACTTCTTTCTTCTGATTTGTGGGAACACTTTCAGCTTTCTTCTGTTCAATTTGTTTCGGTGTGGGAGCATTGGCTAACTGGTTAGCCGCAAGCCTTAGGAATTCGCTTAATGTCAACCCTAACCTATCTGCTGATTCCTGCCACAACTCTTTTTCTTCTTGGGTTACTTTATACTTCACTTCTGCTTTCTTCATATAGCAACAATAGCCAAGCAAAGAATTCAAAGGAAATTATTGATGGGTTTGTTTCAAAAGAAAAAGACAGCATCAACAACTGTCTTTTTCGTTCCCCTATTCAATTGATATTGTCGGGTGTGTATCTAAACAAAACGATTTACTGATTAATCTTCACCAAGAATCTTTCTAATGTTATCGAAAGTGAATCCAATCTTTTCATCAGGATAGTACCCACCTTCAACTTTCTGATTGATTTCCTTACCAATAGCTTCCTTAAAGGTTCTATATCCAAGAACAGATATATCCATATACTCAGCATTAAAACACCTCATAGTAACACAAACCCATCTTTTCCGAAACATTAGAATATACCTGCACAACTTCAAAGAATGTGCTTTGCTTTCATTGATAATGACAACGGTTAGTTTCTTTGTCTTTGCCTTGTTATCCATTTCTTCTAACTCTATTTCAACCGTCCATCCTCTACCCTGCTTATTCAGCTTCTTTTGAATAAATGCTTTCACCGCTTTAACTGATTCGTGTGCTACCCTATCTGTGTTCCACATAATCTTTTTATTGATGGGTTTCGTTCTTTACTTCATAATCATCCCTATCCGGCTTATCTAACCTTGATACAATAGCAGCAATACGCCTTTGTATATCCTTCACTGCTTCAATTGTTTCTTCACCGTATTGATAGGGAGGCTGTGTGTATTCCTTCAATGCTTCTTCAAGTACCACGTGTGCTTCATATAAGCTATCTGATAATGCCATAATTGTTTTATTGATGAGTTAATCAATCCATTCGATTAGCTTATCTTCTTTTTGGATATACAATGAATATTGTCCATTGTACTGCCAATCAATATCACAATACCGAACAACTACCACATCAACACCACAGAAGTGAACAATTGTTTCCGTTAATCTTGTAACTGAAAAATTATCATCAGTGGAGTTTTCAATTGCTTCTTCTAATGCTTCATCCGATGTATCGTTATCAACTACATCTTTAAACCGTAAGGCTAACTTCTTTAACTCAACCAACAAGTCTTTATCAAAATTCTTCGTTTTCATTTTCCTTTGTTTAATAATTAAAAAATCTAAATCATCGTTTTCGTAGGAACACGGATTTCCCTTGTCGGAATTTTCCAACACAGAACACACTGCGGCCATGAAATTTGAACTGACTTAAATTGTTTTAAATTATTAAGAACGAATAAACTTCGGGGAATTGGCACCCCTATTTTAAATAGTAGCGGAATAGAAGATGCTACCATGTAAGAGAGAGAAATAAAAAACTATCTGTGAAAGAACTGGCGCAAATATACCTATTGGGCTAATTCAAGAAAAAACTTTTTTTAATGAAGTTGTTTAGCAACAGCAGCACAGAAATCTTTGAAATCAGAAGGAAGATTTGTTCTTGCTGACAGGGGCTTGAGGTCTTTTGAGAACGATATTAACCCACCGTATTCCTTTAGAATCTCACTATCTGAGAAGAATGCAGAATAGCTATCTGTGAACCTATGCACGAAACCTAAAAGGCTTCTCCCCTTATAAGTAACCCCTATTGAATACGTTTCCATATAGTAAAGGTATTAATGAAGAAGTTGAACCATTTGAAATAAGGCATAGATTTGAAATTCAACCAAAGCAATGTTCGCTACCATCAAACGTATACTACCTTATTATACTGCACTGATAATCGGGTTTGGAGTATTAAGGAACTATATTTATTATAGCTATTTCAACGTACATATAAGACACATCTTTGCCACAAGTGAATTCTTCTTGCTGTTCATGGATGAAGTCTTTTTATACCTGATTGCCGTAACCATACCTGTTCTTCTTTTTCATTTTTTTACAAGCAACACCATCGCAAGATGGAACGGCGAAGCTTTTATGGAAGAAGCAAGAAAAACTTTTCTTCAAAGGTTACGTTCAAGCACTTACATAATAGCAATCATTTTAATCTTTGTAAATGTTATACTGGTACTGACTAAATCAGATTACGGTTCAAGATTCATCGCTACCGTTAGTGCTTTAACTATCGCCCTTCCAATACTTGTTGATGAAGTAAAGTTCAAGTATGATTTGATTTATTCAACGCCTTTTAGGTTCACTCATTTATATCTTATTAGGCTGTTCATTTGGACAGGAACAGCAATAGCATTGTTTTCATATCAGGATGCTTTGAAAGTTGATGACGGTAGATATGTAGGAACGGTTGTTCACACGAAAGATGCAATTTACATTTCGACAGAGGACTTTTTCTTTATCGGGAAAACTGATACCTACACTTTACTTCACGATAAGTACAGCAGGAGAACAACCATAATTCCAAACAGTGAAATAATAAAGTTGACTTTGAGTAAACAATAAAGAAACTTACTAATCATCCGACACGTTATACTTTCGTTCTTCATTGTTTATGATACCGTGAATGCCGCAACCAATCGCTTACAAAACTGCACTGTTAGTTATACTTGCTGCTTTGCTTCTTGTAAGTTCACTATCATTTGGCGAAGCAATTACAAGGAACAGAGGAAATTATGAAGGAACGATTGTAACAACAAAAGACTTAACTTATGTTTCAACGCTTACCTTCTTCTATATTGGAAAAACTGATAACTATACTTTGATGTATGATAAAGAAGCTGAAGCAACTACTATTATTCCCAACAGCGAAGTAACTAAGATTGTAATTAGCAAAAAATACAAGGCCCTTCCAAAATCGGAAAAGTTTGTAAGTTGGCAATGTAAATCGCAATGAGTAATGACACTTTACGAGTTTAATTCTCTTGATGAAATGGAACAGCAAGAAGCAATCTGGGATGCTGTTCAAATTGGAACATATAAGGATGATACCTACTTATACACCTGCTATCAAATTGATGCTTTCTATGTTGAAACAAAGCGGCACATTGAATATGACGTCTTGCATGGACTTCGTTCGTTCAAGAATCTGGATTTACTTCGTCCCTATCTTGACCAGATGAATTTTGATATTCAATAAAATGCTCTACGTGTTCCTGGAACCAAATTAGAAAAGAATTGCGTCAATACTGAGTGGCTAAATTTTCAGGTTCACATATATAGCTCAAACGTTGCATCATAAAACGCTCTCAACCTCCTTTCTTTATCCTCCTTCTTTACGATTTGCTCAACCAGTGTCCCAAACGTCCACAGAATCGTATCATCCCCCTTAATGTCAATATCTTCTTCGTCATCACCGGTTACAATCACTGCTGAATCTTCCTTTACATTAAACGTCACTCTATCGATGCGAAGAACGTAGCTATAGCATCCCTCATCCCTATCAAGATGGAGTACCATGTAGTATTCCCCTTCGCAAAGATTTAGGAATACATGAGGGATGGCATCCCCTCTCCAATAATGTCGTCAAATCTTCTTTCGGCTTTCGCAGCTATAGAATTCATCCATTTTTCGAACGCTTCTTTTTTCATAGTGTACTGTTTTTGTTTTTTATACATCGAATATGGGCTGAATGATTATTCAATGCAAAAATCTTGCGATAAATGTTTCAATAAGATTTACAATGTTTTGTAACAAAAATCACTTCCCATAATATGTCCTGTAATAATCGTTTTCAATGTCCCTTGTCGAAAGCCATGACCTGTGTGGATGCGACTTGTAGTATTCCTTGAATGAAGGCGCCTCATTTGGCAAGGAATCTTCCACCAAAACATCAAGCATACTTTTCTGATTTTCCGCAACCTCATGACCGGAAGTTGTAGAATTTGTTAGAACGTCGCTTCCACTCACCTTAAGCTTGCAGTGAAAATCAACTGCCTTAAAATGCGCTTCCATGATGGACACAATTTCCCGGGCATCCCCGCTTCTCACAATCAAACTATCGTGTTTTGTGATAACAAAGTAGCCCATCCCCTTTAGCTTCGCATAGAAGGTATCAACGAACAGTTGGGACTCCCTTCTGGCCAGTTCATTCGAGAACTCTGCCTCCGGATTGATTCCCCGTCTTTTCATTTCAGCGTTGCTTATTCCAGGATTAGCAAGCTTGAATTCTTCCAGTTTGCGCTTTTTAAAGCTGTCAATGAAAGTAATAACGCTGGGAAACACCCTTTTCACCTTCGGCTTATCCCCCGTGCGGTGCCTGTACTTGGAGAAACAAACACTAAACATCGCCGCTTTGCCGGCGTCCTTGAAACACATAACACCTGGATTTGAGCTGTCAACCAGCTCGCATTCCTTTCCAATGTATTTGTATAATTCGTTCTCTCCTGCAAGCCTACAAAACAGGTCTGCATCCTCGGTCATTTCAAAGTTTGGGTCTTTTCGCATCCAATCAGCGAGGAAAGCGAACTGAGAATTCCCTAAATCGATTTCTACCAGGTCGTTTTCCTTTTTGATAACGTCTAATATAAATCCAGGTAGCGTAGTGTAATTATGGTCTAAGCGATTGTTCGTTTCGTTGCGGTCACAATAAAAGTATCCGTTGAGCAGACGCCGGACGGTTCTGTGGTAGCTAAAAAGCATTGTTTCCCGCTTTACCTGCTCATACAGCCGGCGGTCAGCAATCGTAATTTTATCGCCGTTTACAAAGACTTCGCCTCCCAAATTCAACGCTTTCTGATGGGCTTTCTCCATTCCCATCTGGTCTGAATGGGTCGCAATAAGCTCACCACTGTACGTTACTTGGAGCACTTCCACATCTTGCAATCGGCCTTTATTCTGGCTTGTAGGAATTGTTTGAAGGGTTCTAATTTTTGCTTCCACAGCATCAGGGACTGCGGCTAATAATTCGTTAGCATTAAACTTGAGAGAAGAAAAATCTTTGTAAACTTCTTGTCTATCCCACAGCATCCCTCCAATAACCAGTGGCCCGCTCTTATCATAGTCCACGAATTCTACAGTAACCCAGTCACCTGTCCTTAGCAGTACGGGGGAAATTCTATTGGCTTTACATTGATGGTTATCGGGATGAAAAAACTCTACCACCTTGCCATCACGGTTTACATACATTTTTATCTCTATAATGCTTGCCTTTTTTGCCTTTTGAACGATTTTCGAATAATCACCCCCAAGTACTTTACGCAAGTAGCTGGATGGGGTATCAATGTATTCATCCATTCTCAGCCGTCTTTCTTCCAGGTGATAAAATCGTGCTTGCGTGAACTTTATAAACTTATTTCTCTCATTTTCACTAAATCCTGCTTTGTTGATTTTTTCCACCAGTTTTCGTGGAAGTTCTGTTGTTCTTGTAATGTGCTTTGCCATCATTTGGTTTTTATAAAATATTAAAAAATGTAGATGAACGATTTAGAAGGAACAGCATGTAAAGCCATTGCAGTTGCCTCCTGAGTAATAATCAGTATACTGCATGCCCTGCACACAATAGCCTGCCAGCTTCCCTTTGAATTGCTTAAAAGGAAGGGACTTGACATCATTGTTCCCTTAAGAGTTGCTAAATCGAATTGAAAGTTCTTCCGGAAGATTCAATGCCCTCATTCGTCGCTCACCGCAAAACGAATATCAGCGTCTGACGCATTGAAGAGAAATTATAGCGCATTTATTTTTAGAATATCATCAAATTATTTTTGGGGGGCGCTAAATGGAGTAGCAATTTTTTTTAAGGAGGATAAATTGTGCAACATTTTACTGTTCGCTACTGATTACGCAAGAGTATAATGTTGCATAAAAACTAAGAAGCATGAAGTAGAGCATATCACGTAACCTTCAACTTTATGCAACATAAATGTTTTTCTATTCCTATATTATTATCTGTTATCTATTTATTATTCTTATTATTATTATTGTTACTTACCCCTCTTTAATTGTTATTTCTGCTGATTAATTTCCTATTATTTATTCATTACATTATAATCAGTTATCTCTTTAATAGTAGAGATGTATCATTTGTAATAAAGAATTTTAGATTAACCTGCTGAAGAATTTGATTAGCATAAAAGATTGACTTCTCTAACTACTTTAGTTCCTACTTGTTGAGATAGGATAAACCCATAGCAGGAATAGTATTGTGCCGGTTGCGTAATGCGCTACATTCTGTCAGACGGGTTTCGATGGGGCTAAACCGGCAGGAAATGTTTTCTTGGAAGTATTTGACAGCTTCGGTGCGGGGATGTCTGTATTGCAGCGAAAACCGCTGTCAGAGAAAAAGCTATTTCCAGTAATCCATCAAGTACTTCTGAATGTCACTTTTGTTCGCTAAGTCATAGAACGCCAGGCTATCCCATTCCACGAGCATAAATTCACATTCTTCTCCAAGCGTATACAGGGCGGCCTCTATTGAATCAAGCTGAGCTTCTGAAACAATTAGCCCACTCCGCATCCAGATATGTTTTACAAATTCATCTTCTGTCTCGAAGAAGAGGGTGAAACTGGAAAATTCAAACGCTTTGGTCTTCCCTTTCTCACAATCCAAGATTTCGCCATTTTCACAACGAATCCGTTTTGCTTTTTGAAACTGAAAACGTAGCAGGGTTTCTTCCAAGTAATCCGTTCGTATCTCTTTTGTGAGCATTGGCACCGGCATTTCCTTTCTTTGGAAAGCTGCAGTGAATCCATTGCTTGTTCTGGATTTTCTGGCTAAGTCCCTAATTTCTTCAATCTGCTGTAAAACAAAATCTTTGTTCTCAATCGGAACAATTTCAACCTGACGATATCCATCTTCCCAAAGTATGGGCACATAGCCGTTTGGGTCAAAGCTTGGGGCGGCTATTTTATCAAACTTGGAAGATTTGAAAAAGGAAAACAATCCCATAAGTAACTTTTTAGCCTTGTCCATACTTACTGCAGCGAAAACCTATAATCTACGCTGATTTAGCTGCTCTCTTTTTGTTCTTTAGCTAATCCTTCCGCTTCTAACCGGAAATCCAAAAACCGTTGTACTAATGGATGCAGCTTTTGCTCCTTTAAGGAGGGCAACCTCCGCTTACCAAGCCTCCTATCCAAAACTGCCAAAAGATTAATCAGTGGACTTGGATGAACAAGCCCTTGCTCCACAGAAAGGCTTAAATACTCAAAGCAGCACTTGTGCAAATCGAACCGGGAAAATTCGCCTTCTTCAATTAAAAGTCCTGGAGTTCTTTTTTCATCTGGAACAGCGGGATGTGTCACGCAGTCTGTTGGGGTAGCTTCATGATAAAGGCAGCGGTAGATTTCACCGGATTTCATGGTGGAGAAGTTCACAATTTGCTTCCCATCAATAGTAATCCATCCCCGGCCAGTTGAGCTATTCGGTTTATTATACCGGGTAGAATACAACTCGACCCTCCCTCTTACAGAGTCCGCAAATTTGTCTTCGATGTTTTGTTTGAGCTTACTCCATTTCATCTTGCATTTTTTTAAGAGAATGAACTACTACGCACGATGTCCTTCGGATTGCTACGGTGTAGGCATTTCAAGTTCTGCAACGACCGGCTAAAGATATAAAGCTGTGCTGAAAAGCCGTGACTGGCAAGATGCAAATCTGCCACGATTCTCCTACTACCACGTTTCAAGTAATCAGTTCTTTTGAAGCTTTCTAACTCTTCCATCATAATATGATGGTGACTTTTAATTATTTTATAATTGGTGTAGCGAAAAACCCTTGCCTCATCCACCTCTTGTTCGCCTTTTACATAGCCTTCATAATAGGTTTTTTCTTTGTAGAATTGTCCGGTAAACTGCACCACATCTCCTTGGTACCCGATTGTGTCTGGCAAAACTAATGAGGACTTCGCAGGTTCAACAAATACAGTTGACTCCGATAGACTTCCCGTATCGCCAGCCATTTTTCTATCAGCTTCCGGTGCCCAGTTGGCGCATTCGCACGCCCACTGAATATAATAAAGGTTTAGCGTCTGCACCTTTTCTTCCAACGCTCTGCCCTTGTTTGTATGAGCAGTGACGACTTCTTCTTTTTGAGTTGGCGTTGCATCAGTGATAACCTTTTTAACTCCCTTGTTATTACAGGCAATCAGAAAGAAAAAAAGTATTGATGCAAATCTCATAAAATGTTTCAGTTGCAAACAATAATGGAGGTGATGTCTAAATAGCGTCACTCTCTTTCATCCGTTTGCTTGGTAAGTTAGCCAAAATTGAAGTCAGAACAAAAGTGAAGGGAGTGCTGTCGGTGGCATTGCCACGCCACTAAAACTTCCCCCAATCATAAAAAACTACTCAAAGAATTTAGCCGGCAATAGAATTGATGTTTGCACCTCTGCCCCATCCAAACAAACCCACTTGCTTATTTCTTCATCAACTTCTTTTTTATCATGTCCATGCATCAGAAAGTAAATAGTGTTCAATGTCGTCGCATAGTCACCGCCTCTGTAATCCCTGCAGGAAGTCCGAATCAAGTTTCTTATCTGATGATGTAGCGATGGGTCAGGTGGTTTCACCCATTTTGTACGTCTTACCATTTTGCTAAATTAATTAGCAAATGCTTACTATTGGTTAATACTATCCATTAGCCGAAAACCTTCTTAAGTTTACTGTTCAAAACCTGACCAAACTCGCATATGAGCTACGACCTGTTCTTTTTCAAACAAAAAGGGAGTGCTGTCACCGACCAGCAAATCACCCGATACCTCAACGAAAGCCTGCTTCCAATTAATGAACACGGAAATCAGTGGTTTTATGAAAACGAAGAAACGGAAGTTTATTATTCGTTTGAACGAACCGGTAGTGAGGAGGCGGCCAGTGAAGATGAATTTGATGATTTCGAAAACACGAGGATTGCCTTTAATGTCAATTTTAACCGGCCTTGCTTTTTTGGGCTGGAAGCTTTTGGCTTTGTTGAACGATTCATCAATGAGCTTGGTATTTATGTAGTCAATCCGCAAGGAGACACAGAACTCCCCTGTCAACCAACCAAGCAGGAACTCTATGACAATTGGAACCACACCAATTTGTGGGCGTCCAAAGACCTTTTCGACGAAAAATCAGGCTACTTTCCGGTGGATAAATCCAATTGGGTTTGGCAGTATAACTTCAACAGAAAACGTCTGCAGGAAAAAGTGGGCTACGAGTACTTTGTCTCGAAAATCTTTTTCTTTCGAGAAATGCAAACGAATAAGGTGGTGACGCTTTCGATGTGGGCCGAACACATCCCCAACATCCTTCCTAAAACTGACTATTACTTACTTGGCAGAGAATACAAAAAGCTATTTCGCACAGTAAAAGATGAAGTGCTTTTAACCGACGAGGCGTTCAAACAACAGTTTGGGACTTATTTTGAACCTTTCGAAGGAGAAGAGGCTTACATCATTCACCCCGACACGGCTTCCAAAATCGGTAAAGTCTTCAACTCTGTGACCTCCACCCTCTCAACCGGTAAGGATATTCAGCGTATTGCTGCTGATTCAATTGTCAACGTAGAACCTGAAAAGACTCTCGCTTGATTCTTTTTCTAAAACATCATCAAACCCTTAATCATATGGCCTGGAACAAGGAATACATTTTCGTACAGTCACCAATGCTCACTCATATCTCAGAAATTCTTACCAGACTAAAGCTGGACAACTATCAACCAGTGGGTGAAGTGCCACTACACCACTCCAATAAGGCTGACACGCTATTTACAGGGTTTTACAACGGTAACCTCTTAATTGTTCATCCCGAGCTTCCTTTTCAGTTCTTTCATGATGAGCAAAGTGAAACAGAAAGACTATTCATCGAGACTTTCCCAGGTAGTGAAATTGCGGCCCTCGTGGAAAACAGTACCATTGATATGTTTGCTTATGCTATCATTCAAAATGGACGGAAGGTTCGCATGAAAGATGGCTGCGATGGAGAAATCTACCACGATGAAGGTGAACAATTGCCCGAAGAAAGAGAGGCGTTTGCAGAACAAATTTTTAGTGAGGAGGAACTCGAAGAAATGAGGGAAGACGGATTATCCGAAGAGGAAGTGCAAGCAACCATAGATTCGGAAGGAAGCTGGCGGGTACCAAACCTCATTTCCAAACGCTATTTGGGTGAGTACGTAGGGGCAATTGATGTAAATGAAGTGATACTTACAAAGTATGAGCGAATGTAAAATGCCTTACTCGGTAGATAACTAATCAACTGTCATTATAATTCCACTCTTTTGTAAGTAACGGCATCTTTGCTATAACGACTTTTAAGGAACAAGCTGTCGCCTTTTATTGTATATGAATATTTGTATAAATCATGGTGGAACCGAATTGAATCTTCAGAGAAATTATAAACCAAAGTGTCTTGGTGTCCCGGCGTGTAAAGGATGTATGTTGAGTCATTTAGGAAACTTGCAAACACACCACGGTCTTCTTGAAGTTCCTTTTTTGTAAAATCAACTTTTCCTGAATCAAATGTCATTGTTAAAAGCTGCCATTTACCTATTAATGGATTGTGATTTTCCATTGTACATGAAACTAATAGCAGAAGAATAGGAACAAGATTTCTCATAAGCTTACAAGGTATTAAAAAGGAAAAAGTAATCAATAAATAGTAGAATACAGTGTGCTGCTTCAGAATACAGAGTGGCTTTTCCTATTTCATTTTTCTTTCACTCGTTGTAATACTGCCTGTTTATCCCCGTCTTTAAAAAATGCTTTGTCTGCTTCAAATTTTACTATAGTCTTCTTTATGTTTTTATCGGGCAGAGTAATATAAATTGTATCGCCACGATGTTGATACTGTATCAAGCTTTTGGTGTCTGCGAATTCATTTCTTAATTCGTAGATACTGTCATTCTTGAACCAGATGTATATCTTCTTTTTATCCACGTTTGGATTAAACTCATAAGATTCGCTATTACCTACATGTCTAACGACTTGCCATTTGCCAATAAGCGAAGTTGGCTTTTTCTTTGCGCAGGAGGAAAATAAAATAATTGCAATCAGTAATCCCTTCCACATTCTAAGGTGTTTACTATAAGTTGCTTAACTCATCTTGATTTCACTTTTATCCAGACCGCATCGAAATTATTCCAGTCATTGTTATCCTTTACCTTACTGGAAAGTATCAGGGTATCTTGGCGAAGCTCGAACAATACTTTTCCTTGTTCGAAAACTTTTAATGTATCACCCTTGATTTGATAAGTGCGTTTGACCGTCTTCTTGTCTGATTCCTGAATTAGCAGCGTGTCGTTGACAAATGTTGTATAATATTTGTCTTTAGAACGAGAAGCGTCATAAGGGGTTTCAATAAGTGATGGCGCCTGCATCCTGAGAACCTGCCACCTGCCAATTAAGGGGTTGGAAATATTTGTCCCACTGCACGATAGAAGAACAATTGAAATAAGGAGCAATAGTCTAACCATACCCGAAGGTAAATGCAAACCATATTAAGTCGTTTACGTACCCGCCATTCCTGAACACAAACGCTTCTGCAACATCGTCCACTTATTAAAAAGATGCAAAAGGCGGTTTTAAACTTTTTCAGCCCTCCAAGTACCGTCAAGCGTATAGTAATTTGCTATCCCCTCATCATCTAAAAAAGAGCCGTGTATTTCCCAGATTCCTTCCAAATAACGCTTTCTTGAAAAGAACTTCTTTTTAAGTACGCCCTTATATTGGATGCTCGACGAATTGTACTGTTGTGCAATTAGCAGGCTCGGGCCAACCAGTCCTTTCGCTTTCGGATAGGACTTGTAAAACAAAACAGCATCATATTCAAAAGTGCCTTCAATCGTGGATGGCTCACTGAATAACGCTTTTGTCTCCTCATCTACGCAAGTACCATGAATAAGCTCACCGTCGTACGATAGGTTCATGGTAAACGATACCGACTTGCCTTGTAGTTCCTTCTCATAACTTTCACCATAAACGTAGGTGCCAATCCATTTACCGGTAATTGAATCCATAAGTTATTAGAACGTTAGTTGGTTGCACACAACGGAACGGGTACTTATTAAATGGTGGAATTCGCTGTTCCGTCAGTTTTGGTTAAAGATATAAAGCTGAATTGAAAACTAAAGCTGGTAACATGCACGTCAGCTACCATTGCATGAATACCATATTATCGGCATCAATCAGAGTTTACCACCTAATCATCTTGATGAAGCTGTCAAACTTCTCGATACCGTTTTCTGTTGGATAATCTCGGACAAACTCAGGTGATTTGAAAGGAAGTGCGTAATAAACATAATGCCACTTCTGTGTCGAAGGGTCAAAGGTGATATGCAGTGCTTCTCTGTTCTACTCAATCGGGTCGTAAATGCTGATAACTAATTTGTTCATTGAGGAAAGGCCAAATAGTCTTTTATCAAGGCCGGACACTCTGATGTGTTTGATGAGTTCGGCGATATTGTCTGCGTACTGCTCACCAAACCATTTGCAAAAGCGTTCTTCCAGTTCTTGCCAAGGGCTCGCTTTGCTGTAATAAGGATGATATTTCGTTAATAAAGTCAACTGGTCGAATTAAGACTGTCTGTTTGCAGGTAACGTAGCGAGGCTTTATGCAGCAGTGGCATTTAATGAAATGTTGCCTCCGACCAACAAAAAAGCTGAGTAAAGGTATAGCGTTCAACCCTTGCAGGCAAGCCTCTGTTGCAAAAGGCCGATGTTAGCAGCATGTCAAGTTAGTTTCAATTCTTCATGCCAGTCGTACAAATCACCTTTGTCAAATACATTGCCCTGGAGAAAACGTTCCAAGAACTCCAAAAGTGAAGAAGTTAGCACCAGTTCTGTTTCACCCCTGTTGAATATTTCTTATCCCCCATTGTCATTCTTTCTTAGTGACCACATTTCACAGTAATTCATGTAGTCAGCAAAGTGAAACCAATTTTCCCCATAGTCCTGCTTATGCAGCAGTGCATCTTCCAAAGCGACCATCTTGAAAATGTCTTCTGTACACTCAAAGCCGTTACAGATAGAATAGAACTCTTTAAAGTCAGCAGGCAGCAGGAATCCGAGTTTTCTCTCAAATTCTTGTATCGCCTGTTCAGATGCAGGCGGATGGAGAGTTATACCATAATCCTTATGCTTTTGATAAACGGCTGCTATTACTTCTCTTATCAACATAGGTAAGATACGATGCTACTAACGCCTAAAGCGTTCGTGAAGGAGTGGAATTACTGTTCCTGCAGTTTCATGGTTACTTTGTCGCTAATTAATGATTTGTTGTTCAATTTGGCAACGTTACCACTCTTTCACGAACACATTGTTGGTCGGAGTTTTCAGTCTTGGCTCCAAATGATGACTTCACAACTGGTTGCAACGACAAGGACATTGCCTTTGTCAGAAAATCCAAAAGCTCGTAATTCACAAGGACCGTCTGCCGCTACAAATGTTCGGTTACCACTTTTATCTATCAAGTAAACTTTGGTAACAAGAAACCTTTCAAATGGTGGCTCATCCGGCTCTGGTTCTCCGGCCAGCACTTGCCAATCATCAGCAGTTTTCTTCAACAGCATTAAATCGCTGTGAAGTCCAGATACTTTAACTGGCAATGAATGATAACCAGGAACCCTTGTCATCGCATTTGCCGCTTTGTCAAAAAGAGGCCACCAATCAATTTCGCTGCGATATAGGCATTCGCCTGTATGGCAGTCAAAAATACCAAGCCCTTGGCTGGACAGAACAAGAAGTTTATCACTATCGTCCATAAAGCCGATGTCTTCCAGTCCACCAATTGCAGCCGTCAGTTTAAGCTTCCACATAATTTCGCCCACCGCAGAACGTATTTGCGAAGAAGTGCAATTTGATGTTCTGCTGCTTCGATTACATTCAGTTGTTGATAATTGTTTTGCTATTGCAAGGTAGCCATGTAGCCGCTTTTTTTACAAATACGTTGTTAGTGGCAACAGGACCCAAAATGGACCCATCACTGCTTCTCTTTTTCTAACGCCAACTTTATCTCTTTCACTTCTTGGTTTGTAAAATCTCTGCGGTTAAATACAGCTACTCCCCCTGTCACCGTACTTGCAACTCTTGGGGCATATAGAAGTTGATTATCAACTATAAGAGCCAGACGCTGGCTTTTTTCCCAAGCATCCCTTGTGGCAAGAGTCCACATCTTCGTGCCCTTTTCATCAAACCTGAATAAAAGGCCTTGACGTTCTTCTTCAACAATATAGTACTCAATACTCTTAAAATTCTTAAGTGGAACAATAGGTATTGGGTGGAGGAAGTATTCTTCACTGGTTTTTGCAAGGGTTCGTTTGAAGCCTGTGTTTGTATCCACAATAAAATAGAACCCTGACCTCAATACGCTGTCGCTGTTTATATGATTAGAGATTATCTGTGAGTTTTTCGAAGCAGCCCCCAATTCGGTTTGAATTATAAAACTGCGCTCAAACTCAGAAGACATCAGAGCCAATAGCGAAAAGAAAATAGTAATCATTTCTCCAAATTAGGTGAGATAAAATCGTACTTGAAAGCGGCAAATATCTTGCTGTTAGTAGTGAATGTAAATATTGCAGCTTCACTTACTTCCTGTTGATGATTAAAGATAATGGGTTGGACATATATTATTCAGCGCCTATTGCAGCAAAACCCTGTTACCTGCTGGCTTGTCGTAAGTCTGGATTTATTACTTCAAGAACTTCACCATGTCCTACAAGATGAGAAGCTTCTGCCACTTCAAAGTGCTGTCCAACGAACAAGTAGTTTTTGAAAAAGTCGGTTCCTAAAATCCTGATTTCTGCTTTAACTGTTTCACCTGGAAAAACTTTGTCCTTGTCTATAAATAGTTGTTCGCCTGATGTTAGTTCTTTTCTACCGTCAAACTTAATGTGTGGACGATAGCCGGAAGCTGCATATCCCTTTCGACCGCCCTGCTCTGTTGTCAAATATGTCACTTGGGCAATTAAGTCTGGTTCACCCTTATTTACCCGGTCAATACAGACAACTTGGTGTTTATCTCCATTTTGATAGACCAGAAAAAATGGCTCTTTGTCAACATAGATTTTCAACTGCCCATTTGAATACTGCTGCCTGATAGTTTGCACTTGATGTTGGTCAAACGAGTACACTTCATTTTTAAAATCTTCAATTTGTCTTATCCACCACTCAACGGCGGTTTTTACGTCAGATGCATGAACCGTGTGTTGAAGTTTATCGTTAGTTGTCTCTGTCCTGAATTGAAATGTCTGTATCATAAGACCGATAGTATCAGCTTGTTGGTAACTTTCAAAGTGGTGTGTGAGGCTATGAAATTAGCGTTCCCTCAGTTTCATTATTACTTTGTCGTGAATTAATGACTTGTCGTTTAATTTAGCATTGTCGCCACCCTTTTACAATCGCACTGTTAGCGGTAGCCGTTCCTCACAAAGCTTTGCCAGAAATGGCGATAATCGAAATTAGTTTTGAGGAGGTCTAACTCTTTTGTCGAAATCAAAACTGGCTCATCATCTCTGCTTGTTACCTTATAAAGGCTTAAGAGCCCAATCTCACGCCCTGGCTCAACCTTGGTTTCAATGTCAGCTTGGAATAGCACCCTTTGAGTAAGCCCTTCCAGTAGAAACAAGCTGGTATGCCAAAAGTCGCCATTTGTATACTCCTGTGCGTACAGGCCTTTGGCATTATCGAGCTTACTCCATTCAAAAGCAATATGAATTGGCTTGGAATGGAACCGCTTTTTTGCGGTGTCATACAAGTAAACTTGGCTACCTCTTAAAAGGGATACAGCAAAATCAACATAGCCATCTCCATTGACGTCTTCTGCCGCTTCATTGCCATTAGTGCCATATGAAACTTTCAAATTAGATTGCCACCGACCCTGGTGTAAGACCTGCAGTTCAAGGTCACTTACTGAATCTGGATTAGAAAACAGTCGGAACCGTTTCCCTCCTACTGAAAACGTATCTATGTACCCGGCATTGAGATTTTCCATCCTGCCAAGTGAATCGTTGTAGGAATAATAATAGCTTAACGGCTTTTCAGAAAAGTAGTCTTTGTTCTTCAAGACGGCACTCACAGGAGGTTTTATGCCATCAACCTTGGATTTGCAAGAACAAGCCAGCATGATTGCTATGCCTGAAAGTAAAAGGCGCATATTGTTACCGCTAACGTGAAAGCATTGCTGTTAGGAGTGGACTTGGCATTGCCATCGTTCGTTATTGTGATAAAGTAAACAAATTATTTTATCGCTTCATAACAGTTCATAAGCCACTATTTTGGCTTGGTTATGTTAGGCACTTCGACGATTTTCAGAATTGCACCTTTTGCAGGTTTCTCAGCTTGGTTTATTCCTTCGATTAGATACTGAAATATGTTTTCAGCTTCTTCTTTTTCCCTTTTCTCATATGCCTCAATACTTCCTGTTGTCCAAACATACTGTCTGATTTTCCACTGATTTCCTGAATTGTCTTTCAGAACCGTTTGGTCAAGCAGTTTACCACCAAAAGACTTTAAAAAAGCCACAATTCTTCCATCGCTAAATATGTAAGCGTCGAAAACCTCTACAGACTGGATACCTTCCAAGTAAGTTGTTTTGCTTCCATCCCAATAGCACTTTGTACATCGTCCATTTACTAATTGATGAATGCAATTTTTGTAGCCATATAAAACATAAGCACACTGCGGACAAAGATTAGCCATTTGTGAAGTGTCTTTATAATACTCACTTCCACATTCGTCGCATGTATTCAATAAATGACTTTGCATTACTTCTTGCATTGAAGGAATGTTGTTAGTAGCGCCCAACGAGAAACAGCTTTAAGAAGTAAGGGCATTGGAAAAACCTCAGCTTCACTTACTTCCAATAGCTGATTAAAGATAATGAGTTCATTATACATTCTTGAGCACCTATTGCGGCAACACAATGTTGTGCGTAGGTCACTCTATGAGGAATGTTTCATAAACGTCAATGCTGTTCCGTTGGAGAAATGATTTCACTTCCTGATGTAACTCTTTTACCAGCTCTTCAAATTCTTCAGAATTAGGCTTTTCTTGTAAAAGATTTTGAAATTTAGTCGAGGGTTGGATAATCTCAATGATTTCAGCCTCACCTGAAATAAGCCTTGATATTTTACCTTCCACTATTCTTCTGTTTGAACCTGATAGAGGAATTTGGTTAGTCCAGACAAAATATCTTCCCTCTTTGAACCCTAAATTGAAAAAAACCTTTTCCTTTCTGTCATAAAAATATTTCTTTTCTGCCTTTCGATTATAGCCCAAAGCAGAAGAAAGAAAAATGTAAATTCTATCCAATTTGTAGGTCTCCATTAGTTACGCACAACGTCTAAAGCATTTGCTAAGACATGGAAGTCAAGTTCATGCCGCCCCATTTTTGCTTTTTCGTTGATTATTGATTAAGTGTTGAAAAATAGCACTTCAGCCATGTTTTTGCAAATGCCGTGTTGTGTGCAGCAGTCATAATTTGACTTTTTCCGGATAAATATCTCTGTCAGGATTGTACCAAGGAAGCGTATTCGTTTCCTTAAACTGTTTGAACAACTGCCATCCTTCGAAAAGTTTTATGATTTTAATTCCTCTTTGTTCCAAAAAGCTCTTCCACCCTTTCTCATCATTCTTAAACACTTTCTCAATCTTTTCTCTGGGAACAATAACAAACCCTATTTGCGATTCAAACTCACCTCTTCTGTTATAACCGTAGATAATTCCATTCGTTACATTTACGGCTGTAGGACGAACGGAGGGAATTACACCTGGAAAACTTGCCTCATTAAAACCATAAACGTTTTTATCCCCTCCGTGGACGAATCGCAGCTCCCAAGAATACGAAGCATAAGGACGTTCATCGAACCCAGCCAAATTTGTAATTTGATAAGGAGGAATTAAAGGTAAACGATACAAATCTTCATATGTGTAATACGAATAAAAATCGTCAGCTCCACTTTTACAAGAAATAACAAATACAAGAATACTAAGCAGCGTTTTGCTTTTGTACATAATGTCAATATAGGAAAGGGTTTATCAGAAATTTTCAAATAAGGATTGTCTTTAAGTTGCACACAACGTCGAAGGTGTTTGCCGTTGTACCGGCATTCGTGGTTCGTCAGCTTAAATTTAGTACTAAAGTTCAATAGTGTTCAACCGTTCAATATTTGTTCGTCAGCCAGTATAATGGCAAACCGCTGTTGTAGGCAGCCTAAGTTCACCTTGGAAGTTTATGAGTGCTTTTCCTCCGCTACCAAAAGCTGTTTAAGAAATGCCTTTGACTTATGACTTTCTGCTCTGTACGATAATATCAATAGTCCATATCCAAAAACAAACATTGCGAAAGGAATAAGAATAGCAGGTGAAAAACCTTGCACTTTTGATTGTTTGAATTGAGAAATACCTGAAATGATGATACCGACGCAAGCTATGCCAACAGCTCCTAACCAAAATGTCATGAAGACCAATACAGCAATAACGGGTCGCATCCGAATACTTATTTCCGTTTGTCCCGCATGTGCTGAAATGTTTCCTTTTATGATTGGCAGAAATGAGTTTCGTCCGCTGATAATTCTGCTAATTTCAAAATTGTCACTTAAAAGTTTGCCTTGGTATGGTTTTTCACCTTGCTTAGAGAACAAACGAAACCCTTTCCTTGGTTCAGCGATACCGTCAATCCTTTTTATTACCTCAGTCTGTGAGAGCTTTGTTTGAAGTTTAAAATTGTCAAAGGGAAGCAATAGTTTTAAGTTCATGATAAAAAGCAGTCTGTCTGAAATAGGTTGCGCACAACAGAACGGAGCTTTATGCAGCAGGGATGTTTTATGTTTTGTTGCTTCAACCTCGTTCCGATTGTAAAATAGAATTTCTTTTGTTGAAAACATGCACTTACGCCTCTGTTGCAAAAAACTCGTGTTAGCCGCTGGTTAAGGGTTTGTCTGCGCTTTTCTTTTCGAAAAGACGTTTACTATAAAAAGAATAGTCAGAAGCAAAACGGCAAGTGGAATTAGAATTATCATACTAATGCCATCAACATTATTGAACAAGAAGTCGCCAATGTAATAAAGTAAAACACCGGCTGTCAGTGCAAGCAATGTTATTGTCAAGGCTGAACGTTTATTGTTTGAATACGTCTTGTTCAGGGAATAAGCTGTTGCTGGGAAAATGATAAGCGAAGCTGTATTTACAATCAAGAAATCAGTGTTGACGTGGTGCGGACTGCTTAACAGAAGCAATGTTGTCCCGATACAGAAGATAACTATCAAAACATTATATGGAATAATTAGACGGCTCATATACTTGCGGCTAACGGAGCGGAGATTTCTGAAGCCAACGCGTTTTAAGTTCTTCGGCTTCAATGCCATTCCGTTGTTCAATAAAGATAATTTGTTGAGTTTATTTCTTGCTGCCTTGGTTTTAGAAATCCCATGTTAGCCGAAACACGGTCATTTCAGGCAAGAATATAATGCCCATGCGATAACTATTATAAACAAAATTTGATTGATGATTATGTCCCAGCGTTTCTTCGGCAACTTGTGAGGCGGATATTGAATATACCAACGTCCTTTATTAGCCATGTCAAGCAGTAAAGCCGGTGTCACTGGAATATATGTTACCCTTTCATAAGGAGGCTTGAAGAAAGAGCCTCCGATACTATTCCAGCCTCCTTCTTCGTCCGCATGAAAATACCACAGGTATCCTGTCATGTCCACATTGAAGCGTTTTGCGTATTCGTCAATCATTTCGTGAAAATCGTCACCACGAACACCTTGGTCATTCAACAAGTCATCGTTTGGTTTTAGTTCGTCAATGCCAGTCTTTTCTTTAATGAAGTTATCAATTTGTTCCTGACTGTACATGAAGGAATGTAGTGTTTTGGCTAACGCAGAAAGCATTTTCGAAGAAGCGGAATTTGTGTTCCCTGCTTCGTTGAAATTCCATCGGTGATTATTGTTTGATAGTTGAAAGGTAGTTTTGTCGCCGCTTTTTTGCAAATACAATGTTAGCGGCATCTTAGGTATGGCTTTGATTATTGCAAAACACAGCTTCTTGTTAAAAGCTCCACAAGTCTTTTTGTGCAAGCATAAAACCTATTGTTGATTTTAACTACATCACGACGTTGGTCAATTTGCAAATGAAGAAAAGGCCTGTCCTGCATAAACAGTTCTGCGTATATTCTCAGATTCAGTGACTTTCTGTTATATGTGGTTGATTTAAGCGTTCCGATTTCCTGAAACAAGGAGTCTAATACTTCAACATTAGTTAAAGAAAAAATTGTCGTTTGAGAAGCTCGCATCAGTCTTGATGAATCCAGAGAAGTACGTGTTTGTGCTTCAAATGGAAAAAAATAGACATTTGCCTTAGATAACATTGGCTGCGAGCTCGCAGTGTGTGAACTCAATAAAGAAAATATTGATAGTATAGAAATGAATGGTAATTGATAAACACGTATTCTCCTCATATTCGTCAAAGAGTTTGTTTGCTGCTAACGTCCAAAGCATTTGCGAAGGTTGGGCATTTTATGTTCGTCTGCTTGGCACTTGTACAAAAGCTGAATATTAATTTACAGTTTAAATTTATTACTTCAGTCCAACTTTTGCAAAGCTGCTGTTACCAGCAGTATTGTCATAGTACAAGAACTCCTGTTTCTTTGAGCTCTCTGTCAGTTTCTTTATAATAGTCTACACGACGGAATAGCAAACTTTCAATTGGAAGCTGATTTATTAACATCAACCCTTTTGCACTTGCTTTGTATAGGTCATAAGAAAATGGGGGTTCAGCCCATTCAAGCGTATACTGGTAAGCGTCAAGAATTTTCTGTTTACTATCAGTTTTTATTATAAGTATGTCATGGAAGTCCTTTTCCGTATTGTCATAAGAAAAACCTTTATAAGTCGCCGTGAACACATACACTGTATTCTTACCCTTTACAGGATTGAAAACATTTCGTCGTGTCTCTCTTGTTCTGGCGGCGTCAATCAAATTCAAAGATTTATAGTTGAAATCAGCGTTTTCAGTCTTGCTTATTAACTTGTATTCCTTTGTCTGTGCAAAGAGTGTCGTCTCGCAAAGGAAAAAGGTCAAAATAAATATAGTGAGCTTAAACATAGAGGTTGAATATTGATGGTAACGTGGAAGGGCTTTAAGCAGTAGGGGTATTTGTCGTACTGCTTTCCCAACCCATATTCAAAAGCAAAATAGTTATTCTTCAATTTAAAAAATATTCATCAGCCCATACTGCTAAAAGCCCCTGTTAGCGGCAGCATTGAGGGCCACCATCACCATGCACACTACACGAAAAGAACCTATACCCATCATTCGTCTCAACAAAATCAAAAGCTATGAAATAGGGTTCTGTATCGTTCAAGTCAACCTGAACTCGATTTACAACAAAAGTGCTGTCATGTTTTTTCAATTGTGAAAGAAAAGAGGCAGGATGGTAGCTTGAGATTATTTCATTGTTTTGAACCTCTATCTTGCTACTGTCTTTGATGCGAGTAAACAGCATTTCGCTGAAGAGTCCCGATGAACAATATTTAATAAATTGTTTTACGGGAAGGTTTCGTCCACAGGCATCGATTGTATCCATGCTTAAGCTGAAAAAGAGTTTATCATTTTTTAGCTTGCTTGCCTCTATTAACTGCTGCCAAGCTGATTTGACTCTGCGGTCACTCTCATCGTTCTCAATCGTTTTATTATATGATTGTTCTGTAGAAGAAACCTGAAAAGCCTCCGGTTTTTCTTTACATCCAAAGAATATTACAATCAGAACACATATTATTAAGAGATGTTTCATTAAGTCGCCGCTAACGGAGAACAGCTTCCCGAAGCCAAGGTATTGAAGTTCCTGCTGCTTCACTTCTGTTCTGCCGGTGAATAAAGATATTGTGTTTAACTAATGTTCAAAAGCCTTGGTTTTAGAAAGCTAATGTTAGCGGTAGGCTATCAAATGTCTCCATTCACGTCAAAATAAAGAGTTTGCATTGTAGTCAAATTAATGGCAAACTTGAAGTAACAGACACCTCCATCTTTGACAACCATAAGTTCCGTCCGCCAACTACTCGTATTATCGTCACAAAACGCATTGACCCAAACTTCCCTTTGGTTTTTGTCACTCAGTGCCGAAACAATTTGAAATTTGTACCTTGAAGTATCAATGACGAAATGATTCTTATTGATTTTAACAGAACGACCTACTTCCCTTTGTATTTTATCCATTCTCTTTCTCCCTTCTAAATTGAAAGAGTCGATTGCATGAAGCATTCGGTTTTCAATGGCGGCAAGGTCGGCATAGCTTACTGTGTCAGTACTATACTTTCCATGAAACGCATATTGAATATCCGATTGCTTTTTTAGGATTGTAAACTTCAAAGTGTCATCAAAAAGCCTTAGTGGTGTTGCAACTTGGGCTTTGTCAGTGGCAGAAACACCAGGACTTTCAGACACATTTGCTCGATTGCTAATTTGGTTACAAGAAACTAAAAAGATGGCTATTGCAAATAATATTTGGCGCATGTTGTGTCCTACATGATTACCGCTAATGTAGAAGGTGTTTCTGAAGCGGCGGTATTCTGGGTTGCTTCAATCTCACCAATGTTCCGATGTTCTATAAAGATATGTTGCCGAGCTGTTGTTATCAAGCCAATGTTTTAGAAACACAATGTTAGCAGCAGGGTTTGACGTCACTGCTTCAAAATTGTGACATACATATTACGGTTTTCAAGCACTGTACCGGAATCTGGCAATACACTTTGACCTAATGTAATTATCACGGTATCAGTCGCCGTTTGTTTCAATTCAACAGGTGCTACCCAATCACCTCCGAGGAGTTCAAAATTCCCTTCGTTAAATCTATACTTGTATTTAATAGGCTGTGCTTAAGTAATTGGTTTGTACGTTAATTGGTCTTTTGAAAAATCGAAAACGTCGCCAATATTCAATTGGTAATCTAAAAACTTACGCTCCGGCCAATCTGCTGGGCATCGCTTACAAGATGGCTCATCAACATATGTCACCTTCCAAGTGCCTTCTAAATTCATACTGCCCTTTAAGTCTCCGTTATTCTTCAAATCACAGCCAAAAATGACAGTCAATATCAATATAGCTGTCCAATATGGGAAATACTTATTCAATTAGGCGGTTTGAATTAGTTGCTGCTAACGGTTAAGATGTTTCTGAAGCAGCGGTATTCTTTGTTCCACTTGCTTCACCTTTGTTTTGTTGATGATTAAAGTTATGTCGTAGAGCGTCTGCAAACAAGCCGCTGTTTTAGAAATATATTGTTAGCGGCTGGGACTTTGTTTGATAGGTGGTGGTTGGGGAGGATTTACTCGAAAACTTATAGTCGTGTCAACAGGCACAAACTCTAAACTCCTTTTCATCTTTAAGAATAGATTTTTAAGAGATTCAAGCTCCTTGGGAGGTCTGATGCTATGAATATAAAATTGCGTATTTATCGTATTGCCTTCTATATACAACCTGTATTCAACGCCATCATTATGTCCAGTCTCATAAAGCGAATCAAGTTTGCTAAAATTTATTACAGCCATTAGGCTATCAAACTGTTGTTTTATGCCTCCCTTCAACAAGCCCAAGTAAACAGAACTGTCTTTTAGTTGTCCTTCAGAATTGGAAGAAAAATACTGTTTTACAAATACAGAATCTTGCTGAGTAACTCTTAAAGAAAATGCTTCTGGTGAAATATCAAAATAAGAAAAATCAATTGCGTGGAATCTTCCTGAGCTTTTTTTGTCAGAATTACAAGCAATCAGTGTTGTGAAAAGAAATAAAAAGAATAAAGCCGGTTTCATTAGCCCTAATGATGTAAAAACTTGGATTTTCCACAAGTAGCCGCTAACGTCCAAAGCGTTTGGAAAGGAGTGGCATCTTTGTTCTGCAGCTTCATTTGCTTTCCGCTGTTCAATAAAGTAAAGTGTTTGGATATTGTTCAAAAACATGCTTTTGTAAATGCTATGTTAGGCGTAGGCGTTCAGTCGTGATATACAATATCGATATCGCTTTTATTTTGAACAATCCCTTTTGTAACTGCCCAAGTAAGGTAAAAGTTGACAGCGGCTGTGTCTTGACTGTATTGGTCAATTTTCCAAGATGGACTTGCGCCAGTTATCTTTTGAAGTGCACCAAGTCTGCCATAGCAAACTGTCATACCCTTGAACTTCAAATTGGTTGACATTCTTGGGTCAAGAATATTCGTTAGCAGTGGTATGATAGCCGACGTATCCTTTTGCTCACCAAGTTCATAAGCTGCCTCTAAGATGTCAGTTGCATGATTTCGAGAACCGAGTTCCTTTTTATAGTGTTCGTTGTCCTTACAAGAACTAAGGAAAGTGCACAACCAAAGTAGAAAAAGGAGCTTTGGAATGAAGGGTGCCATAAGATTACGCCTAACGTCCGACAGCTTGCTGCAGTAGCGGCATTCTGTGTTCCGTCAGCCTAAATTAGAAATAAAGTCGAATAATGTTATGTCGAACAGCCATGTTCGTTAGCCGCTGTTTTAGAAACAATATGTTGTACGCAATCAATTAGCAACTTCTACCTGACCAAACAAAGTCTCCAGAAGCTCGCATTGTCGCTTATCGTCTATAATGAGCGGAATCTTCGCGTTTTTATCTGGTTTTACAATAACCAGAGAGCCGACGACAAAATTCTTATCTGTATTGCAGTACTCAATTATTCGATAAGTATTTCCATCGGTAGACTGCACAATTGTGACAGCGCCTGTAGCTAATATACCACATGCTGGAGAAGCAGTAGAATGGAACAGCACTTTCCCCGTAAAGTGCCTATTAAGTTCAAGTATTTTCCAACGCTTCTGGCAATCGTTCAATATCATTTCGCCCTGCATAGGTGGACTTGACTTAGCACCACAAGCACAAAGAAAAATTGTCCAAATAATTAGGGCTTTATACATGAATTTTAACCTAAACGGCTGTTTGTTAGATTGCGTACAACGTGGCGAGGCTTTCCGAAGTACAGGCATTCTGTGTTTCGCAGGCCTCATGATAGTTTTGAAGTTAAATAGAATTTGTTTGTTCAGCCTTTGCACTTCCGCTTGTATTTTGGGAAGCCTGTGTTACCGGCTCGTGCTTTTTTAGTATTGCTTGCATTTCGATAAGCCTATCAATGGTCAAAAGTCTTTCTGGCCATTTCTCATAGTTAATTTGCCGCTGAATGCGTAGTGGTATGTCGTCTTGGTAATGACGTAAAAGGTCGGCAATATCACTACGAGTGCCGTATGATGTCAGCTCCAAAGATTCTACCAGTTGCACTGAACCAACTTTTTCAACAGCAGGATTTGCATCAAAGTCTAAGCAAGGAACCATTAGCTTTTCAATTGCTGGTATATATACGCCTTCTTCAATTTCTCTGTACCTACCAAAGAACCGGCCACCTTCAAAGTCTTCTAAAGTCGGTTTCTTCGGCTGCAAGTATTCAATCAAAGTAAGGTCGTAATACTTGTTGAACTTCTGTGAGATGAAAGCAGCCAAATACATTCCGCTACCACAATCCAAGCTCAGACAATCGCCTTTTCTATATTTGACCAACTGGCCTTTCACTTTATCCGGTGAACCAGGCGCCATCTTGTTGTAAGACATTTTAAAAGATGGATGGTTTGTTTCAGCACTGAAGATACCCTTTCGAAACACGCCAATCTGGTTAAACTCAACTGCCTTTTGAAAATCAACACTCCATATGATAAAGTTTTTCTTTCCAACAAGGTTTTCAATAGAAGAAAGTAAGCCATCTTTATCCGAGGGAAAGGAGTTTGCTCTTGTTGTAGCCACGTAAAATCCATCACCATCAAAGAATCTATTAAGTTCTTCGGTCACAACATCCCACTTGACTTCACCCGCAGAACCGCAATATATCCATTCGGTGTCTGCCGGCTTTATCCAGTCAATTTTAACCTTAATCTTTTCACTCGTGTTATAAATGAGGCGTGTGTCCATAAGAAGCCGCTAACGTAGAACGGCTACACGAAGGCAGGATATTTTTCATTCTGTCGCTTCATTGTCGTTCTGTTGCTGATTAAAAATAGCAAGTTGATTTCATATTATGTCGCCCTGCTTTTGAGTAGCCAATGTTAGCGGCATCTCAACCTACCCCATTGATGTACAAATCCGAATATTTCTTTTTTGTCAGGTTAACGGAAACCATAAAGTAACAGCTTCCGCCATCATAAACCGCCACCACTTCCTTTTTCCATTTTGCAAATCGCTTTACACTCTCACAAAAACAATTGACCAATACTTTCTTTTCCCCGTTTTCATAGTATGGAAAGTATTGCCGATTGTATTTAGAAAGCGGTTTTAGAAAAGCTGTGCTCTCTTTTGCTTCTGTT